>Ga0208009_1000598_pt1 | contig 10332 bp, 20 predicted proteins | sample Wag4_2014_7_16_FD_187364 | JGI IMG/M metagenome (GOLD analysis project Ga0208009, IMG submission 187364) | Fresh water mixed with fracking chemicals microbial communities from Ohio, USA - Utica-2 Time Series FC 2014_7_16 (SPAdes) (version 2) ...
TAAGCCAATGAACGACAAGTTTTGGGAAGAAGGCAAACTTTTCTCCTTTGAGGATACTGGCTCAAAGTTTTGGGCGATTATCAAGGGTTTTGTTCATTCCGACTATGGTAATAAGGTTCTGTTTACCATTTTCGCCCGAGAAGAATGGCGGCCAGCCGGTGATTTTAACTCGTTCTTTAATAACGGATCCGATTACAAAGTCGGGCAAACCTACTCTTCTTCCAAACTCTGGCTTGTAAGCCGAATGTTGGACGGCTCGCCCGACTACGAGGAACAAACTTGATTTTTCCTCCTCGTCAGCCAAAGTTTTGCAACTAATCTAAAACAAAGGAATAACCAATGACTTTCGAAGAGTTCATCGATTTCTACGATAAAGAGGCTACGAACCCCGAGAACTACAATCTTCGGCGTGGCCAGTTGCTTTTCACGATCCTTCGCGAAGTGCGCCCCGATCTTTCCGAAAAGATCCGTTCTACCTCGCTAGACCCTTTCTACCTTGATTCTTCGCTTCCGGTCTGCTGGCTCTACCTAAAGAACAACTGGCAAAATCAAGGTTCGCAGTCCCTTTGTTGGCCTTGACGATCCCTTGACAAGAAAACGCTTGCGGCTGGCGACGGCCTAGGCTATAATGAATGGGTCAGCGGGTGATGGGCACCCGTCAAACCAACAGCGAAAAAACGAGGAATAAATGGCTTACAAGCGTACTATCTACTGTCGGGCTTGCGGTTCTGCCGGTCATAACCGCTCTTCCTGCCCCCGCGAAAAGGCGCGCATCGAAGAACTGCGGGCAAACCACGGTTCCGACCATTGGCAAGTTTCGTCCTATGATCGTAAGCGTATGCGCTCTAAGGAACGGGCTTGCTCGTACTGTCAGGAACAGGACCATAATCGTGTTTCTTGCCCGACTATGAAGGCCGACATGGATAAGATTCGTCCGCACATTTCGGCGTACCGTAGGGCTTTCATCGATGCACTTTGCAAGATTGGTATGGTTCCGGGTACCATTGCCGTGCATAATCACGGCCAAGGTATCCGTAACATGTACCTTGTTGAGCGTATCAACTTCGAAGAGATCGACCTGTTTCTTCCGAGCCGGAATCCCTGCGTTGTTCGCGGCCTTTCGGTGACGGGCTTTGACGATAGCGAAGATTATCGTCGTCGCTGGTACATCAACGATACTGGCCTTCTCGGCTTTGCCCTTGATTCTACGTCGGCAATCGGCTATGATAACACTCCGCGTTATGATGACGTTGTTGCGGCTGGTTGCGCTGATTCTTTCCGCGCCTCTGTTCCAAAGGATTGGTTGGAGGCTAAGAATCTTTGTAAGACTCATTTCTCTAACACTCGTCAGTCTCGCGGTCGCAACGCTAAGAACGGACAATGGCTGATTAACGAGGTGGAAAGTGGAGAGTTTAGCCGAAAGGCCGAAAACCTGCCTTCCAACGTCGATAGGTTCTTGGACTTTAGCGGGCAGAATCCCTATGCGTGAGAAGCCTAGGGTTTTCCTCCCTTCTCGCTCTTGACAATCGCTTGACAAGAAAACGCTTGCGGCTGGCGACCGCCTAGGCTATAATGATGGGGTCAGCGGGCGATAGTGCCCGCTGGCCAAAAAAACCAAAAGATAGGAAGAACCTAATGAACACGAATGACTGGCAGATTATCAAGGATGATGCGCGCTTTCTCGTCGTTGGCGGGCACGATGTTGACTTCGAACTTGATTCCTACGAGGAAGCGGCTTCCTTCCTTGACTTCATGAACGAGGACGAGACTCGTAAGGAAGATCCTGACTTTTTCTTCGATGAGTGGTGCTACCTGCACTTCGAACTCCGCGCGCCGTCTTTCGATGAAAACGAAACGAACGACGAGCAAAACGAAGGTTCCTCCGAAATCGATTTCGAAGCGGAACTTGGCGAGGTTCTTTCGTACCTCGGCGTTAGCACGGTCTGAAAAAGGTAGGAACAATGCTCACAATCGCTAAGATTTTCTTTGCCCTTTGCATTTTCGACGTTGCCTTTAGACTCTGGAGAATGCCAGAATGAACCTAGACAATCCGAATCAAGAAACTCGCTTGGTTGTTTCTTGCCCTCCGGTTATGCTCGCTCCAAGGGACGGTTTCCGTTTGGCGGGTTGCTACGGTACTTGGATTAGTGTCCCGGCCCACACGAAAATCGAGGATCTTTCTCGTTACTTCATCGTTCGCCCCTATGGCGCACCCCCGCCGGAAAGCAGGGTAGAACCTAAGACTTTGACCGTCGCTGGTTCTCGCGGAGGAACCTACACCGTTCGACTGCGTGAAAACGGGCAAACAACCTGCACTTGTCCCGGCTTTGGTTACCGTCGCACTTGCAAGCATCTAACTCTTCTTTCGGCATAAGGTAGGAACAATGGACACTTTCATCCTGTTCGTAGTTTTCGGCTTTTTCTCGTTGATGGCTTTCCTTAGCGTTCCCGAGTAAGGTACAACCTAATCTTTCAGCCTTGACGAACGCTTGACAAATCGTGACTTGCGGACGCTCGCCGCCTAGGCTATAATGTACGGGTCGCTGGATGAACCAGCACCACTAACGGAGTCAACGAATGAACGCCAAGAATCGCAAGAACACCGAGAATACCCCGACGACCCGCCGCTTTCAGGCACTCTTCGATAGCGGGCTTTTGACCGACCGTGACCGCTCGTTCCTTGATAGTCTGCTTTCTTCCTACAAGCGTTCGGGTTCGCTCACCGCTGGTCGCCGTCAAGCCTTGGAAAAGGTTGAGGCTCGCATCCAAGAAACGAGGAACAACCCCGTTTCTGTCGATACCGCTACGGAAACGCGGCTCAATGGCCTTCTTTCGTCGGGTGCGTTGGATTCTTGGGCTACTACCTTTGTTTCCTCGCTCCTGTCGCAAGTGAAGGTTGGACGTACTCTTTCGGCTGCTCAAACTGCACACCTCGTCAAAATCGAAGGAAAGATCAAGGCTAACGCCGACTTTGCTTCGACCTACGACGATGCCGCTCGTACCTTGTTTTCCAAGGCTGTCAACTACTACCGTTCTACCTCGTACTTCAGCGATGTTGTCGCTAAGCACGATTCGGACTCCTCTTTCGTCCCTCCTGCGATTGTTTTCGAGAAGATGACGAACAACCCCTACTTTCGGAAGGTTCTTGCTGCTATGGAAGAACCGGCAAAGTTCTCCGATGGGGACATTGTGCGCCTTGGAACTTTGAGCGGGGAAAACGGGCGTTCGACTTGGGTCAGGATTAGGGAGGCTCGACGCGGCGATCTCGGCCAGTCGATGCACACCTACGATAAGGCTGGTGCTACCGTCATTCGTGGCATGGTGCTGAAAAGCGAGGGAAATCCTGTCGTCTCGGCTGTCAAGGGCGGGAAGCAGTATTCGGTTCTCTTCTTTGGGGCTTCTACGCCGGTTTTGGTTGAGGAGCGTTGGCTTCGGCGTTCTAAGTGAACAATCGCCAAATCGAACATTTTCGAACAAATGCGTTCGACGGCTTGACCGTCCGGCCCGGATGCGATAAGATGTAGGGGTCGCTGATGATAGCGGCTAACGCGGGGTTCGCATGGACAAGGCTCTTATGGTAGGTTCTCTCTCTCTTTCTCTTGTCTCTGGCTTCCTTTGCCTCTTTTGGGGCCTCTGATTCACAAACCGACTAACTGATGAGGTATAACGTCATGAACTTCACGATCATCGCCATTTCCGGCTTTGTTTCTGCTCTTTCGGCTTTGGTGCTTGGCTCCATCGCTTTCGCAACCGTCGCCGAAATCGGCATTGTCCTTACCACCATCTGATAAGAGGGCTACAATGGACCTTTTCGACCGTCTTTTCTTCACCGCTCTCGGCATGGCCGAGGTTGCTACTTTCGTCCTTGGCTTTGGAAGCATCTGCTGATAACCAAGGTCTAACCAACGTCAACGCGCCTTGACAATCGCTTGACAACTAAACGCTTGCGGACGACAACCGCCTAGGCTATAATGAATGGGTCAGCGGGTGATGGACACCCTACGGTCTGACTCACGGGACAAACGGCAATGTCGCCGTCCCCATCCAAAACAACGTAGTTTCCGAGGTTCTAACATGGCTATCGACTTCTCCACCGCTTCCAAGGCTCTTCCCTACGTCGCAGCGGCGCGTCATCCTATCCTTTGGCGCGGTCGTCACGGTATCGGCAAGTCTGAGGCTATCAAGGCTTTTGCCGCTTCTATCGGGCTTCCCATCGTTGAGCGTCGCGCCGCACAGTTGCAGGAAGGCGACCTTTTGGGGCTTCCTTCGCCCACTATGGTTGAGGTCAACGGCGTTGAGGCTGCACAGTTGCGCCCCTTCGCGTGGCTTATCAAGGCTTGCACCGAGCCTGTCGTTCTCTTTCTTGACGAGGTTGATCGCGGCACTTCCGAGGTTCGTCAAGGTATCTTCCAACTTTGCGATTCTCGCACGGTTGGCGATTGGCGGCTTCACCCCGACACTATCATCGTTGCAGCCGTGAACGGCGGCGAGAATGCCTCCGAGTACCAAGTTGGCGAGATGGATCCTGCGGAGTTGGACCGCTACACGACTTTTGACGTTGCTCCGTCCGTTGACGATTGGCTTTCGTGGGCCGGTGGCGAGAACGATGCTTCGTCCGTTGCTTCTGCCTTCGCAGCCATTCGCTCGTCGGTTGACAGCCGCGATAAGTCCGGTTCGCCCATCGATTCGCTGATTGTGGACTTCATTCGTCAGAATCCGTCGCACTTGGAACACCGCGATACCTTCGAGCCTAACAAGGTTTACCCGTCGCGCCGTTCTTGGAAGCGTCTGAGCGATACGCTGGTTGCAGGCCGTCTTTTGGACGATGCCAAGGCTAACCGTGGTCTTATCGCTTGCCTTACCACCGCATACGTCGGGTTGGAGGCTTCTGTCGCATTCTCCGACTTCGCGGCCAACTATGAGCGTCAGGTGACTGCCGAGGAGATTATCAATGCCGGAAAGTTGGCTCGCGTGGCCGACTTTGGCGTGGTCGAGCATACCGCGCTTGTCGGTAAGATGAAGGATTCGGGTATCTTCAAGAGCGTGCTTTCCCCTGCACAGTTGAAGAACTTGGCGAACTACATCACTCTTCTTCCTTCCGAGGTTGCAATGGTGCTTTTCGCTCACATCCCTGTCGCTGGCGATACCGGTCCTGCGAACATCGGCGCACTCTACAAGACTAAGGCCGACAATGGCAAGACCGTGCGTGAGTTCATCGTGAGCCTCATGTGATAAGCGGCGACCAACGCCCACTAAGCCCAGCCTAACCCGCTGGGCTTTCTTTTATCCACGTTCTTCCTCGATAGTACTACGCTTGTCAGAACCCGAGTTTAGCAAGGAGATAGCTGGTCTTTCGGGTACCAACGGAGAGGCATCTAGCAGCCGTTCTGAGCGAGCCTAGACGCTAGGGCTACCGTGAGCCACCTAGGCCACCCTAACGCGCTCCTAGAGCCGTTCTAGCCCGTCCTGCGGCGGTTCCCGCCCTAGCCTTGACGCTCGCCGTTCTAGCCGCTGGACGTTGACGCCGCCACCGACGACTGATAACTATTCAGGATCTACCTTGCATAGAACCAAGCCCTCTAGGACTGCAAACTGCAAAGGATAAAGCCTGACTTTGGAGTACCAACGGAGAGGCGTCTGACAGACGTTTGGAGCGATCCTCGACGCTAGGGCTATCATGAGTCACCCGAGCGTCTAGGGCGTCTGCTAGGGCCGTCTGAGAGCGTTTTATAACGTGTCCTGCGGTTGTTCGGGCTAGCCGTCAACCTCGCCACCGAGCCAGCAGCACCAATGGAGCAACGCCGATTTTCAGGGTTCACAAACGCTTGACAACCCCTTTGCTCGTCCACCTAAACCAAAGACAAGGAAGGAAGGGAACAATAACCAAATCGAACAACTTCGAACAATCGCTCCCGGCTTCCTTGACGCTGCGAGCGTAGCCGGTTACATTATGGGGGACGGTAATCCTTCCGTTATTCGCGGCTCAACCAAACAACCAAGGTACAAACTGATGACCGCAACTTCTCCTGCTCCTATGCCGACTTTCGACATGAACCTGCACATTCACAAACTCATGCTGAAAGAGCCGTTTTTCGCCGCTATTTCGCGACGCATGAACAAGGTCGCTACTACCTCCATTCCTACCGCTGGCGTCCGTGTCAACCCCGATTCGCTCGCGTTGGAAATGGCTTACAACCCTGCTTTCTTCAACCGGCTTGTGGCGGAACACGCTGATTTTGTCGGTTCTATGAAGGTTAAGGAACGCAAGGCTTACGCTTCTGCTCACCCCGGCGATAATGGCGAGGTTGATCCTTACGTTTGGGTGCGTGGCGTCCTGTTGCATGAGTTGTATCACATTGTCTTTGGTCACATTACCGAGCGTTTGCCCGATGGTACCATGACTAAGAAGTGGAACCATGCGACGGACCTTGCTATCAATAGCAACCTTCAAGGTCAACTTCCGTCGTACTGCCTCATGCCCGGTGTTGGCGAATACGCTGATTTGCCCCTTGGCAAGTCGGCTGAGTTCTATTTCCGTTCCATCGTGGACCCCGAGGAGAAAAGCAAGGATCAAAGCCAACAAGGTCAAGGTCAGCAGGGTCAAGGTGATGGTCAAAATGAAGGTCAAATCGATGACCATTCCGGTTGGGGCGACCTTCCCGACGACGTAAAGGACGCTGCAAAGGAAGCAATGCGTCAGATTACGGAGCAAGCGGTCAATGAGGCAAACGGCAACTCGCAAGGTTGGGGGTCGGTTTCTGCTTCTATGCGTGAAAAGATCCTTGATTCTATCCGTGTCAAGGTTAACTGGCGCGCACACTTGCGTTATTTCGTAAAGACCTCGATGAAGGCCGATAAGCGCACTTCTATCTTCCGTATCAATAAGCGGTTTCAGTACGTTCATCCGGGAAAGAAGGCTAGCCGTACTGCTAAGATTGCAATCTCTATCGACCAGTCGGGTTCGGTGGATGATGGGCTTCTTACTGCCTTTTTCTCGCAACTGGATTCCCTCGCTCAGATTGCGGAGTTCACGGTTGTTCCCTTTGATACTCACGTTGACGATTCCAAGGTTTACGTTTGGAAGAAGGGCCAACATCGCAAGGTTGAACGTGTGCTTTGCGGTGGCACCGACTTCAATGCGCCCACCAAGTGGGTCAATGAACGCAACTTTGATGGTCACATCATTTTGACCGATTTGGAGGCCCCTATTCCGGTGTCCAGTAAGTGTCAGCGTATGTGGATGACGGATAAGTCCTGCTACAACCGTCGTTCCTTCAACATCAATGAGCGAATCATCGTTATCGAAGGATAACGGTGGTTCCCTCGTTTTCGAAGAGGCAACATTGCGACAATCAAGGGCAAAACTATGAGGTATAAGAAAGGCACCTTGCTCCGTGGTATCTCAAACGAGTATACTGAAAACTTCGTTTTGATCGAGAGTTACGGAATGCATAAGTCAGACGTTTCCGGTAATGAAGCACCAATCTATCATTTTTTTATCTTGGATGAAAACATGAAACGAGATTGGCACTACGCTACCTACGTTGAGTCAGATAACGTCTTTGTTCAGGTTGTACCATGACTTCTCCTAGGTTTGAGCCAAATGATTTGGTAAAACTCCAAGAATGTGTTGCAGATAAGAGATCCGTCGAGAGACTAGGAACAAAGGTGTTTATGGTCATTCAGCATGGAACGGAACAAAACGAGAATCTATGCCTGCTTCGAACAATCGGAGGACCGTATGATGGAAAGACCAAGATGATTCACTATTCTTTACTAACCCACATCGAATAAACGAAAGCCAAGGTTGAAAGCATGAAATACGAAGTTGGCGATTTGGTTGCATGGAACTACAAAGAAGGCAAAGATGATTACTTCATCATTACAGGCATTAGCACGGATGAAATGACGTACTGGCTCAGATACATTGATAGTGGAAAGGAAACATTCGAACCAACCTCAACTTTTTTCGAAGAAGCCACAAGCAAGATAGGATAAGCAATGCGAAGGCAGAACAGCCGAAAGCCCAGGTTCAAGGTCGGTGATTTGCTCTACGGGGAGCCGCACCATGCGCCTGAGGGACGCTACATCATCATTACCAAGGTTGAATCTAGGTCTACCAACAGCCTTTATCATTTTCGCGAAATAGCCAATAATAAGAGTGTTTATTGGCTTTGTTCGGACATTGAGCGAACCTACGAAATGATAGGATGAACGGATGAAATACCAAAAAGGCGACATTGTAAAGTGGAGCGATTATGCCTTCGATCCCAAAGAAAACATCATGATCGTTAACGAGGTTGTACCCATTGATTCTATCAGCCGATCCGGCACGGAACAATACTATTACAGATACACATACCTTGAAACAGGAAGGCAAGATTCGTACATGGGTACCCTCTACGAAAGCGACACCTTTCTAATGGCATAAACCAAGGAACAAAGCATGAAATACCAAGTCGGTGATTTGCTTTTTGTAGAAGCAGGAAGTTGGCTTCCCAAAACTCCCGAAGAATTTTACATTGTCAAGTGCATTGATCACAGCGACGACGAAGAAGAATACTCTTACATTCTTCACAGCATAACACACAGCGAAACAGAATACATAAACAAGCATTGGGTTGAGCGTTGGTGTAATAAGGTAGGTTGAACCATGAGTTTTCAGAAGGGCGATCTTCTTTACATTCCAGAATTGAGGAAATACCCAGCAGAATACGTTTTGATTATTGAGGCAAATATGCTGGAAGGCACTTTTGCCGGTTCATATTCCGTTTTCAGCCTAACAGAAAACAGGAAAGATTATTATAACGCCGAATGGCTGGACAACAAAGCAAAGAAGATAGGATGAAAGCATGAAATATCAAATTGGCGATTTGGTGAAATACAGAGACGACATTCTAATCATAACGGGAGTTGTTTCTTACAAAGGCGACCCTACCTATGCTGAGTTTTATTACACCTACACAAACATTACCACAACCATACATCATCTAAAACGAGGCAAGTATACAGAAAATTTCTTGGATCTTATGAGTGAAAAGATAGGATGAAAGTATGAAATATCAAAAAGGCGATTTGCTAATGTGGATCGATGATAACGTCATTATCAGAGACAACTACAAAGAAAGATACATGATAATAATCCAGCATGATATAATCAAAAGCGGCGGAGGTTATTATACCTATCGCTACATTGATACAGGAAGGAAAGATGGATACATCGATCAACTCTTGGAACAAGCAACGCAAAAGGTAGGATGAACGGATGAAATACCAAAAGGGGGATTTGATCGAGATTATCGAAAACATTCCCGGATTGTTCCCTTACAAGGGTCTTGCCCTTATTGTGCGAGCAGTAAAGGTTGATACTATGGGCGGAATTTACTATTTCCGTCGTTTGAGTAAGATCGCCCAGGATGATTTTGTGGAAGGTAGTTATTGGGGCCAGTTCATCGATGATCCCGAATATGTGAGGATGATCCAATGAGATACCAAAAGGGCGACTTGGTTATTTGGAAGCATGAAGTTCTCAAACCCGCCAAAGGCAACGAAAGAATCATGATCGTCACAAATGCAAAAAGCAGCACAACCAAATACGGCTTTGGCATTTATGAATACATGTATTTGGAAACAGGAAGAACAGATCATTATGTTGATCACTCTTACGAATCCGACACAAAACTTTTGGAAGAACAATGAAATACCAAAAGGGCGATCTTGTAAGGTTCAAAGAACCCAGCCGATCTAACTTACCAGAACGCATTATGCTTATTACAAGCATCATTGATGAAGTATATACGATTCCCTACGGCGAAGGCTACAAATACAGGTTTCTCGATTCAGGTAGAGAAGAAATGTGTACCAAAGCCACTTTTGAGAAGATAACCGAAATGATAGGTTGAACGACAAACATTCCCCCATAAAAACCCACATTCCCCCACAATCCCCCATAATGCCCATCCAAACATAACAAGACAAGATACAGACAAAGAACCCCGAATCCTGCCCCGAACGATCCATCCGTTCGCGGCGGGATTTTTTCATTTCACCGACAGCAATAACCAATAATGACCATTCATCCAAACCTTTTCGGCATTACAAAATAGAATAATAAACATTGGATAAGCCAGTAAATACCAATGTTCTCTTCTTATACTTCTAATACAACAATAACGACCGCAAATAAATAACCATTACACCTACCCTTCGCTTGGCTATTCTAATAACTGTTGTATAACGTCAGCAATAATCCATTATTCTCTGTGAGGGTGGGCCAACCTACTGTATTGGTGTCTGCTCTTAGTACCACCACAAAGCCCAAATAACAAGCAT
>Ga0208009_1000600_pt1 | contig 10317 bp, 6 predicted proteins | sample Wag4_2014_7_16_FD_187364 | JGI IMG/M metagenome (GOLD analysis project Ga0208009, IMG submission 187364) | Fresh water mixed with fracking chemicals microbial communities from Ohio, USA - Utica-2 Time Series FC 2014_7_16 (SPAdes) (version 2) ...
AGACCAGTCGGGTGGCAGCGGAACGGCACCGGCTGTCGTTCCTCACCACAGCCCTGCTGGGGCGGGCGATGACCGCCGGCTTGCTGCTGGCCAGCTCCATGAAGGTGGCCCACGGTCGGGTGAATCTGCGCATTGCCTCCGACGGCCCCCTGCGGGGCCTGATGGTGGATGCGGGGCGGGATGGCACGGTGCGGGGCTATGTGGGCGAGCCTGGGCTGGAGCTCGACCTGGTGGAGGACGCCGACGGCAGCCGCCACTTCGATTTCCGCAGCGCCACCGGCACGGGCTACCTGCACGTGGTGCGCGACCTGGGCGAAGGCGAGCCGTTCAGCTCCACGGTGGAGCTGGTGAGCGGCGGCATCGGCGAAGACGTGGCTTCCTACCTGCTGCATTCCGAACAGACCCCCTCGGCGGTGTTCGTCGGCGAACAGCTGAACAGCCAGGGGGTGCTCTGCAGCGGCGGGGTGCTGGTGCAGGTGCTGCCAAAGGCGGCGCAGGAACCGGCGCTGGTGGCGCTGCTGGAAGAGCGCTGCCGGGAGGTGAGCGGCTTCAGCCAGCGCCTGGCGAACTGCGATGGCCAGCTGCACAGGCTGCTGGAGGACATCTTCCCCGACCTCGACCCCCAGCCCCTCGGCGGCGACGCACCCTGGCAGCCGGTGCGGTTCCGCTGCCCCTGCAGCCGTCAGCGCAGCCTCGGCGCCCTGAAGCTGCTGGGCAGCGAAGAACTCAGCAGCATGCTGGCCGAGGATGGCCGGGCTGAGCTGACCTGCCACTTCTGCAACGCGGTCTATGAGGTGGCCGGGCCTGAACTGGCGAACCTGATCGCCGAACTCAGGCCACAAACAGCGCCACCAGGGCCAGTGACACCAGGGCCGGCAGGCTCTGCACCTGGGCCGGGCTGAGGGGCAGACCGAGGGGCAGCTCCGCGGGAGCGAGACCGAGCAGCACCGCGCCAAGCACCAGACCGAGGATCAGGGCCGCGAAGGCCCAGCCGATCGCCGCCAGAAAGCGGGACCGGCGGCGCTGCAGACAGACGACCGCCAGGGCCGTGCCGAGGGCAAGCAGGAACTCCGCCGAGGTGGCGGGCAGCAACAGCAGGAGAACCAGCAGAGCCGCATAACCGCCCCCCGCCAGCCAGCGCCCCTCTCCCTCCACCAGGGCCATCGAAGGTCGCGACAGCGACAGGGCTGGGGCCGGCAGTTTCGGCAGTGTCGGCAGGGAAAGGCGCGGCGCGGATGGGGAGACCTGTTCGCGTGCCGATGCCGAACGGGCGGCGGTGCTGACCCGCCCCTGCTGACGCTCCTTGAGCCGGTCCATCAGCACCGCGTCGTAGGCGGCCTCCACCCGGGAGCGGGCGATCGGATCCTCTCCCACCTCATCCAGTCGGGCCTGCCTGGCGGCCTGCACCACATCAAAACCGGCATCGGCACTGACACCGAGGCGCTCGTAGGGAGAGGACGGTTGGGCGGAATTCTGATCTGTGGAATCCGACATCGCGGGAGCAGTTGAAAAATCCGCCTGAGACTCAGCGTATCGAGGCAGATCTAAAAGAGGGGATCACTGCAACGAAAACCACCTTCCTGTTGCAGGCGCTGGCGGCAACGCTCCGCCTCGACTGGATCGAGACGGTGGCGGCGCTTGAGCAAGGGCATCTGGGGAGGCAGGTGGCTGCCTTCGCGGATCTCCACCACATGGTTGGCAGCGGCTTCAACAGCCGGCTGCACCTGAAAACTCACGTAATCGCAGCCCCCGTCAGGACGGGGACGCACCAGCCAGAGCGGCTCGGGCATCGCCGTGATGGTTCGTTACAGCGAGTCTGGCGCGGCCGCCGGGGGACTGTGAGCCGGCTGACGGTGAGCCGGGCGCGGATCAGGCGTTCAGCGATGATCACAAGCCTGATTCGCGTTCACGGCTTCCCCCTCCTGATGCCGAACACCTGGTCGCTGGTTCCCAACCGCTCCGCCATTGCCAGCGAGGGATTGGCCGGGATGGTCGTGGCCCTTGGCATCGTTCCAGAAGCGATCGCCTTCTCGATCGTGGCCGGGGTGGATCCGCAGGTCGGGCTGTTCGGCTCGATCTGCATCCTGATCGTCACGGCTCTGCTGGGGGGTCGGCCAGCGATGGTGTCAGCCTCCACCGCCGGCGTGGCCCTGCTGATGACGGGGCTGATGCAATCCCATGGCCTCGCCTATCTGCTGGCAGCTTCAATCCTGGCCGGAGTCTTCCAGATCATCTGGGGCTATCTGCGCCTGGCCTACCAGATGCGCTTCGTGCCGCGCGCCGTGACGGTCGGCTTCGTCAACGCCATCGGTGTGCTGATCTTCCAGGCCCAGCTGCCCCAGCTGGGGATCGGCCGCGACGGTGCTGAGACCATCCCCAGCCTGCAGGCTTCCGGCCTGAGCATCAGCTGGCCCTGGGTGTGGGGGCTGGTGGCTCTCGGGCTGGTGATCATCTATCTGCTGCCCCGCTTCACCCGGCTGGTGCCATCCACCCTGGTGGCGATCCTGGTGATCAGCGGCCTGGCGGAATGGTGGCAGCTGCCCATTCCCCGCGTCGGCGACCTCGGTCGGTTGCCGACCAGCCTGCCGGTGTTCGCCGTTCCCAGCGTGTTCGGATCCGCCGACACCTGGTCAATCATCCTGCCCACGGCCCTGGCCATTTCCTTTGTGGGTCTGCTGCAATCCTTCCTCACGGCCAATGTGGTGGAAGACAACCTCGATCAGGCGGCCGATTACGAAGCCGAAGCCCGGGCCCAGGGCATTGCCAACATCACCGCAGGCCTGTTCGGTGGTATGGCGGGTGCCGGCATGATTGGCCAGTCGGTGATCAACCTGCAATCAGGCGGCCGCCATCGCCTCTCCACCCTCACGGCCGGCGTGGGCCTGCTCATCCTGGTGATCTCCCTGAGCGGCTGGCTGGCCCGCATCCCGATGGCCGCCCTGGTGGCCGTGATGATCATGGTGTCGGTGAGCACCGTGAACTGGGCCTCCTTCCGAGACATCCGGCTGATCCCCAAGAGCGACACCGCCGTGATGCTGCTCACGCTCGTGCTCGCCCTGATCACCCGCAACCTGGCCATCGCCGTGGTGGTGGGGGTGGCCCTGGCGGGCATTCTGTTCAGCCGCAAGGTGGCCAAGGTGATTGAGGTGGAGGCCTCCTGGGCCAACGCCGACCATCTGCTCTACACGGTGCGCGGCCAGCTGTTCTTCGTGAGCACGGTGTATTTCCTGGCCGGCTTCAAGCAGCATGCCGTTCCCGCCCGGGTCACGATCAACCTGGCGGAAGCCCACATCTGGGACCAGTCCGGCATGCGGGCCCTCGACCAGGTGATCCGCAAGCTGCAGCAGGCCGGCGCCGCCGTTGAGGTGGTGCATCTCAACCAGAAAAGCCTGGATCTGTTCGAGCGCATCAGCGAGAGCCCCCCAGGCGTGGTTGCCGCCAGCGGCTCGCCGGGGGCTACAGGCTGATCGGCTCCACCCCACTCACCACCGGCGCCACGCCGCTCAACTCCAGCTCGGGGTGGTCATCGCGCAACTGGTTCAGGTTCCAGTCGTTCTTGAACAGCAGCACCGGCCGGTTCCAGGCATCGCGCACCGTCCTGCAGTTGAAGATCCGCCCCACCTGTTCCAGGGCCGGCCAGCCGCCCACCACCCAGCGGGCCACGGCAAATCCCAGGGGCTCAAGCCGGGTCTGCACCCCGTATTCATTCTCGAGGCGGTACTGAACCACCTCCAGCTGCAGCTGGCCCACCGCCGCCAGGATCGGGTCGCGCTTGCTCTCGTCGGTGTCGTAGAGGATCTGCACCGCCCCCTCCTCGCGCAGTTCGTTCACCCCCTTGCGGAAGTTCTTGAAGGCCGAGGGGTTCGGGTTGCGCAGCCAGGCGAAGATCTCGGGGCTGAAGCAGGGAATGCCTTCGTATTCGAGCTTCGGGCCGACATACAGGGTGTCGCCGATGGAGAACACGCCCGGGTTGTTGAGGCCGATCACATCACCGGGGTAAGCATCATCGACCACCTCGCGGTCCTGGCCGAACAGCTTCTGGGGCCGCGACAGGCGGATGGTGCGGCCGGTGCGGGCGTGCTGCACGGCCATGTCCTTCTCGAACTTGCCGCTGCAGACCCGCACGAAGGCCACCCGATCGCGGTGGCGCGGGTCCATGTTGGCCTGCAGCTTGAACACAAAGCCGCTGAAGCCCGGCGCCACCGGCTCAATCGCGCCAGCGCTGCTGGCGCGGGCGATCGGTTTCTGGGCCAGCTCCAGGAAGGCATCGAGGAAGGGCCGCACGCCGAAGTTGGTCATCGCCGAGCCGAAGAACACCGGGCTGAGTTCGCCGGCGTGCACCAGTTCCAGATCGAGATCGGCACCGGCCCCCTCCAGCAGCTCCAGCTCCTCCAGGGCGGCCTCAAGCAGATCCTCCTCCACGGCGCCGCGGCTGCGGGCCTCCCCCACCGACAGGGAGACCTCGGCAGCCTGCCTGCCCCGCTCCGCCCGGTCAAACAGGATCACCTGGTGGCTGCGCCGATCGATCACACCGCGGAAGCGGTCGCCGCTGCCGATCGGCCAGTTCACCGGCCAGCAGGCCAGGCCCAGCTCCTGCTCAATCTCATCAAGCAACGCCAGGGGCTCACGCCCCGGCCGATCCATCTTGTTGATGAAGGTGAAGATCGGGATCTGGCGCATGCGGCAGACCTCGAACAGCTTGCGGGTCTGCGGTTCCAGGCCCTTGGCCGCGTCTTCGAGCATCACCGCGTTGTCAGCGGCGGCCAGCGTCCGGTAGGTGTCTTCGGAGAAATCCTGGTGGCCGGGGGTGTCGAGCAGGTTGATCGTGCTGCCCGCGTAATCGAACTGCAGCACGGTGGAGGTGATCGAGATGCCGCGCTGCTTCTCCAGCTCCATCCAGTCGGAGGTCACCTTGCGCTGCTCGCCCTTGGCCTTCACCGCTCCGGCCTGCTGGATCGCCCCGCCGTAAAGCAGCAGTTTTTCGGTGAGGGTGGTCTTGCCTGCGTCCGGGTGGGAAATGATCGCGAAATTGCGGCGCCGGGCCACGGCCTCGGCCAGGGCGGCCAGTTCGGGGTCGCTGGTTGGGGCGGGAGCGCCGCTGGCGCCTGGGGCAGAACAGCTGGTCATCGATGCAGCCTGGCAGAGCGAGGCCAGGGAGGGATTCAGGGCAACCGGCCCCAAACCTCCAGATAGCACGCACCCAGGGCCTCCACCCGCAGACCGCTGAGCCCGGCCTGCGCGAGCTGGGCCGTCACCTCGGCCGGCGTGAAGGCGGCATGCAGTGAGGCGCGGTAGTCGCGGCGCAGCACCGCCGGGGCCGACGCCATCGTGGCGGCCACCAGCTCCTCCACAGCGGCGACGCTGTCTGGACGCCGCAGGTCCTGCACATACACGAAGGCAGCCGGCGTGGCGAGCGCGGCCACCGCCTGCCAGAGGACGAGGGGGTCATGGAGGTGGTGCAGCAGGCTGTTGCTGATCACGGCGCTGTAGGCGCCCGTGCTGACACGGCCAGGCAGCGAGGCCGGCTCTGGCAAGGGAAGGACGATCTCGGCGAAGTGCAGGCGACCGGCCAGCTCCGGTGCGGCGGCCAGCCGCTGCTCAGCCACCGCCAGCATGCGCGGGGCACCGTCCAGACCAAGCACCTGGGCCTGGGGCCAGCGACGAGCCAGGCGGAAGCTGATGTTGCCGGGTCCGCAGCCCAGATCCACCAGCCGCGAGCCGGGCTGGTCAGCGCAGAGGAGCGCCAGCCGTTCCACCATCGCCTGATCCGAGCTGGCGAAATCGGCTGCGGCATAGGCCTCCACCTGGTCGGCTCCGTCCATCAACTCGGGCTCGGGCGTGCGGTGCAGGGCCATCGGGCAGCGCAGAGAGCGAACCGCACCACTCTGACCGAGGCACCGCCTCTGGTGTGGCAGGTCGCTTGCACACCCCACCCCTGGCGTTATGGTGCGGCTCACTTCTGGACGACCCGCCGGTGACCCTCTCCGCCCAGCGCCCCGCCGCCAGCAGCGCTCCCCAGCCGGCCTCCGTCGACGGCCCTGCTGGCGGCGGCGGCACTGGTTCTGCTGCAGCGGTGACCGGCGGCGACTTCCCGATCACCGCCCCGGCTGCCAACCCGGTCTTTTACCGCACCTATTCCCGCAAGTTGCCCGCCGGCCGGGAGAGCTGGCACCAGGTGGCCGAGCGCAACCTGGAGGGGCTGCGCAAGCTGGGCCATCTCAGCGACGACGAGGTGAGCCTGCTGCGCCGCATGCAGCAGCAGCAGAAGGCCCTGCCCTCGGGCCGCTGGCTGTGGATCGGCGGCACCCCCTGGATCGAGCAGAGCGAGAACTTCTCCGGCGCCTACAACTGCACCTCCACCAACCTGGTCGACTGGGAAGCCTTCGGCCTGATGATGGATCTGGCGATGATGGGCTGCGGCACCGGCGCCATCATCGAGCCGCATCTGATCAACCGGCTGCCGGCGGTGCGCAACGAGCTGGTGATCACCGGCGTCACCGACATTGGCTCCACCCCGGCCGGGCAGCGGCAGGAGCACACCAGCCACACCATCGACGCCAACCGGGTAGCGATCAAGGTGGGAGACACCCGCCGCGGCTGGGTGGACAGCTACCAGCTGCTGCTCACACTCTGCAGCGACGGGCGCTTCGACGCCGCCGCACCGATCGAGATCAGCGTTGATCTCTCCGATGTGAGGCCCGTGGGCGAAACCCTCAAGGGCTTCGGCGGCATGGCCAACCCGGTGAAGCTCAAGGATCTCTACGGCCGGGTCGCCCAGATCCTGAACAAGGCCCGGGGCCGCCAGCTCACCTCAGTGGAGTGCTGCCTGCTGATCGATGAGGCCGCCGTCACGATCGTGGCCGGCAACATCCGCCGCAGCGCCGGCATGCGCCAGTTCGCCGCCGACGACACGGCCGCCGCCAACGCCAAGGACAACCTCTGGCAGCAGGACAGCGAAGGCAATTGGCGCATCGACCCGGAGCGCGATGCCCTGCGGATGGCCAACCACACCCGCGTGTTCCACAGCCGCCCCAGCCGCGAGGTGGTGCTGGAGGCCGTGATCAAGCAGTTCCAGAGCGGCGAGGGGGCCATCCAGTTCGCCCCCGAGGCGATCGCCCGCTCCAACGCCGACCTGCTGAGCACGCCTGAACTGCGCGAGGAGTTCGTGGGCATCTACTGCGACCAAGGCCGGGAGCAGGCCGCCGCCTGGCTGAAGCTGCACCACCCCGGCCTGGAAGCCGCTGAGCTGGAGCACCGCCTCGGTCGCTACGGCCTCAACCCCTGCGGGGAGATCCTCGGCGCCGACTTCCACTGCAACCTGGCCGAGATCCACCTCAACCAGATCCACCCCAGCGACCTCCAGGCCCAGGAGGACGCCTTCCGCGCCGGCGCCCTGGCGGTGGCCTGCCTGCTCAACCACCGCTTCGAGGTGGAGCGCTACCGCCAGAGCCGGGCCTGGGATCCGATCGTGGGCGTGAGCTTCACTGGCCTGTTCGACTTCTTCGTGCACGCCTTCGGCACCCCCTGGCTGCAGTGGTGGGAGGCCGGCCGCCCCGACAACGAGGAGGGCCGCGCCTTCAAGGCGCGCGAGGCCGACTACCTGGCCCGCTGGAAGCGGATCGTGCACGAGGCGGTGTGGGAGTACTGCGACCGCCATGGCATCCGCCGGCCCAACCGCTGCACCACCGTGCAGCCGGCCGGCACCAAGAGCCTGCTCACCGGCGCCTCCCCCGGCTGGCACCCGCCCAAGGCCCAGCGTTTCATCCGCCGCATCACGTTCCGCAAGAACGATCCGGTGGCGCTGGCCTGCCTCGACTACGGCTATCCGATCGTGCCCTCCCAGAGCGACAAGGACGAACAAGGCCGGCTGCTGGACGATCCGTTTGATCCCCGCTGCAGCGAATGGCTGGTGGAGATCCCCACCGAAGTGAGCTGGGCCAACATCCCCGGCGCTGACGCGGTGGAGATCAACAACTTCTCCGCCCTGGCCCAGTTCGATTTCTACATGCAGGTGCAGCAGCACTACACCGCCCACAACACCAGTGCCACGGTGGAGTTTCGGGAGAACGAGATCGAGCCCCTGGCCGAGGCGATCCACCGCGCCATCGAGGAGGGCGAGGGCTACATCTCGGCGGCCCTGCTGGCCCGCTTCGACGCCAACGCCACCTTCCCGCGGCTGCCGTTCGAGCCGATCGATGCGGCCACCTATCAACGCCTCAACGCTGAAGTGGCGGCGCGCCGCCGCACCGACTGCTTCTTCGAGGCCCTGCAGCGCTACGACGGCGGTGGTCAGCCCCTGGAGGCGGGCCCGGCCGGCTGCGACAGCGACAAGTGCCTGCTGCCCCTGGCCAAGCCGAGCGGCAACTGAGCCAAGCGGCCGGTTGCGCCAACCTGCACTCCGCCATCAGCGCCCCGTGCTGCGAAGCACGTCCCGGATCCTGCAACACAGGGCCTGTAGCGATGTCGGTTCTACGGTGGAATCCCTTGACAGGCAGTTCTCCATGCCTGCCGGGGTCTTCTGTGCAGCGCTCCAAGCGTCATGACCACACCCGCACGTGTCGCCGATATCCGCCCGGGTGCCGCCAGTTCCTACCCCTTCGCGCTGACAGCCGTCGGTGAGACACTGTTTTTTCGCGCCGAAGATGCCGCGGCTGGTTATGAACTCTGGCGCTCCGATGGCACCGCTGCCGGCACCGTGCGCGTCGCTGACATCGATCCCGGCCCAGGCAGCGGCTATCCCGCCAACCTGACGGCGCTCGGCAGCCAGGTGCTGTTCACCGCCAGCAACGGCAGCAGCGGCGTGGAGCTCTGGCGCAGCGACGGCACTGCCACCGGCACCAGGCTGATTGCCGATCTCCATCGCGGTTCCGCAGGCTCCGACCCGAAGTACCTCACAGTGGTGGGCGACCGGGTGTTCTTTCGGGCGAACGACGGCAGCAGCGGCGCCGAGCTCTGGCAGAGCGACGGCACGGCGGCCGGGACGAAGCTGGTCACCGACCTGCTGCCCGGATCTGACGGCTCCTACCCCGCCTTCCTTACAGCGGTGGGCAACCGGGTGTTCTTCCGGGCCAACGATGGCAGCGGCGGCTTTGAGCTCTGGCAGAGCGATGGCACCGCCACCAGCCGCGTCGCCGACATCACCCCCGGCCCGGATGGCTCCTATCCCGAACAACTGGTGCGCGTTGGCGACGACCTGTTCTTCAGCGCCAGGGATGCGGGCAGCAACGTGGAGCTGTGGCGATTTGACGGCACCGCCGTGCAGCGGGTCGCCGACATCAACCCCGGCCCTGAAGGCTCCTATCCCCAGTCGCTCACAGCGGTCGGCAGCACGCTGTTCTTCAGCGCCACCGACGGCAGCAGCGGCTACGAACTGTGGACAAGCGACGGCACTGCCGCCGGCACCGTGCGCGTCGCCGACATCGTGCCGGGCTCCGGCAGCGCCGACATCGCCAACCTCACCCCGATCGGGGAGAGGTTGCTGTTCACCGCCAGCGACGACAGCGGCGGCAACGAGCTGTGGATCACCGATGGCGAAAGCACAAGCCGCGTCGCCGATATCCGCCCTGGTGCGGCCGGGTCTTACCCCGACCACCTGACCGTGGTCAACGACGTTGTCTATTTTCAGGCCAACAACGGCAGTGACGGGGTTGAGCTCTGGCGACTGCTCTGGCAACTGGACGACTCCACCGTCAGCCGCGTCGCCGACATCAGGCCTGGCAAACCAGGATCGAACCCCAGTCAGCTCAAGGCGGTGGGGGATGTGCTTTTCTTTTCCGCAGACGATGGCAGCAGCGGCGAGGAGCTGTGGTCTGTCGACGGGCGCCCGGCCCTGGCGATTGCAGCCAGCTCCGCGATCAGGGCCGAAGGCAACAGCGGCAGCACACCCTTCAGCTTCACCATCAGCCGCTCAGGCGACACCAGCGCCGCCGCCAGCGTCGATTACAGCGTGACCGGCAGCGGCAGCAACCGGGCCAGCGCCAGCGACTTCACCGCCAATGCCTTCCCTGCCGGCACCGTGAACTTCGCACCGGGGCAGACAGCCGCCGCCATCAAGATTCAGGTGCGCGGCGATCTGGAGGTGGAAGCGAATGAAGGTTTCGCCGTCTCCCTCAGCAACGCCGAGAACGCCACGATCGGCACCGCGGTTGCGGCCGGGTTGATCCGCAATGACGATGTCCCGCCGCCGCCACCTCAGCTGGCCATCGCCGCCAGCTCGGCGGTCTTGGCGGAAGGCAACAGCGGCAGCACACCCTTCAGCTTCACCATCAGCCGCTCAGGCGACACCAGCGCCGCCGCCAGCGTCGACTACAGCGTGAC
>Ga0208009_1000601_pt1 | contig 10312 bp, 9 predicted proteins | sample Wag4_2014_7_16_FD_187364 | JGI IMG/M metagenome (GOLD analysis project Ga0208009, IMG submission 187364) | Fresh water mixed with fracking chemicals microbial communities from Ohio, USA - Utica-2 Time Series FC 2014_7_16 (SPAdes) (version 2) ...
CACCTGATGAGATGAGCCAATACGCTCCTCGCATCATCTCTGTAAAGATCCCAGTAGATCAGATTGGTGCTGTTATCGGCCCTAAGGGCAAGATCATCAACCAGATTCAGGATGAGACAGGCGCTGACATCTCAATCGAAGATGACGGAACTATCTACATCGGTGCAACTGATGGACCTTCTGCAGAGGCTGCGCGTGCGCAGATCAATGCAATCGCAAATCCAACAATGCCGGAGGTCGGCGAGCGTTATCTCGGAACTGTTGTAAAGCTTGCAACATTCGGAGCCTTCGTATCGTTGATGCCAGGCAAGGATGGACTCCTTCACGTTTCACAGATTCGCAAGATGCATGGCGGAAAGCGAATTGAGAACCTAGAAGAGGTTATGAAAGTTGGAGATAAGGTCCAGGTTGAGATTGGCGAAATCGATCCAAAGGGCAAGCTCTCACTTATTCCTGTCCTCGAAGAAGGCGCAGCAGCTGCTGAGTAATGTCTGTTAAAAGAACGGTCCACTCCAGCGGTCTGCGCATCGTTACAGAGGAAGTTCCCTCTGTTCGTAGCGCAGCTGTTGGAATCTGGGTCAATGTAGGTTCACGTGATGAGGCGCCAGCTACTGCTGGTGCCTCTCACTTTTTAGAGCACCTACTTTTTAAGGGCACTCCCTCACGAACAGCCCTTGAGATTTCATCTTCCATCGAATCTGTTGGTGGCGAGATGAATGCCTTCACATCCAAGGAGTACACCTGCTTCTACGCTCGCGTTATCGATACTGATTTACCGATGGCCATCGATGTCGTCAGTGATCTGATTACATCTTCCATTGTTACCGCACTTGATGTTGATGCAGAACGCAAAGTTGTTCTCGAAGAGATAGCGATGCGTGATGACGATCCGGGAGATCTAGTTCATGATCTCTTCAGTGATACTTATTATGGCGATACCGCTATTGGCCGACCTATCCTCGGAACGATTGATTCAATTAATGGAATGTCACGCAATACAGTCTTTAATTATTATAAGAAGAAGTACAAGCCACACGATATCGTTGTAGCTGTTGCCGGAAATATTAAACATAAGCGCGTTGTTGCTATGGTTGAAGAAGCGCTCTCGCGAGATAACTTCCTTGACCAAGTAGGCACACCAAATATTCGCCATGACACTCCGATTAAAAAAGGCCCACAAGGCAGCGTCGGCCTGATGTATCGCAAAACTGAACAGGCTCACATGCTCTATGGCATGGCCGGTGTTGCCAGAGCAGATGAACGTCGCTTTGCAATGGGTGTGCTCTCTGCGGCCCTCGGCGGCGGAATGTCATCACGTTTGTTCCAAGAGATTCGTGAAAAGCGTGGTCTTGCTTACTCTGTCTACGCCTACGCACAACAGTTTGCTGGAACCGGAACTCTCGGTTTCTATGCTGGATGTAACCCGACGAAAGCTGTGGAAGTGGTTGAGATTATTCGTGAAGTGCTAGCTGACGTAGCCGATAACGGAATGACCCACGAGGAGATTGAGCGAGCAAAGGGCGCCGTTCGCGGCTCACTGGTCTTAAGCCAGGAAGATTCAGGTTCGCGCATGAGCCGAATTGGCAAGAATGAGATTGTCTATGGACAGGTAATGGACTTTGATCAGATTTTGAAGGCAGTGGCACGCGTAAGCGCCGAAGACATTCGCGCAATTGCCAGCGAGTATCTGACCGGAACGCCTACCCTTGCACTTGTGGGGCCATTTAAATCCCCATCCAAGTTTGAGAAGGTGATTGTGTAAATGATTAAAGTTGGTGTTCTAGGTTCACTGGGCCGAATGGGCGCAGAGGTTGTTAAGGCTGTCAATGAATCAAATGATTGCCAGCTCGTTGCCTCTCTTGATCAGGGTGATTCATTAGAGACTTTAGTGAGCGCTGGCGCCGAAGTAGTAGTGGATTTCACGACACCTGATGTCGTTATGGGAAATCTTGAATTTTTGATTAAGAATAATATTCACGCAGTTGTTGGAACAACAGGATTTTCGGATGAGCGCCTAGCTCAACTCAAATTATGGCTCGCAACAGCGCCAAAAGTTGGCGTTTTAATTGCTCCAAACTTTGCAATCGGCGCAGTCTTAATGATGGAATTTGCAACTAAGGCAGCTAAGTACTTTGAATCAGCTGAAATCATCGAACTTCATCACCCTAATAAAGTTGATGCGCCTTCAGGCACAGCAGCCCGAACCGCATCATTGATTTCAGAGGCTCGCAAGAGCGCAGGCTTACCGGTTATGCCTGATGCAACTCACACATCACTCGATGGTGCAAGAGGTGCAATCGTGGGCGATGTGCCAGTGCACTCAGTTCGCCTGCGCGGATTAATTGCTCATCAAGAAGTTCTCTTTGGCGGCCTTGGTGAGACGTTAACTATTCGTCATGATTCACTAGATCGCGCTGGCTTTATGCCAGGAGTATTACTTGGGGTAAAGCAAGTTTCTTCACATCCAGGGCTGACTGTCGGCCTTGAAAAATTTATGTAAGGGGCTACCAATGGCACATGCAGATATCACAATGTACGGCGCAGATTGGTGTGGAGATTGCCGTCGTTCGAAGCGTCTTCTCGTCGAACTAGATGTTCAGGTCAATCACATTGACGTAGAAGCAGACTTAAGCGCTGCCGATAAAGTAAAAGAGATCAATGGGGGAGCGCAATCAATTCCTGTCTTGGTCTTCTCTGATGGAACTCACCTCACCGAGCCATCTGATATTGAACTCAAAGCGAAATTAGTATCGCTCGGAATTATCAGCGCTTAACTTTTAGATTAGTTTAGAAAGTTAAAAGTTGCAGCCGATGCTAAAGCTGAACCAAGCACTACTACCGGAAAAGGCGCCTTTAAAGCCAGAGCAATAACCGCAACCGCTAAACCAACAATCCTCTGATCAATGACGAGCGCGCTCTTTACGGTGAAACTCTGTACTGCAACAAGGGCGCTTAATAGAGCAATAGGAATCAGAGTGTTTATTCGTAGCGCCCTTGGGTTGGTCAAATACTTTTCAGGAACGCTATGGCCAATGTATTTAAGCAAGAAAGCCACGACGCTGGTTCCAATAACCGCCCACCAAATTTGAGTCATCGTCTAGCCCTCCACCCAAACGCCACTGCAAGCAAAGCAGTCGCAATAATGGGTAATCCGGCAGCGACAAAGGGTGTCAATGCCAGCGCTAGAAACATTGCAGATGCTGCGAGAGCTCGTTCAAAGTTACCTAATAAGCGCGGCCACACTAAACCAAGAAAAGCTGCCGGCACAGCGGCATCGAGTCCCCAAGCAGCAGGGTCTCCCATAGCTTGCGCACCAAGTGCCCCCGCTAAAGTAAAGAGATTCCAAAAAAGATAAACGCCAAGACCGGTGAGCCAGAAACCGTGGCGCATAGATTCTTCGCCGAGATCACTCTGTCCTAGTGCTACACCGGTTGATTCATCGATAGTGACTTGTGCTCCGACGACTTTCTTCCAGCCACGTAACTTTAAGATCGGCGAGAGACGAAGACCGTAGAGTGCATTTCGGATTCCTAGCAATGAGGCAGTTGCGATTCCTGAAATCGCAGTACCACCAGATCCGAGTACTCCGACAACAGCAAATTGTGATGCTCCTGAAAATGTTAGCAATGACAGAAGGCAGGTCTGTAAGAGTGAAAAGCCTGCGGCGATACCAGCGGCTCCGAATGCGATTCCGTAGAGGCCAACAGTGAAGGAGACGCTAAAGGATGCGCTTGCGGTGGTGCGGTTCACTCTAGACACGCGCCTATTCTGCCTTACATATACCCAGCCATGAGGGGGGATGATAGATAAGGTGCCACCATGTCTGAAGCCAAGTCATCTGTAGGTCTGTCATCTGATGCCGTTATAAATCCAGAGGTAATTTTCCGCGACGATGTATCCGTCGAGCTCATTAAAGCCAGCGCAAGCGATGCCGATGTTATCTGGGCCGCTCGCGTCTCGACCGCGGGTGAGCAATCTATGGATGAGATTGGCGAAGATCCAGCGCGTTCTGCTGGGCTTATCAATTATCTAGCTCGCGAGCGTCACGGTTCTCCCTTTGAGCACACCTCAATGACTTTCTTTATCTCAGCCCCAATTTTTGTCTTCCGCGAATTCATGCGCCATCGCATCGCTTCTTATAATGAAGAATCCGGTCGCTACCGTGAATTAAAGCCAGTTTTTTATGTGCCAGCGAAAGAGCGCAACTTAATTCAAATCGGCAAAACCGGTGCATATGAATTTGTACCTGGTACTCCAGAGCAGTTCGAACTTACTGTCGCTGCCATGAAAGATGCGTACGTCGTTGCCTACGATGCATATAAGAAAATGCTCGATGCCGGTATCGCGCGAGAAGTTGCTCGTGCGGTTTTGCCAGTTGCTACGTACTCATCAATGTATGTAACTATGAATGCCCGCGCACTCATGAATTTCCTATCGCTACGCACCGCCCGCGAAGGTTCACATTTTCCAAGCTACCCACAGCGGGAAATTGAGATGGTTGCCGAAAAAATGGAGGCAGAATTCGCTAAATTAATGCCTCTTACATACGCAGCCTTTGAAAAATCTGGTCGCGTCGCTCCATAAACGATAAGATAAACTCATGAGTATCGCAGCGCCATTTGGGCGGATGATTACCGCAATGGTGACCCCTTTCGATAAAGATGGGGCGATCGATTGGGATGGCGTCGCGCGTCTTGCACAGCACCTCGTTGATAACGGTCATGACGGAATAGCTGTTAACGGAACAACTGGTGAAGCGCCGACTACCAAATCCTCAGAGAAGCTTGAGATCATTCGCGTCGTTAAGAGCGTTGTCGGACCAAAGATTGTTGTCCTCTCTGGTGCAGGCGATAACGAGACTGCCTATACAGTCGAACAAGCAAAGCGCTCTGAAGATGCTGGAGCAGATGGCCTTCTTGTAGTTGTTCCTTATTACAACAAGCCACCGCAGGCCGGAGTCGAGGCGCACTTTCGCGCAGTAGCTGCTGCCACCAAACTTCCAATCATGATGTATGACATTCCTGGACGTACCGGAATCGAAATTGAAAATGACACAATCGTTCGTCTCTTTGATTCAGTCGACAATATTGTTGCTCTCAAAGATGCTAAGGGAAATAGCGCCAGCACATCGTGGGTAATTCAACGTTGTGGTATTCCTGTCTATTCAGGTGATGACATCCTCAACTTACCGCTCCTATCAATTGGAGCAGTTGGTTTTGTATCGGTCTGTGGCCACACTGTTGGACTACAACTCAAAGCAATGCTCGATGCCTGGTTTGCGGGGGATAGCGCTAAAGCACTCTCCATCCATCAGCAACTTCTTCCAGTCTTCGCTGGAACCTTCCGCACGCAAGGTGCGATCCTCACCAAGGCTGCAATGAATCTCATGGGCCTACCTGGTGGCACAACTCGTCTTCCGCTAGTCGATGCAACCGCAGAGCAGATCGCGCAACTTCGTAAAGATCTGACTGCTGGCGGCGTCGTTCTCCCATGAGCTCACACCCACATCCCAATTTAGGAACTCCCTCTCGCTTAGTAGCGGGAGGTCTTCGCATTGTCGCCCTAGGCGGAATCTCTGAAATTGGTCGCAATATGACTGTCTTTGAGTATGAAGGCAAATTGCTAATCGTTGATTGTGGTGTTCTTTTTCCTGAAGATAATCAACCTGGAATCGACTTAATCTTGCCGGACTTTAGCTACATCCGGGATCGCCTCGATGATGTTGTAGCAATCTTTCTTACTCACGGTCACGAAGACCATATCGGCGCCGTGCCCTACTTGTTAAAAGAGCGCGTTGATATTCCTATCTACGGTTCACCCCTGACGATTGCTCTGATAACAGCGAAATGCAAAGAGAAGCGCATTGGTCCCATTACGCATGAGGTGCGCGAAGGTCAGCGACTTACGGTCGGCGGATTTGATCTTGAGTTTATTGCAGTCAATCACTCAATCCCGGATGCACTAGCTGTTGCAATTAGAACAAAGGCCGGATTAGTTTTGGCAACCGGTGACTTTAAGATGGATCAACTACCACTTGATGGTCGAACCACAGATTTAGCAACTTTTGCAAAGCTTGGCAATGAAGGCGTTGATATCTTCATGGCCGATTCTACAAATGCCGATATTCCGGGATTTACTCCATCTGAGCGCGAGATCATGCCGGCACTCAATCGTGTAATTGCTTCGACAAAGAAGCGCGTAGTCGTTGCTTCATTTTCGTCCCACGTTCATCGCGTACAACAGGTTATCGATGTGGCATACGAACATGGTCGTAAAGTCGTCTTTATCGGGCGCTCAATGGTGCGCAATATGAAGATTGCTGAAGATATGGGTTATCTCACCGTTCCGCCAGGTGCTGTCATCGATATCAAAGAGCTTGATAATCACGGCGACAATGTTGTTTTGATTTCTACAGGTTCACAAGGTGAACCCATGGCCGCTCTTTCACGTATGGCTAATGGCGACCATCAAATTCGCGTTGGTGAGGGAGATACTGTAATTCTCGCCTCATCACTTATCCCTGGCAACGAAAACTCTGTTTATCGCATTATCAACGAACTTACTCGTCAGGGTGCTCAAGTGGTTCATAAAGCAAATGCTTTTGTTCATGTCTCAGGACATGCTGCCGCCGGAGAACTGTTGTATTGCTACAACATCGTAAAGCCAAAGTACGCGATGCCGATACATGGCGAGTGGCGCCATCTGAAAGCTAACGCCGAACTTGCCATCGCATCTGGAGTTCCACGCAAGAACGCGTTTATCGCAGAAAACGGCATTGTTGTCGATCTCGTTAATCATGAAGCGGAAATCGCAGGAGCTATTCCGGTGGGATTTGTCTATGTTGATGGTCAGAGCATTGGCGATATCACTGAAGATTCTTTGAAAGATCGCAGAATCCTGGGAGAAGAAGGGTTTATCTCAGTCATTGTTGTTATTGATTCGCAGAGCGGAAAGATTGTTGCTGGGCCCGATATTCATGCACGTGGCTTTAATGAAGATGTTGCACTCTTTGATGAGGTTCGCGGAGATATAGAAAAGGCGCTCACTCGGGCAGTTGCAGATGGCAATAACGGAACTCATCAATTAACACAGGTTGTGCGTCGAACAATTGGGTCATGGGTCGGTCAAAAACACCGTCGTCGTCCGATGATCGTCCCTGTAGTAATAGAGGTATAAACGGCGCGCCTACGCGGGCGAAATAAACCCTCCACCTAAGATTGAAGGTGTGGCTACAAAGAGACGCACCAAATCCAGCCGCTCGAAGAAGAGCGGTAGTGGTGGCATACCTGCAGCAATCATGGGTTCAATCTTCTCTGCTCTAGCCTCAGCGTGGCGCTTGGCAGCAAAAGCGCTCGGTTCTTCCATTCGATTTGTGGCACGCGGTGCAAAAGAGCTCGATCCAGATCACCATCGCGATGGAGCTGCTCTCGCACTTTTTCTTCTTGCACTTATTTCGATAACCGGGACATGGGCCCATCTTGATAACTATCTCGGTCGCGCAGTCCATGCATTTCTAGCGGGCGGACTTGGTAACTTTTCCGTTATTACTCCAATTGCACTCATCTACTTTGCAATAAGAATCTTCAGAAAACCTGATGACAAACATGCAACTGGGCGAATCACTGTTGGAGCAATCACCTTACTTATTAGTGGAACAGGGTTAGCCCACCTACTGAGCGGCTCACTTGATGCGATCAATCCGACAGGAACAACTGCGATACGTGGCGGTGGTGGGTTAATTGGTTATTACGTCTCCATGCCTTTGGCAGGATTCATGTCACCACTTCTTGCTTACCCATTCTTATTCGCCCTCTTCATCTTTGGTCTCTTAGTTGTTACCGCAACTCCGCTTAACGTTGTGATAGCCCGTGCCAAAGTACTTTTGATCTGGGCTAAATCTAAACGACGCGTGCGCACTGAAGATGATTTTGAAATCTCTGATACTCCTCCTTTTGAATCACCGGTAGTGGCCTGGAACCAACAAGACGAAGATGAGATTGAAGAACCAATTGATGAGGTTGAATTCGACGAAGAATTTACTGTCGAAGTTCCTAAGCCTCTTGATTCACAACTCAAGCCGGCTACACCGGCAAATGCTCGACCAGAACAGCTTCTCTTGACAGGGGATTCCAAGTACGAATTACCGTCGCAGGATCTTCTCAAAGCCGGCCCTGCAGCGAAAGCGAAGAGCAAGGCGAACGATACTGTCGTTGCGTCACTCACCGAGGTCTTCAAACAATTCGACATTGATGCCCAAGTCACTGGCTTTATGCGCGGGCCAACAGTCACACGCTATGAGGTCGAACTTGGAAATGCCGTAAAAGTTGAGCGAATTACCGCGCTTTCTAAGAATATTTCTTATGCAGTTGCAAGCAGTGAGGTACGAATTCTTTCTCCGATTCCAGGTAAATCTGCAGTTGGAATCGAGATTCCAAATATGGATCGTGAAATCGTCTCTTTAGGCGATGTTATGCGCTCAAGTGTGGCAGGCCAGGATCATCATCCTATGTTGGTTGCATTGGGTAAAGATGTAGAAGGAAACTTTGTTTGTGCGAATCTCGCCAAAATGCCACACCTTCTCGTGGCAGGTGCAACGGGTGCAGGTAAATCTTCGATGATTAATGCGATGATCACTTCGATTTTAATGCGTTCAACTCCTGATGAAGTGCGATTGATTCTCATCGACCCAAAACGCGTAGAACTCACAGCCTATGAAGGCATTCCGCATCTTATTACTCCAATTATCACTAATCCCAAGAAAGCAGCTGATGCGCTAACTTGGGTAGTTCGCGAAATGGATCTTCGTTATGAAGATTTAGCTGAATTTGGTTTTAGACATATCGATGATTTCAATAAGGCGGTCCGTGCCGGAAAAGTTGTTGCACCTCCGGGATCTGATCGAGTATTGGAACCATACCCATACCTCCTTGTGGTTATCGATGAGCTTGCCGATTTGATGATTGTTGCTGCCCGCGAAGTTGAAGAATCTGTCGTACGAATTACCCAACTTGCACGCTCTGCCGGAATCCACTTGGTGCTTGCAACGCAGCGTCCGAGCGTTGATGTTGTCACTGGTCTTATCAAGGCAAATGTTCCATCACGTCTCTCCTTTGCTACCTCATCGTTAGCTGATAGCCGAGTTATTCTTGATTCACCTGGAGCCGAAAAACTCATTGGACAAGGTGATGGACTCTTTATTCCAATGGGAGCAAGTCGCGCTATTCGAATTCAAGGTGCTTATGTATCTGAACGTGAGATCGAAGCCGTAACAAATCATGTCAAGAAGCAATTGAAACCGCGTTATCGTGATGACGTTACTCAAGCGCCACAATCTTCAAAGATGATTGATAAAGAGATTGGTGATGATTTAGATCTCTTATGCCAGGCAGTTGAACTCGTTGTCGGAACCCAATTCGGTTCGACTTCAATGTTGCAGCGTAAGTTGCGAGTTGGTTTTGCTAAAGCAGGTCGCCTGATGGATCTGATGGAGTCTCGCGGAATCGTTGGACCTTCCGAAGGTTCCAAAGCTCGAGTTGTTCTTGTCACTAATGATGAGCTCGATTCTGTTCTGGCTACGCTCCGCGACCACTAAATGGGGGAGTAGTCGGGGGTGATTTCATTAGAAATTAACTCTTGGGCTAGTGATTGCGATACCCATAGGCGTAAAATCAGCTATCGACCCCGTGGGAGTTTATTGAGAGTTGGTTAGAGATGAATCTTGGCGAGTTGCTGAAGAGCGCGCGCGAAGAGTCACGCCTATCGATAAATGATTTATCAGAAGCGACCAGCATTCGCGCGGGACTTCTCTCTCAGATGGAACGTAATGATTTTTCACATTGCGGTGGTGATATTTATGCCAGGGGACACCTACGAAATATCGCTCCATTAGTTGGTCTGGATATCACAAAACTAATCGACTTGTATAACCAAGAGCATTCAGTCGAGAGCAGAAGTCTTAATGATCTTTTAACAGAGAACAATGTCACAAAAGTTCCGATTGAGAAAAAGAGTCTTTCTTGGAAAGTGCCTGCATCCGTTTCGCTCTTTGTGCTGCTCACTTTTATTGTTGTCCAGGCGATTATTTCCAATGTGAATAGTTCTTCACCGGCTGCAATAGATCCAACTCCCGCGGCAACGGCATCGCCAACAGCTTCTCCTACACCAGTAGTTACTGAATCTACCAGCGCCGAAAGCACTGTTGCTCCAGATGTTGCTGGTGTGAAAATGGAAATTTCAGCGACGCGTGGAAACTCCCGGATTCATATCGTTGCTGATGGTCAGACACTTGAGAAGGGTTCACTCTTTCAAGGAG
>Ga0208009_1000602_pt1 | contig 10310 bp, 6 predicted proteins | sample Wag4_2014_7_16_FD_187364 | JGI IMG/M metagenome (GOLD analysis project Ga0208009, IMG submission 187364) | Fresh water mixed with fracking chemicals microbial communities from Ohio, USA - Utica-2 Time Series FC 2014_7_16 (SPAdes) (version 2) ...
GGGTTACTTCTATCAATAGGAGCCCCTGCATCGCCATATCCTGGAGTGAGAGGAACCTCTCGTCGATTTCGCTTTATCCGTGGACTGATTCGCTCATTAAATGCCATAGTTAATTGTAAGGTGCGAGAGAATAGGATTATGGCTCTACGAATTACTGGTGTTGGCGAGGAGATCGCTGCGGTCGCCGGCCTACCTTGGAACCGTAGCCTTGAGCTCTGGCCAGAGGACCCCGCTCTCGCCGAAAAGCGCGGTATCTCCAGGCACGTGGTTCGCCTGGTGCGCTCAACCGATGATCCTGAATCTGAGGTCTATGCCGTTAAAGAGACGGTCTCTGAATTCGCTAATCGAGAGTACAAAATCTTACGTGAGCTTAAGCAGCTCGATTCACCGAGCGTGCAATCGGTTGCAGTTGTTGAGGGTCGCACAGATGATGAAGGCGAAGAGCTTCCCTGCGCACTTGTAACTCGCTTCCTGCCTTACTCATTACCATACCGCGTGCTCTTGAGCGGAAAAGATGTCACAGCAGAAGATGTAACCCTTATGGCAAATGCGCTCGCTCTCTTATTGGTGCGACTTCATCTACTTGGTTTCTGGTGGGGAGATTGTTCGCTATCTAATACGCTCTTTCGCCGTGATGCTGAAGGATACGCCGCCTATCTTGTAGATGCCGAGACTGGTGAGTTTCAAAAAACTTTGAGTGATGGACAACGCGAACACGATTTAGAGATTGCACATTTCAATGTTGCAGCAGAGCTTGAAGATTTAGCTCTCTCAGGTTCACTGTATCCAGGAATGGATCCAATCAGAGCAAGTAATGCGCTAATCAAACGCTATCACCGACTGTGGTCTGCCCTTAAAGAGCGACAGATTCTCGACCCTAAAGACCGCCATGCAGTTGAGCGAGCGATGCGCCAACTACATGACTTGGGATTTGCAGTCGAAGAGGTCTCAGTACTAATGGAAGATTCAGATGACAAAGTTGGAAAGCTTTACTTCCAGCCAAAACTTGTAGCTGCTGGTTATCATAAAAATAGATTGCGCGAATTGATGGGGTTAGATACTGAAGAGCTGCAGGCAAAGCGCTTGCTCGCTTCCTTTGATCGATATCGAGGGCGAGAGAACTCACCTAAACCACCTATCCATGACTCAGCTCGCAGATGGCTTGAAGAAGTTTTTAATCCAACAGTCGCTTTGATTCCACAAGAGCTCTCTGGTCGCATTGAACTTGCTCAATTTTTCCATGAAGCGCTAGAACATCGCTGGTATCTCAGCGAGAAGGCTGGTCACGATGTAGGCTTAGAGTTCGCTGCACGTTCTTACGTCAGTAACATATTGCCGTTTCGCCGAGATTCTGGTGTAGATATAAAGAGTGTGGAGGTGGGTTAATGACTCTCCCACCTAACTTTGGGCGAGCATACGATCTAAGTTCACTCGGAAAGCCAGCTGCTGATATATCAACACCATTACCTGGCCGTGAAGTCACTGCGCAGAATCTCACTTCAGAATTTCTCCCACTTTCAGCGCAGAAACCCATTGTAGTTTTATGTTGGTCTGCCAGATCTGCTGAATCTGTTGAAATGGTGCGCACCTTAGGAAAGTTAGAAAATGAAAGTAAAGGTGCATGGGTTTTAGCCCGCGTCGATATTGATACGCAGCCGCAAGTTGCACAGGCTCTTCAGACCAGAACAATCCCGTACGGCCTGGTTTTTATCGCTGAACAACCGATTCCATTTTTAGAGCAAGCTCTCAATGAAAGCCAATTACGTGAAGTTCTTGTAAAGATTATGACCGTTGCTGCGCAGCAAGGTATCGGAAGTGCACCCGTAGAAACTGCAGAGCCAGAAGAAGATGAAGCTCTGACTGCTATTGACCGCGGTGATTATGCAGAGGCAGAGCGCCTCTATCAGGCGTTATTACAACGCAAACCAACCGATCCCTACGCCAAAGTTGGTTTGGCGCAGGTTCAACTATTACTTCGCACACAAGGGTTAGATGGTCCAAGTATTGCAAAAGCTGCTCAAGAGTCACCGAATGATCTTGAGATTCAGATGCAATGCGCCGATATGGAGATTGTAATTGGAGAACTTGAATTGGGATTTAATCGGCTGTTAAAACTTATTGCTTCCTTGACTGGCAATGATCAGAAAGTTGCAAAGGAACGCCTCATTACACTTTTTGCTCTAGTTGATCCAGCCGATCCACGCGTGATTAAAGCGCGTGCCTCACTCGCGAATGTGCTCTTCTAATGACACCGATATCAAAGATGACTCCTAAGACAGAAGAGCGAATCCTTCACATTCTCTTCTTTGTATTTGGTTTTGGAATCATGGCGTGGGTGCCACGTTTTCCTGAAGTAAAGGCCAATCTAGGGCTGAGTAACGGTGCCTTCGGCACGCTACTCACAACCGGTTCTATCGGAGCATTCCTTGGATTGCTCACGGTGGGCCATATAGTCCACAAAGTCGGTGTCTTTAAAGTCTCTATTGCAAGCACCTTACTTTTATACGGAACTTTTGCAGCTGTAGTCCATGTAAAGAGCCCACTTTATTTCGCACTTTGCAATGTAGTAATTGCATTTGCAGTGACTGCTCAGCATGTTGCCTTTAACACTCAAGCATTTGAAGTTCAAGAAAAAGCGGGCAGTCACATTATTACGAGCTCAGCTGGATATTGGAGCTCAGGTGCACTCGTTACTGCCGGCGTCTCTGGGCTTATGGTTGGCAAAGTTGGGCTAGCTCTGCATATTGATATCATTGCAATTCTCTCGACAACAGTCACCATTTACTTGCTGCTTAAGCTCAATCCAGTCTTAGTAAAGGCAAATACACATCCTGAGACAGATTATAAAGTCAAAGATATCTTCACATCTTTCTATATTGATTGGCCAGCTAGTCTTGGTATTGCTGCAGTTCTTTCAATGGAGTTCGCTGTTGGTGACTGGGCAACAATCTTTACAAAAGAGAGGCTCGGAATAGATACTGGTTTAAGCGCCGCCCCATACATTTTCTTTACCTTCTTTATCATTGTAGGTAGGTTGAAGATTCACACGCTACTAGGTAAGAACTCAGTAGTTCGACTTTCGAGAATCTCAGTGTTTGCCTCGGGTGCGATCTTTATACTTTTGATTTCAATTGCAACCCATTTACCTGTAAGTGCAAAATGGGTATCCTTTGCTTTATTTGTTCTTGCATTCTCGGTAGCTGGTTTAGGTACATCCTTTGTCGCCCCCAACTTCTCGAGGGCTGCGGTTCGACGTTCTCCTAATCCAAGTTCAGTTGTTGTGGGGCAATTTGGAGTCATGAACAATCTGATTGGAACAGTCTTTAAATGGGTAATTGCAGGAGCAATTGCACTTACTGGATCAGTAGCCTTGGCATTTATGATTCCTGCAGTGCTAATGATTGTTTCAGGCTATTTCACCTATGTAATGGATGAAACTAAGCCTTCTCGAACCAAATAGTTGCCAGCGGCGGAACTCGCAGAGTTGTAATCAAATCAGTATCCACATCTACAGCGAATGAGTGATTTGTAATTCCGCTTCCGCCATATTTAAGGTCATCGGTATTGAGTATCTCGCGCCATACTCCGGCTATTGGCATGCGCAGTGAGTAGAACTCTTGTGGGACAGGTGAGAAGTTAGTGATTGATACTAATGGCGTTCCATCATCGGCCCAACGAGTAAAGGCGAGAATATTATTCGCCCCATCATCACCAACAATCCAAGAGAAGCCCTCAGGGTTTACATCTTTCTGCCATAGAGCGGGTCGAGATTTATACTCAGCATTGATATCTGCCAGCGCTGATTGAACTCCAGTGTGCTCAGCAAACTCAGTGAGATGCCATTGCAAGCCTGCCTCTTGGCTCCACTCATCGTTCTGCGCAAACTCTTGTCCCATAAAGAGAAGCTTCTTGCCAGGGTGTGCCCACATAAAGCCATAGAGCGCGCGTAAGGTGGCTAGCTTCTGCCAACGATCTCCCGGAAATTTATTTACGAGCGAACCTTTTCCATGAACAACTTCATCGTGAGATAGCGGCAACATGAAGTTCTCTGACCAAGCGTAGAGAATTGAGAAGGTGATTTCGTTATGGTGATACGCGCGATGAACAGGCTCGTGACTTAAGTATTCGAGAGTGTCATGCATCCATCCCATATTCCATTTAAATCCAAAACCAAGTCCATCACTGGAGGTATCTTTGGTAACACCTGGCCAAGCGGTTGATTCTTCAGCAATCATCATGATGCCTGGATGTTCTCTATAGGCAGTTGATGTCGCTTCTTGTAATAGCTTTACTGCTTCTAGGTTTTCGCGGCCACCAAATTTATTGGGCAGCCACTGGCCTTCTTCGCGCGAATAATCGAGATAGAGCATCGATGCCACAGCATCTACGCGCAACCCGTCGATATGAAACTCCTCTAACCAGTAGAGCGCACTTGCTACAAGAAAGTTGCGTACTTCATTGCGACCGAAGTTAAAGATGAGAGTGCCCCAATCAGGGTGTTCGCCCAATCGCGGATCTTCATGTTCATAGAGGGCAGAGCCATCGAAGCGAGCAAGCGCCCATTCATCTTTTGGAAAGTGTGCTGGAACCCAATCAAGAATCACGCCAATACCTGCTTGATGGAGACTATCTACAAGAAATCTGAATTCATCAGGCGAGCCAAAGCGAGCAGTTGGTGCAAAGAAAGAGGTTACTTGGTAACCCCATGATGGGCCGTAGGGATGTTCTGTAACTGGCAAGAATTCGACATGGGTAAAACCGTTGATAGTTACATAATCAACAAGCTCTGTAGCTAATTGAAGATATGTAAGGCCTGGTTTCCATGAACCTAGGTGTACTTCATAGACAGAGAGTGGTGAACGCCATGGTTGGAAAGTTGCGCGGGTGCGCATCCATTCGGTATCGCTCCATACGTAACTACTCTCATTAACAATTGATGCAGTCAGTGGCGGACATTCTGTTTGGCGGGCTAAGGGATCTGCATGATCAACCCAACGGCCATCGAGACCACATACTGCAAATTTATATCGACTTCCTACATCACAATTAGAGATAAAGATTTCCCAGATACCAGATGATCCTTGGCGCACCATTGGATGCGTGGATTTATCCCAATAATTATGGTCTCCAATAAGACTTACCGCTTGGGCATTAGGCGCCCAGACCGAGAAGGCGGTTCCAAGCAAAAGACCATCTCTATCGCGCAGTACATGCGCGCCAAGTGCTTGCCAAAGCTTTTCGTGGCGGCCCTCATTGATGAGGTGGAAATCAAGTTCGCCTAAAGTTGAATGCGGATTGATAAAGGTGGGGCTATTGAGCGTTGTTGTCTCTGACTTACTAGAGGTCTTTCTCTGTTTCAAGCGCGAGAGGAAAGACATGGTGAGATTCTAAAGCTTTACTTTTGCAATGTGAATGACTTTGCCAGATAACCTTGTTGGATCTAGACGAATATATGTCTCACGAGCCCATTGATAACTCTTGCCATCCATTAAATCTGTAACGCCAAAGCTTTCAGCGGTTAGGCCAAGTACTGCTAGATCCCAATAAACCGTGGTTTCCTGTGCAAAGCTTGGGTCAAGGTTGACCACGATAAGAAGCAAGTTATCGCCATCTCTCTTTGAGTAAGCCAAAATCTGGGTATTTTCGCAGTGATGAAAGCGCAGATTGCGAAGGCGCTGTAGAGCTATGTTTTCGCGACGAATTTTATTGAGAGTTGTTATAAACGGCGCTAGTGTCAACTGCTTCTTTTCGGCAGCATCCCAATCTCGTATTTTAATTTCGTACTTTTCTGAGTCGAGATATTCTTCGCCACCTTCACGTAATGCGCGATGCTCGTAAAGTTCATAGCCGGCATACATTCCCCATGATGGAGTAAGCGTGGCCGCAAGCGCCGCACGAATTGCAAAAATCGCAGGATTACCTGTTTGCAAATGGCTTGGCAAAATATCTGGAGTATTAACCCAGAAATTAGGGCGGAAGAAAGCGCTGGTCTGCTCGGCAACCTCTCTGCCGTAATCCATGAGCTCTTCCTTTGAAGTTCGCCAAGTGAAGTAGGTATAAGACTGGTGGAAGCCCGCCATACCGAGGGCATGCATCATCGCTGGCTTGGTAAATGCCTCTGCCAAGAAAATAACCTGCGGTGATTCATTTCGAATTATCTTTGTAAGGTCTGCCCAGAAATGAACTGGCTTGGTGTGCGGATTATCAACTCGGAATATTGAGACACCCTTAGAAATCCAGAAACGTAAGGTCTTTATTGATTCATCAAGTATGCCTTGGTAATCATTATCGAAGTTAATAGGATAAATATCTTGGTATTTCTTTGGTGGGTTCTCAGCATATGCAATCGTGCCATCGATGCGGTGGCTAAAGAACTCAGGGTGTTCTTCTACCCAAGGATGATCTGGTGATGCTTGCAGTGCAAAGTCGAGGGCAACAGAGATTCCATTCTTTTTGGCAACCTTGAGAAAATCTTCGAAATCTTCGATGGTGCCGAGCTCAGGATTTACAGACATATGCCCGCCAGATTTATTTCCGATTGCCCAAGGAACTCCGGGATCAGATTCTGTTGGGGTGAGAGAGTTATTGCGTCCTTTGCGGTGTGAATTACCAATCGGATGAATAGGAGGCAGATATAGAACATCGAATCCCATAGCAGCAACGGCAGGTATTCGCTTTGCTGCGGTTTTAAATGTTCCACTGGTAATTGAGCTATCGCGATTTAGGATGGCACCTTCGCTACGTGGGAAGAATTCATACCAAGAGCCAATGAGTGCACGCGGGTAATCTGCGCGGATTGGGTACTTTCTTGTCAGCGAGGAGAGGCGTCGAATGGGATGGGTTTCAAGAAATTCGCTAACGGAGCTCTCAGATGCATATCTGAATCTTTCGAGAGCGCTTAACTTCTTATCTTCTAAAGCTGCAAGCGCCTTCTTCAGGGCAGACTTTGCAGCAGAATCGACAGAGATGAGCTCCTTCAACAAAGCTGCTCCAGTGTCACACATCAGTTCTGCTTCGACACCAGCGTTTATCTTGATCTGCGCATCATGTAACCAAGTGGCTAAGGGATGGTCATAACTCTCAATTGCAAATGTGTAATCACCTACTGCAGGAAGACTGATATCAGCTGCATATCGATCGCCACCTTGCCAGAGAAGATGCATTTGCTGACGTGATATTTCGATGCCGTCTGCAGAGTAAAGAATTACATCGGCGCCTAGGGCATCGTGGCCTTCGCGGAAAATTGTTGCAGAGACTGAGATTAATTCATGTGCGATTGCTTTGACAGGTACAAAATCTCCCCCAAAGAAAACTGTGGGGGAGATATCTGTTACTGGAATTCGATTAATCAGCCTGATCCTTCAGTATTTCCTGCATCTGCCGCTGTGACATCATCGATACGATACTTCGAAATTGCCTCACTTACTAGAGATTCTTTAATATCTCCAGATTGCGCGAGCTCAGCTAAGGTAGCGACAACAATTGATTCAGCATCGACTTTAAAGTGACGACGGAGCGCACCGCGAGTATCAGATAATCCAAAGCCATCGGTTCCGAGTGATTTAAATCGATTAGGAACCCATGGAGCAATCTGATCTTGGACAGCGCGCATAAAGTCAGAGACCGCAATGACAGGACCATCACTTCCTGCAAGCTTTGAAGTTATATATGCGCTCTGCTTCTGGTTTGGATGGAGCAAGTTATGGCTATCGATTGCAAGTCCATCGCGGCGAAGTTCATTCCATGAAGTGACAGACCAGACCGATGCGGATACACCCCAATCATCCTGGAGAAGTTGTTGCGCCTTAAGGGCCCAATTAACTCCAACGCCTGAGGCAAGAATCTGCGCAGTTTTCTTGCGCTTCTTCTTTCCTGGAGACAAGAGATAGATACCACGCAAGAGACCATCAACATCGAGGTTATCTGGTTCTGCTGGCTGCATATATGGCTCGTTATAGACGGTGAGGTAGTAGTAAATATTTTCGCTATTCGGACCATACATACGCTTGAGACCATCTTTAAAGATATGTCCGAGTTCATAACCGAAAGCTGGATCGTAGGCAACGACGGCAGGGTTAGTTGATGCAAGAAGATGCGAGTGACCATCTTCATGTTGCAAGCCTTCACCGTTAAGGGTGGTGCGTCCTGCGGTTGCTCCAAGTACAAAGCCGCGGACTAGCTGATCCGATGCCGCCCAGAATGCATCTCCGGTGCGCTGGAATCCAAACATCGAATAGAAGATGTAGATCGGGATCATTGGTTCATCGTGTGTTGAGTACGAAGAACCAACAGCAGTAAATGATGCAACCGATCCTGCTTCATTGATGCCTTCGTGAAGAATCTGACCAGAGGTAGATTCTTTGTAAGAGAGGATGAGTTCGCGGTCTACGGCGGTGTACTGCTGCCCGTGAGGTGAGTAAATCTTCAGTGATGGGAAGAGTGAATCGAGACCGAAGGTGCGCGCCTCATCAGGAATGATCGGAACGATGCGCTTTCCGATGCCTTCATCCTTAACGAGATCTTTGAGCATTCGCACAAAGGCCATCGTTGTAGCAATCTCTTGTTGTCCAGAGCCACGGCGCACAGATTCGTAGGTGCTGTCAGGTGGTTGAGGAAGTGGCTTAGAAACTGAACGTCGGCGCGGAATAGAACCACCGAGTGCGGCGCGACGTTCTTCGAGGTACTTAGCTTCGACAGAATCAGGCGCTGGCTTGCAGTAGGCAGGCATGTACTTATCGAGCTGCGAATCTGCCAGAGGAATATTGAGGCGATCACGGAATTCGATAATGTCTTCAAGTGTCATCTTCTTCATCTGGTGCGTTGAGTTACGAGCTTCGAAGTGAGAACCGAGTGTCCAGCCCTTTACCGTCTTTGCAAGGATGACAGTTGGCTTTCCGTTCTGTTCCATCGCTAACTTATAAGCTGCATAGAGCTTGCGATAATCATGTCCGCCTCGCTTGAGGTTCCAAATGTCATCATCAGACCAATTAGCAACCATTGCGGCGGTGCGTGGATCTTTATTGAAGAAGTGCTCGCGAACGTAAGCGCCGCTTTCAGCTTTAAAGGTCTGATAATCACCATCGAGTGTGGTGTTCATAATGTTGACGAGCGCGCCTTCGCGATCCTGGGCAAGAAGTGGATCCCAGCCACGACCCCAAACGACCTTAATGACATTCCAACCTGCACCGCCGAAGATGGATTCAAGCTCTTGAATAATCTTGCCGTTACCGCGAACTGGGCCATCAAGGCGCTGCAAATTACAGTTAACGACAAATGTGAGGTTATCTAATTTTTCACGTGATGCTAAACCGATTGCGCCGAGAGTATCGACTTCGTCCATCTCTCCATCACCAAGAAAAGCCCAAACATGCTGATCAGAAGTATCTTTGATGTTTCGGTTATGTAAGTAGCGGTTATAACGTGCCTGATAAATTGCATTGAGCGGACCAATACCCATCGACACGGTTGGGAACTGCCAAAAATCTGGCATCAAACGTGGATGCGGATATGAAGATAATCCTCCACCTTTATGTGAAAGTTCTTGACGGAAGCCGTCGAGCTGGTTTTCAGTGAAGCGACCTTCTATGAAAGCGCGTGAGTACATTCCGGGACTTGCATGTCCTTGGAAGAAAACTTGATCGCCGCCACCAGGATGATCTTGTCCGCGGAAGAAGTGGTTAAAACCTACTTCGTAGAGCGCCGCTGATGATGCATAAGTTGAGATATGTCCGCCAACACCAACTCCGGGACGCTGTGCGCGGTGCACCAACATCGCTGCGTTCCAACGAATGTAGCGGCGGATGCTGCGTTCAATATCTTCATCGCCAGGAAATTCTGGCTCTTGTTCAGGTGTAATTGTGTTGATGTAATCGGTTGTACGTAAATTTGAAATTGGAACATTGCGCTCATGTGCGCGCTTAAGAAGTGCGAGCATTAAGAAACGAGCACGTACTGGACCAGCTGCGGCGAGGGCGGCATCGAGTGATTGTTGCCATTCAAGGGTCTCGCCCGGATCGGTATCGACTAGCTGGTTGAGAAGATAATCGGCCTTGCCCTCAAAATCGCTCATGGCCGTATTCTCCCGCCTTGCGGGGCTGGGCGCAAAAAACCCTCGTCCAAACCGCCATACCTCTCAGTATTTGGATAAAAACTCTTGTAAATCTCTCGGTTATCGATTGCACTTATCCCGTGGAGTTACGCATGGGCTTTCAGGAAGGTGACCTGGTCCTAGAAATTGGTCGCGATGATGATTGCGACCAAGCCTTGAGGGATGCGATCACTGCAGTCACCAAGACTGACCTGATTGAAGA
>Ga0208009_1000608_pt1 | contig 10291 bp, 9 predicted proteins | sample Wag4_2014_7_16_FD_187364 | JGI IMG/M metagenome (GOLD analysis project Ga0208009, IMG submission 187364) | Fresh water mixed with fracking chemicals microbial communities from Ohio, USA - Utica-2 Time Series FC 2014_7_16 (SPAdes) (version 2) ...
CTGTGAGCCCGCGTAGAAATTATCCAAAGAAGCGAGAAAAGCCGGTTGAACCGCGCGAAATCAATATCGCCTCTACGGGTGAGAGTAGAGAAGATCACAAAGATGGGACATACATTGTTCGCCGATTAACTGGTTCGGGATCTACAAAGCCATATCGATGCCCAGGTTGTGATCAGCTGATTCCTTTAGCAACACCACACATAGTTGCATGGCTTGAATATGATGAAGATGGTCGCCGACATTGGCACAATACTTGCTGGAGTAAGAAAGATAACCGCAGACCAAATACAGAACGAACTAGAAACGCACCTAAGTTTTAAAAGCTTAGGTCTTCTAAATCAATTTAGCTAAATCTTCCCTTTAGGAATTTAGTAGCTTTAACTACCAAGCGATCATCTTTTGCACGTCGCTTAAAGCTTAAGAAGTTGATCGGAAGATTAAATCGTGTGCGAACAACAGTCCGTGCATATGAGTATTCCAATAGACCTTCAGGTCCGTGAACTCTTCCATAACCGCTATCTTTTACTCCGCCAAATGGCACCGAAGATATGGCTGCAAATGAGAATGTAGAGTTAATCGCAACCATTCCACAATGAAGTTGTGAAGCAATCTTTTTTCCTTGGCGCTTTGACCAAACATTTGCCCCTAAGCCATAACTTGATGCATTAGAGAGCTCAATCGCCTCTTGCATGTTCTCAACAGTATTGATGATGATTATCGGACCAAAGCTTTCTTCTCTTACGGCAGTTGAATTCTCTGGAACATCAACCAAAATGACCGGTTGAACAAAGGGAGCCTGTACTGACTTTGCACTGCCATAGGCAAACTTTCCACCATCTTTAATGGCAGCCTTTATGTGAGAGGCAATGATATTTAGTTGTGAGGGCATGGTGACAGGGCCGTAATTTCCCTCTCCAGGTGCACCCGCCTTCACGGTCTTGGCAAGTTCAACAGCTTTGGCGATAAATTGCGATGCAACTTTTTTATCTACATATACTCTCTCGGCTCCTATGCAGGATTGTCCTGAGTTAGCCATCGCAGACCAGATCGTTGCATCTACGGCGCGATCTATGTTTGCATCTGATGCAACGATCACAGGATCTTTTCCACCGCACTCTAAAACAACAGGAACCATGTTTGCGGCGCACGCTGCGGCTACTAATTTTGCTGTTCTAGTAGAACCAGTAAATGAAAGTTTGTCGATGGCGCTTTTACATAGCGCCGCACCTGTTTGGCCTAATCCGGTAATTGTCGTAAAGATTCCGCCAAATGGTGCAACAGTTTTAAAGCTTTGCTCCAGCCACACACCAACACCTGGTGTGAACTCACTTGGTTTGAATACCACTGTGTTTCCAGCAGCCAATGCATATGCAATCGACCCAACTGGAGTGAATATCGGATAATTCCAGGGACCAATCACGCCAACAACTCCTACGGGTGAGCGTTCAACAGTTGCCGACATGTTAGCCATCAAAACACCAGGTGCTCTATGAGAAGTTCGCATTATGTCTTCTGCATGACGAGCGACCCAACCAATATGGCTAACTGCGATGCTCACTTCAAGCCGTGCATCACTAAGGGGTTTGCCAGTCTCTTCAGAGATGATTGAAGCAACCTCTTCGATGTTCTTAATAATGTGATTACTCCATGCAAGTAATATTTTTTTCCGGCCATTAAATCCAAGTTTGACCCAGTCAGAGGTTGCAATTCGTGCTTGAGCTACGACGCGATCTACTTCCTTATCCAATTGAATTGGATACTTACCAATCACTTTATTGGTAACGGGATTGAGCGAATTAAATGTTTTGGCCATGTGCACAAGCCTAGCCTCCTACAGATAGAATCTGAAGTATGAAAATGAGAGTAGGTCCCGGCTCCATATTTCCATCGGTAAGAACCCCATTTCACGTGACAACTAAGGATGGTGTTGTTCTAGTTGGTGAAGTTGCCGCCCCTCTACAAAAATCCAAAGGCGCAATTTTATGTTTACATCCCCTGCCAACTGCAGGTGGAATGATGGACAGCCACATCTATAAAAAAGCTGCAAATCGCTTGCCTGCTATGGCCGACTTAACGGTGGTCAGATTCAACACACGGGGAACAACCAGTGAGACCGGAACAAGCACCGGAGAATTTGATAATGGAATTGCAGAACATTTCGACGTAGAAGCAATGCTGGCCTACTGTTTTGATGAATTGAAGTTAGAAAATGTGTGGGTCGTAGGTTGGTCTTTTGGTACAGACTTGGCCTTACAACATGCAAAAGATCCACGCCACAAAGGATTGATATTGCTCAGCCCACCACTTAGAACAACAACAGATGAACAACTCAAGTATTGGAATAGTGATTCAAGACCGATTACTGCTCTTGTTCCAGAGCTCGATGACTATCTAAAGCCAGAGCAGGCGCAAAAAAGATTTGCAATCGTTCCAACACTACGGATTATCGCTGTAGATGAGGCAAAACATTTATGGCTAGGGGAGCCTTCAGTACACAGAGTTTTATCTGAGATTACATCTATTGTTACTGGGAAAGATCAAACACTACCTCTTGAGTTTTAAGCTTTATTTGCCCGCGGGATTACAACCTCATCCAAAATCAAGATTATTGATGCGGCGACAGGAACGGCAAGTAATCCACCAACCAAGCCCAATAGTGACGAGCCAATTAAGGCAGAAATAATTGTTACGGCCCCCGGTACAGACAGCGTTCTCCTCATTATTCTTGGAGTGACAATGTAGTTTTCAATTTGAACATAGAGAACATAGGTCACAAAGGCGACCAGACCGATTAATGGGGATTGAGTCAGCGCAATCAAAGTCACAACACCCGCACCAATAAAGTGTCCAATCAGCGGAATAAGGGCCACAACAAAAACAATCATTCCTATTGCAATTGGAGATGGCAACGACAGTACTGTCGATAAGACAACCACAAAAATACCTGCCATTGCAGCGATAAGAATCTGACTTCCAACAAAAAGACCAACTCGCTCAATTACAGCATTGGTTAGTTTTCCAACTCTATCGCGACGCGAAGCTGGAACGAGGGAAAGTCCTAAATTTACGACCTGAGGCAAAGATGTTATGAAGTACAGTGTTAAAACCAAGATAGTAAGTGCAGTGAAAAATCCAGAGAGAATTGATTGGCCAACGCCAATTACCCCACCAAAAGTTGAGATGAGTAAGGTTCCATCTGATGTTACAGAGTTTAATCTGGACTGTAATGTATCAATTATTCCAAACTGATCATTTAGGCTATTTATAGTGCGATTTTTCATCAAATCATCAAGTAACTGTGGAGCATTTTGAATCAAATTTGAACCTTGACTCACCACCGGTGGAACAACAACAAAGGCAAAAAATACAACAAATAAAATGACAGAAGAGAAAATTACTGCCACCGCAGAGCCTCTGGAAAGGTTGCGTTTGCGCAAAGCCTCAACAGCTGGGTTTAATCCTGTGGCTAAGAAAAGAGAGACCAAGATTAAAACAAATATTTGACTTACACTTTCTAACGCTCGGAGCAAAACTATTGCCGTTAAAACACCCAATGTTGCAACAAAACCAAAGTAAAAAGGCTGGGTCTTGTTGATTGGTAGTCCTGATACTCCAAAATCACTAACTTTTCTTTTTGGTTGTGAAACTGCCACAGCAGCTTTTTTGATTCTCTTTGAAGTAGCCATGTTCTTATTCTAAAGTGTATGAGCGTTACTTTGGTCGTAAAGGAAGATGTTTGCAGGTTAAATAGCCAGATAGATAGGATCCAACTATGAGTTTGCCACCTAATTTCGGGCAGGCCTTTGATTTAAGTTCATTGACTAAGCCAAAGGCAGATCCAGATCTGCCCATGCCTGGCCTAGAAGTAACAGTTGAAAACTTGAACTCCAATATTCTCCCGTTGTCCTTGGTTAGGCCTGTCATTGTTTTGATGTGGTCACCTAGAAGTGCTGAGTCTCAAACGATGATTACAACACTTGGAAAATTAGAGCAGGAGTATCAAGCTAAATGGAGTCTTGCTCGGGTAAATATTGATACGCATCCAGAGATCGCGCAAGCTTTTCAAACCAAAAGTGTTCCATATGCAGTAGCGATAATTGCAGAACAAATGGTGCCTTTATTTGAACAGGTATATCCAGAAGCACAGGTTCGCCTTGTACTTGATAAAGTTTTGACACTTTCTGCTCAGCAAGGAATTGGTGAAGCACCTGTTGAACAAATGGAACCTGAAGAGGAAGAAGCGATGAACGCTTTGGAATCTGGTGAGTTAGCCCTAGCCGAAGCGGCCTACAAAAAATGGTTGACTAGAAAACCTAATGAAAATTTAGCAAAACTTGGATTAGCTCAGACTCAACTTTTAATTAGAACCCAAGGCCTTGATCTGGATCAAGTAATCCAAGAGTCCAAAAAATCCCCCACAGACATTGATCTTCAATTAAAGGCAGCAGATGTTGAGATAGTAACTGGTGGAGTCGAGGCAGCTTTTTCTAGATTGCTGAACTTAGTGAAGGCGTCACAAGGTGATGACAAAAATAAAGTCAAAACTCACTTGCTCAATTTATTTACATTGGTTGATCAAAGCGATCCACGATTGATTTCTGCAAGAAAAGAACTTGCTAGTTCAATCTTTTAATTAGAAAAAATCAACCAGAACCTTCTGTATTACCTGCATCTGCAGCCATTACATCGTGAATCTTGTATTTAGCCATAGCCTTTGTAAGTACACTCTTTTTGATCTTTCCAATTGCAACAAGCTGTTGCAACACAGCAACTGCAATTGATTCGGCATCAACTTTGAAGTGTCGACGTAAGGCACCACGTGTATCGGACAATCCAAACCCATCTGTACCTAATGAATAGAAAGGTTGCTCTACCCACGGTTGGATTTGATCTTGAACAGCGCGCATGTAGTCACTAACTGCAACTACCGGTCCCTTTGCATCTGCTAATTTTGAAGTTATATAAGCTTGGCGCTGATCGCTAGGGTTTAACAGATTATGTCGATCAGTTTCTAAACCATCACGGCGAAGTTCATTCCATGATGTCACTGACCAAACAGAGGCCTTCACGCCCCAATCATCGTTTAGAAGTTGTTGTGCCTTAAGGGCCCAATTAACGCCAACACCTGAGGCCAAAATCTGTGCACTCTTTTTGCGAGATTTCTTTGCAGGTGAGTATAAGTAGATTCCCTTAAGTAGGCCGGCAACATCTAAATTCTCTGGCTCTGCTGGCTGAATATAAGGCTCGTTATAAACAGTTAAGTAGTAGAAGATGTTTTCACTGTTCTCGCCATACATTCTGCGAAGTCCATCTTTAACAATATGTCCTAGCTCAAATGCATATGCGGGATCGTATGCAACTACTGCAGGATTTGTTGCTGCAAGTAGAAGTGAATGACCATCTTCGTGTTGTAAACCTTCACCATTGAGTGTTGTTCTCCCTGCTGTTGCGCCAATGACAAAACCACGAACAAGTTGATCTGCAGCTGCCCAGAAACCATCTCCAGTTCGCTGGAAACCAAACATTGAGTAGAAAATGTACATAGGAATCATTGGCTCATCATGAGTTGAATAGGAAGAACCAACTGCAGTAAATGATGCAACTGATCCAGCCTCATTAATTCCTTCATGCAAGATGACTCCGGATGTAGATTCCTTATAGGAGAGCATCAGTTCACGGTCTACTGCAGTGTATTTTTGACCATGAGGTGAATAGATCTTTAACGTTGGAAATAATGAATCCAAACCAAATGTACGAGCTTCATCCGGAATAATCGGAACAATTCGAGAGCCTAGCCCTGGATCTTTAATGAGATCTTTGAGCATTCTGACAAAAGCCATTGTTGTTGCAATCTCTTGTTGCCCAGAGCCACGTTTTGCTGATTCATAAACACTGTCATTTGGAAGAGTCAAAGGACGAGATTTTGATCGACGTCGCGGAATAGATCCACCCAGTTCTGCTCTACGTTCGGCAACATACTTAGCCTCAGGTGAGTCAGGTGCAGGCAAGTAATACGGTGGTAAATACTTGTCTAACTTTGAATCTGGAATATCTAAATGCAAGGTATCTCTAAACATTTGAATATCTTCTAAAGTCATCTTCTTCATCTGGTGCGTTGAGTTACGACCTTCAAAGTGAGAACCAAGTGTCCAACCCTTAACAGTCTTGGCCAAAATTACTGTTGGACGACCATTTTTTTGCGTTGCAGCTGTATAGGCGGCGTAAAGCTTCTGGTAATCATGGCCACCTCGCTTGAGGTTCCAGATTTGATCATCGCTCCAATCTGCAACTAATGCAGCAGTACGAGGATCTTGACCGAAGAAATGCTCGCGAACATATTTGCCTGATTCGGCCTTAAATGTTTGATAATCACCATCAAGGGTCTCGTTCATGATCTTAACGAGTGCGCCTTCGCGATCTTTTGCAAGAAGTGGATCCCAACCTCGACCCCACACAACCTTAATAACGTTCCAACCAGCGCCACCAAAAATTGCTTCTAGCTCTTGAATGATTTTTCCATTACCTCGTACTGGTCCATCAAGGCGCTGCAAATTACAGTTAACAACAAAAGTTAAGTTATCTAACTTCTCTCTAGTAGCAAGTCCTATCGCCCCCAATGTGTCTACTTCATCTACTTCACCATCACCAAGAAATGCCCAAACATTTTGATCGCTTGTATCTTTAATTCCACGATTGTGTAGATAGCGGTTATAGCGTGCTTGATAAATTGCATTCAGTGGACCAATTCCCATTGAGACAGTTGGGAACTGCCAAAACTCTGGCATTAATCGAGGGTGCGGATATGAAGAGAGCCCGCCTCCAGGATGTGAAAGCTCTTGGCGGAAACCATCTAATTGGTTTTCAGTTAGTCGTCCTTCTAAAAATGCTCGTGCATACATTCCAGGACTTGCATGGCCTTGGAAGAAGATTTGATCTCCGCCACCAGCGTGATCTTGTCCACGGAAAAAGTGGTTAAATCCAACTTCATATAACGCAGCAGATGATGCATACGTAGAAATATGTCCACCAACACCAACACCTGGGCGTTGGGCTCTGTGCACCAACATTGCTGCGTTCCAACGATTGATTCGGCGAATCTTGCGCTCTAAATCTTCATCTCCTGGGAAAGGAGCTTCATGTTCTGGTGAAATGGTGTTGATGTAATCAGATGTGCGAAGGGCTGAGATTCCAACATTTTGTTCACGTGCATGTTGCAAAAGATTGAGCATTAGATAACGCGCACGAACTGGGCCTGCAGCTTTTAACGCCGCGTCAAAGGATGCACGCCACTCGGCGGACTCAGAGGGATCGGTATCGACTAGTTGATCGATATTTAAATCGGGCGCCTCGAAGTTTTCGCTCATGTGCCTATTCTCGCGTGTATGGGCTGTAAGTGGAAATTGAACGGGTCAAAAATTGGGCCAAAATACCTCTTGCGCTTATGGGGCCGATTGTGTGGACTTATCCAGTGCCAACACGGATGGGATTAGCCAAGGGAGACCTTGTGCTAGAGATCGGCTTCGACAGTGATTGTGATTCCACACTTCGAGACGAGATCCGTGGAATTACCGGGACCGAGTTAATTGAAAACTCCACAACCGATGTTGTAGATGCCGTGATCATTTGGTGGCGAGATGGTGACGGTGATTTAGTTGATGAACTGATGGATGCGATTACTTATTTGGCCGAGAACGGTTCGATATGGGTGTTAACACCAAAGGTTGGTCGAGATGGCCATGTTGAGCCAAGTGATATTCAAGATGCAGCGCCGGTAGCTGGATTAAGTCAGACATCAACTATTGCGCTCGCAAAAGATTGGACTGCAACACGTCTAGTGGCACGCAAGTCGCTCAAGCGCTAAGTTTGCCCAATGACATTATCAATTGGACAAGCAGCACCTGATTTCGAAATTCCAAATCAGCATGGCGAAAAAGTTACTCTTTCATCCTTTAAGGGCAAGAAGAATGTGTTACTCATGTTCTACCCATTTTCTTTCACGGGAACATGCACAGGCGAGCTATGTGCTCTTCGTGATGACCTTTCATCTTTCCAAAACGATGATCTACAGGTGATTACAGTTTCTTGCGATTCACCTTATGTGCAACGTGTATTTGCTGAAAAAGAAGGATACGAATTTCCTGTTCTTTCAGATTTTTGGCCACACGGCGCCGTTGCAAAATCTTACGGAGTCTTTGAAGAATCTAAAGGTTGCGCACTTCGCGGAAGTTTCTTGATCGACAAAGAAGGCATTTTGCGATGGGAAGTTAAGAACGGTTGGGCAGCGCGAGAGAACGCTGATTACAAGGCAGCAATCGCATCTCTATAAGCGTGATTTAGTAGTTTGCGGGCTCGTAAGTTAAGATTCGATCCTGCAATACCGGGTGGTTAGCTCAGTGGTAGAGCGTCTCGTTTACACCGAGAATGTCGGGGGTTCGAAACCCTCACCGCCCACAATAACTATTTAGAAGAATTCCTGACCATGTGTTGGAAGAATTTCCCTTCAATACTTCCTGGCATTTTTTCACCAGCAAAAGTAAAACCAAAGATTTCATAAGCTTTGATAGCAGTGTAATTATCTGTGAAAACTCCAAGGCCCTGCCTTGTCCAATTCTTTGCACTGGAGTTTTCATCGATGAAATTAAAGAGTGCGCGCATTACTCCTTTTCCACGGTTGGCCGGATCGGTCCAACAGCCACCAATCCAACAGGTTGCCCCGTGATCACCTTTCAAAACTTCGATATAAAGCATTCCCACGTCAACACCATCTATGGATGCAACCAAGTAATCTTCCTTGGCATAATCCTTTATCCAATCTTCTTTTGATCTTGTTTCGACCTCATTTGGGTCAGCACCAAAAGCCTCAGGATTTTCTCTAAGAGCTCGAATTCGAATTGCCCTTAATCTTTCCCATTCATTTTTACTTAGAATGTTAACTTCTATTTCATTGCTCATCTTGAAAGCAAACTACTTACCTTTATATGCATTCTCAAGATCTACCAAGACAATCTTCTTCATGGCAAGCATCGCTTGAGTGGCACGCTGTGCTCCATCAGCATCACTTCCCCCTAGATACTTCATCATTTCAGAGGAGGTAATCTGCCAAGAAACGCCAAACTTATCTTTCAACCAACCACACTGACCTTCTTGTCCGCCATCTTTAGTAAGTACTTCCCAATATCTATCAATCTCGTCTTGATTAGCGCAAGGAACTTGAAAAGAGATTGCCTCTGAATGCGGGAACTGTGGGCCACCATTTAATCCAATGAAATTTTGACCAAAGATCTTAAAGTTAACTACTACCTCTTCACCTTGCTTGTTTCCAGGTGTTTCAGTTGGAGTAACCCAATTATCGGCAACTTCACTCTCTGGAAAAATACTCGAATAGAAATTGGCTGCTTCACGTGCATTTCCGTTGAACCAGAGGCAAGTAGTTAGTTTCATGAACTAAGCATAATTCAAGAATCTCAATTCTGATTTCAAATAGGAAAATTTCTTGAGCAATACGTTCATGAATGATGGATGTTTGATATTTGTGTGAGTCGATGAGGCGGTAATACTTTTGGTTTTCGGGCTAAACTAACCTAAACTGTTACTCAACAATCTAATCGCGGCGGGGGTTTAAGAGCATGAAGGCCACTCCCAACGACCAGCGCTCAATCCTTAAAGTAGCTCAATTAGATCAGCAGGCTAATTTGCTGCGACACAAGGCTGCGACACTTCCTGAGCTACAAGAAATCACGACCGCAACAGTTAAGTTCAATAATGCTCGCGATCTAAGAATTGCTGCCGAAACCGAGTTAAGCGATGTGAAGCGTGAACTACTTCGCGCAGAAGCAGATGTTGAGCAAGTAGTTTCTAGAATCACTCGAGATGAAGCCCGTCTTGCAGGTGGTTCTGCTTCACCAAAAGAGTTAGAACAACTACAACATGAAGTTGGAACCTTAGGTACGCGCAGGGCAGAGCTTGAAGAAGTAGAGCTAGAAATCATGATGAGAGTGGATTCAATTCAAGCAAGTATCTCCACACACTCACAAGAAGGCGATGAACAAGCCGCTGTAATTGCAGACCTAGAGATTCGTAAAGAAAATGCATTGGCTGCCATTAACTCTGAGCTAGAAGGTATTGCAAGTGATCGATCACAATTAGTTGGTGGAGTTGAAAAAAGCTTTATTGATTTATACGAGAAGATTCGAGCAGATTCTGGTGGGCCAGGTGCCGCTGCACTAGTTGCCGGTGCATGCTCTGGATGCAACCTGTCTATAAACGCCGTTGAACTTAAGCGACTGACAGA
>Ga0208009_1000612_pt1 | contig 10271 bp, 10 predicted proteins | sample Wag4_2014_7_16_FD_187364 | JGI IMG/M metagenome (GOLD analysis project Ga0208009, IMG submission 187364) | Fresh water mixed with fracking chemicals microbial communities from Ohio, USA - Utica-2 Time Series FC 2014_7_16 (SPAdes) (version 2) ...
TGCGAAGCGAACGTATTCGATGGAAGATTGGTCGAGTGGTATCACCGGTGTTTCGCTTACTCACCACACCGCGACTTATCGACCGTTACATCAAGGGTAAAATTCCTCGCGCATGTTCGGCAGCATCACTTCGACCATGGCTGGTGTCGGAAATTCGCCGCAACGACTCGTGGACAATGAACCAAGCTGGTAGAGCGCTGTCAAAATACGACGCTCGGCCGTGGGCGCCAACGCTTGGTTTACCAACCGCAAGCATTGTGACATCACGCGATTCCTTGGTGGCGCCGAACAAGCAACAAGCACTTGCACATGCAACGCAGGCAACAGTGATTGAAATTGACGGCGATCACTTGGTGAACTGGCAAAACCCAGAACTGTTTACTGCTGCGGTGGTTGACGCGATTCGTCAAGTGCGCGAATAAGCGTCTCAATCTGATCACGCAACTCATCAACCGTCACCACGTTTGACAACGCGAACCGCACACTGGCAAGTTCGCGAGCAAGAAACTCAGCATTTGCTTGAGTTGCAGCGGCCATTGCACGGTCAGTTTCTGCTTGTCGGCGATCGCGAATCTCTTGGCGATTTTGGGCGAGCAAAATGAGTGGTGCGGCATAGGCGGCTTGCACCGAAAACATCAGGTTCAACAAAATGAATGGGTATGGGTCCCACTGCAATGCGAGGAATGCAACGTTGAGAATGACCCAAATGATGACCAAGAAGGTCTGCACCAAAAGAAAACGCGCAGAACCCAAGTTGCGAGCAATGGTTTCACTGAACTGACCAAATGCATCTGGGTCATAGTGAATGCCAAGAACCGGACGGCGCTTGCGCGGACGTGCGAGGTCGCTGCGCTTCATGATGTTGCTCCAGCAATTGGACGCCGACGCCAGTTAGCAGGCAGCGTGCGGTCAAGCACGTCGTCAACAGTGATTGCGCCAAGCAAGCGATTGTTTGCGTCGCACACAGCAACAGCAAGCAAGTTGTAGGAAGCAAGACGCTCGGCAACTTCGCGCTCGGTCATGGTTGGGCTAATGGTTGCTTCCATTTCCACACATTGACCAAGGGTGAGCTGTGGCGATTCGCGAAGTAGTCGTTGAAAATGTACGACACCCAAATATGTTCCTGTTGGCGGGTAGTGCGGTGCATGTGCAACAAATACCTGCGCGGCAATCGAGACCAAAATTTCCGGCTCACGAATTTGCGCGAGTGCATCGGCAACCGTTGCATCAGGAGACATCACAATGACGTCAGGTGTCATAAGCGAACCTGCGGTACCTTCGGCATACGACAACAACTGACGCATGGTTTCAGCATCATCGTCATCCATGGCTTCAAGAACACGGCTTCGTTGTTCGCCCGGCATTTGCGCCAACAAGTCAGCCAAGTCGTCAAATTCCATCTCTTCGAACACGTTGGTCAAGCGCTCCATGTCGAGACCTTCAATCAAGCGCAACTGCTCGTCTTCCGGCAACTCTTCAAGTACGTCGGCCAAACGTTCGTCATCCATTGCAGCCGCAACAAGTCGGCGTTGTTCAAGTGGTAATGCGCGAATGACAGCAGCAACATCGCTTGGGTGCATGTCGCGCAAACGAGCAGCTTCTGCAGCCATTGCGGTTTGCGGTGCAAACATATGAGCAATGTGTTCCCAATCGACGAGTCGATAACTCGGACGCGGATTCAACAAACTGCGTTTTGCAAGTCGAACTTTGGTGATGTGCCAACCTGGGTTACGACCGGACTGAAAAGCAAGTGCCACGTCACTGACGGTTTCGTCGCCAATCTTTTGATCCAGAATTTCACGACCGAGCAAACGCTCGCCGTCACGTGCTCGGAATGGGTTTAAGTCAACGTCCCACGATTTCAGGCGGGCTCCGGAGTTATCAAGAGAAGCAATGCGGCTGGCGCTTACAAAAATGCTGCGGCGTTGGCTGGTAGCAACGAAGCCCAGCACGCGAGGGGCCTCGGTGGCACGGCCAGAAACCACCACAATGTCATCGATCTTGCCGATGGGGGCCCCGCCTGTGTCAAGAAGTGGCAGGCGCATGACCCGAAATGCATAAATGAGTTCGCCGACCATGCATCGAAGGCTACCTGCGAGCATTTGGCGAAGCCCGTGAATGAGCAAAGCCCGTTTGGAGTGTTGGCCGTTTCAACCGCTACCCTTAGAGACCGCCGTACGGGGACGTAGCTCAGTTGGCTAGAGCACCTGCTTTGCAAGCAGGGGGTCGTGGGTTCGAGTCCCATCGTCTCCACCATTACGCTTCAGGCTCTTCCGCATTACGCTTGCCATACAACCGTAAGGAGAGAGTCATGATCAATGCAGTAATTGTTGATGCAATTCGCAGTCCACTCGGACGCCGCAATGGCAAGTTGAAGAACTGGCACCCAGTAGATCTCGCTTCAGAGATCATGCAACACCTTGTTCAGCGCAACGACCTCGATCCTGCACTGATTGATGACGTGGTGATGGGTTGTGTGATGCAGGTTGGCGAGCAGAGCCTCAACGTTGCACGCAACGCAGTGCTTGCTGCAGGTTGGCCAGACACGGTTCCTGGCACCACAATCGACCGCCAATGTGGTTCAAGTCAGCAAGCAGCACACTTTGCTGCACAAGGTGTTATTGCCGGTGCATACGACATTGTTGTTGCCAATGGTGTTGAAGTGATGTCACGAGTACCAATGGGTGCGTCGGTTGCCGATCGCAACTTTGGTTTCCCATTTGGCCCACGCGTGCAGGCACGCTACGAATCAGTAGGTGGTCTTGTTGGTCAAGGTATCTCGGCAGAAATGATTGCTGAAAAGTGGAACATCAGCCGCGATGAACTCGACGCATTTGGTGTTCGTTCACAGGAATACGCCGCACGTGCAACACGTGAGGGTCGATTCCAGAACGAAATCATTCCTGTGCTTGACGCAGAAGGCAACATGATGAGCCAAGACGAAGGTCTTCGTGACACCACCATGGAATCACTTGGAAAACTCAAGCCTTCCTTCCGTCCAGTAGAAGAAGGCGGCCGTGTTACTGCCGGTAACTCATCACAAATCACTGACGGTTCTGCAGCGTTGCTCATTATGAGTGAAGAAAAAGCAAAGCAACTCGGCTTGAAGCCACGCGCTCGTTTCGTGCAATTCGCAATGGCCGCCGAAGATCCGCGTTACATGTTGACCGCACCAATTCCAGCAACAAAGAAAGTGTTGGAGCGTGCAGGACTCACCATGGACGACATCGATCTCGTTGAAATCAACGAAGCATTTGCATCAGTGGTATTGGCATGGGAAAAAGAACTGCACCCAGACATGAGCAAAGTAAACGTGAACGGTGGAGCAATTGCCCTCGGTCACCCGCTTGGTGCATCGGGTGCACGCCTGATGACCACATTGTTGAACGAGCTGGAGCGCACCGGTGGTCGTTACGGTTTGCAAACCATGTGTGAAGGCGGCGGCATGGCCAACGCCACCATCATCGAACGCCTCTAGTTAGGACCATGTAGATGTTCGGAACCATCATCTGGTTCCTTATCGGCGTATTCATGCTGATGATTATTTGGCGTACCGGCATGGGCATGTTGCGCAGTATGACTTCGCCCTTGCCGGCACCGCCTCCAGCAGGAGAAATGCGCAGAATCAATGTGCGCTATCGCTGTGGTGTGTGTGGCGTGGAACTACGCATGGTGATGGCACCGGACCAAGACCCACCGCCACCGCGGCACTGCCTAGAAGATATGGACTTCGTTGCCCCTATTGATTGAGGGTTAGTGATATTTGGTGGCAGTAAACAAGCCGCCTAGCACGCAGGCAAGTCCACTGAAGAGGTACCAATTACTGCGTCCACCTGGCACAAAACCAAGGTAATAAAACAAGATCACGATTGCGCCAAGACCAAGCAGCACGAACATCACTACTGGTACCCATGGAGGGCTGACGCGTACGTCGCGGGAAATCGGTGGCGTGTAACGCGATGAGGCCTCAGCAATGTTGTTGCCGTGCATAGATTTCGGGTCGGCGTGATCTAGACGATGCGTCTCGTGCAAGCGATGATTAGGTTGCGTTCCCTTTGGAGTGGTGCGTCCGCCGGTACGTCGTTTGTTTGGCGCCATGAGACTTTCAGTGTAGGGCAAAAATGAGGTTTGACCCGAGGCATTGTTCTGGCAGGCTTACTGCGTGACACGCATTCTGGTGATCGACAATTTTGACAGCTTTGTGTACAACCTTGTGCAGTACTTGGGTGAACTTGGCGCTGAACCTGTGGTCATTCGCAATAACGAAATGTCGGTGCATGATGCCGCCGCGTTACAGCCAGATGGCGTGTTGTTGTCGCCTGGCCCAGGTCGCCCAGAAGACGCAGGAATGTTGTGCGATGCGATTCGCGAGTTTGCTGGGCGCGTGCCGGTGTTTGGCGTGTGTCTTGGACATCAAGCTATTGGTCAGGTGTATGGCGGAAACGTGGTGCGTGCACCCGAGTTGTTGCACGGCAAAACTTCTTCCATTCATCATTTCAACGAAGGAGTGTTTGCTGGTTTACCAAACCCCATGCCTGCAACCAGATATCACTCGTTGATTATTGAACGCGAAACTCTTCCCGAAATATTGAACGTAACTGCGCAGACAGAATCAGGAATGATCATGGGTGTGCGTCACTGCGAATTTGATGTTGAGGGCGTGCAGTTTCACCCTGAAAGCATTCTGACCACATCGGGTCATGATTTGATTGGCAACTTTGTGCAGCGCGTTGCAGCGTTTGCGCATTAATTCGATAACGCGCGACCCACGATCAACATCACCTTTGAACCGGGGTTGACCTGGGTGTTTGGTTGCAAGCTTTGCGAAATAACCAAACCATCATTTTCATCGCCTGCTGGCACATTTTGATAACGAACTTCCCACACCAAACCAGCAGCGTTAAGCAAAGACTTTGCATCAGCCTCGGATTGACCAGCAACATCGGGAACTGTTGATTGATTACCGCCACCGGAAACCACGAGCGTGACATTGCTGCCAGAAGCAACGGTGGTGCCAATTGCGGGGTCGGTACGAATAACACGTCCTTTTGCAATGGTGGAACTGGTTTCTTCTGAGAGCGTTACATTCAACAAAAACGGTGCACCTATGAGTACTTGTTGTGCAGCTTCAGCTGTTTGGCCTTCAACGTTAGGAATGGCAACTTCTGGCCCACCTTTAGATACCACGACACGAATTGCTGTTCCTGCAGGAAGCATCACGGTTGCTGCAGGGTCTTGCGAAATGATTTGTCCGGCAGGTGTTGTGGGGTCAACACGCTCTTCAATGATTTCAATAGTTAAGCCAACTGCAATTGCTTGGCTGACTGCAGCGTCGTACAACAGCCCTTGAATTGGCGGCACCATGATGGTTCCTGCGCGTGGAGTAAAGGTGAGCGTGATTGAGTCGCCAGTTTGAAATTTTGCTCCTGCGGCTGGGCTCTGGTCGTACACCACACCTGGAGCAACGCCGTCTTTGGGAAGCTCGTTTTGCACCACGGTGAGGCCAAGTGCAGCGAGTTGTTCTTGCGCCGCATCAATGGACATGTTCACCACCGATGGAAGGGTTGCATCGCTGCCTCCTCCAATGAAGCGAACAGCAAACACAACAATGGCGAGTAACGCAATGGCCAAGACTGCGCCACCAAACACCATGGTTGCTGGCTTTTTCGGGTCGAGGGCTTCAAGGCTGTCTTCAAGTGGAGGCAACACCACGACTGGAATCTCTGCTGTATCCGACAGACTCGTTGTGCTTGGCACACCGCGAGCTTCAATGAGCGCAAGAGTTTCCTCACCATCAAGAATGCGACGCACATCCTCGCGCACAAGCACAGCACTTTCATAACGACGTTGTTCGTTCTTTGCCATGCACTTGGCAACAACAGATTCAAATCCGCGAGGTAAATCGGCGATCAGTTCGCGAAGTGGTTGAGGGAAATTGTGAACATGTTGATACGCAACGGCAACTGCAGACTCTCCGGTAAAGGGTGGTCGTCCAGCAACCAATTCGTACATCATGACGCCGAGTGAATAAATATCGCTGCGTGGGTCGGGTTGTGCGCCTTGTGCTTGTTCAGGAGACAAATACGTTGCAGTTCCCATTACTGAACCTATTTCGGTTAGTGCTTCATCGATGTTGGACCCAAGTGCACGTGCAATACCGAAGTCGGCAACTTTCACCTGACCGGCAAGTCCAATCAAAATGTTTCCTGGTTTGATATCTCGGTGAATCACCCCGTTTTCGTGAGCAAAACTGAGTGCTGCTGCTACTTCCGAAACCACATCACACGCGTGTGTTGGTGTTAGCGGGCCACGTTCTTTCAACAGTGTTGCAAGCGTTTTTCCTTCTACATATTCCATGGCAATGAAATATGTAGCGTTCACCTTTCCCCAGTCGTACACAGCGACAATGTTTGGGTGGGTGAGTGCGGCAGCCGATTGTGCTTCGCGGCGAAATCGTTCAACAAAATTGGGGTCAACGGCGTACTCGGGAAACAACACCTTTAGTGCGACAGGACGATCTAGCAAAATGTCGCGAGCAAGAAACACTTCGGCCATGCCACCTCGACCGATACTTCGCTCAACGCGGTATCGGTCGTTGACTAACGGAATGTTTTCGTTAGTCATTGAGTGCCGATACTTTTTTTAATGCAGCGATGTAGCGCTGTGCATCAAGAATTGTTGTGAATCGAAAGCGATTTTCTATTTGGCGCTGTAATGCAGGAATGAGATCCTTTCGCACGAGGTCAGAACACAGTTCGCGGGTCGGCGTAAACCACAACACGCGATCACTCGCTCCATGGTCGATGCACACTGACGAAGTCGGTGAGGAGTTTTCAAATGTGAGAAAGTAGCCAGATCGTGCATTTCGGCCTGTAATCGCCAACGAAACGAGTAGTGCGAGCGCAACTCCAACACCCAAAATCCATTTCTTTTTTGATCGCGTCAAGTGTGTTTCAAGTGCCGATTCACCAATGAATGACTGTGGCGTGTCGCCGATGGCATCGACCACCACGACCGTGATGTTGTCTCGGCCGCCATTACGTTTTGCAAGTGCAACAAGCGCATCGGCAATGATTTGCGGCTCTTTTTGTTGTGCGGCAAGCGCGGCAATGTCGGCCGTTGGTACTTCGTCAACAAGGCCATCGCTGCACAAGATGAAGCGATCGCCAGAAAATAGCGGTATCAGCCATGAGTCAACAGCAACACGGTCATCAATACCTAGGGCGCGAGTAACAATATTGCGGCGAGGGTGAACTCGTGCTTCTTCTTCAGTAATGAGACCTTCAGTTACCAGTTCTTGCACGTATGAGTGGTCAACACTGAGTTGGCGGAAAGTGCCAGAACGCGCCAAATAAATGCGCGAGTCGCCAACATTTGCCAATGCAACCTGTTGAGGCTCTGAACTTTCTTCCTGTGGTTGCACGAGTGCCAGCGCACAAATGGTGGTTCCCATGCCGCGGCGCTCCGTGCTTTCAGCTGCCGATTCGTGAATGGTGCGATTAATCACTGTAATGGCGTCAACAAACCACTCTGGGGTGAGTGTTTGTCCAACTGCGCGTTCAAGCAATAGCGAGGTGGCCAACGCGGAGGCAACTTCGCCCGCATTGTGGCCGCCCATGCCGTCGGCAACAGCAAAGAGTTGTTCGGATGTCACGTAGGCATCTTCGTTTTGTGGGCGAACATTTCCCGTATCAGTTGCAACACCGTGTTTCAGCAACATCATGCGAGTACGCCAGAAGTTGAGTGAAGAGTCACTCGAAGCGAATGTTCACTGCACCAAAGGCAATGACATCACCAGCTGCAAGCGGGGTGGGTTCAACGATCACGGTTCCATTCACACGAGTGCCGTTTGTGCTGCCGCGATCATCAATTTGCCATGTTCCGTGAACGACTCGAATTTCAGCATGAACACGGCTCACATTGTGATCTGCAATCACAATGTCGCACGTGGTTTGGCGGCCTATGATGTTTTTATCGTTGGTCAATTCAAACCGAGTGCCATCGTCAAGCACCAATGAATGAATCTGACGCTCAATTGGTGTGGTTTCAACCGGGTCAGTTGTCGTCGCACGAACGGACGACACCCTGGAAGGCTGAATGACACATTCGGCAGATCCAAGACTCTCGTCGTGCTCGAATGTAATGACTGGTTCACCGGCGAGTGAATAACCCTCATACGTTGCGTGATGAGTAACTGCTTGGCGAAGTTCGTGGGCCAGGGGTTTCAGTGTTGGGCTGAGTAATTCAAGATTGCTTGGGCTCACCAAAACTTTGTATGTCGAGGGAACATTGCCATTGTTGCTAAGCGCAATCTCATCCATGGTCGCAACGAGTTGGCGTCCAATAGTGATAGGTCGAATTCCGCGCCGACGGGCGATCGCAAACACATTTTTTATTCTAGGCGTTATTTCGTGCATACGCATCAGAACCGATATATCGGCCCCAACGACTCTTCAACATTGCATAATCACTTGCGTCTTCAGTTGCACCGAGTGTGCGCGCTCCAAAATGGTAAACACGAGATCGTGGGGTCCACGCTGTTCGCAGACCTTGCGCTGCAAGCTTCATACAAAAGTCAATGTCCGCATACGAGATGCGATAGTTCTCTGAAAATCCTCCGACGGTATTGAAATCGGTTCGACGAAAAGCCATGCACGCACCACTGATTGCCGAGACACTTCGCGCAACACTGTGCACACCCATCCAGCCGTCAGAAAGCGAGGATTTTCCGTGCGAAAGGTGAGTTGGCTTGGGCCTCATGGTGATACCGGCACTAGAAATGCGACCATCCTCTAACAGCAGCATGGGGCCCACAACACCAATGTCGCTGAACTGCAGTTGACCGACGATCTGGCTTAACCACTCTGGTTTATCAACATGAGTGTCATCATCTAAGACGACCACGACATCGCCACGAGAAGCAAGCACACCCTGATTCCACTTTTTTGCGAGATTAAAACCCTGATCAAAATCTGCAAGCATGATTCGAGGGTCATTCGGCAGAGTAAATGGGTGAACCATTTGTCCAGTTGCATTTACGTCGCGGACTATCACAATTTCAAAATTTGGGTAATCGGTGGTTTTCAAAATGGTCTTGACAATGCCTTCAACGAGGCAGGTTTCTACGCCCCATATTCGCGAGGAATCGCCGCGAGTGGGAATGACGATGCTGACGAGTGGGCTGTCACTTGTACCGAATACATGTGAATAACTTCCCGGACTGAGTTTTGAAACGGTGGCCGAAATGTGCATGCGCTGAAAATGCATCTGTACGGCCTTCTGACCGGCATCGTATGCGTAGGGCTTGGCGTGCACATCGCCAGCTGTTGAACCTGGAACCACTCGCCAGTGATACAAAATTTGGGGAACATGGGCCACTTTCCGGGCTTTTTCCGTTGCTCTCAAAATGAGGTCATAGTCCTGGGCGCCGTCGTACCCGCTGTGAAATCCACCGATTTCGTCGAGCAACGAATTTCGAAAGACCGAAAAATGCGTGCAATAGTTCTGACTACGTAGTCGAACAGGATCAAATTTTGGTTTGCGAAAGACGTCGTAATGACGTCCCTTTGGATCAATCTTGTCTTCGTCGGTATACAGGTAATCAATTTCATCATCGGTATTGAGTTCCTTATTGATGACTCCCAGCGCTCTTTCCGCAAGCTTGTCGTCGTGGTCGAGCAATGCAACAAACTCGCCCGTTGCCATATCTAAACCATCTTGTGAAGCTGCGACAATTCCACCATTAATTGTTCTGTGCATTACACGGATGCGCGAATCTTTCGTGGCCCAGCGATCCAAAATTTTGCGAATCCGTGGGTCCGGTGAACAATCGTTGACTACACACCATTCCCAATCAGGAAAGTTCTGTTTGACAACAGATTTAATGCACGCCTTGAGTGCTTTAGGCGGAGGATTGTAAACCGGAGTGACAATACTGAATCGAGGCATTACTTTTTGCGCAGAAGTTTCTTCATCAAGTTGAGCGGCTTCAATACCTGCGAACCAGCACGCCAAGTTGGCGTATTCATCATGGATTGACGCGCATTCTGAATGTCTATCCGATGCTGGGCCTTCAGTTCGCCGATCTCGGCACTCATCCCAATAATTGCATCCCGCGAGGACAAAATCTCTTGTTCGTACTTCGTCTTGAAAGTCTGAAATTCTGCAAACTGGGTCTCTTTGCGCAGCATGCCGATCTCGGTAAGGAGTCGTTCACGTGAAGCGTCACGTAAGTCGGCAAGCGAGTCGATTTCGCCATGAGCATCATGTGC
>Ga0208009_1000613_pt1 | contig 10254 bp, 7 predicted proteins | sample Wag4_2014_7_16_FD_187364 | JGI IMG/M metagenome (GOLD analysis project Ga0208009, IMG submission 187364) | Fresh water mixed with fracking chemicals microbial communities from Ohio, USA - Utica-2 Time Series FC 2014_7_16 (SPAdes) (version 2) ...
GTCCTATTCTGCTTGTTCAAGCATGGCTAATCCCTATGTAGTTAGCGAGAATTCTCGCATATTGGCCAAATGTAACGACTTCGTCACAAAGGGTAATTTTTCAAAAAGCCTATGGTTTTTCCCAAGAGTTAATCTATTCTTAATGACACAGATGTTATCTCTGTCGATTTTCTATTCGGCGAAGGTAACCCATATAAGGAGAAACACATGAATGCAAAACGTATCGCTCGCGCGATAGCGCTAGCTGCAGTTGGTTCCTTGGTTCTTACAGGAGCACCTGCTCTTGTGGGTCCAGCAACGGCTGCAACTAAGTCAACACTTATCATTCACTCACCTGCTGAGATCACATCTTTGAACTCAAGCACGAGCGATGGTAACACTACTTACAACGCTCAGGTCGCTTACTTGACCGGTGCTGGTTTCCTTTACTACGACAACCAGACTGTTCTTAAGTACAACACCAAGCTTGGAAGCATGAAGATCTCAAAGAACACTTCAAAAGACTTCCGCATTACCTACACACTTGTAAAGGGTCAGACCTGGTCAGACGGTACTCCTATCACAGCTCACGACATGTTGCTAAGCCACATTACTGGTGCTGACGAGTACTCAAAGGCTGCTGGTTTGGGTGACCCTGCAACTACCACAGCTGCATTCGACAGCGTTGGCTACGGTGGCACCTACGGTGAAAACGTAGTTGGTCTACCAACTGTTAGCAAGGATCAGCTTTCTATTGAAGTTAGATTCAAGAAGCCTCTTCCAGACTGGCAGCTACTAGCACCAGGTGTGTCACCAGTACACGCTCTGTCATTGCTAGCTGACAAGAAGGTTGGCCTACAGTCAGCTGCTGTAAACACAGCTGCTAAGGCTAAGTTCCTATCATCTTTCTCTTACAAGACAGCTGCTAACAAGTCTCACTTGAAGGCTATGGGTAAGGTGTGGACTGAGAGCTACAACATCAAGACTGTAAACGCTTCTACCAACAAGCTACTTTTGATTAGCAATGGTGGATTCATCATTCAGTCAGCAGTTGCAGACTCATCAATGACCTTGGTTAGAAACACCAAGTACAAGTCAGGTCCAGCAATGGCAACCTCATACCCAGTTACTAAGGTGATCATCAAGACCATCGAAAGCGACACATCAGCTGTTCAGGCTTTGCGTAACGGTGAAGTAGACCTTTACTACAACACAAACCCAACAATTGCTGGTAACGCGTCTCTAAAGGCACAGGGTGCGAACATCACTGTTCAAACCAAGAAGGGTGCTGGTTACTCACACTTTAACCTACGTGTTGGTGAGCCATTCGGTGGAGAAGACCCATACCGTGGTCCATTCTTCGGTATGAGCCAGAAGGCTAAGGATCTACGTACAGCATTCCTATACGTTGTTCCTCGTGCACAGATGGTTGCTAACTTCATTCAGCCGCTAGACCCTAACGGTGCAGTTATCAAGCCTATGGACACTCACTTCGCGTTCCAGGGTACAACTGAGTACAACAACATTACTAAGGCAACTGGTATGGCTAAGTACACAACTGGTACACAGGCTGACCGCACTGCTAAGGCACTTGCATTGGTAAAGAAGTACTACCCAACTGCATCTGACTCAGTCGCACCAGTTGAAGTGAAGTTGATGTTCGCTAACGCTTCAGCTCTTCGTGTCTCATTGGCTCAGCTGATTAAGGCAGAAGCAGCTAAGGCTGGATTCAACGTAGACATCACTGGAAGTGCAAACTTCTCGGCTGACATCACAAACGTTGAGTACGACGCAACCATGTTCGGTTACGGTCTAACCTCTGTAAGCCAGGCAACAGCTACCGCTATTTACAAGTCAAACGGTGGTAACAACGCTTACGGTTGGAACAGCCCAACAATCGACCAGAACGTAGCAAAGCTAGAGAGCAGCATTTTGACTCCAGCACAGGCTACTGCTGCACGTATTGCAATTGAGAAGATATCTGTTGCAAATGGTTATGGATTCCCGCTATACCAGAACCTAACTACAGCGGCATCGAACAAGGCTCTGAAGAACTTCAAACCAGCTCCACTAGGTGCGAACCTAGTATGGAACTACTGGGAGTGGAACTTCAAGCCATAGTTCTTGAAAACCTATAAAATTGTGGGAGCATCCAATTTGGGTGCTCCCACTTTTTAGGTGGGGAAGATGAACTTCCCTGTTTCACTTGTTCATCAAAGTTTTTAAATTAGTTTCAAACATTTGACTTAGGTCACTGGAAAGGGCTCTTGTGATTGCATACATTTCAAGACGATTAGGCATGATGCTTCTTATCGTTTTCGGAGCGAGCTTCATGGTTTATAACCTTCAGGCAATTTCTTCAAACCCTCTAGAGGCGTTTGCTGAGAGCACCGAGAAGAACAAAGAGCAGCAAATGGCTCGTTTGATTCGAGAATTGAATCTTGATGTGCCACCTCCAGTGCGTTACTTTATTTGGTTCAGAGGTATCATCGCCGGTCTATGGGGACAACTAGACCTTGGCCAAACCAGAGACAACTTCTTGGTTATGGATTCGATCGCAGCTGCGATTCCAATCACATTCAGACTTGTTATTGCCTCAACAATCTTGGCAATTCTCTTGGGTATCACAATCGGTATGATCACAGCGATTCGTCAGTACAGCCGCTTTGACTACACAATGACTTTCGTTTCATTCTTACTTTTCTCACTTCCAATTTTCTGGGTAGCCGTTCTTCTAAAGGAATACATGGCAATCCAGTTCAACGACTTCTTGGCAAATCCACAAATTCCAATTGAGGTGGTGGTCATAATCGGTTTGATTGCCGGATTTGTGATGGCAGGAATCATTGGTGGAAGTCGCAGAACATACTTCATGACTTTTGGAGGAGTATCAGTTGGTGTTGGAGCACTTGTCTTCTTCATGGGAACTACTAGCTGGTTTACTAACCCAGGCCTAGGCATCATCGGTGTTGCCGTTATGTCTTTCGTAGCAGCTATCGTCACTGTTCAGCTGGCGACTGGCTTGGATAACAAAGCGTCACTTAGAACAGCTCTGATTGCTGCTTCTGTTGTAACTGTTGGTTACTACCCACTTCAAATGCTCTTGGGTCCAGAATCGGGAATCTGGAGCGTAGTGCTTGTCTTCAGCATCACAATTGCTATTTCAGCAATTGTTGGTTACTTCGCAGATCCAGAAGAGCGAAGAACTAACACACGTACAGGTGCCATAACTGCATTCGTTGGGACTTTCGTTTTGATGATCGACAGATCGATGAAAGAGTTCAACGGCTACATGTTCTCTGATGCAATCAACGGTCGCCCTGTTTCAACCATCGACCAGGCAAACCCAAACCTAAGCGAAGAGCAGATGGCAAGTTTCTGGATTTCAGGTCTGGATGCTGTAATGCACTTGATTCTTCCAACAGTTGCTTTGACCTTGGTTTCTTTCGCAGGTTATGTTCGCTTCTCAAGAGGAAGCTTGCTAGAAGTTTTGAACATGGACTACATCAGAACTGCAAGAGCGAAGGGTCTAACAGAAAGAACTGTTATTACTCGCCACGCTATGCGTAACGCGATGTTGCCGATGACTACAATTCTTGTGAACGACTTTGCTGGTGTAATCGGTGGAGCGATTATTACCGAAAGCATCTTCCAGTGGAAGGGTATGGGCTCTTTGTTCAACCAAGCCCTCCGCTCCTATGACCTAAACCTCTTGATGGGTGTATTCATCATCGGAGCTGTTTTGACAGTTGTTGCCAACCTGGTCGCAGACCTTCTTTATGGAGTTGTTGACCCTCGTATTCGAATCAGAAAGTAGAGCAAGATGGCTGACGTAGAAAAGAAGAACTCGCAGTTAAGCGAGAAGAGCGAAAACGAGATTGAGCTAAAGGAGACCGCTGGTCTGAGCCAGGGTCAAATCATCCTTAGACGTTTTGTACGCCACAAGGCAGCGATGATCTCTGTGTTTGGTCTTTTGTTTGTAATCCTGTTCAGTTTCTCAGCTTCGGGTATTCACTTAGGAACCGAAGATAACCCAATCACTGTTAAGGGTTGGTGGCCATACAGCATCTCGGACATCGATCCTGAAGGTGCTATCGAGAGTCTTTGTGACAACGGTATTCCAGGATGTCCAACGATGGATCTTTTGCCTGATTTTATTGATGGCGATGGAATGGGCTTTGGAGCTCACCCTCTAGGTATGGACAACATTGGTACTGACTACCTAGCACTTGTAACACGTGGTGCTGAGCAGTCAATCATGGTTATGTTCATTGTTGGTTTCATGGGTCTAATCATTGGAACTGTAGTTGGAGCAATTGCTGGTTTCTACGGTGGAATTGTTGACGCAATCCTGATGCGTGTCACAGACATGTTCTTAGTAACACCAACTCTTATCATCGGAGCAGTGATCGGTTTCCAATTTGGAAACTTAGGTGTTGTTCCGCTCGCAGTGATGCTCGGTTTCTTTGCCTGGATGGGTCTGGCTCGTTTCGTGAGAACAGACTTCCTAACACTTCGTGAACGTGAATTCGTTGACGCTGCGAGAGTTGCGGGAGCAAGCAACAGGAGAATCATCTTCAAGCACATCTTGCCAAATGCCATGGGCATCATCATCGTTGCAGGAACGCTATTGATGTCGGGAGCGATCTTGATCGAATCCGCTCTGAGCTTCCTTGGTTTTGGTGTTAGAAAGCCAGACGTTTCACTTGGTCTTCTGATTAGCACCTATCAGGACACATTTAGCGTGGCACCGTTCTTGTTCTGGTGGCCAGGTCTATTCATCATCTCAATTGCATTGTTCGTGAACTTCATCGGTGATGGTTTGAGAGATGCGTTCGATCCACGCCAGAAGAAGAGAATCAGCCTGAAGGAAAGATTCAAGTCTTCAACTATGAGAGTTAAGGCTTAATGAAGACCTTTGATTCTTTCACTAATGAGCTGGTAGGCGAGACCGCTGTCGCTAGCGACGCTTTGGCTGCTGGTAGTGAACTCGCTATCGGTCTTCTCCTTCTGGAGGAATTTGCCAACAGTCCAGCGCTGGACGTTATCGCTAACCCAGCGTTGTCTTCCGTTAGCGGGAGCTACCCAAACGCGTGTCTTAGTTTCGGAATGGTGAACAAGCAGAGCCCACTTGGTGTCAAGAGAAGTGATGTCGCTGTAGTTGATTTCAACCTTTTTGATCGGGTTAACAACAACCATGCTTCTTTCTTTGAGAACGAGCTTGGGTCTAACCCAGAAGATGTAGACAACGAAGGCAACAGTTGCGGATGCTGTGAGGTCAAGAAGGAGAATGCTTCCTTCACTTGGATAAGCAAGAGCTTGGACCAAAAACAAAGTGTTCAAAACAAAGGCAACACTAGCCCAGCCCAGGTTACCCTTGGGGCGAAAAACTTGATTCTGTTTCATGACTCAATCATCGCATCTAATTCATTCGATGGAATAGGAAATAACTAATGACTAAGCCAGTACTTAAGGTATCTAACTACAACGTTGACTTCTGGGTTGATGGTGTCTGGTATCCAGCAGCTATCGACATGAACTACGAGGTCATGCCAGGAAAGACCCTAGCTATCGTAGGTGAGTCAGGATCAGGTAAGTCTTCTAGCTCAATGGGTCTAATGGGCCTACTAGCCTCTAACGCTAGAACCTCAGGCACCGTAGAGGTCCAAGGCGTTGACATGCTTAGTGCTAGCTCTTCACTGGTTAGAAAGTACCGCGGTAAGGAAGTTGCTTACATCTTCCAAGAGCCAATGACGGCTTTGAACCCTGTTTACACAATCGGTTTCCAGATTGTTGAAACTCTTAGAAACCACTTCACTATTGGACAAAAGGCAGCCAAAGATCGAGCCGTTGAGCTTATCAAGATGGTTGATATTCCCGACCCAGAAGCATCTTTCTCAAAGTACCCTCACCAGCTATCTGGTGGTCAAAAGCAGCGAGCAATGATTGCCATTGCTTTGGCTTGTGACCCAGCACTTCTAATTGCTGATGAGCCAACCACAGCACTGGATGTTACTGTGCAGGCTGAAATTCTTGACTTGATGAGAGATCTTCGTCACAAGCTAAACTCAGGCATTTTGCTGATCACCCACGACATGGGTGTTGTTGCTGACATGGCGGACGACATCTTGGTTATGAAAGATGGTGAGACTGTTGAATACGACACAGCTGACAACATCTTCAACAGACCGAAGCACCCATACACAAAGGAACTTCTAAAGTCCGTTCCACGTCTAGGTTCTGCTCCAAGCAGACCTCAGATCAAGTCAAAGGGTGTTGAGCCAGTTCTATCTATGTCTGGCGTGACAATCGAATATCCAAAGCGTGGACGTGTTCCAGCATTCCAAGCAGCCAAGGACATCAACTTCGACATCTTCCCAGGAGAAATCTTAGGTTTGGTAGGAGAGTCTGGTTCAGGTAAGACCACAATCGGTCGCGCTGCTATTGGTCTTCTTCAGGCTAAAGAAGGTTCTATCAAGGTTGTTGGCAAGGAAATTGGTAAGGCAACAGGTAAAGAGCTAAAGGATATCCGTAAGCACACAGGTATCGTCTTCCAGGACCCAGCATCTTCACTAAACCCTCGTCTACCTATCGGTGAGAGCATCGGAGAGCCTCTGCTACTAGCAGGCGTTGCTAAGGGTGCTGAACTTGATGCAATGGTTGAAGACCTTCTAGACAAGGTAGAGCTTGCTCGTTCATACAGAAACCGTTACCCACACGAACTTTCTGGTGGACAGCGTCAACGTGTTGGTATTGCTAGAGCTCTTGCCCTAAGCCCAGATATTTTGATTGCCGATGAGCCTACTTCTGCTCTTGACGTATCAATCCAGGCTAGATTCCTTGATTTGCTTCTAGATTTGCAGTCTCAGTTGAAGTTTGCTTGTTTGTTCATTAGCCACGACATTGCTGTTGTTGAAATTCTGGCTCACAGAATTGCAGTTATGCAGAACGGTCGTTTGGTTGAAATCGGTGAGCGTGACGACATTCTAAACAACCCTAAAGACCCTTACACCAAGGCTCTTTTGGCTGCTGTTCCTGTTCCAGATCCTAAGGAGCAGAAGAAGCGTCGTGAGGCTAGAGCTAAGCTATTGGCGGCAGCTAAATAGATTAGAGCCTTCTTTGGCTTGGGCAGGCTCATTTAGGGCCTATCTAAGTTAGACTTTAGGTATTCGAGCTCTTGCATTGCACGTCTGCTCAAACAATAAAGCGTTGAAGTGATTACTCTTTTTGCGCTGACCGATGCCCTAAAGGACCCACAGTAATGGCTCAAGTAACAAGAGATGATATCCGCAACGTAGCAATCGTGGCACACGTTGACCATGGCAAGACAACTTTGGTTGATGCCATGCTTCGCCAGACCGGTTCATTCAGCGATCACGCCCAGCTAGGCGAGCGCATGATGGACTCAGGTGACCTAGAGCGTGAAAAGGGTATTACTATCCTTGCCAAGAACACAGCTATCGCATACAAAGGCGCATCAGCTAATGGCAAAGAAATCACAATCAACGTTATTGACACCCCAGGGCACGCTGACTTCGGTGGCGAAGTTGAACGTGGGCTTTCAATGGTTGATGGTGTTGTTCTTTTGGTTGACGCATCTGAAGGTCCACTACCGCAGACTCGTTTCGTTCTTCGTAAGGCACTTGAGGCTAACCTCACAGTTATTCTCCTAGTCAACAAGACTGACCGTCCTGATGCACGTATTGATGAAGTTGTTGAAGAGACTCACGACCTTCTTCTAGGTCTTGCATCAGACATTCACGAAGATGTTCCAGATCTAGACATTGATGCAATTCTTGAGCTTCCAGTTATTTATGCTTCTGGTCGTGCAGGTCGTGCAAGCCTCAACAAGCCTGCTGATGGTGCTATGCCAGACAGTGAAGATCTTGAGCCACTATTCGGTGCAATCTTGAAGCACATTCCAGCTCCAACGTATGATGATGAAGCTCCTCTTCAGGCTCACGTTACAAACCTTGACGCTTCACCATTCCTTGGTCGTCTAGCTCTTCTTCGTATCTTCAACGGAACTATCAAGAAGGGTCAACAGGTTGCTTGGGTTCGTCAAGATGGCACCACACAGAACGTAAAGATCACAGAACTTCTAAAAACCAAAGCACTAGATCGCTTCCCAACTGAATCAGCTTCAGCTGGTGACATTGTTGCGGTTGCTGGTATTGAAAACATCACCATCGGTGAAACTCTTGCTGATCCAAACGATGTTCGTCCACTACCGATGATCACAGTTGATGACCCTGCTATCTCGATGACTATCGGTATCAACACCTCACCTATGGCAGGTCGTGTTAAGGGAGCTAAGGTAACTGCTCGTCTAGTGAAGGATCGTCTAGATCGTGAACTTATCGGTAACGTATCCCTAAAGGTTCTACCAACCGAGCGTCCAGATGCTTGGGAAGTCCAGGGTCGTGGAGAGCTAGCTCTAGCCATCTTGGTTGAGCAGATGCGTCGTGAAGGCTACGAACTAACTGTTGGTAAGCCTCAGGTAGTTACTAAGAAGATTGATGGCAAGCTGCACGAACCTGTTGAAGATCTGACTATCGATGTTCCTGAAGAGTTCCTAGGTGCTATGACTCAGCTATTGGCTGCTCGTAAGGGTCGCATGAAGAACATGGTTAATCACTCAACCGGTTGGGTTCGCATGGAGTTCTTAGTTCCATCACGTGGACTAATCGGTTTCAGAACTGAATTCCTAACCTCAACCAAGGGAACCGGTATCGCTAACGCCATCTCAGCAGGCTATGAGCCATGGGCTGGAGAGATTGTTACACGTATCAACGGATCTCTTGTTGCTGACCGTGCAGGGGTAGCAACCCCGTTTGCAATGATTGCTCTGCAGGAGCGTGGATCATTCTTCGTTGACCCTACTAGCGAGGTTTATGCGGGTATGGTCGTGGGTGAAAACTCTAGAGCTGATGACATGGATGTGAACATCACTAAGGAAAAGAAGCTCACCAACATGCGTGCAGCATCTAGCGATGAGTTCCAGTCACTAACCCCTCCTCGCAAGCTATCTCTAGAAGAGTGTCTAGAGTTTGCTCGTGAAGACGAATGTGTTGAGGTTACTCCTGAAGCAACTCGTATCCGCAAGGTTGAACTAGATGCGAACATCCGTGCTCGTAACACTTCTGCTAAGAAGCGTGCGAACGAGAACGCTGGCTAGTCAAATACTTAAACGAAAAATGGACCTCAATTGAGGTCCATTTCTCTTTAAGCTTGAGATTTATGTATTACTTCTTTGCTGGCTTTAGGTAGAGGTAAGTTACCGGGATTAGGTAAGCGAACCAGACGATTGTCTCCAGGATTGCAGGAGATGATCTGAAGCTCACAGTTCCTCTAAGAAGGACATCAACAAAACTGTCCTTAGGGATTATTCCACTTACGTCATAAGCCTTCTCTGTGAGGAATGGGAACCAACCGATTTCCTGAAGCTCGTGAACGCCATAAGCCAAAATTCCTGCTGCAACAACAATCAAGAATGCTCCGGTGTATTTGAAGAACTTGCTGATGTTTAGTTTCAGTGCTCCACGGTAGATCAGGTAGCCAAGACCAGCAGCAACTAGTAGACCTAGGGTTGCGCCTAGTACTGGGTTGGTGTCTTCACCAGCAGCTCGAGATGAGCTCCATAGGAACACAGATGTTTCAACACCTTCACGAATAACCGCGAAGAAAGCTACTCCGACAAGAGTAAATACAGAGGTTGAAGCAAGATCAATCTTTTTGTGTAGTTCACCTTTTAGAGCTCTGCTCTGCTGAGACATCCAGAAGATCATCCAGGTCACAAACACAACTGCCACGATAGAGGCAAGGCCTGCAATCATTTCGTTTATGCCCTCTGGGGCAACAGATACAAACACGGTTAGTCCGATACCTACCAGGATAGAGACCAGGATGGCAACTAATGTGCCCCAAAGCACGGCAATGGCACCTTTTTTGTTGTTTGTCTTGTTGAGGTAGGCAACCAAAATACCTACGATTAGGGAGGCTTCTAGGCCTTCACGGAGGCCAATTAGAAAGTTTGCGAGCACTATGTCCTTTCGCGATGGTTATCAGACCATTCGAAGTTAGGGTTACCTAAGTAAAGATACACTAAGTTCATACTTAGGTCAATGGAAGGGAGAACTGAACTAAGGTTTTTCTATGGCCAAACAATCCTTCAACGCTAAAAGAATCTTTTTAGTACACGCTCACCCCGACGACGAGAGTCTTCAAACTGGGCACGTGATGGCCGATGCAGTGCTTCGCGGAGCTGAAGTATTT
>Ga0208009_1000614_pt1 | contig 10249 bp, 8 predicted proteins | sample Wag4_2014_7_16_FD_187364 | JGI IMG/M metagenome (GOLD analysis project Ga0208009, IMG submission 187364) | Fresh water mixed with fracking chemicals microbial communities from Ohio, USA - Utica-2 Time Series FC 2014_7_16 (SPAdes) (version 2) ...
GATCATTGGCCATGGGCGTTGTCACGAGAAGGGCCACCGCCTGCCCCCCAGCCGCCGATACCGCGGCGCTGATGTCGGCCGGCTGGCTGACCGACTGGCCATTGACCGCCAAGACGACCTGGCCCTTTCTGAGTCCAGCCAAGTCAGCTGGGCTGCCCGGCTGAACACCAGCAATGCGCACGGCCAGGCTCTGGGGACGCAGACCCAGCTGGGCCATGAGGGCTTCGGGGGACCTGGGCTGACCAGTACTGGGATCAGGCTGGGAGGCCTGCTCTCTTGTGAGCACAAGCCTGACGGTCTTGTCCGGAGCAGCATTCTCAGCTGTGACCGCTCGACTGGCCTCCGCGGAGATCACCCGCATGGACACGTCCAATTCGCCCTGCGCCACCAGTCGTTGCAGCAAGGCCCAACGCAGATCAGAAAAACTCTCGATCGATTCACCATCAAGAGCCAGGACTCGATCCCCGGAGGCCAGACCCACCTTGGCTGCCTGGGACTCGGCAGTTGGCTGGGCCAGGCTGGCCACCGGTTCGGGCTGACCGATCAGAAAGACCCCGGTGTAGGCCAAGACCGCAAAGACCAAATTGGCCAAGGGGCCTGCACTGACCACCCAGGCCCTGGCCCAGAGGGCTTTGGTCTCAAAGGCCTGGTCATCCATCTTGACAAAGCCGCCCAAGGGAATAGCAGAGACGGCCCACTCGCAGCCCTTCGCATCCTTTCGACTCAAGAGCACCCGCCCAAAGCCAATTGAAAACTTCTCGACCGGCACGCCCACAGACCGGGCGGCGATGTAGTGGCCCCACTCGTGAACAAAGACCAAGAGGGCGATGGCGACGAGAAAAGACAAGACCGCGGTCATCTGGCCAAGGCCTCCCTTAGCCACTGCCCGCAGTAGGCCCTGGCCTGCCGATCAATCTCAAAGACATCCTCAAGGCTGCTCGGCGGCGAGAATCGGTGACTGAGTCCACTAAGACTCTCGGAGATCGCCCTTGGGATCATGCCGAAGGCCATGTCACCCTCGAGGAAACTGGCCACGGCCTGTTCGTTGGCCGCATTGAAGATGGTGGTGGCTGCGGGCCCGCTGGCCAAGGCAGATTGAGCCATGGCGAGAGCCGGAAATTTCACCAAGTCTGGCTGCTCGAAATCCAACCGGCTGATCTGGTCCCAACGCAGAGCCTGCACGCCGGCCGTGATGCGAGTGGGCCAGGCCAATGCATGGGCAATGGGGGTGCGCATGTCGGGCGATCCCAGCTGGGCCAGCGTCGAGCCATCGTCAAAGGCCACCATGGAGTGAATCAGGCTCTGGGGATGGACCACCACCTGGATCTGATCGGCTGGCATGGCAAAGAGCCAATGGGCCTCAATGAATTCCAGTCCCTTGTTAGCCAGGCTGGCTGAGTCCACCGAAATCTTGCGGCCCATCACCCAGTTGGGATGGGCAATGGCTGCTGCGACATCGGCCTTCTCAATGTCTGCTGCCGCCCAGGTTCGAAAGGGGCCACCCGATGCGGTCAGAACCAGGCCTTGAACCCCGGCTGGGCGCTCAAAGCAGCGATAGTCCGCCCCGAGGCACTGGAACATGGCGTTGTGTTCGCTGTCGATGGGCAGAATCGTGGCACCGCATCGTCTGGCCTGCTCCACCAACAAGGCGCCGGCACAGACCAGGGCCTCTTTGTTGGCCAACAGAATGGTCTTGCCAGCAGTGACAGCAGCCCAGACCGATGACAGTCCCGCCACGCCGACAATGCCAGCCACGACCCGTTCGGTCTGGGGATCCGAGGCAACGGCCTGCAGACCTGCCTCGCCCTCCAAGACCGCCGTCTGCTGCAGTCCGGCCTCTCGACAGGCCATCCGCAACGCCTGCGCCGCCTGGACATCGCCCATGGCCACCAGGGCCGGACGGTGGATTCGAATGAGCGACAGCAAGCCCTCAACATCCCGATGGGCCGTCAGGCCACGAACCGCAAACTGCTCGGGGTGCTGCCGCACCAGGTCTAGGGTGGACTGACCAATTGAGCCGGTGGCGCCAAGAACGCTGATCTGCATGATGTGATCCTAGCGCAGACGATCCGCGACAAACAGCACGGCCCAGGCCACTGGGGTCACGGCAATCAGGGCGTCGAATCGATCAAAAAAACCCCCGTGACCGGGCAGCAGATGACCCGAGTCTTTGACACCCGCCTGGCGTTTGAGCAGGGACTGATGAAGGTCTCCCATGACGGAGACCGCTGTCAGCAGCCCCACCACCAGCACCGCACCGATCAGGCCGAACGCCTCGACCAAGACCTGCGGATAACTGGCAAACCAGAACTCAGCGGCCAGCCAGAGATAGACCAGGTTAGCGAGAACCGCCGTGAGGACCCCTTCCCAGGTCTTGCCCGGGCTGATGCGTGGAGCCAGCTTGCGCCGACCCAGGGCACGGCCTCCAAAGTAGGCGGCGGTATCGGCGATCCAGACCAGGGCAAAGAGCGAGACCATGAAACCCAGGGACTGCTCTCGTGACAGCCAGATCGCCACCCAGGTGCCCAGCATCAGCCAGGCGCTGGTGATGGCCGCCGTGGGGCCATTGGCGGTTCGAACTCGAAAAAGGCCATAGGGCACATAGAGCAGCCAGACCAGCCCCACCCAGACCACCAGGCCTGTAGCCCACGGGGTCTGAATCAACCACGGGTCCAGAAGCGCCCCCACCACCAAGCCGGCCCAGACCGACAGAACGAGCCAGCGCATGGACGCACCGATGCTGGTCAGAGACAGCCACTCCCAGAGCACCAGACCACACAGCAAGGCCGCCAGAGCAGCAAAGCCCCAGTCCGAGGTGTACCAAGAGAACGGAATGAGAAAGGCGGCTGCTACAAAAACGGTGAGCAGTCGCGTTGCTAGCATGCCACCGGCTTGCTCAGGAGCTGAGCCGAGGTCCGACCGAATCGACGCTCCCGCGTCTGATAGGAGGCAAAAGCCAGGGCCAGCGCCTGCTCATCAAAATCTGGCCAGAGGGTGTCGGTGAAGTAGAGCTCGGTGTAGGCCAGCTGCCACAGCATGAAGTTGCTCACCCGCTGCTCACCGCCCGTGCGAATAAAGAGATCGGGCTCGGGCAAGTCCGACAGACAGAGGTAGGGGCGCAGCCGGTCCTCGGTGATCAAGGCAGGCGACTGAGCCAAGTCAGGGTGGTCCGTCATCAGCCGCTGGACAGCCGAGAGCAGATCCCAGCGGCCGCCGTAATTCACCGCCACCGAGAGCACCAGGCCTTTGTTGTCCGCCGTCTGGGAGACCGCGCGATCGATAGCCTTGCGAAGCTTTTGCGAAAACGCACTCAGGTCACCCACCACGCGCAGCTGGACCTGGGCCTCTCTGAGGGCCTTGACCTCACGCTCCAAAGCCATCAGAAACAAGCCCATCAGAAAGCTGACTTCTTCTTCTGGTCGGCGCCAGTTCTCGGAGCTAAAGGCAAAGACGGTCAGGGCCTCGACGCCCTGCTCCCCACAGGCCTGGACGATCTTGCGAAGGGCGGCCACCCCCCGTTCATGACCGGCCATGCGAGGCAGGTGACGGGCTGTGGCCCAACGGCCATTGCCATCCATGATGATGGCCACGTGCCGAGGCACCGATGAGACCGCCGGCACCTCAAGGGTGGAGCTGGCGGGCTTGCTGGGCTGACTCGGGCTTTGCATCGCGAATACCAGTGAGTGACGGTGGGTTAGACCGTCATGATCTCGCCTTCTTTCTGGGTGATCAGCTTGTCGATCTCGGCGACGTACTTGTCGGTCAGCTTCTGGACGTCTTCCTGGGTGCGACGCTCCTCGTCCTCGGAGATCAGCTTGTCCTTGACCAGTTTTTTGAGCTGTTCATTGGCATCGCGACGCACATTGCGAACGGCGACCTTGCCTTCCTCGCCATCGGTGCGCACGACCTTGGTTAGTTCGCGACGACGCTCTTCGGTCAGCGCTGGCATGGGCACCCGAATGATGTCACCACTGTTGGCGGGGTTGAGTCCTAAGTCGGATTCCCGAATGGCCTTCTCGACCACGGCAAACATGTTCTTCTCCCAGGGGCTCACGCCGATGGTCCTCGCGTCAATCAGGGTGAGGTTGGCCACCTGGCTCAGGGGGGTGGGGTTGCCGTAATACTCCACCTGCAGGTTCTCGAGCAGGCCTGTGTGGGCTCGGCCAGTCCGAATCTTAGAGAGGGCCGACTTGAGAGACTCCATGCTCTTGGCCATCTTCTGTTCAGCGGATTGTTTGACTTCGGCAGTCGTCGTCATGTGGATCTCCAGAGTTGGCTAGACGTGAACCAGGGTACCCTCAGACTCGCCTCTGACGGCGGCCAGCAAGGCACCCTTTTTAAAGACACTCAGCACCCGAATGGGCAGTCGTTGGTCACGGCACAGCGCAAAGGCCGTGGCATCCATGACCTTCAGGTTTTTGGAAATGGCCTCATCAAAAGAGAGACTCTGGTAGCGGACCGCAGAGGGGTCCTTGGCCGGATCGGCGTTGTAGACGCCGTCCACCTTGGTGGCCTTGAGCACGATCTCAGCACCGATCTCGGCCCCGCGCAGGGCGGCAGCCGTGTCGGTTGTGAAGAACGGGTTACCGGTACCGGCTGCAAAGATCACGACTTTTTTCTCTTCGAGGTAACGGATGGCCTTGGGTCGAATATAAGGCTCCACCACCTGGTCAATGCGCAGGGCCGACTGGACCCTGGCCTCGATGCTCCGCTGACGCATGGCGTCTTGCAGTGCCAGCGCATTCATCACGGTGGCGATCATGCCCATGTAGTCGGCTGTGGCCCGATCCATGCCCGCAGCGCCCAGGGCAACACCCCTGAAGATGTTGCCCCCGCCGATGACCACCGCCAGTTCGGTCCCCTGATCGAGAACCTGCTGCACCTCATCGACAATGGCATCAATGGTGGCCTTGTTGATCCCGTAGGGGTCGTCCCCCATCAAGGCCTCGCCGGAGAGTTTGAGCAGAACGCGCTGGTAGGGCTTGTTGGACATGGTGATCGGCCTTCCGTCAGACCTTAGGCTGCGCGGGCGGCTGCCGCCACTTCGGCGGCAAAGTCGGTGACCTGTCTCTCGATGCCCTCGCCCACCACAAACAGCACGAAACGCTCGAGCTTGGCGGATTTGGCCTTGAGCAGCTGCTCAATGGTCTGCTTGCCGTCTTCGGCCTTGACGAAGACCTGGCCCATCAGGGTGACTTCCTTCATGAACTTGGCCACCGCGCCCTCCACCATCTTGGCCACGATGTCGGCTGGCTTGCCGGACTCGGCTGCCTTTTCGGCGGCTACACGGCGCTCGGCCTCGATCAGGCTGGCATCCACGCCGGAGGCATCGAGGGCCTTGGGCTTGGAAGCGGCAATGTGCATGGCCAGGTCACGACCCAGGCCATCGTCACCACCCACCAGATCCAGCAGCACACCAATCTTGGCGCCACCGTGGATATAGGAGTGGAAGCGGCCCTTGGCCTGGACTTTTTCAAAACGACGCAGGCTCATGTTCTCACCGATCTTGCCGACCAATTCGGCGCGGACCGAGTCAACCGTGCCGCCAGCCAAAGGCAGCGCCGAGACCTGCTCCACGTTGCTCACGTTGTTGGCAATGATGAGCTTGGCCACGTTGTGGGCAAAGGCCAGAAAGTCGTCGTTCTTGGCCACGAAGTCGGTCTCGCAGTTAACTTCCAGAATGGCGGCCTGGTTGCCCTCGACTGCGATGGCCACAATGCCCTCGGCTGCCACACGGGAAGCGGCCTTGGAGGCCTTGGTGCCCAGGCGGACCCGCAGGATCTCTTCGGCCTTGGTCATGTCACCACCTGCCTCGGTCAGGGCCTTTTTGCACTCCATCATTGGTGCATCGGTTTTCTCACGAAGGTCTTTGACCATCGATGCGGTGATTTCAGCCATTATTTTTCTCCAAACAGTTTTCGTTAAAAAAAAGGGGCCAGAAACAGCCCCCGTTGAACCAGGCGGGCGGTCTTATCCGGCCTGGCTCGCGTCAACCTCGACGAAATCCTCTGATTGCGACACGGCAGCCACGACATCGGCCACCGCCTCGGTCTTGCCCTGCAGGATGGCATCGGCCACCGCACGGGCGTACAGACGGACCGCACGGCCAGCATCGTCGTTGCCAGGGATCACGTAATCCACACCCTCGGGGGAGTGGTTGGTATCCACCACGGCCACCACGGGAATGCCCAGCTTGTTGGCCTCTTGGATGGCGATCTTGTGATAGCCGACGTCGACCACGAACAGGGCATCGGGCAGGCCAGCCATGTCCTTGATGCCACCGAGTGTCTTGTTGAGCTTCTCGAGCTCACGGCTGTGGGTTAGGGCTTCTTTCTTGCTCATGCGCTCCAGGCCGCCATCTTCTGCCAAGGCTTCCATGTCCTTGAGGCGCTTGATCGAGGTCTTGACCGTCTTGAAGTTGGTCAGCATGCCGCCGAGCCAACGCTGGTCGACAAAGGGCATACCGGCGCGGGTGGCCTCTTCTTGAATGATTTCACGCGAGGACCGCTTGGTGCCGACGAACATGACCGTGCCGCGACGCGAGGACAACTGACGGATGAACTTGAGGGCATCGGCCATGTTGGCCACGGTGGCCTCGAGGTTGATGATGTGAATCTTGTTGCGATGGCCAAAGATGTACGGTGCCATCTTGGGGTTCCAGAAACGGGTTTGGTGACCGAAATGAACGCCGGCCTCCAGCATTTCACGCATTGATACTGACATGCTTATTCTCCTAGCAAGGGTTGTTTCCGGCCTTTTGGCAATGTCTCAAACGAGGGGATTCCCCACCTGACACACCCTTGCGCCAAAAGTGCGCGAATTAAAATGAACTGCAGAAAATCAAAAAAAGCATATGATTATAACGACTTATGGCCGTTTCAATCAAATCACCCAAAGACATCGAAGGCATGCGCCTGGCCGGCCGTCTGGCCAGCGAGGTGCTGGACTTCATCACCCCCCACGTCGTGCCCGGCGTCACCACGGAGGCCTTGGACCAGCTCTGTCATGACTACATGGTCAATGTACAGGGCACCATTCCGGCCCCGCTCAACTACTGCCCGCCCGGCTACACCCCCTATCCCAAGTCCATCTGCACCTCGGTCAACCACCAGGTCTGCCATGGGGTCCCCGGTAGCAAGGTGCTCAAATCCGGCGACGTGCTCAACATCGACATCACGGTCATCAAAGATGGCTACCACGGGGACACCAGCCGCATGTTCCCGGTCGGCCAGATCTCGGTGGCAGCCAAACGCCTCTCCGAGGTAACCCATGCCGCCATGTGGAAGGGCATCGAGCAGGTGGCTCCCGGCAAGACCCTGGGCGATATCGGACACGCCATCCAACGCCATGCGGAGGGCCACGGCTACAGCATCGTTCGGGAATTCTGCGGCCATGGCATTGGCAAAGTCTTTCACGAGGATCCCCAGATCCTCCACTACGGCAAGCCCGGTACCGGCCTGCGCCTGTCCCCCGGCATGACCTTCACCATCGAGCCCATGATCAACCAGGGCAGACCCGAGATCCGGGAACTGGCCGATGGCTGGACCATCGTTACCAAGGACCACAGTCTGTCGGCCCAGTGGGAACACACGGTCTTGGTCACCGAGACGGGATTTGAGGTGCTGACGGTCTCTGAGGGTAGCCCGGACTGGCAGCGACTCGCTGCCGCATGACCCCAAAACAGGCCGTCCAGCAGGCCAGGGCCAACAACGCCCTGGGCTACGAGCAGCACCGCAGCACCCCCAGCCTCATGGCCAGCCTCTGCAAAGAGGTGGACCAGATCATTGCCTCGCTCTGGCGGGCCGCTGCCATTCCACATGCCGACCTGATCGCGGTGGGCGGCTATGGCCGCGGTGAGCTCAGCCCCTACTCCGACATTGATCTGCTGGTGCTCATCGACGACGGTGTCCAGGACGCGGACATCGCCCAGCCCCTCACCCAATTCGTCAACAGCCTCTGGGATGCCGGCCTGGATGCGGGACACAGCCTTCGAACCCTCGACGAGTGCATGCAGCAGGCCAAGGACGACCTCACCGTGGCCACCGCCCTGCTCGAGTCCCGTCTGATCAGCGGACGGGCTGAACGCCTTGACGCCCTTCACCAGCGTTGGCACAGCGAAATGGACCGCTCGGCCTTCGCCCAGGGCAAATTGCTCGAGCGCCGACAGCGTCATCACCGCTACCAGGACACCCCCTACTCGCTTGAGCCCAACATCAAGGAGAGCCCCGGTGGCCTGCGGGACCTGCAGGTCATCCAGTGGGTCTGCATTGCCTTTGGACTGGGCCATCGCTGGCAAGACCTGGTCGACAAAGACCTGCTAACCGTCGAAGAGGCCAAGGCCCTCGAGAGCCAACAGAAGGTTCTGCAGACCCTGCGGGCCCACCTGCACTGGGCTGCCGGCCGACGGGAGGACCGTCTGGTCTTTGACCTGCAAAACGCAGTCGCCCAGCGCATGGGCATCAAGGCCACCAACAGCCGTCGGGCCAGCGAGATGCTCATGCAACGCTATTACCGAGCGGCCAAGGTGGTCTGGCAGGTCAGTGCCATTTTGTTGGCCAACCTGGAGCCCACCCTGTTGCCCAAGGCATCAAAAGGCGCGTCCGCAGCGGGCCGCCAAGATCCCCTGGCCGAGAGCAAGCCCATCGACCAGGACTTCTGCATCACCCGGGGGCTGCTGGACCTTCAGGACGACAAAGTCTTCGAGCGCAATCCTGATCGCCTGTTGGAGGCCTTTGTGCTGATGTGCCGGCACAGCAGCCGCAGGGGCATGACAGCCAGAACCCTGCGGGCCCTCTGGAATGCACGCGACCGAATCGATGCGGACTTTCGGCAGAACCCCCACCACAAGGACCAACTGCTGCAGATCTTCAAAGAAGGTCGCGGCATGGTTCACAGCCTGCGGATCATGAACAACCTTGGGCTCTTGGGCCGCATGCTGCCGGTGTTTCGCAAGATTGTTGGCCAGATGCAGCACGACCTGTTCCACGTCTACACGGTGGATCAGCACATCCTTCAGGTCATCCGCAACCTTCGACGGCTGACCATGCATGAGCATGCCCATGAGCTGCCCAGCCTGACCGCCCTCATGTCTGACTACGGTGACCCCTGGCGACTCTATCTGGCGGCCTTGTTCCATGACATTGCCAAAGGACGCGGTGGAGACCACTCGGAGCTCGGCGAACACGAGGTCGCCCGCTTTGCCAAGCAGTACGGTATGGACCAGCACACCTCAGAGCTTCTGCAGTTTCTGGTGGCCCAGCACCTGACCATGTCCACCGTGGCCCAGAAGCATGACCTGGCAGACCCCTCCGTTATCGAATCTTTTGCCAGACTGGTGCAGACCCCAGAGCGACTCACCGCGCTGTACCTGCTCACCGTCTCCGACATCCGTGGCACCAGTCCAAAGGTCTGGAACAACTGGAAGGCGAGACTGCTCGAGAGTCTGTATCAACAGACCATGGCCTACCTGAAGGCCGAGACACCCCAAGCGGCCCGGGATGCCATCGGCGAGAAGGCCCTCATGGCCAAACGAGAGGAGGCCGGCCGAATCCTGCTCTTGTACGGCCGAGACCTGGAGCAGGCCCAGCAATTCTGGTCAGACCTGGACCTGGGCTACTTCCTGCGACACGATGCCGCTGACATGGCCTGGCACGCTCGCATGCTGGCGCACCGTCCGGCAGTCACGAGCCCAGTGGTCTTCGCTCGCCTCTCGCCCAACGAAGATGGACTGCAGGTGGTGGTCTACCAGCCCGATGCCCCCGCCCTCTTCACCAGAATCACCGCCTACTTCGATCAGGAGAACCTGCCGGTTCTCGAGGCCCAGATTCACACGACCAAGCGTGGCTATGTCTTGGATGCCTTCTTGGTCGATCACCACGATTTCCCCGGACACCCACGAGAGATGATCAGCCTCGTGGAGGCTGGACTGGCCGCTCACCTTGGGGACGCCCAAGGCCTCAGCCGTCCCAGCAAGGGACGTGTCTCGCGGCAGTCCAAACACTTTCCCATGCCCCCCGAGGTTGAACTCACGCCCGATCACCAGGGCCTATTCTTCAACCTAGCAGTCACGGCCAGCGATAGGCCGGGCCTGCTCTACACCATTGCCCACTGCCTGAGCAGTCATCAGATTGAGGTTCAGAGCGCCAAGATCACCACCCTGGGCGAGCGCGTGGAAGACGTTTTTCTGGTGAGCGGTCCGAGCCTGTCCACCGAGCGGCAGCAGGTCAGCCTGGAGCGCGACCTGCTGCAG
>Ga0208009_1000617_pt1 | contig 10225 bp, 8 predicted proteins | sample Wag4_2014_7_16_FD_187364 | JGI IMG/M metagenome (GOLD analysis project Ga0208009, IMG submission 187364) | Fresh water mixed with fracking chemicals microbial communities from Ohio, USA - Utica-2 Time Series FC 2014_7_16 (SPAdes) (version 2) ...
CGCGGAACTCGCGCGGGACCTTGTAGCCGGGCAGGCGCTCGCGGCACCATGAGCGGACGGCGTGTTCATCGAACGTCGCACCTTCATGCAGCTCGACGAAGGCGAGCGGCACTTCCCCGCGTGATCCATCGCTCATGCCGATGACGGCGCTCTCCTTGATGGATGGTTCGTGGTTCAGCACTTCCTCGATCTCGCGCGGGAAGACGTTTTCGCCCGCGATGATCAGCATTTCCTTGATGCGACCGGTGATGGAGAGGTGGCCATCGGCATCGAGCCGCCCTTGGTCACCCGTGCGGAACCACCCGTCGGCATCGAACGCCGCCGCCGTCTCCGTCGGCAGGTTGAAGTAGCCCTTCATCACGTTGGGGCCCTTGATCCTGACCTCCCCGTCGTGGCCCTGCGGCACGGGCTGCCCGTTCGCGTCCGCGATCAGGAACCGCACGCCGTGGAGCGGCCGACCAACGCTCTTCCACCGGTACTCGTGCGGCAGGCACCAGCTGACGACCGGGCTGGTCTCGGTGAGGCCGTAGCCCTCGGCGATCCGCACCCCGAAGGTGTCATGGAAACCGTCGCTCACCGATTGCGGGAGCGGTTCCCCACCGCTCACGGCGAAGCGGAGCGATGAGAACGCATCCTTCGGCGCATCCTTGACCGAGCGCAGCGCGTTGTACATGCTCGGGATGGCCACCAGTGCCGTGGGTCGGTGCCTGGACGCCAGGTCGACGATCTTCTTGGGCATGAAGCGGGCGGTGTAGATCGCACGCGCACCGACGGCCAGGGGCATCATGGTGAGCACCGTGAAGCCGAAACTGTGGAACTGGGGCAGAACGCCGAGTACCACATCCCGGCTGCCGAAGCGCGCCCAATCACGCACCTGTCGGACGTTGGCCCAGAGATTGTCCTCGGTGAGCATCACACCCTTGGGGCGACCGCTCGTGCCGCTGGTGTAGAGCAGCAGCGCCAGGCGATCGGAGCGGCTGGGGATGCAGCAGCGCGGCCGTGGCACCGATCGGACAGGCAGGTCTTCCATGCGCAGCGCGCGCACTCCCGTGGGCAGCCCCTTCGTGAACTGCAGCATGGGATCGATCGTGACGCAGCAGTCGATCGATGCATCGCGGCAGACGTGCTCCATGTCCTGCGGCGTGAACAGGTAGTTGAGCGGGACGCAGGTCCGGCCCGCCATCCAGGCGCCCAGCGTGGCGGCCGGGAAGAGACCCGACGTCGGCACCATGATGCCGACCCGATCGGCCGTCGTCGATCGCTCGATCGCCGAGGCGACGTGGCACGCGGTCCACCAGAGCTGCCATGCAGGCCACGCCCGCTGGTCATCGACGACCACCGTGCGCCCAGGACGAAGAGCGAGGCGACGGAGGATGGCGTTCCCGAGCTTCATGGCGTGAGGTGTACAGTACGCCGCATGCCGAAGTGCCTCAACATCGCTGCGTCCGTGCTGGTGTTCGTTGCCATGGGGTGCGAGACCACCAAGAAGGTCGGCACGCCGCTGGACCGCGCGCGGGAGTACTACGAGGACGGCGACATGGACGATGCGTTCGATCTGGCGACCGAAGCCGCAGCATCATCCGACGCCACCGTCGCGCAACGTGGTCAGCTCGTGGCTGGGCTCTCGGCCATGGACATGGGCCGCCCCGATGCCGAATCATGGCTGACCAAGGCCTCGAACGGTCCTGATCGCGAGAGTGCGGGCACGGCGCTCGCGTCGATGGCGACGATCCAGGAGCGCAGCGGTCGCATCGAGGCCGCCGCACAGTCGATGCACCGCGCGAGCATGATGCTGTCCGGCAGCGAACAGGCTCGCGCCCGGAGCGAGGCGCAGCGTCTCGCGAAGGCAGTGCCCACCAAGTCGAAACCATCGGGTGATGGTGCCCAGGCTTCGAACCTTGGCGCTCAATCCGGTGGTCAGAAGGCTGCGGGAACGAACAAGCCGGCGCCTCCGAAGAAGACGGCCAAGGCCGATCCCACCAGCAAGGCCCAGGCGCCGCTGGCCAAACCATCCTCGGAGAAGTGGACGCTCCAGGCGGGTGCGTTCGAGTCGAAGAAGAAGGCCGACGTGCTGGCGGCGGAGCTCGAGAAGGACACGGACGCGCGGGGTCTGCCCGTGCCCGAGGTCGTCACGGTCAAGGTCCGTGGCAAGACGATGTATCGCGTGCAGGTCGGCATCTACGACTCGCGCGAGCTCGCCAAGGCGGCGCTCGACGCCTGGGGGCGCAAGGGCATCCTGCTGGGAACCGCAGACTGAGCACCGGGTCCGGCAGTCGACCGGGCCATGACGCGGATCAGTGCTCGTCGTTCATGAGGAACGTCGCGGCGTGCTCGAAGTACGCCATCATCGCCGGACGGTCCGACTGCGGAATGGCCGCGTCCTCGAGCGCAGCCCGCATGACATCGACCCAGTCGTTGCGCTCCTGCAACCCGATGCGGAACTGCATGTGGCGCATGCGCAGGCGCGGATGCCCCTTGCGGGCGCTGTAGGCCGGCGGCCCACCGAAATACTGGATCAGGAACTCCGCTTGGTTGCGGATCGCGTCGTCGAGTTCCTGTGGGAACATGGGCCGCAGCCGCTCGTGCCGCTCGATGCGTGCGTAGAACGCACGTGCGATCGACCAGAAGGGCTCGGGGCCCAGTCGTGCGTACAGGCTCTCCTGGTTGGTTCCTGCATTCGATGCATCGCTCATGGCTGGAGCGATGGTAGGGTGCCTGCATGCTGACGATGCTGGTGCTCGCCCTTGGCCTGGCGTTTGATCCACCTGCCGCCGCGCAGGCCGGTCCTGCAGTGCCGCCTCTGCTTGAACAGAACAAGCCTGTTCCCTCCTGCGCGGCAGGGACCGCATCGGGCCTATTCAGCACGCTGCATCAAGCCAAGGCCACCGACAAGGATGTCCCGACGCCTTCAGGCGTGAGCGATGCCGAAGCTCGCAAGGCGATCCAGCGACTGGCGTCACCCAAGCCCGCGCTCCGTGAGGAAGGGTTGCGCATGCTGCGGACCTTCACGACCCCCGAGGGCCAGTGGGCGATCTACCACGCCAGCCGCGGCGCGGACGGGCCGATCAAGATGCAGGTGCTCGAGCACCTTGCAGGGCTCGGTCCGGCTGGCCAGGCCGGGCTCACCTGGATCGCGATCCACGACCGCGATGCCGCGATCCGCAACGAAGCTGCCGAGCGCATCGAGCAGCCACCGTCGAACGAGGCACTCGCGGTGCTTGACGGCGCCCTGCGCAGCCCAAACCACATGGTCGTGAACCAAGCCGGGCTGCTCGCGGGACAGATCAACGCGATCAAGGCGATCCCCCTGCTCATTGCGGCCCAGTTCGCGCAGGATCCCGTGCAGGACCAGGCCGACCTTGCCTGGATCGCGATCGGCACGCAGCGCAGTTACGTCGCCAACCTCGTGCCGATCACCGGCAATTCGTCTGCGGGATTCCAGCCGGTCATCGGCCAGATCTATGAGGGCGTCGTGATGGCCATCGACGATGCCGCGGCCGTCGCCACGACCTACCGCCCCGGCGTGCACCAGTCGCTCATGGCGCTCGCCACGCTCGATTCAGGGCAAAGCACAGCTCATCTCGGTTGGGACCTCAATGCGTGGGTCACTTGGTACAACGACACCTATCTGCCGATCCTGGCGGCCCGCGCGGCCGAGTCCGAACCCGTCCGTGAACCCAAGTGACTGGCCACGACGGCACCGCGGCTCATGCGATGACGGACTGCCAATCACGAAGTTCGGTCACGGTGCACGATCGAGCATCTGCATCGTTTCGATCAGCCGTTCGTACTGCCATGGTCGGTTGTGCGGTGCGGCGCTGACCCGCAGCAGCCAGTCGCCGTGCAGATCCATGCACGGCACCTCGACCGAACCCGTCGCCAGGATCGCCGCTTGGAGCGCGTCCACCGTCTCGAATCGCGTTCGCCACCGTGCATCGAGCCTGCATGCAGCCATCGAGCCGCGCATGGAACCATCCGCCGGTGAGATGGGCTCGAAGAAGCCTGAATCGACCATGCGCGCGTGCGCCCAGCCGGCAAGTCGTGCGTTGTGGTCCATCACCGCTCCGTGACCGAAGGCATCCATCCACGCGATGGCATCCGTGATGGCCATCCATGACCCGACATCGCGCGTTCCCTGCCAGCCGAACTCGAGGTCCATGCCCGCTCCGTAGTAATGGCTGATCGACGCGGGATGCGTCTCGCACGCACGCGCCGGCGAGGCATGGAGGAACGCACACCCCTTCGGCGCGTAGACCCACTTGTGCAGGTTGCCGGTGTACCAGTCGGCACCGAGCGCATCGAGCTCAAGCGGCAGCATGCCGGGTGCATGGGCGCCATCGATCATCACCGCGACCCCTCGGGCGTGACATGCCGACACGATCTCGCGAACCGGAAGGACCAAGGCGGTCGGACTCGTCACATGATCCACGAGCACCAGCCGCGTCCGCCCATCGATCGCGCTGGTGACCCGGTCGACGACCGCCCGGCCTGACTCGACCGGAAGCGGTACCGGCACCTCGACGACCTCGACCCCGTGGAGATCCCGCTCGCGGTGAAGCGCCTTCCGGACGGCTCCGTACACATGCCCTGTCGTCACGACCCGATCCCCCGGCTGCCACCGCATGTTGCGCAGGACCGCTGCCACACCTGCCGTGGCATTCTCGACCAGTCCAAGTCGCTCCGGGGCGGAACCCACCAGACGCCCGAGCGCCTCCTTGGGGGCCCGCAGGAGCTCTCCCACGCCTCGCCCCAGCCGAGCGATCGGCTGAGCCTCAATGAAGCGTCGGTGGCGCTCAGCCGCCTCGGCAACCGCCACGGGAAGGCTGCCGAACGATCCGTGGTTCAGGAAGACGATCCCCGGATCCCACAGCCAACCCCCGTCAGTGCCGGGAAGCGGGCTGGGCGGCTCGATGCGTTGGGTCGTCATGGTTGGCACCCTAAACGAGAAATCCGATTCCGACGGATGTCACACCCAGGCGACCGGCCCGTTCCCTACCATATCCCGAACAAAAGTTCGGGTCCACGAAAGGACCTGGCCGATGCACTCCTCCATGACCATCCTCACCCCCGATGAAGTCCGCGACATGCGCTCACGCGCGGCCGCTCCTCTGGTCCAGCTTGGGCCCGGTGGCGACTTCACGCGATACGTCGTCGAGCAGGATGACGGGCTGGCCGTGATCAGCCATCGTCGAGCACCAATGGCGCCCATCGCAGAGCCCCCGTCCATCCTCGATGAACCCTGCATCGGTGCCGGGCTGCGCCACGGCGCAGCGTGCCTCGATGCCATCTTCGGTTCCGCCGATCCTGCGCGACCGAGCGATCCATCCCCCGGACCACTGCGTGGGTGGCGCGGCGCGTTGCGCGTTGCGCTGCAACCCATCGACTGGATCGAGGACCTGCTCGGCCTCACCCGCATCGAACTCCCGCTCCAACCCGTGCTCATCCCGGCGTCGACCCGACACCAGACTTCAGGACACCACCATGAACCTCACTCCCAAGCAGCTTCGCATCTACGAACTGGTCAGGCATTGGCGGAACGAACGGGGCTATTCCCCAACGATGCAGGAGCTGGCCGACGAGCTCGGCGTCAGCAAGGTCACGGTGTTCGAGCATGTTCAAGCCCTGGTGGAGAAGGGCGTGCTCTCACGCAATCCGAACAAGGCGCGCTCTTTGGCGCTGACGGCCGATGATGAGCCTGCACCCATGCGCGGCAGCGCTGCGCCCGATGCACTGACCCTGCCACTGCTCGGTCGCATCGCCGCCGGCCACCCGGTCGAGAAGTTCGAGCAGGATGAGACCCTCAGTCTCGGCCAGGTCTTCGGCCCTGCGCGCGGTCGGCACAATGAAATGTTCGCGCTGCAGGTCGAGGGCATGAGCATGAAGGACGAGAGCATCCTCGACGGCGACTACGTGATCGTCGAGCGACGCTCCACGGCCCGCAACGGCGACCGTGTCGTCGCGCTGCTTCCCAGCGGCGAAACCACGCTCAAGACCTTCTTCCGCGAGCGTGACGGGCGAATCCGGCTGCAGCCGGCGAATCCCGAGTTCGAACCGATCATCGTGGATGAGTGCCAGGTCCAGGGCATCGTGATCGGCGTCATGCGTCGGTACTGAAGCTGCATGCCGGGCCCCGTATGCCCGCGAATCACGGAATCGTGCAGCGCAGCACCTTCATGCAATCGTGCGTGACCGATCATGGCCTGGTCGCGGCCGTTCCATGCTCTGGCGAGTGATCACCGCGCCGTGGCGCGGCACGCCTCGAGCATGGGCTCGATGAACGCCTGGGCTCGTTCGTGAGCGCTGTCGGGCTCGCCATCCATGGCGCGCACGAGCGCACTGCCCACGATGGCGGCGTCGGCATGCTGGATGACCATCCGGACGTGCGCAGGGGTCGAAATGCCGAATCCGACGGCGATGGGAAGCGTGGTCTCGGCGCGGATGGCGGACACCGTGCCCTCCACGTCGGGCGGCGCATCGCTGGCGCCCGTGAGTCCGGCACGCGCCAGCGCGTAGACGAATCCCCTGCATCGCCGCGTGATGGCCCTGATGCGCTCCGGGCTTGACGTAGGTGCCACCAGGAGGGCCAGTCCCATGCCACGCTGCTCGACGGCTTGCGTGATCAGGTCAGCGTCATCGACATCCATGTCGGGCACGATGAGCGCATCGAAGCCGGCATCGTGCAGCGCCGCGATGAACTCCGCTCCGCCGTGCCGATGCACGATGCTCATCGACACCATGGCGATCAGTCCGCATCCGACGCGGGGCCTGACGTCACGGATGGCGTCGACGATCGCCGCGACGGTGGTCCCCGAGCGCAGCGCCCGGTCCATGCTGGCCGCGATCACCGGCCCATCCGCGATGGGATCGCTGAAGGGGAACCCGATCTCGATGGCGGCCACCCCCAGACCGTCCAGGGTGACGATCGTCGCGACGGTGGCCTCGATGGACGGGGAACCGGCGGTCAGGAACGGCATCAGGCTGCCGCGGCCGGCGGCCCGATCCTGCTGGAGGCGTTGCATCATGCGTTGCATGGGAGGCAAGGGTAGTAGCCCAGCTCGGATTCGAACCGAGGTCGTATCGATTATGAGTCGACTGCTCTGGACCGCTGAGCTACTGGGCCGGAATCCAACGGGGCCATCCTAGCGAAGCCCTCGCGTGACCCCTTCCGCCCACCGGCTGACGTCGCACCGCCGCTGGCTGCTCGCCGCGGGGCTCTACAACCTGCTCTGGGGCGCTGTTGTGGTGCTACTTCCGGACCTGATGCCGCGCCTGGCGGGCATGGAGCCCTTCGTCGGTCCGGCTCGCGGGATCTGGCAATGCCTGGGCATGGTGATTGGGGTGTTCGGGGTCGGCTACCTCTGTGCGAGCCTCGACCCCATCCGGCATTGGCCCATCACGTTGGTCGGGCTCCTGGGCAAGATCTTCGGCCCCATCGGCTTCGTCTGGTGTGCGACCCGCGGTGAGATCCCGTGGAGCTTCGGTTGGACGATCCTGACCAACGACCTGCTGTGGTGGATCCCGTTCGGTCTGATCCTGCGCGACGCCTGGCGAACGTCGACCCAGGACGACGCGCACCTCCCGGTCCTCACGCGCGGTGAGGCGATGGCGATCGCCGTCGACCAGCATGGGACCAATCTCATCGAACTGAGCCGATCGCAGCGACTGATGGTCGTCTTCCTCCGCCACTTCGGCTGCACCTTCTGCCGGGAGACCATCGCGGACCTCGTCCGTGACGAGGACGCACTTCGTCGCCGCGGCGTGACCATCGTCGTGGTCCACATGGCCGCGGAGGCCGAGGCGGCAGGCTTCCTCGGCGCTCACGGGGCTGGACATTGGCACCGCGTCAGTGATCCGCGTCGACGCATCCACGCTGCCTTCGGGCTCACCCGGGGCTCGTTTGCCGGGCTCTTCGGACCGATGGTCTGGTGGCGAGGCACCCACGCCCTGGCCAAGGGCCACGGTGCGGGGCAGCCGGTCGGTGATCCCCTGCAGATGCCCGGCGTGTTCGTGGTGCATCGTGGGCGGATCGAGGCCGAGTTCCGTCATCGCACGGCGGGCGATCGACCTGACTACGGCAGCATGGTCGAAGCGGTCGCGTCATAACCCGCTCCGGGCGGTTGCAGGACCGACCGGCAGACGCCACACTACGTATCCGTGGTCACTGCCGCCCTCATCCAGGTCCTGGTGCTCGTGCTCACGCTTGCAGCCGCAAGCGGGGTCGTGCCCGCGACCACCGAACGGATCGACGCCACCGCCATGGTGGATGTCCGCGGCACCGCCCAGACCGCGGCGATCCATGCGAGCAGGACCACCGCCCTCGCCAGCACTGAGCCGTGCATCGCCTGCCGCAGCCTGACCGCAGGCCGCGTCAGCGTCTGGACCGAGCAGGGCCGCGGGCCGATGCCTCCGCCGATGGCGTGAGTGACGTCGACTCCCTCGCGAATCTCCCGATCATCACGACACCGTGTGCCCGTCGCCGTGCGACGAGGTTCACCACCACAAAGGACCCAATCATGTCCGTACCCGTCATCAGTTCCGTCATGCGTTCGCTCTTCGGCACCCGCAACCAGCGCATGGTCAAGCGATACCTGCGCATCGTGGACCAGGTGAATGCCCTCGAACCCTCGATCCGCGCCCTGACCGATGCCCAGTTGCGCGAACGCACGGCCGAGTTCCGTGCGCGCGTGGCCAAGGGCGAGGATCCCCTCTCGTTCCGGCACGAGGTCTTCGCCGTCGCCCGTGAAGCGATGGACCGCTCGGTGGGGATCCGCAACGTGCTGAACCCCGACCTGGCCTTCGACGCATCCCAGCTGCCCGAGGAAGCGCGCGTGATGCTCGAGGCAGCACGCACCCAGGCGGCCCTGCTGCCGGATGCCCCGGCCGAGGGCGACCTGCTGGGCTGCGCCGCACCGACCCCGGCCTGGGTCACGATGGACCTGCCCAATGCGCTCTATGAGGCCGTGCGCGCGGTGCACCCGATGTCCAAGCCGCCCTTCCGCGCGCGCCCCTTCGACGTGCAGATCATCGGGGCCATCGTGCTCTCCGAAGGCAAGATCGCCGAGATGAAGACCGGCGAAGGCAAGACCATCGTGGCCCCGCTGGCGAGCTACCTCGCCGCCGTGAGTGGCCACCAAGTGCACGTCGTGACCGTCAACGACTATCTCGTGCAGCGCGACCGTGACTGGACCTTCCCCTTCTTCCGTGCGCTCGGCCTGACCGCGGGCGCGATCCATCCGGTCCACATGCAGTCGACCGATGGCAAGCAGTCCGCCTACCGCTGCGACGTCGTGTACGGCACCACGGCCGAGTTCGGGTTCGACTACCTGCGCGACAACATGAAGCAGCGCGCCGAGGACCAGGTCCAGAAGCGTCGTGACTTCGTGATCGTCGACGAAGTCGACTCGATCCTCATCGATGAAGCGCGCACGCCGCTGATCATCAGCGGCCCTGCCTACAACAAGGCCCCCCGCTATGACCTCGCCGATCGGCTGGCGCGCCACCTCGTCGAGCGCCAGCAGGCGTGGAACGAGGCGGATGACGCCGTGTCCAAGGCCCGCTCGTTGGCCGCCGGACTCGAGGGCGACCTGCGCAACGTGCGTGATGCCTCGCAGAAGCCCGAGCTGCGCAAGCGGCTGGACGATGCCCGGCGTTCCATCCCCAAGCTCGAGGCGGAGCGGGACCGACACGCCCAGTACTACGAGGTCGAGCTCGACAAGAAGCGCGCCACGATCACGAGCGCCGGCATCGCCGAGGCTCAGCGCGTGTCCGGGATCGGCTCGTTCTACGTGGGCGAGAACATGGACATGCCGCACCTGCTCGAGCAGTCGGTGCGCGCACACACCGTCTACCAGCGCGATCGTGACTACGTGATCGCCCAGGACGAGAACGGCCAGCTCGGTGTGGTGATCGTCGACCAGAACACCGGACGCAAGATGGTGGGCCGCCAGTGGTCCGACGGCCTGCACCAGGCGGTCGAGGCCAAGGAAGGCGTGCCGATCAAGCAGGAAACGCAGACGATGGCCACGATCACGGTCCAGAACTACTTCAAGCTCTATCGGCACCGCGCGGGCATGACCGGCACCGCCGACACCGAGGCCGAGGAGTTCCACGAGATCTACCGGCTCGACGTGGTGAGCATCCCGACCAACCTGCCGATCGCACGCGACGACCGCGATGACCAGGTCTACGTCAGCGTGAAGGACAAGTGGAGCGCCGTGATCGAGGA
>Ga0208009_1000619_pt1 | contig 10213 bp, 9 predicted proteins | sample Wag4_2014_7_16_FD_187364 | JGI IMG/M metagenome (GOLD analysis project Ga0208009, IMG submission 187364) | Fresh water mixed with fracking chemicals microbial communities from Ohio, USA - Utica-2 Time Series FC 2014_7_16 (SPAdes) (version 2) ...
ATCATGGGCCCGCTGCGGCTGCCATCAAGCCCCTTCCTCACCTCTGTCCGCGCCCTGTCGCAGGCCCTGATCGGCCTGGCGGCCGTGGCCGCGCTCAGCCCTGCTCCGGTCGACGCCGTCCAGCGCATGCCTGAGTCCGGAGCCGGCCCACAGCGGGTCCAGGCGTTGATGGAAGACGGAGCAGAGCGGGAGCTGGTGCTGCATCTGTCCAGGCGCCAGTTGTTGGTGTTCGACCAGGGCCGGGAGTTGCGACGCTTTCCCGTCGCCGTTGGTCGTCCGGGCTGGGAGACGCCGGTGGGGCGCTTTCGGGTGATCGAGCGTGTCGCTGACCCCATCTGGGAACATCCGGCCACCGGCCAGCGGGTGCAGCCCGGTCCTGCCAACCCGTTGGGCAGCCGCTGGATCGGTTTCCATCGCGATTGTCTCGGTCGCGCCGGTTTCAACGGCCGCGAACACCTGGTGGTGGAGGGATGCGTCAGTGCCGGTTTCCACGGCACCCCCCAGCGGGAGTCCATCGGTCAGGCGGTGTCCCACGGTTGCGTGCGCCTGTTCGATGAGCACGTGCGCGATCTGTTCGATCTGGTGGAGCTCGGCACCCCGGTGACGGTGGTTCCCTGACCTGCCCCCCTTACAGTTGCCGCCACCTGACCCGGGGTCTGGATGCGCGTCCTGTTTGCTGCCGCTGAATGTGCACCGATGATCAAGGTGGGCGGCATGGGGGATGTGGTCGGTTCCCTGCCGCCCGCTCTGGCCCGGCTGGGCCATGACGTGCGCGTGATCATGCCCGGGTATGGCCGTCTGTGGTCGCGGCTGGCGATCGGCTCGGAACCGGTGTGGCGGGGCCACACGATGGGGAACGACTTCGCGGTGTTCGAATCGACCCATCCCACCACCGGACTGCCCCTCTATCTGGTGGGCCATCCGGTGTTTGATGCTGAGCGCATCTACGGCGGCGACGATGAGGACTGGCGCTTCACATTCTTCGCCAGTGCCACGGCTGAATTCTGCTGGCACCACTGGAAACCCCAGGTGCTGCACTGTCACGACTGGCATACGGGGATGCTGCCGGTGTGGATGCACCAGGACCCGGAGATCAGCACGGTCTTCACTATTCACAATCTCAAATATCAGGGGCCTTGGCGCTGGAAGCTCGACCGGATGACCTGGTGCCCCTGGTACATGCAGGGCGACCACACAATGGCAGCGGCCCTGCTCTACGCCGATCGCGTCAATGCGGTGTCACCCACCTATGCCCTGGAGATCCGCACGGCTGAATACGGGGAGAAGCTGGAGGGGCTGCTCAATTTCATCAGCGGCAAGTTGCGGGGCATTCTCAACGGCATCGATGTGGACGACTGGAACCCGGCCACCGACCAGGCTCTGCCGGCCCGATTCTCTGCCGATGACTTGGCCCCGCGAGCGGAGAACAAGCGCCAGCTGCAGGAGCGCTTCGGCCTGACGGTGAACCCCCGCACCTACCTGATGGGGATGGTGAGCCGGCTGGTGGACCAGAAGGGGGTGGATCTGCTGCTGCAGGTGGCCGACCGAGTCCTGGCCTACACCGACAGCCAGTTCGTGGTGCTCGGCACGGGCGATCGGGCCTATGAAAGCGGCCTCTGGCAGATGGCCGCCAAGCATCCAGGTCGCTTCGCGGTGTTCCTCACCTATGACGACGCGCTTTCGCGCCAGATTTACGGCGGCAGCGATGCTTTCCTGATGCCCAGTCGCTTCGAACCCTGCGGCATCAGTCAGATGCTGGCGATGCGTTACGGCTCGATCCCCGTGGCGCGCATGGTCGGGGGCCTGGTGGACACTGTGCCCCCGAACGACCCTGCCGCTGACCGGGGGACGGGCTACGGCTTCGATCGCTATGAACCGATCGATTTCTATACGGCGATCGTGCGGTCGTGGGAGGCCTACCGCAACCCAGTGGCCTGGGCTCAGTTGCAGCGGCGCGCCATGGCCATGGACTTCAGCTGGGCCCGCTCGGCTCTCGCGTACGACGCGATGTACCGGGACGTTTGCGGGGTGAAGGAGCCGACGCCGGCACCGGCTGCCGTGGAACAGTTTTCCCAGGGGCAGGATGCCGATCCGAGTCGCCGGGGCCTGGCCGCCCTGCTCAAACGCCGCTAAAGCGAAACAGCTGCGATCGCTGGGATGGTTCTGGCTCTTTGTCAGGCGCTGGCACTGCCACTGCTACTGCTACTGCCACTGGAACTGGAACTGGCACTGGAACTGGTTCCGTTGGCTGAGCGCTGATGGGCAAGCCAGATCCCCAACCCCGCTCCGCGCTCCCCGCTCCTTACGAGAGTCCCTGGCTGGGGCTGGGGAGAAGCCTGCAGGCTGTTGTGGCCAGTGTCGGCCTCCAGGCCCGCGAGCTGTGGCGGCGCAACCGTGCGGGGGATCTGCCCTTGCCCCCGTTCTGGCCCCAACCGCTTGCGGCGCTCTACTGGCCGGCGCTGGCACTGGTCGGCCTGATGCTTGCAGCTGGGCTGCTGCTGGGCGTGCCGATGCTGGTTGGCCGGCTGCCCCCTTCCGTGGATACGCCGGCACCGCTGACCTTGCCGGAGGTTGTGTCGCCGCCCCGCGACCCGTCAGCCCCCACCGCGCCGGAGCCGAGTGCCGCCCCACAGCCTGTCCCACAGCCCGCCGTCCTGCCGGCCCAGCCGTCCTCACCGCCTCCAGCTCCACCCGAGCAGGCCTTGGCGGCCGAGGCCGAGCGCCCGTTGCTCGCTGAGCTGGCGCTGGCGGATCGGCTGGGGATCCTGGCTGCTGCCCGCACCGAGCCCGGGGCAGGGCAGCTGGTGCTGGTGGTGACAGCCGGCTGGTTCGCCCTGGAGCCGGCCGAACGGCAGAGACAGGCCGATACCTGGCATGAACGCGCCGCGGCGCTCGGCTACGAGCGGCTGGACCTGGAGGATGGCCAGGGTCACCTGCTGGCCCGTGCAGCCCGCGTCGGCTCAGGCATGATCCTGCTCGCTCCTCCCTTGCCAGCGGATGCCCGTGGATCTTGAGTTGTTGCAGCAGCAGTGGGGAGCACCGCAGCTCGGTGCGCCCCTGGGCGTCAACGCCGCGGAGCCCTTGCAGGCGATCAGCACGGACAGTCGCAGCCTGGCACCTGGCAGTCTGTTTGTGCCGCTGGTGGGCGAGCGATTCGATGGCCACTGCTTTCTGGCGGAGGCGATCGGCGCGGGTTGCCGTGCCGTGATCGCCCAGGCCGACCGTCTGCCCGCCGGTGCGCTGGCCGTCCTGGCTGCCCAGGCCACCGCGGCGGGCTGCACCATCTGGCTTGTGGACGACACCCTGCTGGCTTACCAGCAGCTCGCTGCCCTGTGGCGCCAGCAGTTGGCAGTACCACTGGTGGCCGTGACCGGGTCCGCCGGCAAGACCAGCACCCGTGAGCTGATCAAGGCGGCACTGGGCCCCCTCGGTGCCGTGCTGGCGTCCAGTGGCAATGAGAACAACGATGTGGGCGTGCCGCTCACCCTGCTCAAGGCGACGCCGGAGCACTGCGCCGTGGTGCTGGAGATGGGCATGCGCGGGCTGGGGGAGATCGAACGGCTGAGCCGCTGCGCCACCCCGGACGTGGCGGTGATCACCAACATCGGCACCGCCCACATCGGCCGCTTGGGCAGCCGCGAGGCGATCGCCACGGCCAAGTGTGAGATCGTCGCCGGCCTCGCTCCCGCCGGTGTGGTCGTGATCCCTGCCGGCGACCCCCTGCTGGATGCCGCCCTGGCGCGGGTCTGGAGCGGCCGGGTGCGGCGGGTTGCCCTGGCCGGCGATCCGGGCGAGGCGGCTGCCGATCTGGTCGGCCAGCTGAACGGGGCTGCCTCCAGCATCACCGTTGCCGGCGTGAGCCTGCCCCTGCCCCTGGAGGGGCGCCACCAGGCCCGCAATCTGATGCTGGCTCTGGCGGTGGCCGCGGAGCTGGGGCTTGCCAGCGAGCGTTGGCAGCCCCTCGCTGTCGATCTGCCTGGCGGTCGCAGCCGTCGCCTCACCATCGGCGGGGTGACGGTGCTGGATGAGACCTACAACGCCTCACCTGAGGCCGTGCTGGCCGCTCTTGATCTGCTGGCGAGCCAGGGCAGCGGCCGTCGCTATGCGGTGTTGGGCACGATGCTGGAACTGGGCGAGCGCAGCGTGGCCCTGCATCAGGCGGTGGTCGAACGGGCCGTGGCGCTTGGTCTCGATGGTCTGGTGCTGGTGGTGGATGGAGCCGAAGCGGAGGCGATGGCTGCAGCTGCGGCCTCTCTGCCCAGGCTGGCCGTGGTGAATGGGCCCGAGCAAGCGGCCGAGCCCCTCGCCGACTGGCTCACGCCGGGCGATGTGGTGTTGCTCAAGGCCAGCCGTGGCGTGGCGTTGGAGCGGTTGCTGCCGCTGCTGCAACGCCTGGATCAGACCGGACCAGGCCAGTTCTCCTTCACCAGCTGACGGGCGCGGCCCAGGGCCAGGGCACCGCTTGGCACGTCTCTGGTGAGGGTCGAGCCTGCCCCCACGGTGACATTGGTGCCCAGGGTGATCGGTGCCACCAGCACTGAATTGGCACCGGTTTTGCTCCCTGCCCCGATCACGGTGCGATGCTTGCGCACCCCGTCGTAGTTGGCGGTGATCGTGCCGGCTCCCACGTTCACGGCGGCACCGAGGTCGGCGTCGCCGATATAGCTGAGGTGGTTCACCTTCACCCCTTCCGCCAGGGTGCTGTTCTTCACCTCCACAAAGTTGCCCACGTGGCAGCCCGCAGCCACCTTGGCTCCTGGTCGCAGCTGGCTGAACGGACCAACGGAACAGTCGGCAGCCACCGTGGCCTGGCGCAGCACTGCATGCACCACCTGGCAGCGTTCGCCCACGCTGCTGTCCTCGATCAGACAGCCGGGGCCGATGCGACTGCCTGAACCGATCGTGCTGGTGCCGCGGAAGTGGCACTGGGGCTCGATTACCACGTCGCGGCCGAAGCGGCTGCCTTCGCTGAGCGTGCAGCTGGCCGGATCGACAAAGGTCACCCCCTCCCGCATCCAGTGCTCCCGCAGACGCTGCTGCAGCACCGCTTCACACTGAGCCAGCTGCAGCCGATCGTTGATGCCGTTGATCTCGTCGGCAACGGCCACTTCCAGGTGCATGGCCGGGCTGAGCATGGCCACGGTGTCCGTGAGATAGAGCTCACCCTGGTCATTGTCACTGCTCAGGCGCGGCAGCACCTCCGCCAGCCCCTCCCAGTTGAAGCAGTAGATCCCGGCGTTGATCAGGGTGTTGCGGCGTTGCTCGGCACTGCAGTCCCGATGCTCCACGATGGCGCTGACCCGGCCGTCGTCGCTGGCGAACACGCGGCCGTATCCGGTGGGATCGGCGAGACGGGCGGTGAGCAGGGTCACGGCCGCTCCACTGCTGCGGTGCTGGCTGAGCAGCCGCGCCAGCGTGTCGGGGCGCAGCAACGGCACATCCCCGTTCAGCACCAGCAGATCGCCATGGAAACCGTTCAGGGGCTCAAGCAGCTGCTGCACGGCATGGCCGGTGCCGTTCTGGGGCTGCTGCAGCACAAACTCCAGGCCGGGGTGGTGCGCCAGCGACTGTTCCACCCGTTCCGCCTGGTGGCCCACGATCAGCAGACGGCGCTGAGGCTGCAGCTGCTCGCAGCTCGCCAGCACCCGCTCCACCAGGGTGGCACCGGCCAGGGGCTGCAGCACCTTGGGCAGGTCGCTTTTCATGCGGGTGCCCTTTCCGGCGGCCAGGACGGCAACGGCGAGCATCGGCTGAACGATTCGACTGGGCGGGAATCTACGCGGAATGCTTCAGTCCCCAGCGTCGCCGCCAGGCGCTTGTGGAGGCAGCAGGGCTGGCGGCCTGGGCCAGGCGGCGAGCCGCCTGGATCACGTCCGCAGGCTGGCGCCCGTCTGGGTCGCGGTAGGGCTCGGCGGCCCGGGTGGTGAGGTGCTCCAGTTCCATCGGCGAGAGGGCGCGCAGCGGGCCGTGCTCGGGCAGATCGCTGGGGCTGGCGGCGGTGCCGAGGCTCCAGGTGATCGGCCTGGCCCGCCCTGGGACGGTCCCGGGCCCGGCGATCAGGGGAGCGATCGAGGCCAGCCTCAGGCCAGCGAGCTGCAGGCTGCGGCGCACGGCGGCGGCGCTGCAGTACGTCAGCAGCCGGCCGTCCGGTCTGAGCAGGCGGGCCAGCTGGCTGAGGAATTCGAGGCTCCAGAGCTCCGGGCAGCGCTGCGGCGAGAACGCATCGAGCAGCACCAGATCGCAGCGTCCTGCCAGGTGCAGTCCATCCAGCAGCGGACCCAGCCGCTGGCGGGCATCGCCCCAGTGCAGGCTGGCGGCATGGCCGGCGCTGCGCCACTGGCCGCCGCTGAGCAACTGCTCCAGCATCGTCAGGGTGGATGGCTGCCACTGGCGACGAAAGGATTCAGCGGCCAGGGCTGCGCCGAGGGGAGCTGGCTCCAGTTCCAGCCCATGGATGACGACCGCCAGGCCCATCGCTGCGGCGACTTCGAGCAAGGCGGCACTGTTGGTGCCCAGCCCGAAGGCCACATCCACCACCAGCAGGGTGTGACCGGGGCTGAAGCGTTCCAGCTGAGCCGGCTCCACGAACTTCAGGCGGGCCTCCTGCAAGGCGCCGATCGACCCGTGGAATCCCTCGCCAAAGCGCCCGCTGTAGAGGCTGAAGCTGCCGTCGGCGCCGAACTGGGGCTGCAGGTCGTCAGACGCGCAGTCGCTGCAGGTCATCCCAGAACCCCGGATAGGACACCGCCGCCGCTTCGGGCCGGTCCAGGCTGGTGGTGCCTTCGGCCACCAGGGAGGCCACCGCCAGGCTCATCGCCACCCGGTGATCCGTCTCGCTGTCCACCGCGGCGCCGCGCAGGGCCGTGACGCCGGTGATGGTGAGGCCGTCTTCCCACTCCTCAATGCGTGCGCCCATGGCGCCCAGCTGGCGGGCCATCACCGCCAGCCGATCGGTTTCCTTCACCCGCAGCTCGCTGGCATCCCGGATGCGGCTCACGCCTTCAGCGCAGCAGGCCGCCACCGCCAGCACCGGGATCTCATCCACCAGCCGGGGGATCAGCTCACCGCCGATCTCGAAGGCCTGCAGAGGACCATGGCTCACCTGCAGGTCCCCGACCGGTTCGCCGGCCACCTCCCGGGGGTTGAGCACGGTGATCTGCGCTCCCATCTGCTCAAGCACCGCGAGGATGCCGGTGCGGCTGGGGTTCAGGCCCACGTTCCGCACGGTGAGCTCGGCTCCGGGGGTGATGGCGGCGGCCACCAACCAGAAGGCAGCCGAGCTGATGTCCCCTGGCACCACCACGGTCTGACCGCGCAGGCTGGAGCCGGGCGTGAGCGTCACTTCAGTCAGGCCGGGGCCGCCCACATCCAGCTGGGCCCCGAAGGCGCGCAGCATGCGTTCGCTGTGGTCGCGGCTCTGGGCGGGCTCGATCACGGTGGTGGGCCCTGAGGCGGTGAGGCCAGCCAGCAGGATGGCGCTCTTCACCTGGGCTGAGGCCACGGGCGTGCGGATGGTGGTGCCCCGCAGCGGCTGGCCCAGCACCGCCAGCGGTGCGAAATTGCCCTGTTTGCGGCCATGGATCACGGCACCCATCTGGGCCAGGGGTGCCCCCACCCGGCGCATCGGCCGGCCCCGCAGCGAGGCGTCGCCACTGAGCACGAAATGGCGATCTGTTCTGCCGGCGAGCAGCCCCAGCATCAGGCGCATGGTGGTGCCGGAGTTGCCGCAGTCGAGCACCTCGGCCGGTTCCTGGAAACCATCCAGGCCCACCCCCTGCACGGTCACCTCCCCACCGGCCTGAATCGGCGACACCTCAACCCCCATCGCCCGCAGGCAGGCGGCGGTGCTGAGGGGGTCCTCAGCCGGGAGCAGGCCTTGAATGCGGGTTTCCCCCTCGGCGATGGCGCCGAACAGCAGGGCCCGATGGGAGATCGATTTGTCGCCTGGAACCCCCACCGTGCCGCGCAGGCTGCCGCCCCCGCTGAGTCGCAGCGGAGTGGAGGGGGCTTGGCTCGGTACCACAGGCAGGTTTGGCGCGGGTGGGGCGATCCTATTGATTCCGTACGCCGCCGCCCGGATCGGGCACCCTGCTGCCGATGACCATGGGGTTCTGGCTCCTCTGCCGGGGGCTGCTTCTGTCGCTGCTCCTGTCGCTACTGCTATCGCTGCTGCTGATCCTGCCGCTGCCGGTCTGGCCCGTGGCTGCCGCTCCCCTTCGTGTTGATCACTATCGCTGTGCTGGTGACCCGCTGCTTGCCGAGGTCTTCGCCGGTGCGGTCGATGCGTCCGGCATGGCCAACAGCAGCGCTGGCACGGTGCCCGGTTCGTATGTGGTGCTGCACTGGCGCGATGGGACGCTGCAGCTGCCACGGTCCAACAATGCCGGCCCACCCAGCTTCACCGATGGCCGCTGGTGGTGGCGTGTCGCCGATCCTGAACAGCCTGAGTTCCGTCAACGTCGCGGCGCGATCGAGGAGTACACCTGCCGCAGGGACCAGCCCGAGCCGACAGTGGCCGCAGACCAGGCACCGGCTGCATTGGTTGTGCCGGCCGCATTGGTTGTGCCGGCTGCAGCGGTTGAGCCGGCTGCAGTGGTTGATGCGCTGCCAGGTTCCGTCCTGAGGGTGAATCGTTGAGGGTTCCTTATCAGGTCGGTCCCTGCCGGGCGCAAGCGTTGGGTGAGAGCGTTGGCCAAGGCAAAACCGCGTGTTGCTGAGGTGGCGAATCGCCCCGGCCGTGCGATCGCCGCGCGATCGCCGCTCAGTCCACGGACGCGTGCCAGTGGCAGAGCGGTCCCTGGCCTGCGCCGATTTCCAGGGCATGCCGCAGGGCACCCTCCACATAGCGCTTGGCGCCTCGCACAGCTTCCTCCAGCGGCATGGCCCTGGCGCGGTGGGCGGTGATGGCGGCGCCGAGCGTGCAGCCGCTGCCGTGGTTATTGGGGGTGTCGATCGCGCCATGGATCAGCCAGCGCCCGGGTTGGTGCCGCTGCAGCAGGTAGTCGCGGCCGCGCAGCTCCGGTCGGCCGCCGCCCTTGATCAGCACCGCAGCCGGGCCGCGCGCCAGCAGGCGCTCGGCGGCTTTCTGCATCGCCTGCTCCGCATCGGCGGCGTCGCTGATGGCGACGCCGCTCAACAGCTGGGCTTCGTGCAGGTTCGGGGTGAGCAGTTCGGCCATCGGCAGCAGCACCCGGTAGGCATCGATGGCAGCTGGCTCCAGCAGCACCGCCCCCGTCCGTGACACCATCACCGGATCGATCAGGCGTGGGATCGAGAGTGGCGCCAGGGCGGATGCCGCGGCCTCGATCAGTGGCGCATTCAGCAGCATGCCCGTCTTGAGGGCGCCCACCGCCAGATCGCTCAGCACCGCTTCGATCTGGGCAACCAGTGCATCCGGGGTCAGGGCGTCCACCCGAAAGACGCCCCGCGTGTTCTGGGCCGTGACGCAGCTGATCGCTGAGCAGCCATGCACCCCAAGGGCGGTGAATGTCTTGAGGTCGGCCTGGATGCCGGCGCCGCCGCCGGAATCGCTGCCGCCGATGCTGAGGGCGATGGCAGGAATCATGCCGCCATGATCGCTGTCGATCTGTGCCATCCGGGCCATGGCTCCAGCTGATGCCCTGCCGCCCTGGCGGCCGTTGCTGCGCGGCGCCCGTGAGCGCGAGGGGCGCTCCCCTGCCGCCCGTTGGTTGCAGCTGGCCACGGTGGCTCCCGACGGGACGCCGCGGGTGCGCACGCTGGTGTTCCGAGGCTGGGCCGGAGCTTCCGTGCTGGATCTGCTCACCGATGCGCGCAGCGCCAAGGCGACGGAGCTGGCACTCCAGCCGGCGGTGGAACTCTGCTGGCTGCTGCCGCGGGCCCGCTGCCAGTTCCGGATGCGCGGATCCCTCCTGGCGCTCCCTGCGGCGCAGCTCGCAGTGGAGCGCCAGCGCCACTGGGATCAGCTCACGCCGGCCGGCCGGGCCCTGTGGGGCTGGCCGCCGCCCGGATCACCCCTGCAGGTCGATGGCGATTTCCCGGAGGAGCTGCCGGCTGACTTGCCGGTGCCCCAGGCTTTCCAGCTGCTGCGGATCGCGCTGAACCAGGTGGAGATGCTCGCCCTCGGGGCGCTTCCGCACCGCCGGCTTCGCTGTCGGGCTGAAGCAGCCTGGGCGGAGGAGCCGCTCAATCCCTGACGCCGGATTCCCCTGCTCCATCGTCGTGCAGGTAGGGA
>Ga0208009_1000620_pt1 | contig 10211 bp, 9 predicted proteins | sample Wag4_2014_7_16_FD_187364 | JGI IMG/M metagenome (GOLD analysis project Ga0208009, IMG submission 187364) | Fresh water mixed with fracking chemicals microbial communities from Ohio, USA - Utica-2 Time Series FC 2014_7_16 (SPAdes) (version 2) ...
CTCCCCCCTGGCCCGATCCCTTGGCGATCGCCCGCTCGATGTTGGCATTGGGCACCCCGGCGGCCTTGGCCTTCTCGATCGCCGTGCGCAGCTGAAAGTTGCCGGCGGGGTCACTACCACCCCTGGCGGCCACCATGATCTCCCGGCCCAGCCGGGTGAACACGGCGCCGCGCTTGGCGTCGACCACGGCTTTGGTGCGTTTGATCTGGGCCCACTTGCTGTGGCCGGCCATCGGAGCTGGGGGGTGTGAACGGCAGGGGGAGCGGCCAGCCGCCGCTCAGCCGGCGGCATCGAACACGAGCCGGGGCTGCAGCTGCCCGTCGGGCGGAGCGGCGTGGGCCATGCCGGCCAGACTGCCATCCGGCGTGAGCACCACCACCGGCACGCCGGCGTCCAGGTGGCGCAGGTCCCGGGGCAGGGCCGGGCCGCGGCCGCAGCGCCAGCCCGCCAGCTCCGCGTCGGTCAGTCGGTAACGGTTCAGGGCGGCCAGGGGTTGCAGCGGATCCAGTGGGACAGGGGGCGGCGACGCGTCGAGTGAGGCGAGTGCCACGGCGCCCTCCAGGCTGAAGCCCAGCGCTGCGGTGCGTCGCAGCCGGGCCAGGGCGCCGCCGCAGCCCAGGGCTGCCCCGAGGTCGCGAGCCAGGGAGCGCACGTAGGTGCCTGCCGAGCAGCGCAGCGTCAGCGTCAGCTGGCTCGCTGCCGGATCCCAGCCGAGCAGCTCCAGGCTGTGGATCGTCACCGGCCGGGGCGCCAGCGCCAGCTCCTCGCCGCGCCGCGCCCGTGCGTAGGCCCGCTCTCCGTTGACGTGCACAGCCGAGACCTGCGGCGGCACCTGCTGGATCCGGCCGCGAAAGGGGGCCAGGGTCGCCTCCAGCTCCGCCCTGTCCAGGCTGGGAACGGCCTGGCGGCTCAGCACCTCCCCCTCCAGATCGTCGCTGCTGGTGGTGATTCCCAGCTGGACCACGCCGTGGTAAGCCTTGTCTCCCGGCAGGTAGGGCAACAGCCTGGTGGCGGTGCCGATGGCGATCGGCAGCACACCGGTGACGGCCGGATCCAGGGTGCCGCCGTGCCCCACCCGACGCAGGCCATAGGCGCGTCGCACCCGGCTGACGCAGGCGTGGGAGCTGAGCCCGGCCGGTTTGTCGAGCACAAGAAATCCGCAGGGCTGGTCAGCCATGGATGCAACCGTCAGGCTTGCAGCGTGCCATGGCATCCCGATGACCCTCCCCGAGCGCCGCGAGCTGGCCTTCCTGGTGCTGGCGGGGATCTTCCTCGGCACCATGGGCATGCTCAACATCCTGGGCCTCACCCGGTTTCTGCAGCTGGGCACGATCGGCTCCTGGCCGATCGTGGTGGCGGTGGGGGCCCTGCCCTATCCGGTCACGTTTCTCTGCACCGACCTGATCAGCGAGATCTGGGGGGAGCGCAAGGCTTCCCAGCTCGTCTGGCTGGGCCTGGTTCTCAACGGCTGGATCGTGCTGATCCTCTGGCTGGGCGGGGTGTTGCCGGGGCTGGCCGGTGCCCAGGACGCCACGTTCTTCGAGGTGCGGCGCCTGGCCTTCGGAGCAGTGGGCGCTTCGATGGTGGCCTACCTGGCCGCCCAGTTCACCGACGTGCGTCTGTTCCATTTCTGGAAGCGCTTCAGCGGCGGCCGGGCGCTGTGGTTGCGCAACAACGGTTCCACCCTGGTGAGCCAGCTGGTCGACACCACCGCGGTGGTGCTGATCAGCCATTACGCCAATCACGTGCTGCCGGTGCGCCCGAGCGAGCCTGTGCTCCCCCAGCTGGCCAGCTTCATCGCCAGCGGCTACCTGTTCAAGGCGCTGGCGGCCCTGCTTGACACCTTGCCGTTCTATCTGCTGGTGAGCTGGCTGCGGCGTTGGCTGGTGGTCCCGGGTGTGGGCGCCGAGCTGGGCGAGTGAGGCCCGCTGGCGTCGGCCCCGTAAGTTGTCCCGATCCCAGGATGCAGCCATGAACCCAGCGGTGCAGGTGCCAGCTCAGACGGCCCTGGCGGTGGAGCAGTTCCTGGCCGATGGCTTCGACCTGCGCCGAGCGCTCGCCGTCCATCTGCAGCTGGATGCCGCAGAACTGGAAGCCCGCCTGCCCCGCAGCACCGCCGATCTGGCGGCCCTCCATCCCGGCGCTTTCGATCCCGATCAGGCCAGCAGCTTCTACGAAGACACCGTCGGCACCGCTCACCTGCTGGAGCTGGCGGCCTGGCACCTGGGCAGTGCCGACTACATCGCCGACACCCTGCGGCTGCAGCAGCGTTTCGCCTGCGGCCATGTGCTCGATTTCGGTGGCGGCATCGGCAGCCATGCCCTGGCGGCCGCCGCTCTGCCTGCGGTGGAGGCGGTGTGGTTCGTTGACCTCAATCCCCACAACCGGGCGTTTGTGAGCGCCCGGGCGGAAGCCCTGGGTCTCGGGGCACGGCTGCGCTGCTTTCGCGATCTGGAGGATCCGGCGCTGCCGGACCATTTCGACACGATTGTCTGCCTGGATGTGCTGGAGCATCTCAGCGATCCGGCCGATCAGCTGGAGCGATTTGCCCGTCGGATGAGCCCTGGCGCCACCGCTTTGCTCAACTGGTATTTCTTCAAGGGGTTCAACGGTGAATACCCCTTCCATTTCGACGATCCGGCCTTGGTGGAACGCTTCTTCCGTACGCTGCAGAGCCGGTTTCTGGAGGTGTTTCACCCCTTGTTGATCACCACCCGCGCCTACCGCCTGCTGGACTGATCCGCTGTGAAGTTGCCCACTGAAAAGCCGGCTCCGCAGGAGCCGGCTCTCACGGATGGGACAGATCCGGGTTTCAGGCTGAAGCCACGGCTCAGCCCACAGCCACGTCTCAGCCCACAGCCACGGCTCAGCCCACAGCCACGTTGATGCGCTTGCGGCTGCGCAGGCCTCGCTTGATCGTGTCGAAGCTCACCACACCGTCGACCAGGGCAAAGAGGGTGTCGTCGGAGCCACGACCCACGTTCACGCCGGGAAGCACCGAGGTGCCGCGCTGGCGGATCAAAATCGAGCCGGCGTTCACGCTTTCACCGCCGTAGCGCTTCACACCGAGGCGCTTGGCGTTGGAATCGCGGCCGTTGCGGGTTGAACCTGTGCCTTTTTTGTGGGCCATGGGAGATCAGGAGGGAGCGGGACGAAGAGGGGATTGGGGGCGGAGCGTGGCTGCAGGGCAGCCGTCTCAGGCGATGGCTTTGCCACCGACGCTGATGGATTGCACCATCACGCGGGTGAGCTCCTGACGGTGACCATTCTTACGACGGGTCTTTTTCTTGGGTCGCATCTTGTAAACGATCAGCTTCGGCCCGCGGCGGTGGGCCAGCACCTTCAGCTCAACCGTTGCACCCTTGACGTAAGGCTGGCCGAGATTGGCGGCCTTGCCATCATTCACCAGCAGCACGCTGTCGAGGGTGATGGTGCTGTCCACATCCGCCGCGATGCGGTCGAGGTCGTAGTAGCGATTCGGCTGGAGCCAGAACTGCTGACCGGAGGCTTCGACGATCGCGTAGACCGATCCGCCCTGGGCGGCGCCGGCGGAACTGGCTTCGGTGCTTGCTGCGGTCGGTGCTGCGGTGGGAGCGGGGTCGGCCGCCTTGGCGGCCTTGGAGCTGCTGGTCTGGGTCATGGCAGGCGGGGCGTGGCCAGGCTGGTGCGACATCGGGAACCGCCTCCACAACTCAGAACGGGTCCCCTGGCGCTGCACCGACCACCGCACCAGGAACCGGCAGGGTGGCGCCGGTGTGATGGGTCGGATCGGTTCAGTGCTCCCGGTTGGTGCAATGCGCCGAAATGGTGCAGTGCGCCGGATCGGGGCTGTGCTGAGGTCCTGAGCGGATTGACGGTCTTTCCGGCGTCGGCCATTGGGGCCTGGCGCACGTTTCGAAAGACAAACACGAATTATCCCCTTCTGCGCTTCCATTCGTCAACATTGGTGCCAGCGCCGGCGGGGGGACCCGTCGCCAGCCGATCCCCATGCCCGAACCGGCCCTCACCATCGCTTCCCTGATCAGCGAACCCAGCCTCCAGTCGGCCGTGGGCCGCTGGTTGGAGGGGCAGCAGCGCTTCCGTCTGGTGCGCTGCGACAGCAGTTCCGACCCGGTGGCGGAGCTGGAGCGCCTGCGCGACAGCTGCGACGCTGTGTTGCTCCAGCAGGGGGAGCTGCCGGCAACGGCGATCGAGACCCTGCGCGAGCGGGGGCTGTTGCTGCCCGCCGTGGTGATCGGCCGCATGGGCGGTCAGGTCGACTATCACGCCGATGAGGTGCACCTGCCCCCGGATCAGCTGGAACAGCTCACCTACAGCCTTGATGCGGCCCTCTCCCGTTTTCTGAGTGGCGGTCCATCCCGCTCCGGCAACGGCCTGGGCGAACCGGCCGATGACACCATGCCGGACCGTTGGCGGTTGGCCAACCGGCTCCAGAGCCGCCTCGGCCTGCTCGGCGTCTTCTACAAGCGCGATCCGACGCGATTCCTGCGCAACCTGCCCGAGGCGGAAGCGGAGGAACTGGTGGCCTCACTGGAGCGCACCTATCGCGATCTGTTGCTGAGCTACTTCCGCGATCCAGCAAGCGCGAACCAGGCGCTCGAGAGTTTTGTGAACACGGCTTTTTTCAGTGATCTGCCCGTTACGAAAACCGTTGAGATCCACGTGAATCTCATTGATGCCTTTGCAAAGCAGCTTAGCCTGGAAGGGCACAAGAGCGATTTCCTGCAGGATTACCGCCTTGCCCTGCTTGATGTAATGGCGCATCTTTGCGAGATGTATCGCCGTTCCATCCCCCCAGACGAGCCCCTTCAGAGAGGGCGCCAGTCGCTCTGATTCGTTTGTTTCAACCCTGTGCTTCCAATCCTTGAGCTCCCTCCATGTCTCCCCGCAAGACCTACATCCTGAAGCTGTATGTGGCTGGGAATACTCCCAACTCCATGCGAGCGCTGAAAACGTTGCGCAATATCCTTGAGACTGAGTTTCAGGGTGTTTATGCCCTGAAGGTCATTGACGTTCTCAAGAATCCTCAGCTGGCGGAAGAAGATAAAATTTTGGCCACGCCCACGTTGGCTAAAATCCTGCCACCACCTGTGCGCCGGATCATCGGTGACCTCAGCGATCGCGAACGGGTGCTGATTGGCCTGGATCTGCTGTATGACGAGCTGCAGGAGGATTCGCTGCTGCTCGAAGACAGCCTCCAGTCCCTGGCGCCCGGCCAGGAATCCGGTTGATCCTGATCACCACCCTGACTAGCCTGAACCAGGCACATCCACTTCCCCCCCCGTTCTGCTCCTCTCTTCGGGCAAGCCCCTGTCATGTCGGATTCCAGTTCCACAAGCTCATCGCTGATGCAGGTGCAGAAGCTGCCCACCGGCATCGAGGGGTTTGATGACGTTTGTCATGGCGGGCTGCCGATCGGCCGCTCCACCCTGGTTTCCGGCACCTCGGGCACTGGGAAGACCGTTTTCTCCCTCAACTTTTTATATAACGGCATTCGTCAATATAACGAGCCTGGTATCTTTGTAACTTTTGAGGAATCGCCGCTGGATATCTTGCGCAATGCTGCCAGCTTCGGTTGGGATCTGCAGGATATGGTCGCCCAGGATAAATTGTTCATCCTTGATGCTTCCCCTGATCCCGAGGGGCAGGATGTGGCAGGGAGCTTTGACCTTTCCGGCCTGATCGAGCGCATCAATTATGCAATTCGCAAATACAAGGCCAAGCGTGTTGCAATCGATTCCATCACGGCTGTCTTTCAGCAATACGATGCGGTTTCGGTGGTTCGTCGTGAGATTTTCCGCCTGATCGCCAGGCTCAAGGAAATCGGTGTGACCACTGTGATGACCACCGAGCGCATCGATGAATACGGCCCAATCGCCCGCTATGGGGTTGAGGAGTTTGTGTCCGACAACGTCGTGATTCTCCGCAATGTGCTGGAGGGAGAGCGGCGTCGGCGCACCGTGGAAATTCTCAAGCTGCGGGGGACGACCCACATGAAAGGGGAATTTCCCTTCACGCTCGGCAGCCATGGCATGAGTGTCTTCCCGCTCGGCGCGATGCGGCTCACCCAGCGCAGCTCGAATGTGCGCCTCAGTTCCGGAGTGCCAAAACTGGATGAGATGTGTGGTGGCGGGTTCTTCAAGGATTCGATCATTCTCGCAACCGGCGCCACCGGCACCGGCAAAACGCTGCTGGTGTCGAAGTTCATCGAGGATGCCTGCCGCAGCAAGGAGCGGGCCATCCTGTTCGCCTATGAGGAATCCCGCGCCCAGCTGCTGCGCAATGCCACCAGTTGGGGGATTGATTTCGAGCAGATGGAGCAGGACGGACTGCTCAAGATCATCTGCGCCTATCCCGAATCCACCGGCCTGGAAGATCACCTGCAGATCATCAAAACTGAAATCAGCCAATTCAAGCCCTCGCGGATGGCGATCGATTCGCTCAGTGCTCTGGCCCGCGGAGTCAGCCACAATGCCTTCCGCCAGTTTGTGATCGGCGTGACGGGATACGCCAAGCAAGAAGAGATTGCCGGATTCTTTACTAATACATCCGAGGAGTTTATGGGTAGTCATTCAATTACTGACTCCCATATCTCCACTATTACGGATACAATTCTCCTGCTGCAATATGTGGAGATTCGTGGCGAGATGGCCCGGGCTCTGAATGTCTTCAAGATGCGCGGCTCCTGGCACGACAAAGGCATCCGTGAATTCGTGATCACCAGCAATGGGCCTGAGATCAAGGATTCCTTCTCCAACTTCGAGCGGATCATCAGCGGTGTGCCCCACCGCATCACCACCGACGAGCGCAGCGAACTGGCCCGCATCGTGCGGGGCGTTGCCGATGACCGTTGAGCTGTAGTGGATTGAGCTGGGTTGGATTGAGCTGGGTTGAAATCAGCCCCGCGCAGCCGGGGCCATCTCGTCACTCCAGCTCTGCTGCCGGCGTTCGCTGAGCAGTTGCAGTTCGTCGCTGTCGGCCTGCTCCAGGGGCAGATCAAACCAGAAGGTGGTGCCGACATCGGGCTCGCTCACCATCTGGATACGACTGCCGTGCTTCTCCAGAATTCCCCGCACGATCGACAGGCCCAGCCCCGTGCCTGTTTCGGTGTGGACGGCGTTCTCCACCCGGTAGAAGCGCTCGAAGATCCGCTCCTGATCGCTGGCGGAGATGCCGCAGCCCGTATCGCTCACTTCCACCCGCAGGCGGGGCAGGGGTGAGGTGAGGGCGCAGCTTGGATTGTCCAGATCCGGCAGGGCCTGGGGGTCGAGCTCACACAGGTCGGGCCAGGGGTAGGCCCGCAGCTGCAGCTGCCCTCCCGTTGCAGAGAATTTCAGGGCGTTGCCCACCAGGTTGTCAAACACCTGCAGGAGCAGATCCCAGTTGCCCAGCACCCGCGGCAGCGGCGCCTCCGGCTCGAAGCGCAGCGCCACACCTTTGTCCTCGGCGTTGAGCCTGTAGGTACGCAGGGTCTGCTCAATCGCAGGGGCCAGATCGAGCGGCTCGAATCTCCACTGCCGTTCCGCCTCGAGCCGGGACAGGTCCAGCACATCGGTGACCAAGCGGGTGAGCCGGTCGGTTTCCGCATTGGCGATTCCGAGGAATTCCCGCTTCTCCGCCTCACTCAGCTGATCACCGAGATCGTGCAGGGTTTCCACATAGCTCTTGATGTTGAACAGAGGGGTGCGCAGCTCGTGGGACACGTTGCTGATGAAGCGGCTCTGGGCCGCGTTCAGTTCCACTTCGCGGGTGAGGTCCTGCACGGTCATGGCGATGCCCTTGAGACTCTCTCCACTGGCGTCGCGCACCGCCTGCAGCACGATCCGCAGGGTGCGGGCCGGGTCGCCCACATTGCAGCGCACATCGGCATTGTCCCGCTCCCCGCCGGTGACGTCGTCAAGGGCGGCCTGCAGATCCATGGCCAGCCGCTCCGGCAGCTCGGCGATCAACTCCTGGCCCTCCAGGTTGCGACCTTCCCAGCGGAACAGCCGCCGGGCGGTGGGATTGGCGAGCACGATCGCCCCTTCGGCATCCAGCAGCACGGCGCCATCCGCCATCGTGGCGATCAGCGATTCCTGCTTCACCTTGGCCGCAGTCAGCTCTTCGATGTTGGCGGCCTTGTACACCTCCAGCTGGGCCGCCATCGCGTTGAATCCCTGCAGCAGTTCGCCCAGTTCCCCGCCCACCGGCAGGGCGATCCGGGTCTCGAAGTTGCCACCGGCGATCTGGCGCACCCCCCGCAGCAGTTCCTTCACCGGCTGGGTGATCGTGAGGGCGTTGAACACCGAGCCGAGGATCACCAGTACCCAGATCGAGATGAACACCGCCACGGTCACCTCGCGGGTGAGGGCGGCGCTGGCCAGCAGGGTTTCGTTCGGGTTGATGCCCAGGGCCAGCACCCCCAGGTAGCGCCCGTCGCTCACCATCGGCACGAACACGTCGGTGACCTGGCCGTCCGGGGTGAGGTGTTGCCGCACCAGCGGGTTGTCGGGCCTGTTCTGGATGTCGCCGGGCAGCTCCAGGCGCCGGCTCAGCAGCAGCTCGCTGCTGCCGTTGTTGGAGCCGATCGGGATCCCCAGATAGATCACCCCGTCGGGATCGGCGAAGAAGATGTAGCGGAGGCTGCGGCTGGAGCGCCAGAATCGGTCGGCCACCGAGGCCAGTTCCCGGTCGTTGCCCTCTGCCACCAGGGGCATCACGTTGGCCGACAGCAACAGCCCCAGGTCGCGGGCGTAGCGGGTGTCGCTCATGCGGGCATCACGCTGGATGCCGTTCAACGCCACGAACGTGATGCCGGTCATCAGCAGGCTCACCACCAGGGTGGCCACCGCCAGCAGCTTGGTCTGGAGGCTGAACTCCGACCACCAGGTGGCGATCTCCTGCCGCCAGGGGGCGCGGCCATTGCTGCTGCTGGTGGTCATCGGCTGCGCACCTGATGGCCGATGTCGCGCCGGTAGCTCATGCCCGCAAAGTGCACCTCCTGCAGCGCGGCATAGGCCCGCTCGAAGGCGGTGTCGAAGTCGCCGGCCTGGGCCACCATGGCCAGCACCCGGCCGCCGCTGCTGCGGCAGGAGCCGTCCCCATCCCTGCGGGTGCCGGCGTGAAACGGTTGCAGATTCTCCCCGGGCAGCAGCGGACAGGTGATCAGGTCACCGCTGCGGACCGGGCCGGGGTAACCGGCGGCGGCCACGATCACGCAGGCGCTGCAGCCCGGCTGGATCGTCAGCGGCGGAGCGGTGTCGAGCCGTCCGTTGGCGCAGGCCAGCAGCACCTGGGCCAGCTCGGGGCCCAGCAGGGGCATCAGCGTCTCGCATTCCGGATCGCCGAAGCGACAGTTGAATTCGATCACGCTCGGCCCGTTGGGCGTGAGCATCAGACCGGCGTAGATCACGCCCCTGTAGTCGATACCGCGGGCTCGCATGGCCGCCAGGGTCGGCTCGAGCACCTGGCGACGCACCTCTTCGAGGCCGGCGCTGTCCAGCAGCGGGGCTGGCGCATAGGCCCCCATGCCGCCGGTGTTCGGTCCGGTGTCGCCCTCCCCGATCCGCTTGTGGTCCTGGGCGGGGGGCAGCAGCACCAGTCGCTCGCCGTCGCAGAGGGCGAACACGGAGACCTCCGGGCCGTGGGTGCGTTCCTCCAGCACCAGCGCCGCGTCGGCAGCGGTTCCGCCCTGGGCGGCGAAGATCGCCTCAATCGCGCTCCGGGCTTCCTCGACCGTCTCGGCCACGGTCACACCCTTGCCGGCCGCCAGCCCGTCGGCTTTCACCACCAGCGGTCTGCCCTGGGCCTCGAGCACCGCCAGGGCTTCCGCAGCGCTGGAGGCGGGCCAGTAGCCCGCGGTCGCGACTCCAGCCTCCCGCATCAGCTCCTTGGCCCAGTGTTTGCTCGCCTCCAGCCGGGCGCCGTCGGCACCGGGGCCGAACACGGGCACCCCCGCCGCCCGCAGCCGATCGGCCAGGCCGGCGGCCAGGGGGGCTTCCGGTCCCACCACCACCAGGTCGATCGCTTCGGCCCGACAGACCGCCAGCAGACCGTCGCCGTCGGTCTCAGCGATCGACAGCTGGCTGCAGCCCGCCAGATCAGCGGTGCCGCCATTGCCCGGTGTCACCCAGACCCGCTCCACACCGCTGCTGCGCGCCAGGGCCCAGGCCAGGGCGTTTTCGCGGCCGCCGCCGCCCACCACCAGGACGTGTGCCGGAGCGGGAGAAGCC
>Ga0208009_1000622_pt1 | contig 10203 bp, 9 predicted proteins | sample Wag4_2014_7_16_FD_187364 | JGI IMG/M metagenome (GOLD analysis project Ga0208009, IMG submission 187364) | Fresh water mixed with fracking chemicals microbial communities from Ohio, USA - Utica-2 Time Series FC 2014_7_16 (SPAdes) (version 2) ...
CCTGCAGCTGTGGGAGCGGGCCATCCGCAGCCGCGCGGAACCGGAGTCGCGCCGGCGCCGGCGCAGCAACCCCGGCCTGCCCCTGCCGCCGCTCGAGCCACTGCAGCTACCCGCCAGCTGGCTGCAACTGAACACGCGGCTCAACGACCCCGCCGTGAACACGGCCGCCAGCGAGCGGCTGGAACGGCTGGCCGTACGGCTGCAGCTGTGCCGTCAGGCGGAACGGGCCGTCCGCGATGGCGCAGCCAGCTGGGCAGCGATCCTCGGGAGCCGCTGATCCAGCCGGCGAGCGTTGTTTCGCGCTGTTCGAACAGCTCGGCAACGGTCTGCGGCTCGCCGGGATCCCAGACAGCCCGGGCGCAGACAAGCCATTCCCCAGGGCGCACACCGAAGCCGACCGCAGGCCGGCACATCGCAGAAGATGAGGCTTGGCAAATGTGGACTGGCAACCAGGTGGCCCTTCGCTCCAACGCCCTGGCCCTGCTGGTTGTCGGCATTACTGCAACCGCCGGAGCAGGACCGCTCGCAGCTCCGCCGGGGCGTGCCGGTCCAGCCGGCAGCGGGTACGGAACGCCAGGGCAGCCCGTCCCCGAGCTGGAACGGCTGAAACGCAGCTGGCAACGGGTGGATGCCGAGCTCCGCGCCCTCGACCAGCTGCTGCCCGCTGAACCCGAGGCGCCCGTCCGCGATCTGCTGAGCACCCCGACGCTGCCCGCCACCCTGCTGCGCGCCAACCAGGCTCCCACCGGCGCCCTGCAGGCCGCCGAGGCGACCCCAGCACCGCCGCTGGCCCTGCCCAGCCCTGAACAGCTGCAGCTGGGCAGTGTCGCCGGGCTCAGCCTGGAGCAGGCGCTGGCCCTCGCCTTCGCCAACAGTCCCAGCCTGCAGGGTCAGCGGGAGCAGGTGGCCGCAGCCCTGGCCCGTTTCCAGGCCGCCATGGGCAGCTACTGGCCCACGATCAGCGCCTTCGCCAGCGGCAGCTATGAGGGCAGCCGCGCCACAACCACCTCCAGGCAGGCGAACGACAACCTGGGCTTCGGCCCCCAGTTCTCCCCCAGCGGCCTGCTCACCCCCAGCAATCCCTCCTCCAGCGCCACCCAGCCGGGGGTGCCCACCGCTGGCCCCTTCTATGTGCCCAAGGGTGGCTCTGCCGGGGTGACCAGCGGCGAATGGGCCGTGGAGGGGGGCCTTCAGCTCAACTACGCCCTGCTGGATTTCGCCCGCACCCCCAGCGTGCGGGCCGCCCGGGCCCGGCTGGAGCAGCAGCGCAACAGCTACGCCAACCAGCTGCGCAGTCTGCAGCTGCAGGTGAGCGAGGCCTACTACCAGCTGCAGCAGCGGGAGCAGCTGGTGCGCGTCTACGACGCCAACCTGCGCAATGACCTGGTGGTGCTGCAGGAGAGCCTCGATCTCAAGCAGGCCGGCCTGGTGCCGCGGCTCGATGTGCTGCGCCGCCGGGCCATCCTGGCGGGCGGTGAAGAGGAGCTGATCCAGGCCCTGGCCGACCGGGCTGTGGCGCGACGGCAGCTGGCCGTGCTGCTCAACCTTCCACCCAGCATCACCCCCAGCGCCAGCGATCCGATCGCGGTTCAGCCGCGCTGGCCCCTCAATCTCGAGCAGAGCCTGCTGGAGGCCTACCGCGGCAACCCCGAACTGGAAGCGATTCTGGCCACCCGCACGGCCCTGGCCGAGCAGGGCCAGGCCACCGCCGCTGGCCTGCTGCCCTCGCTCTCCCTGTTTGCCGCGGCGGGGGGCAGTGCGTCTCGCACCAGCCTCGACGATTTCACGCTTCGCGCTGGTGGCTGCTGCGGCTCCACGGTGCTGCCCCTGAGCACCACGAACGGCTGGGACTGGTCGGTGGGACTCACCTTCACCTGGCTGCTCTTCGACGCGGGCAGCACCGCCGCCCAGGCCCGCGCCCTGGCCCGGCAGGAAGCCGCCACCGCCCAGCAGTACGCCGCCAGCCGCAACGACATCCGCCTGCGGCTCGAGCAGGCCTTTTTCAATCACGAGGCCAGCCTGGCCAAGCTCAGCTCGGCCCGGCGGGGCGTGGCCGCTGCCCTGGAGTCGTTCCGCGATGTGCGCCTTCGCTACGTGAGCGGTCTGTCCAGCGAAGTGGATGTGTCGGTCACCCAGGACCAGCTGATCAACAGCCTGGTGCGCCGCATCAATGCAACGGTGGACGTCAACGTGACCTACGCCCGCCTGCTGCGCGAGCTGTTGCCGGTGCCGCGCGACCCCGCCCAGCCGGTTCAGCCCGTGCTGCAGCTGCAGATCTCCGACAGCGACCGGCCCTGAGGGGGGTTGCCCGGATGGCCGACGCCCTGCCTGCCCTCAGCCCGCTCTGGCGCAACAGCCTGCGCACCTGGCTGGCCGCCACCCTCACGATCGGGATCATGCTCTGGGCCGACCGCGGCGGCGTGATGCTGCTGGGCCTGCTGCTGGCGGTGGTGTTCATCAACGACACCGACCTCACGCCCCTGCGCAGCATCGGCCAGATGGTGGGTGGAGCTGTGATCGGCATCCTCACGGCCGTGGTGCTGCACAACCTGCTGAGCGGCTGGCTGGTCACCGCGATCGGCCTGCTGATCACAGGAGCGCTGGTGCGTGGCCTGGGGCTGCTCAAGGGGCTGAGCCTGGGCTACCTGAGCTGCTGGGGCCTCGAGGTGATGGGGAATGGCGCCCACTTCAACGCAGCCCTTGTCGTCGATCTGGCCTTCAGCGCGGTGGTGGGCATCGCCATGGCCCAGCTGGCCAGCTGGGTGTTCTGGCCGCGCCGGCCGCTGGAGCCATTGCCGCGGCTGGAGCAGGGACTCTGTGAGCAGCTCAGCGCGCAGCTGCTGGGCATGGAGCGGTGGCTGAGTGAGGGGGGCAATCCGCCCCAGCTCCTGCGCTCCCAGTCGCTGCTGCCGGCGATTCTGCAGCTGCAGCAACTGCGCGATCAGCGCCGCAGCGGTCCAACACCGGAACCGGGGCGGAAGCTGAGCGCGCGCTGGGCCCAGACCGGCTTCATCTGGCGCCAGCTGATGCGCCAGTGGCTGCTGCTGCAGCCCCTGCTGCTGGAGCTGCCCGCACCGCTCGCGGCCGACGACCTGCTGGGCCCGGCCCTGCATGACCTCGGTCTGCAGTTGCGGCCTGGGGCCCCCACCGGGGCCCGCGGCGCCGCCCCCCCCCTGGACAACTGGTTGCAGGTTGCCGGACGGAACAACGCCTCGGCCCCCTTGCTTCTGGCCATCGCCCAGCAGCTGAGCCAGCTGCAGCAGCTGCTGCGCAGTCGCGCCCTGGTGCGCCAAGCCATCGACCAGGAGCGGAGCCGGGCGGCATGAGCAGCCCCGTTCTGCGCGACACCCTGCGCCTGGCCCTCACCGTGGCAGTGGTGAACGGCTTCGCCTCGCTCACCGGCCTGGCCTTTGCCACGTACGCCTCCATGGCCGTGCTGAGCGTGACGGTGGGCACCTACGGCAACACGCTTGAACTGGGCCGCCAGCGCCTGGTCGGCACGGCGGTGGGCGCCATCGTGGTGTTCTTCGGCTACCGGGCCTGGGGGTCCCTGCCGGTTGTGGTGGCGCTGCCGCTGGCGCTGCTGCTGGCAAGGCTGATCGCCGGTTCACTCCGGCTCACGGTGGGCTACACGGTGTGTTGCTTCGTGGTGATCTCAGGCTGGCTGACCCACGATCAGCAGCTCGACAGCTGGATCCCGCTGCGCCTGCTCTGGACGGCCTTCGGCATCCTGATGGCCCTGCTGAGCCTGCGCTTGTTCTGGCCGTCCACGGCCCGGCTGCAGCAACGCCAGGGCCTGCTGCAGCTGTTGGTCGATCTGGGCCACACCCTGCAGGAGTCCCTGGATCAGGCCTCCGAAACGGAGCGGCGGCGATCCCTCGCCCTGAGGCTGCGCGGTCTGCGCCAGAGCCTGATCAACCTCCGCAACGCCCGGGTTGATGCCCTGCGGGAACTCGGGGCGCTGGCGGCCCAGCACCCGGTGGCCCAGATGTGGGAGCTGCTGGATCACGCCTGCGAAAGCCTGATGCTCGACCTCGATGAACTGAACCGCCTGCCGGAACCCCAGTGGCAGAGGTGGGGGCTGCAAGACCAGAAGGCCGCAGCCACCGCCTTCAGTGCCGCTGTGGCCGAGCGGCTGCTGGCCTGGCAGGCCACGCTGGGTCGCGCCCTGGAGCTGCAGGCCCCACCACAGCCCCCCTTGCCCAGGCTGCTGCTGGAGACCCTGCGCAACGACCAGGCCAATGCTGTCTTCCAGCGCCTGTCCCCCCTGCAGCTGCAGCAGGTGGCTGACCGCCTGGTGGTGCTGAACCGCATCGAACACACCATCGCCAGCACCGAACGGCACTGGCAGGCCCTGGTGCGCTGAGCGAACCGCTCAGGCCCCCGGCCGCGACGACCACCAGCGCTCGATCCGGTAGAGCAGCACCACCACCAGCACCACCAGCCAGAACCAGAGCTCGGGGGGGTTGGCGTTGAACAGGATCACCAGCAGCACCACTTCGGCCATCAGCCAGGGCAACTCCTGACGCAGCAGTGGGTTGGTGATCCGGGGAGGCTTCAGGGGGCCGCTCATGGCAGGGTTCCAGGCTGGCGCAGGGAGGGGCGGTCCCAGCGGCGGTCGATGCGGGTGGTGCGATAGCCGCCGGTGAGGGAACGCAGACCAGGAATCACGTAGCTGAGGGGCGAGCGCCACTCCACGTAGGCATAGGTCTCGACGGTGAGGCCCTCGCGGATCGGGAACACGCCGCTGCCGCCCGAGAGGGTCCAGCGGAACCCGTCAACGCTGGTGGGATCCTTCTCCAGCTCGATGTCGGCGCGCATCACCGGCCCCTTCTTGGTGAGCTCCTGGGCGAGCTGGGGGTTGCCGATGGTGGTGGAGATGTCCTCCTCGGTGGCGGGCAGGGTGAGCACCTCGCCCACCTTGCCCACGATCCCGCCGAAGCGGCCGCGCTGGTTCCAGAGGGGAACCACCTCCACCGGCAGACCCTTGGGCAGGCGGCGGGCATCGGCAGGGGCGAAGTAGGCCACGGCCTTCAGTGGCTTGTCTCCAGGCTGGGCACGATCGGGGCGGCCGATCGTGCCGAGGCGCTGGCCGGTGCTCACCGTCTGACCGGGGATCACCTGCAGATCGAGCACCCGGCCGTCACGCTCGGCCAGCACCTTGCCGTCGTAGGCGATCTTGGCCTCCGTCACCTGAATCTGACGCTTGAGGTCGTCGATCTGATAGCGGCGCTGCAGGGCCTGGGTGTCGATCTCGAGCTTCACCTGTTCGTAGTTGGTGAGCACCTCCTTTTCCTGGATGCGGATGTTGTCCAGGTTCACGCCGGTGCTGGTGAGCCCCTGCTCCGCGCCCACCACCTCCGAGGAGAGGGGAGCCACAACTTCCCTGCGGGCCAGCCAGTCGAGGCTGCGCAGCTTGGAGGCGTAGGTGTCCTGGAGCTGGCTGTAGCGCTGCCGGTCGTTGGCGAACTTGGCCAGGGCGGTGTCGAGCGAGCGCCGCTCGGTGATCAGGCGCTGGGCATCGCGTTGATCCAGTTCCGCATTGTGGCGCTGCAGCTGGCGCAGGTTGCCGCGCTGCTGGTCCAGCTGGCGCTCCAGCACCGGCAGGTAGAGGGACATCAACACCTGGCCGCGGCGCACCGGCTCGCCCACCTTCACCTGGATGTCGCGCACCTGGCCGCCGGCGCGGGCATCAAGGATGCCGGCGTTGTCGGGGTAGATGAGCACGCCGGTGCCGCTCACCTGGGTGGGTACCGGCCAGAACAGCGCCCAACTCACCAGGGCACCGCCCACCGCCGCCAGGCAGAGGCCCACCTGGGCATGGTTGCTCAGGCCCTGGGGCACCGGCGTGCCGGGGGGAGCGGGAGCAGCAGCGGGAGCAGTGGTCTGGACCATAGGCGCAACTATGGGGGAAGCCCCTGCGCCTGTCACCCCCCGGCGGCCTGAACGGCCCGGGCCAGCGCCGGTGCCAGCTGGGGCACGGCCGTGAAGGCGGCACGGAAACCAGCAAAGGCCCACAGGCCGGGCGGGGCGCCGTCCACGGCCCCCACCAGAGCCTGGCCGTCGCTGCAGAAGCTCACCGGCACCTGCTGAAAGCGCCCCGGCCAGTGGAGCAGCGCCGGCAACAACGGCGCCAGGGCCTGGCGCAACCGGTGCTCCTGCAGGGCGGCATCGGGGGGGGCACCGGCCGCCAAGCCGGGGCGCACCAGGCTGATCTGCCCCGCCAGCCAGTGCTCGCCCCAGGGCAACAGACCCGGATCCACCTGCCAGGCCTCCTGGCGCAGGGCGGGGGCGCCGGCCTCCAGGGCCAGCCGCTGGAACCGGGCTGGCAGACGCATCGCCAGCGGGCCTGCCCAAGGCCAGCCGCCCTGCTGGGGCTCCAGCAGCAGCACCCCGGCCCAGCTCACCCGCAGACGCTCCGGCAGCTGCGGCCACAGGTCCCGGCTGAAGGCACCGGCAGCCAGCACCACCTGCCGGGCCTCCAGCAGGTCCACCATGGCGGCCAGGCGGAGCCGCCAGCCCGGATGCTCGCCGGTGGGGGGCAGCAGCGCCAGCACCCGGTCTTTGCGGCATTGCACGCCAGCCCGCGCCAGGGCCAGGGGCAGCTGCTGCCGGAACCGCTCCGCCAGCACCCGGCTGCAGGGCAGGGGCAGCCGGCCGCCCAGGGCAGCGCCGGCTCCCCAGGGCCGGAACCAGCGGCGGCGCCAGCCCAGATCGCCATGGCGGCGCTGCAACCGCGCCCATGCCGCACCGGCGAACGGGGCGATCGCCCCGTAGCTCCACTGGCTGGCGGCGGGCTGGCCGGCACCTGAGCCATCGAGCACGCGCACGGTCAGGCCCAGCCGCGCCAGCTCCAGGGCCAGCACACCGCCGGCCAGGCCGCCACCGATCACGGCCACGTCCACCGCCCTGTCCGTCGCCGGAGCGGGGATCTCAGCCGGGGAGGGCGAGGTCAACTCACACCAGCAGGTTGAAGGAGGTCACCACCTGCTGGAACAGATCCTTCACCTTGCCCCAGCGGCTCTCGTTGGTGCTGGCGGCAAAGGTGTAGAGACGACCCCGGTCGACCACCACCGTCGCCAGCTCGTGGCGGTCGCGATCCTGCAGGTGCACGGCGTACTCCAGGTCGTAAAAAGTGCGGCCGGCCTGCTGGCGTTCCTCGGCCTGCACCAGCTCGGCCTCCCTGCCGCTGCCCTCGGGGGCGATCACGTTGCGGCGCAAGGCCTCACCCACCGCCACCGGGCTGCCCAGGCTGGTGAGATCGCTCTCCGGGGTCACCTCCGAGATCACCAGGCTGAGAGTCTCATCGCTGTTGATCAGGTCGTGGAACACCACCGACGGACCGCCGCTCACCTGGGCGCGGATCCAGCCGGTGGGATAAAGGAAGGCGTAACGCCCATCGGGGCTCTGATAACCGTTGAGGCCGGCGGTGGTGCCGCTGCAGGCCGTGAGCAGCAGGGCCAGCGCCAGGCCCACCAGGCTGCGCAACAGGCCTGCCGGCGGCAGGAAACGGACAAGCATGGCGATCACGGGCGCGGCGGACAGGGAGCTGGCGCCCATTCTGCTGGGCGCCGCGCCTACATTCCGGCCAGCAGCAGCACGGCCCTGAGCGGCTACACCCGTCCCCTGGCCCGGTTGATCGAGCAGTTCGAGAGGCTGCCGGGCATCGGCCCGCGCACGGCCCAGCGGCTGGCCCTGCACCTGCTGCGCCAACCGGAAGAGCAGATCCGCAGCTTCGCCGACGCCCTGCTGGCCGCCCGCAGCCAGGTGGGCCAGTGCCAGCGCTGCTTCCATCTCTCGGCGGAGCCGCTCTGCGAGATCTGCCGCAACCCGGAGCGCCACACCGGCCAGATCTGCGTGGTGGCCGACTCACGTGACCTGCTGGCCCTGGAGCGCACGCGCGAATTCAAGGGCAGCTATCACGTGCTGGGCGGGTTGATCTCGCCGATGGACGGCATCGGCCCGGAGCTGCTTCAGATCCAGCCGCTGGTGCAACGGGTGGCCGCCACGCCGGAGCCGGGCAAGTTGCCGGTGGAGGAGGTGATCCTGGCCCTCACCCCCAGCGTGGAGGGGGATACCACCAGCCTCTACCTGGCGCGGCTGCTGCGGCCGTTCGCGCCGGTCAGTCGCATCGCCTATGGCCTGCCGGTCGGCGGTGAACTGGACTACGCCGATGAGGTGACGCTGGCGCGGGCTCTGGAGGGGCGCCGGCCCGTGGAATGAATCAGCCCCAGGAACCAGCCCCTTGCCGCCGTCCATGAGCCGCACCAGCCGCTACAGCAGCATCGCCCCGGCCGAGCGGTTGCCCGACTGGCTGCGCCGCCCCGTGGGCGCGGCCTCGTCCCTGGAGGCGGTGCAGGCGGTGGTGAAGCAGCAGCGGCTGCATACGATCTGCGAAGAGGGGCGCTGCCCCAACCGGGCGGAGTGCTACGCGGCCGGCACCGCCACCTTTCTGCTGGGCGGCTCGATCTGCACCCGCAGCTGCGCCTTCTGCCAGGTGGAGAAGGGCCAGGCGCCGATGCCCCTCGACAGCGCCGAAGCGGAGCGTGTGGCGGAGGCCGTGGCGGTGCTCGGTCTCACCTATGTGGTGCTCACCGCCGTGGCCCGCGACGACCTGGCCGACCATGGCGCCAGCCTGTTCACCAACACCATGGCCGCCATCCGCCGCCGTCGCCCGGGGGTGGCGATCGAGGTGCTCACCCCCGACTTCTGGGGCGGCCAACGCGAGGAGCAGGCCGGCGTGGCGGCCCAGCGCCAGCGGCTGGCCGCCGTGCTGGCGGCGGCGCCGGTGTGCTTCAACCACAACCTCGAAACGGTGGAGCGGCTGCAGGGGGAGGTGCGACGCGGTGCCACCTACCGCCACTCCCTGGCGCTGCTGGCGGCGGCGCGGGAGCTGGCGCCGGCCATCCCCACCAAGAGCGGCCTGATGCTGGGGCTGGGAGAGAGCGAGGCGGAGGTGGTGCAGACGCTGCGTGACCTGCGGGCCGTCGATTGCCAGCGGCTCACCCTCGGTCAGTACCTGCGGCCCTCGCTGGCCCACATTCCCGTGGCCCGCTACTGGAGCCCGGAGGAGTTCGAGCGCCTCGGCGCCATCGCCCGCGAGCTGGGCTTCCGCCAGGTGCGCAGCGGCCCGCTGGTGCGCAGCAGCTACCACGCCCACGACGGGGAAAGCTTCACACGCAGCTGATCCAGCCGGCAGGCGGGAGGTGGTCCGAGCAAGGCCGGGGATCGGGGGATCGCGCCTGAGCCGCCCTGGATCTGGCAGACAAGGGCAGCAGATCACGCCCTGGGCAAGCCAAGCCTTTGACAACCCCTTTGTATGCGCGTATGCTCATAAACAGATCTGAGGGATCATTCCGTGACCGCTGCTCCCGCCTCGCCTCTGCTCGCGGCTGCCGCCGGCGGCCAGCCGCTGCTGTTCCGGCAGCTGTTCGATGCCGACACCGGCACCTTCACCTATCTGCTGGCCGATGTGCCCTCCAGCGAGGGGCTGTTGATCGATCCGGTGTTCGAGCAGCATGAACGCGATCTCTCGCTGATCCGAGAGCTGGGCATCCAGCTGGTGGCCTGCCGCATCAGCCAGCCGTTGCACCACGGCGATCGGGTGGCCTTCGGCAGCCGACACGTGGAGGTGCGCAGCACCCCGGGCCACACCGATGGCTGTGTGAGCTACGTGCTTGACGACCAGAGCATGGCCTTCACCGGCGACGCCCTGCTGGTGCGGGGCTGCGGCCGCTGCGATTTCCAGCAGGGCAACGCCCACACCCTCTGGGCCTCGATCACCGGGCAGCTCCTCTCGCTTCCGGATTCATGCCTGCTCTACCCCGGCCACGACTACACCGGCCGCACGGTCACCTCGGTGGTCGAGGAGAAGGCCTTCAACGCCCGTCTCGGCGGCGGCGCCACCGAACGGGATTTCGTGGGCCACATGGACAACATGAAGCTGCCCCATCCCCACAAGATCGCCGAGGCCCTCCCCGGGAACATGCGCTCCGGAAAGCCGCGGGAAGCCGCCACTGCCACGCCCAGCTGGGCACCCCTGCAGCGCAGCTACGCAGGTCTCCCGGAGCTGCCGCCCGACTGGGTGGCCGAACACCGATCGGGGCTCGTCATCCTCGATGTGCGTTCCGCCGAGGAGTTCGAGGGCCCCGATGGGCGCATCGCCGGCAGCCAGTGGATTCCCCTGCCGGAGCTGGAGGCCCG
>Ga0208009_1000624_pt1 | contig 10175 bp, 9 predicted proteins | sample Wag4_2014_7_16_FD_187364 | JGI IMG/M metagenome (GOLD analysis project Ga0208009, IMG submission 187364) | Fresh water mixed with fracking chemicals microbial communities from Ohio, USA - Utica-2 Time Series FC 2014_7_16 (SPAdes) (version 2) ...
AATTTGCAATTGCCTGGAAATCCCCGGTATTCAAAGCTATGTTTTGTCCGATTTCACCTGTACCAGGATTGCCTGGGGCAATAAAAAGTTCTGTACACAAAGCACTTTGAGCCATTTTCCAGGCCAGTGCATGTTCCCTGCCACCTGAACCCAGGAGAAGTATAATCATGGATAAAAAGTATTGTAGGATGAAAAAAGCAAAGCAAAGATACAAATTGCTTATTTTAGGTAAATCAACAAATCTAATTGCATGTCTTCAAACCAAAACAAACATCCGAAAGGGCTCTATGTGCTTTTCGCTACGGAAATGTGGGAACGTTTCAATTATTATGGAATGAGAGCCATTTTGGTGCTGTTCATGACAAAAGCACTGCTTTTTTCCAAGGATTTCTCTTCACAACTTTATGGAGGATATACCAGCCTTGTCTACCTCACACCGCTGATTGGAGGCTATTTTGCAGACCGCTTCTGGGGCAATCGGCGTTCCATTATCATAGGCGGACTTGTTATGGCTGTTGGAGAATTTATTCTCTTCTTTTGCGGCAGTGTATACAGCACCAATCCTGAATTATCAACCCTACTTTTCTTTACCGGACTGGGTTTCATGATTTCAGGTAATGGATTTTTCAAACCAAATATTTCGGCATTGGTCGGACAACTCTATCCCAAAGGAGACCGCAGAATTGATGCTGCCTATACCATATTTTACATGGGCATCAATGTGGGTGGTGCACTGGGTCCGTTTATATGCGGATTGGTAGGAGATACCGGCAACCCGGCTGATTTCAAATGGGCATTTATGGCGGGAGGTATTGGTATGTTGCTGAGTGTATTGATTCAGGTATTTTATCATAAAAAATATGTAACAGGGCCAGATCAGCAAATACTGGGATTGGTTCCTGGTAATGCACCAGCCTACAGTAGAAATCCAATTTTCGGAGTGATTGTCTTCCTGTTGCTCATCGGTGTTTCAACAACCCTTTTATATGTGGATTCCGGACTTGCTGAAATCAAACATTGGGGCTTTAATATTGGCAGCTTAAATATTTCAACGGCCTTGTTTACAAACCTGGTCTTTTTGCTGGTAGCATGTATCCTCATTATTGCGCTGATTATTTTCACGGATAAAACACTTACGAAGCTGGAGAAAAGCAAAGTCGCTGTCATATTCACAGTATCCTTTTTTGTGGTCTTCTTCTGGAGTGCCTATGAACAGGCCGGTGCATCGCTCACTTTTTTCGCTGACGAACAAACCAACCGTGACCTTGGATTTTTTGTTGTTCCAGCCAGTTTTTTTGCATCTCTTAATTCCATATTTGTAGTCAGTTTTGCACCCATATTTGCATGGCTATGGGTGAAACTCGGCAAAATGGATCCTTCCTCTCCAACCAAAATGGCCTGGGGACTCCTTTTGCTTGCATTGGGATACCTGTGGATAGCATTTGGGGTTAAGGATGTTCAGCCTGGGATTAAGGTAAGCATGATCTGGCTTGTTGGCATGTATGCATTGCATACAGCGGGTGAGCTATGCCTTTCGCCAATTGGTCTTTCACTTGTCAATAAACTGGCTCCTGTAAAATTTGCATCCATGCTGATGGCAGTGTGGTTTACCGCCAATGCGTTTGCCAATTATCTTGCCGGTGCTTTGAGTAAACTCTATCCAGAAGCAGGAAAAACCAAATTTATCCTCGGATTTCCTATCGAAAATAATTTCAATTTTTTCATGGTATTTGTTGTGATGTCTGGTATGGCAGCTTTTATCCTTTTCTTCCTTTCCAGCAAACTCCAGAAATTGATGAAAGACTAATTCAATTTAAAAAGTAAGTATATGTCTGATAAAAAATTTGTCCCTTTTATTGCCCCTGAAACAGCCATGAAAGAGTTTACACTCAAAGCTGTGGTAACTGGCGCCTGTTTCGGCATCATCTTCGGTGCAGCAACAGTTTATCTGGCACTGAAAGCTGGACTAACTGTGTCAGCATCCATTCCGATTGCAGTGATGTCCATTGCGCTGAGTAAGCTTTTTCTGCGGACGACAATACTTGAGAACAACATCATCCAGACTACAGGCTCAGCAGGTGAAAGCATTGCTGCAGGCGTTGTATTTACCTTACCGGGATTTCTTTTTCTGTCTGAGACCAACAGCGCTGATTATTTCAACTATGTTACCATCCTAGTACTGGCCATTTTTGGCGGTATGCTGGGAACATTGATGATGATTCCGCTGCGGAGTGCACTGATTGTGAAAGAGCATGAAACACTTCCCTATCCTGAAGGAACCGCCTGTGCATCCGTTTTGAAGGCGGGTGAAAAAGGTGGAAATTTTGCAAAAACCGCTTTTGCAGGTCTGGGCATTGCAACAGCATATGCATTTCTTCAGAAAATATTTCATGTTATAGCCGAAACACCAGCTTTCATGACTGCTCAGGCCAATAAATACCTTCCTTCGGCAAAAGTAAGCGGTGAGATAACCCCTGAATACCTGGGTGTTGGATACATCATTGGTCCGAAAATAGCCGGCATCCTTGTAGCAGGCAGTGTATTGACCTGGTTTGTATTTAACCCGCTGCTTGCAACTATTGTACCCGGTGATGTCATCGCGCTACAGCTGGTAAAATTAGGCTACCTGAAAGATATTACCACAGCTGGCGGTCCGGGTGGCTGGGATCCTTCAACACACCAATTCAGTGATTTTTCTGTAGCTATTTATCGCGCTTTTGTAAGACAAATTGGAGCAGGAGCAGTTGCTGCTGGTGGATTCATCACCCTCATCAAAACGATTCCCACCATTATTTCTTCTTTCAAAGGAAGCCTGGGAAGCTTACAGTCGAGCAATGGAGAGCATACTTCCATCAAAAGAACTGAAAAAGACTTATCCGTTAAAATTGTGCTCTGGGGCAGTCTTGCACTCATTTTACTGATGACTTTCATGCCACAGATACCTGGTGAAGGCTTGGCTAGTAAGCTGCTCATTGGCGTACTTGTTGTTTTATTTGGGGCTTTTTTCGTTACTGTCTCTTCAAGGATTGTAGGATTGATAGGCTCGTCCAACAACCCTATTTCAGGCATGACTATTGCAACCATTATGGGAACATGTTTGGTTTTTATTGCAGTGGGCTGGACGGGAAAAGTCTTTGAGCCAATGGCACTGGTAGTGGGCGGTATGATATGCATAGCAGCTGCCAATGCAGGTGCAACATCGCAGGACCTCAAAACCGGATATATACTGGGTGCTACACCGAGAGCTCAACAAATTGCCTTATTCATTGGAGCAATCGTTTCTTCTATTGCAATTGGATTCACCATTAAAATTCTGGATACACCCACACAGGAAATGATGGCAGCAGGCATCAATCATGCTATTGGCACAGACCTGTATGCAGCTCCGCAAGCCACATTGATGGCAACATTGATTAAAGGCATACTGTCTTTCAACCTCGATTGGCAATTTGTACTTGTAGGTGTAGCCATTGCAGTGGTAATGGAACTTTGTGGTATCAAAGCACTCAGTTTCGCTATTGGCATTTACCTACCACTCTCTACAACATTACCCATTTTCATTGGAGGTGCAATCAGAGGAATTGTAGATGGGAAAAAGAAAAAACAAGAGGCAGAAAATAAAGGGGAAGAAGAAGATTTGAGGAAGGGAAACCTTTTTGCTACCGGATTGGTTGCAGGAGGTGCCATTGCAGGGGTTATTGTAGCCTTCCTCTCAGCCAATGAAAATATTGCCCGGATGTTGAAAAAAGTCAACCTGGAAGAAGCCCTTACCCATCAATTGGGAGAACAAGGTTATTTTATACTGGGCAGCATACTCTTTTTCGCCCTTGCTTTTATACTCTTCAGGGTAGCTATGAGTAAGGAAGTAACTAATAATGAAAATGTATGATATGCCGGTTAGATCATTGAAATTCGCACTACCCCTGAGCCTATTTTTGATGGCACTCATATCTTTTTATGGCAAAGGAATCATGACGTTTATTCCGGTATTTTATGTTTTCTTTTTTATACCGCTTGCGGAGCTGCTTATTCCGGCTAATCCGGAAAACATGAATGCAGCGGAAGAACAGCTTGCCAAAGCAGACAAAACATATGACCTCTGGGTTTATATAACACTTCCCCTACAGTACACCTTCTTGCTGATTTTCCTGTTTTCTGTATCAGACCGGGGGTTGACCAACTTGGAACTTTCAGGAAGGGTTATCAGCATGGGATTGCTATGTGGAGCTTTTGGCATTAATGCTGCACATGAATTGGGGCATCGCAACAAACCATTTGAAAGGAATATGTCTAAGGCCTTATTGCTTACATCCCTTTACATGCATTTTTACATTGAACACAATAAAGGTCACCACAAAAATGTGTCAACTCCTGAAGACCCAAGCAGTGCGCGGAAATGGGAGCCGGTGTACTTATTTTACTTCAGAACTATCATAAATGGGTACATCTCAGCATGGCAAATTGCAGCAGGTGAACAGCGGAAAAAATCAAGACCGGTTATCCATTTCACAAACCCCATGATTCGGTATCAACTCCTTCAGCTTATACTATTGCTGACGATTTATATGATTTTTGGAATCTACGTAACACTGTATTTTTTTGCTGCAGCAAGTATTGGTTTTCTACTATTAGAAACAGTAAACTACATTGAACATTATGGGCTTCAGCGGAAAAAAATGGAAAATGGCTACGAGCGTGCAATGCCCGAACACAGCTGGAACAGCAGTCATATTCTTGGAAGGCTGATGTTGTTTGAGTTATCCAGACACAGTGACCACCATTACCTTGCAAGCAGAAAATATCAAATACTCCGGCATCACGATGAAGCTCCACAGATGCCAACAGGTTATCCTGGCATGATGTTACTTTCTTTTATTCCTCCACTTTGGTTCTCGATTATGCACAAAAGAATCGATGATTTCAAAAATCGCAATCAATTGATGATATCCGAACCAAAATAAGGCCTGAGAGCCTCAGGTATGAGAATACCATCGGGCGTTTGGTAATTTTCAAGGAGGCTCGCCATGATACGCGGCAATGCCAGTGAACTACCATTGAGCGTATGCACCAATTGTGTCTTGCCATTTTCATCTCTGGTGCGGATCTTCATCCGGTTCGACTGAAAAGTTTCAAAATTTGAAACGGAACTCACTTCCAACCATCTTTCCTGCGCAGCACTGTATACTTCAAAATCATAGGTCATCGCCGAAGCAAATCCCATATCACCACCGCACAATCTGAGAATTCTATAAGGTAACCCGAGAGACTGGATTAGCTTTTCAACATGTACTACCATTTCTTCCAGTACTGCGTAACTTTTATCAGCTGTGGTCATGTAAACAATTTCAACCTTATCAAACTGATGAACCCTGTTCAGTCCACGCACATCTTTTCCAAAACTGCCGGCTTCTCTCCGGAAACAGGGCGTATATGCCGTCATTTTTACCGGTAGTTCAGTCGGGGCAATGATTTCGTCTCGGTAGATATTGGTAACCGGAACTTCAGCTGTTGGAATCAGATATAGTTCATCTGCAGTTACATGGTACATTTGCCCTTCCTTGTCTGGCAACTGACCGGTACCATAAGCTGAAGCAGTGTTAACTACAAAGGGAGGAATATACTCTGTATAACCCGCATTGATATTGTGATCCAGAAAATACTGTATCAGTGCCCGCTGGAGCTTCGCTCCTTTTCCTTTGTATAGCGCAAAACCACTACCCGTGATTTTAACGCCTGTCTGGAAATCAACAAGTCCGTATTTTGTTATAAGATCCCAGTGAGGTACTGCACCTGCATGTAATTTAGGAATCTCTCCACCTTGCCTGACAACCTCATTGTCGTCGGCAGACTTTCCTAAAGGCACTAGGGTATGCGGTAGATTTGGCAACCTGACCAGCATTCCATCCAATTTCGCTTCAACTGCGGTTAGTTCCTGTGCAAGGTGATCAATTGACTCTTTCATGGATGAAACAGCAGATTTCAGCAATTCTGCCTCTTCACGCTTACCTTGCCCCATTAGGGCCCCAATTTCCTTGGATGAGGTATTTCTTTTGGCCAGCAGTTCGTCAGACTGAAACTGCAGTTGCTTCCGCTGATCATCAGCATCAATTATCTTTTCAACCAATTCGGTATCCTGAAAGTTTTTTTTCTGAAGGCTGGCAACAACCAGTTCACGGTTGTTGCGAATAAACGACAACTGGAGCATCCCTAAAAATTTATGCAAAGATAAGCAATCGGTACAGATGCTTTAAATTTGCAGTATGATGATAGCAGATGACCTTCAAGCACGCTGGTGGAAGCTGGAGGAAAAAATGATCCACCGGTTTGGGAAAAAGCCTGACCTCGAATCAATCCTGTTTCTGATAGGTGTCCAGGAAGTTAGGGGCGCCGGACACCAATTTACCAAAGAACAAAAACAGGACCTCATGCACGTGGCTGTGTGCACCGTTTTGGCCCCAAGCGGATTTTACGAGCATTCCGGCTGGGATGAAGATGGCTGGCCGCACTTCAACCAGAAAAAAGAATTGTCCCCTATGAGTCTGATTGAACAGGAAAACTTCATGAAAGACCATGTTTTGTTTTACTTCGATCAAAATGAATTCTGATGAAAAAATCCATCCTTATCACAGTCATTTCATGCTATGTAATAACCCTGTTTTCACCAGTTCAGGCACAACCGGCTGTTAAACTCAGGAAAAAAGATTTTCGAAGTGATATCCGCATGCTAACAGATTCTGGCATCCTTGTACTTCGCTTGAATGATTCCACGCCAACGCACCGTAATAATTTTCTCAGGTTGGTTAAAACCCACTATTATGATGGCATCAATTTTCACCGCATCATCAGTGGCTTCATGATTCAGGCGGGTGATGAAAAAACGAAAAAAGGTGCCGACAGCACAAAATTCCTTGCAGGCTATACACTTGCCGCAGAAATCAGACCAGACCTTTTTCACAGAAAAGGGATGCTTGCTGCAGCAAGATTAGGAGATAACGTAAATCCAACCAAAGCTAGCAGTGGTGTGCAGTTCTATATTGTTCAAGGACGCGTATTCAATGATAAGAGCCTTGATTCAGTTGAAACTTACCGAATGAATGGCAGAAAAATTCCGGTTGAACAACGAAATGTATATAAAACCATTGGGGGATCACCACATTTGGATCAACAATACACCATATTTGGAGAACTAATCAGCGGTTTCGATGTTTTAGATAAAATAGCTGGCGTGAAAACAACAGGAAGATCCGGTGGAGACAAACCAACTCAGGATATCAGGATAAAGAAAGTACGCCTGACACGCAGGAATATCTAAAAGAAAAGAATCAATAATGTAAACGAATAAGAAAAATTATTCCACATAATAAAAAAATTAAGCGTTAAAATTGCAAAAAATATACTGCCATGAATTTTCCAGATAACCTCAGGTATACCAAAGAACATGAATGGATTGCTATTGAAGGAAATACAGCTACCATAGGGATTACCGAGTTTGCACAAAGTGAATTGGGAGATATAATCTATATAGACATAGAAACTATTGGCAAAACACTTGATTCTGATAAGGTATTCGGCACAGTAGAAGCTGTCAAAACAGTCAGCGATTTGTTTTTGCCTGTTTCCGGAACCCTCACAGAAAAGAACCCCTTGTTGGAAAGCCAACCTGAGCTTGTAAATACAGACCCTTATGGTGATGGTTGGATGGTTAAGATGACAGTAAGCGACCTGGCGCAGGTTGAAAACCTGATGGATGCTGCCACTTACAAGACATTGATAGGCGCATAATCGATGCACAAATTACTGACAAACAAATGGACGGCAGTCACTTGGACTGTCGTTATCTTTTTATTATTGGGATTGAACAACGAACATGTGCCGGAAGTAAGCATGTTCAACTTCAAATTCCGTGATAAGCTATATCACTGCATTGTTTTTGCTGTATATGCATTTCTGTGGTTCGGAGTTGGGTATCGGAACACGATGACAAGTCTGAAAAAGCTTTACATGACAGTTTTTATCACGGGGTTGATCTTTGGAATCGGTATGGAATTTTTTCAGGAAGCATTTACAAATAGACAATTTTCCTGGTGGGATGGCTTTGCAGATATACTTGGATTGTTACTGGGTTTAGGTATTGTAAAAAAAAGCCCCTATGGAAATAGGGGCCGTAACCAAAACTAACTGCTTATGAGAAAAAAAATTATTTCTGTTTATTGGATGCAGGTTGAGTAAATTTTCCATCACCATTTCTGTTAAAAATTTGCAAATGGCTCAACGTGATCACAGATTCAATGCCTGCACAATATATAGACGAAAAAAGTACCCTTAAAATTGTTAAAGGCCCTATAAATCAATAAATTATTTTTTTACAGCAAATAGGGCATTAAAACAGCTACTGGGTAAGCTTGCTTGCATTTTCAGCAAATTGAAGGGCATCAATCAATTCACTGATGCCGCCATTAAGCACTTCCTGCAGATTGTATAATGTCATCCCGATGCGGTGATCAGTAACACGACCCTGCGGAAAATTATATGTTCTGATCTTGGCAGACCTGTCTCCCGTTGAAACAAGGCTCTTCCTATGCCTCGAAATTTCATCTTCCTGCTTTCTCACCTGTTCCTCATACAATCTGGTGCGCAACATCTGCATGGCTTTTTCCCTATTACCAAGTTGTGTTCGTTCTGTTTGACAGATTACAACTGTTCCTGTGGGAATATGGGTAAGCATGACCTTTGTCTCAACCTTGTTTACATTCTGACCTCCCGCACCACCACTTCGGGAAGTTTCCATCTTTACATCACTATCCCTGATTTCAACATCAACCTCTTCGGCCTCCGGCATAACAGCAACAGTGGCAGCACTTGTATGCACCCTACCACTTGCCTCTGTTTCAGGTACACGCTGGACCCTGTGAACCCCGCTCTCAAACTTCATTGTACCATAGACCTCATCACCACTTACTTCAAGCTGGACCTCTTTAAATCCACCCATAGTTCCCTCGTTTTCAGACAGGATAGCGGTTTTCCAACCCTTGGTCTCACAGTATCTGATATACATCCGTAACAAATCTCCGGCAAAAAGGGATGCCTCATCACCACCTGTACCCGCCCTGATCTCCAAAATGGCATTCTTATCATCCTGTGGATCTTTGGGTATCAGCATATTCCTGATCTGCTTTTCCAGAACTAACTGTTGTTCTTCCAAACCTTCCGCTTCAGCCTTTGCCAATTCCCGTAATTCATCATCATCGCCCATCAAAGCCTCCCGGTTAAATTCTATATCAGACAACAGGTTTTTATAAGCTTGGTAAACGTGGACAATTTTTTCAAGACTTCTATATTCTTTGGAAAGCTGACTGAATCTTTTATTGTCACCAACCACTTCAGGATTGGTTAACGCAACACCTATATCATCAAATTTCGCCTTGATGGCTTCCAGTTTATCAAGCATATTATAATCCCGGCATTGATCCGGCCTTTTTTTTTAATTTAGTGTGCAAAGTTACTTTATTTTAGAGCATGAACTACCGCAAATTAAAGGCAGATAAGATCTTCGATGGATACAGCATTTTTGACGCACACCACACACTCATCTTGGATGAATCAGGAAAAATTGTAGATCTTATAATGGATGCTGATGCAGGCAGTGATGCAGAAATTTACAAGGGATTACTTTGTCCGGGCTTTATCAACGCCCATTGTCACCTGGAACTGAGCCACCTCAAAGATGTGATTCCTATGCATACCGGTCTAATCCCTTTTCTCATGCAGGTTGTTGGCAAAAGGAACTTCCCAATGGACTTCATCCTTTCCAGGATAGCTGAGGCAGAACAGGAAATGTATGCCGGTGGGATAGTTGCGGTTGGAGATATCGGAAACACAGATAACACACTTGCCACCAAAAAAAATAGCCGTATTCGTTGGAATAATTTTGTTGAGATACTGGGTATTGATGATTTGAAATCTGACGAGTACCTGGAGCAATATGGCAAAGTTTTACAGGCTTTCAATTCAGCAGCTCCTGACCTGGATCCCGGGCATTTTAAGTCAGCATTTGTACCTCATGCACCCTATACAATTAGTCCGGAAACGTTTCGAAAAATTAACGAGGCCACTGCAGGCAGGGTGATTTCAGTCCATAACCAGGAAACACCTGCTGAAGATGAATTATACAGAAC
>Ga0208009_1000626_pt1 | contig 10174 bp, 6 predicted proteins | sample Wag4_2014_7_16_FD_187364 | JGI IMG/M metagenome (GOLD analysis project Ga0208009, IMG submission 187364) | Fresh water mixed with fracking chemicals microbial communities from Ohio, USA - Utica-2 Time Series FC 2014_7_16 (SPAdes) (version 2) ...
CGCTGCCATGCCGTGCTCGACATCGCCCGGATCACGGCCGTGCTGCACCGGGCCGGTCGCCTCGACGATGCCCAGGTGACCACACTCCTGAGGGATGCCCGCCTGGCCTAGGACTGCGGCCCAGTCCGTAACCACCCCCATCTGGCCGCCTGAAGCTGCCGTGACCCCGCTGCCGTGACGTCGTTTTCCGAGCCCTTCCTGCGCCGGCCCGTGCTCACGCTGGTGGCAACCGTGCTGGTGCTGCTGGCTGGGCTTGTGGCCCTGCCAAGGCTGGAGGTGGAGAATCTGCCGGCGATCGCCCCCAGCCGCGTCACGGTGCGGGCCACCTACCCGGGCGCCAGCCCGGAAGTCGTGGAGCAGGGGGTGACAGCCCTGCTGGAGAAGCAGCTAAACGGAGTGGACCGGCTCGACCAGATCCGCTCGACCAGCTCCAACGGTGGCAGCGCGATCAACCTCACCTTCACCGGCGGCGATCCGGAACTCAATCAGATCAACACCCAGAACGAGGTGGCGGTGGTGCAGCGGCAGCTGCCGGCTCCGGTGGCCCGCTTCGGCGTGCAGGTGCGGCGCAGCTCCGACGACCTGCTGATGGTGCTGAGCTTCAGCGCCGATCGCGCCACCTACAGCGACACCTTTCTGAGCGGCTGGGTCGATCAGGTGGTGAAGGACAGGCTGCAGCGGGTGCCGGGTGTGGGCAACGTCAACCTCTCCGGTGGCAGCAGCCTCGCCTTCCGGCTCTGGCTGGATCCGGTTCGCCTGCAGGAGCGGAACCTCACCTTGGCAGACGTACGGCGTGAACTGCAGGCCCAGAATGTGCTGGCCGCTCTGGGGCAGCTCGGCGAAGCCCCCAGTCCACCGGGTCAGGAGCTGACCCTGCCGCTGCGGCTGGAGGGCCGGCTCCGTTCAGCTGAGGCCTTCACCCAGTTGGTGGTGGGGCGTGCTCCGAACGGCGGCGTGACCCTGCTCGGCGATGTGGGCCGGGTGGAGCTTGGCAGCGAGAGCTACGACACCCTGGCCACGAACCTCGACGGTGATGCCGTGGTGGCGGTGGTGGTCTTCCAGCGCGACGGCAGCAACGCCCTGCAGGTGAGCGAGGCCGTCAACAGGGCCCTGGAGGAGCTTGCGCCCCAGTTCCCGCCGGGTGTGAATCTGCAGCTGATCGTCGACGAAGCCGACTTCGTGCGCGGCAGCATCGACGCCACCACAGCCAGCCTGCGCGATGCGGTGCTGCTGGTGTTCCTGGCACTGCTGCTGGGTCTGGGCAATCTGCGCCTCGCCCTGATCACAGCAATGGCGGTGCCGGTGGCCCTGGTGGGCTCGCTGATCCTGCTGCTGCTGAGCGGGCAGTCGATCAACAGCCTCACCCTGTTCGGGATGGTGCTGGCCACCGGGCTGGTGGTCGACGACGCGATCGTGGTGAGTGAAGACATCGGCCGAAGGCTCGAACAGGGCACCGCTCCGCTGCGGGCGGCCAGCGAGGCGATGGCCGAACTGGGCAGCGCGGTGATTGCCACCTCGCTGGTGCTGGTGGCGGTGTTCGTGCCGGTGCTGGGCTTGGGAGGGAGCGTCGGCCGGCTCTACGCACCGATCGCGATCACGATCAGCGCCACGATCACCTTCTCCACCTTCAACGCCCTGACGTTCACGCCGATGGCCGCCAGCCGGCTGCTGGGCAGCGGAGGGGCTGAACCTGGCTGGCTGCAGCGCTGGATTGACCCACCGAGGCGCTGGCTGGAATCGCTTGAAGCTCCCTATGGACGTCTGCTGGAGAGCTGCCTGGCGATGCGGCGTCGGCTGCTGGCGCTGCTGCTGGTCGGTCTGCTGCTGACCGGCGTGGCGCTCCAGCGGCTGCCGCGAGCGTTCATTCCCCAAGAGGACAACGGCCAGCTGCGGGGAGTGGTGATCCTCGCCGACGGCATGGGTCTGCAACCGACTGCGGCCGTGTTGGAGCAAGTGCGCCGGGTCGTGGCGGCGGAGCCGTTGATCACACGCGCCAACTTCTATGCGGGCCGCTCCTTTGGCGACAACAGCCCCAACAAGGGAACCTTCTACCTGCGCCTCAAGCCGATCGAAGCACGCCGCCGCGCCGACCAGAGCACGGCGGCCGTGGCCACACGTCTGAATGCCCGCCTGCGGCGCCAGGTGAAGGGCGCGGTGGTGCAACTGAGTGAAGCCCCCTCGGTGCGGGGTTTCAGCGCCGAAGGGGGACTGGAGCTGGAGCTGCTCGACAGCAGCGGGGGCCGCCTGAGCCTGACTGCGTTCGCCGATCAGGTGCAGGACTTCATCCGGGCCGCCATGGCCACCGGTCAGTTCGAGCGGGTCTCCACCCGGTTCACGGCCAACGCTCCCACCCTGCAGCTGGTGCCGGACCGACTCCAGCTCGCCTCGCTCGGTGTGGATCTGGCGACCGTGGTCGACACCCTGGGCAGTGGCATCGGCAGCGACTACGTCAACGACAGCTTCGAAAGTGAGCAGGTCCGCAAGGTGATCCTGCAGCTCGAAGGGTCCAGCCGCCGCGACCTCGACGACCTGCTGGCCCTGCCGGTACGCAGCGCGAGCGGCCGGCTGATCCCCCTGGCCCAACTGGTGCGGATCGAGCAGAGCAGTGGCCCGACGAGCATCAACCGCACCCGCCTGGTGCGCTCGATCAGCGTGCGCGCTCTGCCTGTGGCGGGCGTGAGCAGCGGTCAGGCGATGGCCACCCTCGAGCAGGTGCAACGGGAACGCGGAGCCGGCACGGAGCTGGAGTGGGCAGGTCTGGCCAGGGAAGAGGCCAGCGCCGCAGGGGGAAACACCCTCACCTTCGCTCTGGCCGTGCTTGTCACCCTGCTGGTGCTGGCAGCCCTCTACGACAACTTCCTCGACCCCTTCATCATCCTGATGACTGTGCCCCTGGCGGTGCTGGGGGCGCTGATCGGTCTGGCCTTGCGTGGCGTTGCCCTCGATGTCTACGGCCAGATGGGTCTGCTGGTGCTGGTGAGCCTGGCCGCCAAGAACGGGATCCTGATCGTTGAATTCGCCAACCAGCGTCTGCGGGACGGGCTGGCTCTCGACAGCGCCATCCGCGAGGCCGCCCGCTCGCGCCTGCGGCCGATCCTGCTCACTGCCATCTCCTCCCTGGCGGGGTTCGTGCCGCTGCTGCTGGCCACAGGCTTCGGCTCAGGCAGTCGGGTGAGCATCGGCACGGTGGTGTTCTCCGGCCTGCTGGTCGCCACCGTGCTCAGCCTGTTCGTGGTGCCGGTGCTCTACCGGATCGTGAAGGGCTGGGAACTGCGCCTGATCAGCCGTCGTGCCGCCGGTCTGCCTGGGTCAGGCGACTGATCAACACCCCCAGCACCACCGCCAGATAGAACGTGCCCGCCATGGCAACCGTAACGCTGAGAATCTGAGCCAGAGCGCTGACTGGATACAGATCGCCGAAGCCCGTCGTGGTGAGGCAGACAAAGGCGAAGTAGTTGAGCCGCACGAAGTTCAGACCCCACACCGGCCCATTCGGTGCCATCTCCGGGGTGCCGAGGATGTCGCTGCTGAAGCTGCCCGGCTCGATGGTTTCCAGCACGGAGAACACCAGGCCGGCGCTCAGGCCGAGCATCAGGTACCCGGCGAGGGCGCCGCGCAGCACATCGAAGTTGACCTCACGTTCCTGGGACAGGGCCTCGATCAGGCGAATGGCGCTCCAGACGCTGAACAGCCCCCAGAGAGCGAGCACGGGCAAACCGCTGCCGCGCATGCCGACCGGAGTGACGTACCAGAACATACCGGTGATGAGCGCCGCGCCACCGACGATGCGAAAGAACAGACCAGGCCAGGGTCCTTCACCGGGGCGAGCCCGCACCGGGGCGAAGGTCAGCAGCATCACCAGCCCGAGCAGCTGATAGCCGATCGCGGACAAGCGGTTCCAGGGGCCGGGCAGGGTGAAGCTCACCAGCACCGCCAGGCAGATGCTGAGCAGCAGGCGGTAGCTGATGGCGCGGCTCAAGGCAGAGGCCCGGGGAATGCCGTCAGCATTCCGCCAGGACGGCCCGCTGGCAACTACCAATCCACAACCACCAACCACAACCGCCCCGCCTGCAACAGCCCCGCCTACAACAGCCAACCGCGGCAGACCAGAGCCAGCCCGGCCGCGCAGGGATCAACAGAGCTCAGCCTCAGGGCCCTGCATGGATGGCAGCGAGGATCTCCGCCAGATCAGTGTGCGGAGTGATCGACAGGGCTCGCTCCCGTTCGGTTGCATCCAGCGGCTGCAACTGCTGCCGCTGCCGCTCCAGCACGATCAGATCGGCATCCGAAGGGTCCACGCCTGTCTGGACGCGCCGTTGAATCCGATCGCACAACAACGGCAGGGGCGTGCGCAGGTCGAGCAGATGCCAGGGCAACGCCAGGCGCTCCGCCACGGCGGCCATCGCTTGGCGCTGGCGCCGCTGCAGGAAGGTGGCGTCGACAATCACGTTGAAACCGCTCGCCAGCAGGCGGTTCGCCAACGCCGGCAGGTGTTGCAGATAGAGCTCCTCGCTCACGGCGTCGGCATACGGATCACCGTGCCGCCGGGTCTGGGGCGGTATGCCCCAGCGACCGAACCAGCGCTTGCGCTCCACATCTGAGCAGAGGCGAATGGCCGGCAGGGCGGCGGCGAGCCGGATCGCCAGATGGGACTTGCCGGAACCGGACAACCCATGACAGAGCAGCAACCGCGGCGATGCCGGCGCCAGTTGACGCTCGGCGACAGCCAGGTAGGCCGCCAGGGGGCCCCGCTCATCCCGGTCACCGCTGAGGGCCGCCACCTTGGCCCGCACCAGGGCCCGGTAGCTGACGTACCAACGCCACAGTTCCAGGCCGCCATAGTCGCCGCTGTGCTCCAGCCACCGGTTCAGCAGGCGGCTGGCGAGTTCCGGCTGGCGACGCTCCTGCAGATCCATCACCAGAAAGGCCATGTCGCTGATCACGTCGATCCAGCGCAGGTCGGGACTGAAGGCCAGGCAGTCGAACACGACGATGCGGCCGTGCTCCAGCAGCATGTTGCCCAGGTGCAGATCACCGTGGCATTCCCGCACGCGGCCCTCCTGCTGACGCCGGTGGATCAACGGGATCAGCAGCGGAAACCGGCTCTCGGTCCACTGGCGAATCCGATCCAGACGGGGGGCAAGGGTGGCAGGGATGCGGGACTGCAGCGCCTGAAAGTTGGCGCGCACCGGATCGAGCACGGCCGCCGGGCTGCCGAAGACGCTCCCCGCCGGCGCCACCGCCGCCTCAGCATGAAACCGGGCAAGGCTGTGGGCCAGGCCATCGATCTGGCCGGTCTGCACATCCCCCCGATCGAGCGCCGCCGGCAGCAGGCTCTCCTGGGGAAACTGACGCATGCGCACCGCCCAGGCCAGCACTTCGCTGGCAGCCAGGCCTCCGGCCGGCGCCGGCAACACCCGCGGACTGTCTGCGGGTGCAAGCACAACCGCCAGATCGAGATACAGATCGCTGCAGAGGCGGCGGTTCAGCCGCAGTTCCTCGCGGCAATCCCCCAGGCGCTGCTCGAGGCTGGTGAAGTCGAGAAAGCCGAGATTGAGCGGCTTGGGCAGCTTGTAGGCGTAGGGCCCGGTGAGCAGCACCCAGGAAATGTGGGTTTCCACCAGCCCGATCGGCTCCTGCACCGGATGGGGCCAGGGAGCGGGGGTGCGCAGCCGGTCGATCAGGCGCTGAGCATCGGCGAGCAGCGCGCTCTGGCGGTCTGCATCGGCAGCCGGGCGACTGCTGCCGTCGTCAATCAAACCCCAGCAGGTCGAAGATCTCCCTGTCCTTGAGCGGTTCAGCCTCCAGGGGCTCAACGCTGTCGAGCATAGCCTGGGCGAGCTTGATGTATTCCTTCTGCACCGCCTCCACCTCCGGAGTCGACTCCATCTCAAAAATCGTGCACTTCTTGAGACGGGAGCGGCGGATGGCGTCGAGATCGGGGAAATGGGCCATGGTCTTCATGCCGACCCGGGCATTGAACTTATCGATCTCATCGGTGTCCCTGGAGCGGTTGGCCACCACTCCGCCGAGCCGCACCTTGTAGTTTTTGGCCTTCGCCTGGATGGCGGCCATGATCCGGTTCATGGCAAAGATCGAATCGAAGTCGTTCGCCGTGACGATCAGGCAGTAGTGGGCGTGCTGCAGGGGTGCAGCGAAGCCGCCACACACCACATCGCCGAGCACGTCGAAGATCACCACATCGGTGTCCTCCAGCAAATGGTGCTCCTTCAGCAGCTTCACGGTCTGCCCGGTGACGTAACCACCGCAGCCGGTGCCGGCCGGCGGCCCCCCGGACTCCACACACTGAACGCCGTTGAATCCCTCGAACACGAAGTCTTCAGGCCGCAGTTCCTCGGTGTGGAAATCAACGGTTTCAAGGATATCGATCACGGTTGGCACCATCCGCTTGGTGAGGGTGAAGGTGCTGTCGTGCTTGGGATCACAACCGATCTGCAACACCCGCTTGCCGAGCTTGGAAAAGGCAGCCGAAAGATTGGAGCTGGTGGTGCTCTTGCCGATGCCCCCTTTGCCATACACGGCGATGACCAGGGCGCCCTCTTCGATGTGCAGGGCAGGATCCTGGTGCACCTGCACACTGCCATCCCCATCGGGGCGGCTGAGGGTGGCTGTCATGACAATGGTTCCTGACTCCAAACACCATCCAACTCAGGCCTGGGTGCACCTTGTGGGCTGTTGGTGCAAAGCGAAACATCAACGCCTGCACAGATGGGGATCCCCGCACAGATGAGTGGGTATCCATACTCAACAAGGGTGACATTCAGCCGTTTCGCCGCCTCTGGGCAGCATTCCTGACCGCTGCTCGCTCGCATGGTGCGGCCAGCGCATGGTGCGGCCAGGCCGTCAGCGGCTGAAGTGGGCCTTGGCGTCATGCAGAGTCTCGGCATCGATGGTGGCGATGCCTCGCTCGCGGGCAAAGGTCTCGGTGTTACGCCGCACCTTGTTCCGCACGAAGAAGGGAATGCTGTGCAGCTCGGCCTCGCCATCGGCGCTCCAGACCAGAGCCTCCGCCGCGGCTGCCGGCAGGTCCAGCGGCTGGGTTGCTGCCGGCGTGTGTGCGGCGGCCGGCGCCCCCTCGGCCAAGTGGCTGCGATGGCCTTCCACGAATTCGAAATCGTGGCGGAACATGCCGATCAGGTGTTCCTCCAGCCCCATCATCAGGGGGTGGACCCAGGCGTCGAAGATCACATTGGCCCCTTCCCAACCCATCTGCGGGGAGGTCCGGGCCGGCACATCCTGCACATGCAGGGGCGTGCTGATCACGGCGCAGGGGATGCCCAGGCGCTTGGCGCTGTGGCGCTCCATCTGGGTGCCGAGCACCAGCTCCGGCGCCGCTTCGCTCATGGCGGCCTCCACCGCCAGGTAGTCGTCAGTGATCAGGGCTTCCAGACCCAGCGCCTGGGCAGCAGCGCGCACCTCACGGGCCTGCTCACGGCTGTAAGTGCCCAGACCCACCACCTTGAAGCCCAGTTCGCGGCTGGCGATGCGAGCGGCGGCGATGGCATGGCTGGCGTCGCCGAAAATGAACACCCGCTTGCCGGTGAGATAGGTGGAATCCACCGAGCGCGAGTACCAGGGCAGGCGTGAGCGCCGTTCGGCAGCACAGACTGCCTCGGCACCAGGCCGCAGCTCGGCAGGCAGCTCCATCCCCAGCACGGCGTGAACCTCGCGCAGGAAATCGAGGGTGGCGCCCACACCGATCGGTACCGTGCGCACCGTCGCCATGCCGAAGCTGCGCTCCAACCAGCTGCACAGGGTGCCCGCCACCTCGGGATAGAGGCAGAGGTTGGCGTCGGCCGAGGGGATGCGCTGCAGGTCTGCTGGCCGGGCCCCCAGCGGCGCCACCACGGCCACATCGATGCCGTAGCTGCCCAGCAGGTGGGTGATCTCACGGACGTCATCACGGCAGCGGAACCCCAGCAGCGAGGGGCCCAGCAGATTGAGCCGGGGCCGGCGACCCTCAGCCCGCCAGCGGCCTGGATCGGGCTTCGGGCTGCCGGGGGGTGGCAATTGCGGTTTCAGCAGGCCGCGCACCAGCTGATACAGCGTCTCAGCGGCGCCCCAGTTCTCCTTCTTGGAATAGGCGGGCAGCTCCAGGCTCACCATCGGGATGCCGCCCAGGTCCATGCCGGCGGCCAGGGCGCCGGGCTGGTCCTGAATCAGCTCGGCGGTGCAGCTTTCGCCCACCAGCAGGGCCTCGGGCGCAAAGCGCTCCACCGCCTCGGCGATCGTGCGTTTCACCAGCTCGGCCGTGTCACCCCCCAGATCCCTGGCCTGGAAAGTGGTGTAGGTGACGGGCGGGCGCCGGTCGCGCCGCTCGATCATCGTGAACAGCAGATCGGCGTAGGTGTCGCCCTGGGGCGCGTGCAGCACGTAGTGCACCCCCTCCATCGAAGCGGCGATCCGCATGGCGCCCACGTGGGGCGGGCCTTCATAGGTCCAGAGGGTCAGTTCCACGGCAGTCGGTTGAAGGGGGCTTCAGGCGAAAGGTCAGGAGCGGTGAGGCGCTGGTCAGGCAAAGGAGATCGCGCGATGGCGGCGCAGGGGACGGGCGAACAGCTCGGCCAGATCGCCGGCCTGGTCGATGCCGTGGATGGGGCTGAACACCAGCTCGATCGACCACTTGGTGGCCATGCCCTCCGCCTCCAGGGGATTGGCCAGACCCAGACCGCACAGCACCAGATCGGGGTGGGCCTGTCGCACCCGGGCGAGCTGGTTGTCCAGGTGCTGCCCCTCGCTGAGCTGGGTGCCCGCAGGCAGCAGGGCCAGCTCCTCGGCCATCAGCTGGCGGTCGAGGTAGGGGGTGCCCACCTCGACCAGCTCCATGCCGCACTCAAGGGAGAGGAAGCGGGCCAGGGGGATCTCCAGCTGGGAATCGGGCAGCAGGAACAGGCGCTTGCCCGCCAGCACCTCGCGCTGGGGAGCCAACGCCCGTCGCCCCCGCTCCACCAGGGGATCCAGCACCTCCGCCACCCGCTCGGGCGCCACGCCGAAGGCGGTGGCCGCCGCCGCCATCCAGGCCCGGCTGCCCTCCACGCCGAAGGGGTAGGGAGCGCGGATCAGCGCGGCGCCCCGGTCCACCAGGGCCCGGGCGGTGCCACTGAGATACGGCTGGGCGAGAAGCAGCCTGGTGCCAGGGCCCACGGCCGGCAGCTCGGTCGAGCGGCGCGGCGGCAGGCTCGCCACCCGCGCGATGCCCAGCTTGTGAAACAGCGCGATCAACCGGTCTTCGACCGCATCGGCCAGGGTGCCGACGATCAGCAACTGATCCGTTTCGCTGCCGGACTCGACGCGTGGCATCAATGGGATCAGGGCCTGCAGGGCGCCGTCCTCGCCCTGGGTGAAGGTGGTTTCGATGCCGCTGCCGCTGTAGTTGAGCACCATCACGCGGCCGGCGTGGGCCCGGTTGAGCCGCTCGGCCGCCTTGGCCAGATCGAGCTTGATCACCTCGCTGGGGCAGCTGCCCACCAGAAACAGGGTGCGAATCTCTGGGCGGCGCGCCAGCAGCTGGGTCACCAGCCGGTCGAGCTCCTCATTGGCATCAGCCAGGCCGGCCAGGTCGCGCTCCCCCAGGATCGCTGTGCCGAAGCGCGGTTCGGCGAAGATCATCACGCCGGCGGCGCTCTGAATCAGGTGGGCGCAGGTGCGCGAGCCCACCACCAGGAAGAAGGCATCCGGCATGCGCCGGTGCAGCCACACGATCGAGGTGAGCCCGCAGAACACTTCCCGCTGTCCGCTCTCGCGCAGCACCGCCGTCGGGGCCGGATCACCCAGCTGCTGTTGGGGTGCGTTCTCCTGGCTCAGGACGCCTGTGCTGGCGGCCGGGGAGCTTGCGGCGGTGGACATGCCGGACTGCAGCGGTGCACAGGCTTCAGAGTGCCGCGCGCCCCAACGGCTTGGGTCGGCTGCGGCCGAAATCACCGGATTTATTTGGGATCAGCGCAGCGCCGCCAGGTCGGTTGCATCGCCTCCAGCGGCGCGGGGGTGGGGGGGCACTGAGCGGCCTCCAGCAAACCGGGCAGGAATCGCGAGCGGATCCCCACCAAGACCTGTTGCCATCCAGTCCGCTTGGTTGAATGGCGCTTGATGGCTTTCCTGTTCAGACGCCGGCGCCGGCGTCTGAACAGGAAAGCCATCAAGCGCCATTCAACCA
>Ga0208009_1000633_pt1 | contig 10079 bp, 11 predicted proteins | sample Wag4_2014_7_16_FD_187364 | JGI IMG/M metagenome (GOLD analysis project Ga0208009, IMG submission 187364) | Fresh water mixed with fracking chemicals microbial communities from Ohio, USA - Utica-2 Time Series FC 2014_7_16 (SPAdes) (version 2) ...
GCGCCTCAGTGGACCTGGCCGAGGGCGCTGAGCAGATCCCGGCTGGCCGCCCCCGCATCCGCCGCCGCGGTGATCGCCCGCACCACCGCCACCCGCTCGGCTCCGGCACGGCGCAGCTCCGGCACCACCTCAGCCGTGATTCCCCCGATCGCAAACCAGGGGATGCGGGCGGTGCTGCTCGCCTCGCGCACATAGGCCAGGCCCACCGGCTGCCGGCCTGGCTTGGTGGGTGTGGCCTGCACCGGCCCGACGCCGGCGTAGTCGCAGCCATCCGCCTCCGCCTGGCGCAGCTGGGTCAGGGCATGGGTGCTGCGCCCGATCAGCCGGTGCGGTCCGAGCAAGCGGCGGGCAACGGCCGGCGGCAGATCCCCCTGGCCGAGGTGCACGCCATCGGCGTCCACAGCCAGGGCCAGGTCGATGCGGTCGTTCACCAGGAACAGCGCTCCATGACGGACGCAGAGCTCCCGCAAGGCCAGGGCCTGCTCCAGCCGGCCGAGGTCATCGCCCGGAGCGGCCGCCGCATCGCTGCCTGACTTGGCCCGGTACTGCACCAGACGCACACCGGCCTGCAGGGCCGCCTCGACACGGGCCGGCAGATCCGGCGCCGGGCTGGTGACCAGGTAAAGATGGCAGCGCTGCAGCAGCTGGCGGCGGGCCAGGCCGGTGGCTGCAGAGGCAGCGGCGTCAGGGGCGGCGGGGGTGGCCTGGAGCAGCTCCAGCTCCAGGTCGTAGAGGCGGTAGCGGATCGCCGCCGCTTCCGCCGCCAGCCCCGGATCCTGACTGCGGCCAAACTCCTCGAGCACCCGCAAGGCCTCCTGCACCCGGGCGGCATTGGCGGCCACCACCTGATCGGGCCGCCGCCGCTCCGCCTGAACGGGATGGGTCATGCCCGTGGCCGGGTCGCCGGCGGCATCGCGGGCCTGCTTGTAGGCGTCGCGATGGCAGCGGCCGAGCCGTTGGCGCATGTCCTTGGTGCGGGTCACCAGATCACCGCGCAGGAGCCCGAAGCGGGCCCACTCCTCCAGCACGCGCAGCCCCTCACGGGCGCGATCGAGATTGGCATCGATCAGCCGCAGCACCGCTCGGTCACCGCGGCCTGCATCGGTGTCTGACGTGACCATGGCGCAGAGCAGTTCGCGGCTTAACTTGCCTCCAGCATCCCCCGATGGATGTCGCCCCCCTCCCCGATGGCCAACAACCCAGACCAAAGCGGAGCCACGCAGAGCGGAGCTACGCAGGGCCTAGCCAGTCAGGGCCAAGCCAGTCAGGTCCAAGCCAGTGCGAGCGGAACCAGCGCCCCTGCCGGCCGGCCGGCAACCACCCCTGAACTGACGGCGGGCGACAACCCGATGGTGGTGCTGATCTCAGGCATTCTGCTGCTGGGGGGGATCGCTGCCTTCATCAGCTGGGGGCTCAGCCACGCCTATCCCGGCCGTTAAGAACCGGGCTTGATCGGCGTCGGCCGCAATCTGGGCGGTGAGGGCCGCAAGGCCGGCGAAGCGCTGCTGGGTGCGCAGCAGTGCCAGCGGTTGCACGGTGATCGTGCAGTCCGTCAGATCGATGCGGCGGTCGAGCAGATGCACCTCCACCGCCGATGGGGCGGCAGGGTCGACCGTGGGCTGGGGGCCCAGATTCATCACCGCCGCCCACCCGTGCTGCTGGCCGGGCTGGAGGTCGGCCCCGGTCCGCTGCACCCACACCAGAGCGGCATAGACCCCCTCCATCGGCAGGAACTTGTGGGGATCGATCGCCAGGTTGGCGGTGGGCCAGCCCAGCTGACGGCCGAGGCCGCGGCCGCTCACCACCGGCCCGCTGAAGCGATAGGGGCGCTGCAGCAGCCGACCGGCCTCCGCCAGGTCCGCCGCGGCCAGAGCCTGGCGGATGCGACTGCTGCTCACGCGCCCCCGGGCATCGTGCAGCATCGGCACCACCTGCACGGCGATGCCGTGGTCTGCAGCGATGCGGCGAAGCGCGGCAGCATCGCCGCAGCGGCCGGCACCGAAGCGGAAATTTTCCCCCACGGCAATGCGCCGGGCCGCCAGCTGGCCCACGAGCACCTGCGCGACGAAGCGCTCGGGTGACAGGGCTGCCAGCTCACGGTCGAAGGGCACCAGCACCAGCTGGCGGATGCCCAGCGACGCCAGCACGGGGAGCTTCTCAGCGGGCAGATCGAGCCGCAGACGCCGCTCGCCCCGCAGCACCTCGCGCGGATGGGGCCAGAAACTCACCACCGTGGGCACCCCCTGGCCCGGGCCGGTCACGGCCTCGATCACCCGCCGATGGCCAGCATGCAGGCCATCGAAGCTGCCGATGGCGATCGCCGTGGGGCGTTGGGCAGCAGCAGCGGCGAGCAGCGGAATCAAACGCGGATAGACCAATCGCGACAGATCCCGTATCCCATGCGGGCCGGAATGATCTTCCCATGGCACCTTTGGGGGGAGCCTCTCCCTGCCAGCCCCATGGCCGACGCCCTCGATCTGCAACGCATCTCCGCCGCCCTGCGGCGCATGGGCTGGTTGCGCTTCTGGATCCAGCTGGTGCTCGGCGTGGTGGTGGTGGGGGTGCTGGTGTTCAACAACATCGGCGGCCGGCTGGCGGCGAACTCCTCACGGGCCCTGGGCCTCGGCCCGGGCATCACCCTCACCACCCTGGCCTTTCTGATCCTGATCTGGTGCATCTGGCACAGCTGGCTGGTGGTGCGCTGCGGCCGGGCCCTGGGCAGTGCGGTGCAACCCTCCAAGGGGGAAACGGCCCGGCTGGTGAAGCGCGGCGTGCTGGCCGACCTGCTTGGCCTCACTCTGGCGGCGGTCGGCTACCAGTCCATGGCAGGCAGCCTGTTCGTGCAGGCCTCCCAGCAGGTGCCGGGCTTCTTCGGGGCCCAGATCCAGGCCACTCCGGGCACCGCCGGCCGGGTGGTGGGCCTGCCGATCACCTCGATCGAGATGTTCTCGGTGCTCGGCAACACCCAGGTGCTGTTCGCCCACCTGCTGGGCCTGCTGATCAGTCTGTGGTTGCTCCAGCGGGTGCATCGACCAGTCCGCTGAGACTGGGTAGGGCGGTCGTATCGCCCCGCCAGAACAGCTCGGGCTGCAGCGGGGTGAGCGAGGCGCCACCCCCGTGCACATGGGCCACATCGGTGGGCCAGGCTGCAGGCCCCGCCACGTCGGCCTCCAGGTCGTTAGCCACCTCACCGGCCAGCCAGTAGTAGGTGCGCCCCCGGGGATCGACGCGCTGATCGAACTGGTCGGTGTAGCGGCGCACGGCCGTGCGGCACCAGCGCAGCGGACCGATGCTCTCGGCCGGCCGGGGTGGCACGTTCAGATTGAGCAGCATCGCCGGCGGCCAGCCGGCCGCCACCAGCGTCTCGGCCACGTCCAGGGCGAGGCGGGCGGCAGGCTCGAACTGGCGCCACTGGAAGTCGGCGCTGCTGACCGCCAGGGCCGGCAGCCCCTCGATCGTGCCTTCCATCGCCGCGCTCACGGTGCCGGAGTAGAGCACATCGGTGCCCAGATTGGGCCCGTGGTTGATGCCTGAGAGCACCAGGTCGGGCCACTCCTCCAACAGGGAGAACAGGGCCAGCTTGACGCAATCGGAGGGGGTGCCGCTGCAGGCCCAGGCGGTGATGCCGTCGTCGAACAGCTCATCGGCCCGCTCGGCGCGGATCGGCGTCTGCAGGGTGAGGCCATGACCGGTGGCGGAGCGCTCCTGGTCGGGGCACACCACCGTCACCAGGTGGCCGCGGGCGTTGGCGGCATTGGCCAGGGTGCGGATGCCGGCGGCGAAAACGCCGTCGTCGTTGCTGATCAGGATCTTCAGGGGCATCAGCGGCGGCTCAGGGAGTGGGGCGGGCTCGGAGAGGGGGAGAGCGGAGGATGACTGGTGCGGCGGCGGCAGGCCGGGCGCTGCTCCGTACAGTCGGCTCTCAGTCTCCACCGTGCCGTCCAGCCGGGCTTTGTCGTGAGCGTCACCGTGTCGCTGCAGGATCTCACCACGCAGCTGGAGCAGCTGGAGGCGGCCGCCGCCAGCGAGATCGCCGCCGCCGGCGATGCCGCGGCCCTCGAGGAGCTGCGGGTGGGGCTGCTGGGCAAGAAAGGGCGCCTCTCGGCTGTGCTCGGTGCGATGGGCAAGCTGCCGGGTGAGGAGCGGCCGCTGATCGGCCAGCGCGCCAATGTGCTCAAGGAGCAGCTGAGCAGCCTGCTGGCCGAACGGCTGGCGGCCCTGAAGAACGCCGCGATGGCGGAGCGGATCGCCGGCGAGAGCCTTGATGTGACGGCTCCCTGCCGCTACACGCCGCCGGGCCACCGCCACCCGCTGATCAGCACGATCGAGGAGATCGTCGACATCTTCAGCGGCCTGGGCTATCGGGTGTCGGAGGGGCCGGAGATCGAAACCGATTACTACAACTTCACCGCCCTGAACATCCCGGAGCATCACCCCGCCCGGGACATGCAGGACACCTTCTACCTGGCGGACGGCCGCCTGCTGCGCACCCACACTTCGCCGGTGCAGATCCGCCACCTGGAGAACAACCCGCCGCCGGTGCGGGTGATCGCCCCGGGCCGCGTGTACCGGCGTGACGCCGTGGACGCCACCCATTCGCCGGTGTTCCACCAGGTGGAGGTGCTGGCCATCGATGAAGGGCTCGACTTCACCCATCTGCGCGGCACGGTGACCGCCTTCCTGCAGCGCTTCTTCGGCGACCTGCCGGTGCGTTTCCGCGCCAGCTACTTCCCCTTCACCGAACCGAGCGCCGAGGTGGACGTGCAATGGCGGGGCCGCTGGTTGGAGGTGATGGGCTGCGGCATGGTCGACCCGGCCGTGCTGAGCGGCATGGGGCTCGATCCCGAGCGCTGGAGCGGCTTCGCCGCCGGCCTTGGCGTGGAGCGCTTCTGCATGGTGCGCCACGGCATCGACGACATCCGTCGCCTCTACAGCAGCGACCTGCGCTTCCTCGAACAGTTCTGAAGCCAGCCCCCAGCCCGGTGGCGGCCCCACAGAGCACGCCCCCCCATAAACTCTGACCGTTCCTTTGTTGCGCGATCGGTGCCCTGCGTCGGACTGATCGTCAACGACGGCAAACCTCTGGCTCTGAGTACGGCTGAGCGCATCCAGAGCCATCTGGAGGCCCAGGGCACCAGCGTGGTGAGGGCGAGCAGCGCCGGCGGCATGGTGGGGTTCGCCAACCCGGACCAGCACCTGCGCAGCCGCGGCTACAGCGCCTGCGTACCGGCCGGCTTCACGGAGGAGATGGAACTGGCGATCGTGCTGGGGGGCGACGGCACCGTGCTCTCGGCGGCCCGCATGACCGCCCCGATCGGCGTACCGATCCTCACGATCAACACCGGCCATCTGGGCTTCCTGGCCGAGTCCTATCTGCAGGATCTGGACGCGGTGCTGCCGCGACTGGTGGCGCGGGACTGGAGCGTCGAGGAGCGCACCATGCTCGTGGTGAGCGTGATGCGGGCCGAACAGCGCCGCTGGGAGGTGCTGTGCCTCAACGAGATGGCCCTGCACCGGGAGCCACTCACCTCGATGTGTCACTTCGAGATCGCGATCGGCCGTCACGCCCCGGTGGACATTGCCGCCGACGGCGTGATCCTCTCCACCCCCACCGGTTCCACCGCCTATGCCCTCAGCGCCGGCGGGCCCGTGATCACGCCGGATTGCCCGGTGCTGCAGCTCACACCGATCGCCGCCCACTCGCTCGCCTCCCGCGCCCTGGTGTTCAGCGACCGCGAACCGGTCACGGTGTTTCCAGCCACGCCGGAACGGCTGATGATGGTGGTGGATGGCAGCGCCGGTTGCTACATCTGGCCGGAGGATCGGGTGCTGATCCGTCGCAGCGACCATCCGGTGCGCTTCGTGCGGCTGGCCGACCACGAGTTCTTCCAGGTGCTGCGCAACAAGCTGGGCTGGGGCCTGCCCCATGTGGCCAAACCGGGCAACGGCACAGCCCCATGACCGGCGCTGGCGTGCTGCTGCTCGGCGAGGCGGCCATCTGCCTGGCGGCCCGACTGGAGGCCTCGGGCTATCGGGTCTGCCTGTCAGAGGCGGACGCAGCAGCCGGGCCCGGCTCAGGTGTGGATGTGGTGGTGCTGGCGGCGGGGGAGGTGGGGCGGATCACCGCCCTGCGCCAGCAGCTGGGACCGGTGCCGATCCTGCTTGATGTGATCGAGGCAAGCCTGGAAGCACGGGTGGTGTGCCTGAGTGCCGGCGCCGACGACTTCTGGCTGTCGGGCCAGGGGCCCAGCGACCTGCTGATGCGGCTGCGGCTGCAGCTGGACCTGCAACGGCGCGCCGCCCCCGCCCCGCCGCTGCTGCAGCTGGCGGACCTCAGTCTGGATCCCACCAGACGCCAGGTGAAGCGGGGCCCGCGGCTGGTGCCACTCACCGCGCGCGAGTACCAGTTGCTGCTGCTGCTGCTGGAGCGCAGCGGCCAGGTGGTGAGCCGGGATCTGATCCAGCAGCGGGTGTGGAACGACGATCGGGGCTGCTCCAGCAACGTGATTGAGGTGTACGTGCGCTACTTGCGCCAGAAGCTCGAGCAGGCCGGGGAGCGCCGGTTGATCCACACGGTGCGCGGCCGGGGCTACTGCCTGAGCGAGCGGCTGCCGCCGCCCGGGGATGGGGCCGGATGAGGCGCTCCCGCCTGCATGCGCCCAGCCTGATCGCCCTCACCCTGCTGCCGTTGGCAGCGGGACTGCTGAGCAGCGCGAGGGCCGCACCGCAGCAGCTGCCGCTCACAGCCCGGTGGTGCCTCGATGCCCAGCGCTGCATCGCCCTGGAGGTGGCTGCCACGGCCGAGCAGCAGGCGATCGGTCTGCAGCTGCGGCCGCCCCTGCCGCCGCTGCGGGGCATGTGGTTCCCCTATGCCATGCCCACGCCGGCGCGCTTCTGGATGCACCGCACCCCAGCCCCACTGGACATGCTGTTCATCCGCGACGGGGTGGTGACGGCGATCGAGGCCCACACCCGGCCCTGCATGCGGCTGCCCTGCCCCAGCTACGGCCCGCCCCAGCCGGTGGACGGGGTGCTGGAGCTGGCGGCGGGCCAGGCTGAGGCCCTGGGGATCCGGGTGGGCAGCCCGGTGCGGATCGAGGCGCTGCCCTAGCCGCGCCCTGGCCGGCGGCCCTGCAGCACCAGCACCGGATTGAGCGGCGCCAGACGGGTGCCATCCGCCAGGGGGGCGCCGCGCCAGGCCTGGTGCTGGGCCACGGCCACCGTGCAGCCGGCCCGCTCCAGCAGGGGCCGCAGCTCCGCCAGGGCCTCCACGGTGGCGAGCGGAATCACCACCACGCCCCCGGGCCGCAGGCGCTCCAGCACCGCCGCGAGCACGGCCGCCCGCTCGCGGCCGCCACCGCCGATCAGCACCCGATCGGGCGCCTCCAGATCGGGGATGGCGGTGCCCTCGGCCAGGAACTCGGGGTTGGAGAGCACCGAGAAGCTGCGGCCGTCGCCGTTCGGCGTGGCGGCCGCCAGAATCGTCTGGATCACCGCGGCGGTGCGCACCGGCAAGGTGCTCTTCTCGACCACGATCGTGTGCCCGCGAGCCGCGCGGGCAACGGTGCGGGCACTGGCCTCCACCCACTTGAGATCGCTGGCCTGGCCGGCGCCGAGGCCGCGGGTCTTGGTGGGCGTGTTCACGGAGATGAACACCATGTCGGCGGCGGCAATCGCCTCCTCCACAGCGGTGCTGAAGTGCAGGTTGCGGCCCCGGGCCCGGGCGATGACCGCGTCAAGACCAGGCTCGTAGACAGGCAGCCGGCTGAGATCCGCAGCGTTCCAGGCCGCGATCCGTTCGGCATTGAGATCGACCACGGTGACCTGCACGCCGGGGCAGCGGTCGGCGATCACCGCCATCGTCGGACCGCCCACATAACCGGCGCCGATACAGCAGATCCGTTGCACGGAGCCGGTGGCGGGAGTGACGGAGTCGATGGCGGTGGAACGGCCAGGCTCGATCACGGTTCACCGGACACTGCTGGCGGGACGTTACGACGGGCCTGGTTTGGGGTGAGCTCTGGCGTCACGATCTGCCAGCCGATGTCTCCAATGGCCCCGAAGGAGCGGAACGGCTGGTCTGCGGCAGCCAGCTCGAGCAGGTCGGGGCGGCCCGCCCGCAGGCGCACCCCAGCGCCCAGAGGCACGGTGGTGGTCTGGCCCTGGCGCAGGGTGGTGCCCAGCAGCAGAGTGCCGTCCAGATCACGCACCTCCAGCCAGCACTCGCCCCTGGCCCGCAGGCGGAGCTGCGGCGCTGCGGGCCGGCCCGCAGGCCGGGGCAGGGGCTTCTCCGCAGCGACTGGCCGGCGAGGGGCGGACGCGGGCTGCAGCAGCCGCAGTCCAAGCGCACCGATCAGGGCGACACCGCATGCCACCACCAGGCTGACAGCGACCAGGGCACCGGGGCGGCGCAGCAAGGGTGCAATGGCAACCGCCTGCGGGGTTGGGCAAGACAGGGACGGCTCCGTCGCCACTGCAGGAAGCGAGGTGGGGTCAGCGCCGACCAGCGCACGCTGAATCTGCTCCTGCAGAAGATCCCGCTCCTCCATCAGACGGCGGATCTCCAGGGCCACCTGCTCCACACGCTGGCGGAACTTGGCGGCATAAATCTCAGGCAGCTCCTCGATCAGACGCTGATATTCATCCAGTTCGGCCCGCAAACGGGCCAGTTCCTGCCGGTTGGCCGAATCGGCATCAGCAGCGCCGGATGGTTCGCTCTGTTGCCCTGCAGTCTGGCCTGTTGCGCCCTGAGCCACCGCACCCTGATCGGCAGCATCAAACTCAATAGGAAGCGCCACCATTGGTCACCGAACCGAAGAAATCCCTGCCAGCGGCAGTACCGGGCTGGTAGCCATAACCGTATACGCCACCTTGCTCATCGTTGACAATGCGCGGGGTGACCATGATCACCAATTCACGTTTTTCTTTCTGGCCCGAAGTGGATCGAAAAAACTGACCAATCAACGGGATGTCTCCGAGAATCGGCCACTTGCTCACCTCCTGCCGATCAAATTCAGAAATCACGCCAGTCATGATCAGGGTCTGACCATCGCGCACACGCAAAGCGCCCGTATCCAAACTCCGCACACTGAGAATGTTGAGATTGGAACCGCAGCCCTGAGGCGCCTGTTCAACATCAGTGACCGCCGAAACACTCGGCGAGAGCACAAACGTGACAAAGCCATTGTCATCAATCTTCTCCACCCGTGCGCCGAGCACAAGACCGGCGGTTGACAAGGTTGGCGTGCACACCACATTGCCGCCCTGGGAGGGGGTTTCGGTTTCGTAGCCGGTCACCACGTTCGTACCGACACGCACCACACCTTCATTGGCGCGGCGTCGACCGATGGCGCTGTCGAGACCGATGTTGACGATTCCCTGACTTGAACTGCCGGAATCCGCGCCTGAACCGGAAGACTGGCCCGAACTGCCGCTGGAGGAGGCCGTTTCTGATCCCTCCCGCAACAGCGAAGGATTGTCCTGAAGAATCAATGTGGGACTGGCGATCAACTTCGTACTACCGGACTGGATCTGAGCACGCACGAAGTCAAAGAATGTGTCGCTGCCATACAGACCACCGGGATTGGGGCGAACTGAACCATCAAATGAGCTGGAAGCATTTGAACTGCTGGACCGCCTCCTCGTTGTGGTGACGTCCCGACCGAGACTGCGCTCCAGAATGCGCTCAATACGCCTCTGGGTGCCGTTGCTGATGTTCTCGCTTGAGCCATTCTCCTGCACCACCTGCAGGGATTGCCCCTCCTCCAGTCTTTCGAGCCTGAAGCCGCCGATTCGATCTAGCTGCTGATTGATGTCCACCACCTGTCGGTCGCTGAGATCGCGCGTTGTGAGATTCGTGATCTCCAGGCCCCGCTCCGACGAGCTGCTGGAATTCGAGCCGCGGGTGAACCGTTCAACCGGAGGGGCTGTCTGCTGGCTGAAGGATCCCTCTCCAGGCGGCAGATTCCGACCAAAAGCCCCAAGCAGGGTGCCATTGTCGCTGACGATAAAATTGTTTCCCCAGCGAAAAGCAAATGAATTATCGATTTCAGATTCATTGGTAAGATTAACATCAAGAA
>Ga0208009_1000638_pt1 | contig 10038 bp, 8 predicted proteins | sample Wag4_2014_7_16_FD_187364 | JGI IMG/M metagenome (GOLD analysis project Ga0208009, IMG submission 187364) | Fresh water mixed with fracking chemicals microbial communities from Ohio, USA - Utica-2 Time Series FC 2014_7_16 (SPAdes) (version 2) ...
ACATTGGTGTCGATGGGGTTGCCCTGGTGGGCGTGGAGGCGGGCGGAGACGGCGTCGACACGGGTCACCATTCCGCGTCTCTTACGGCAGGAAGCCCGGGTGTTCTGCATGGCAACCGCACCTATCTCCTGCAAGACGCCAACGGACAAATCGTGGAGACCCACTCCATTTCTGCTGGCCTCGATTACCCAGGCGTCGGCCCTGAGCATGCTTGGCTCAAGGATTCTGGCCGCGCCCAGTATGTGCCGGTCAATGACGACGCTGCGCTCAAGGCCTTTCACGACTGCTGCCGCATCGAGGGCATTATTCCGGCGCTCGAGACCAGTCATGCCATTGCCTATGCCGCCCAGATTGCGCCCACGCTGCCCAAAGACAAGATCATCCTGGTCAACCTCTCCGGCCGGGGTGACAAAGACATGCACACGGTCGCACAGGCGGGCGGTCTGTCGCTTTAACTCTGGAGACTGAATGTCACGCATTGCCTCTGTTTTTGCGGGCCTCGCAGCCTCTGGCCGTAAGGCGCTTATTCCTTACGTCACGGCTGGCGACCCCGCTCCAGCCTCCACTGTGGCGCTCATGCATGCGCTGGTTGCGGCTGGCGCCGATGTCATCGAGCTCGGCATTCCGTTCTCAGACCCGATGGCCGACGGTCCTGTTATTCAACGTGCCAGCGAGCGAGCCCTGGCCCAGGGCGTGAGCCTCTCCGATTGCCTGGGCTGGGTGTCTGCGTTTCGGGCGGCCAATCAGCACACACCCATTGTGCTCATGGGCTACGCAAACCCCATCGAGCGCATGGGACAAGAGGCCTTTGTGAAGGCGGCCTCGGCCGCAGGCGTCGATGGTGTGTTGGTTGTGGACTATCCGCCTGAGGAGTGTGAGCCGTTTGCACAGGCGCTGCGATCGGCTCAGATCGATCCCATCTTCCTGCTTGCACCCACCTCGTCGACCAGCCGTATGGAACAGGTTGCGCGACTCGGTGGGGGGTACCTTTATTACGTCTCGCTCAAAGGCGTGACGGGCGCGGCCAGCCTCGATGTGGCCAGTGTGGCCGATCGGGTCGCAATGCTGCGCCAGCACGCCAAGCTGCCCGTGGGTGTTGGGTTTGGCATTTCGGATGCAGTCTCAGCAGTCGCCGTGGCCGAGCATGCCGATGCGGTGGTCATTGGCAGCGCCATCATCAAGCTCATGGAAACCCAGGCCAAAGATGGCGAAGCCTCCGAGGCGGTTGAGGCGGCCGGTGCGTTTCTGGCCACCATTCGCCAGGCCCTCGATGCGCGCTTTGGAGCAAAGGCAGCGGCATGAGCTGGATTGACAAGCTCCTACCCCCTCGCATTCAGCAGTCTGAAAATCGGCGGCGCGTGGTCCCCGAGGGCCTGTGGCTCAAGTGCCCCTCGTGCGATGCGGTGCTCTACAAGACCGAGCTCGAGCGCAACCTTCAGGTCTGCCCCAGCTGCAGCCATCACATGCGCATTCGCGCGCGTGTTCGACTCGACCTGCTGCTCGATGCCGAAGATCGCGTCGAGATTGGCGCCGAGGTACAACCCGTAGACAGTCTGAAGTTCAAAGACAGTCGCAAGTACACCGAGCGGCTCTCCGAGGCGCAGTCTGAGACAGGCGAGAAAGATGCCCTGGTTGCCATTCAGGGCCGCATCGATGGTGTTCCGGTGGTGATTGCCTGTTTCGAGTTTGAGTTTATGGGAGGCTCGATGGGGTCCGTGGTGGGCGAGCGATTCGTGCGGGCCGTTGAGGCTGCCCGGGCAGCGCGCTGCGGGTTCATTTCGGTTGCTGCGAGCGGTGGCGCCCGTATGCAAGAGGGCCTGCTCTCCTTGATGCAAATGGCCAAGACCACCGGTGCACTCGAGCAATTGGCCCGAGACGGGCTGCCCTACATCTCTGTGCTCACCGACCCCACCATGGGGGGGGTCTCCGCGAGTTTTGCCTTTGTGGCCGACGTGGTCATTGCCGAGCCCAAGGCGCTCATCGGCTTTGCCGGTCCCCGAGTCATTGAACAGACCGTGCGCGAGAAGCTCCCTGAGGGGTTCCAGCGCGCGGAGTTTCTGCTTCAAAAGGGTGCTGTCGATCGTATTGTGGACCGTCGCAAAATGAAGCAGGACTTGGCAGAGCTGCTGCGTCTCCTGACCCCAAGCGAGCGACATGCCTAAAGGGCCTCAGGGCCCTGCACGGGGTGCTTCGCTTGCGGAATGGCTCACCTGGCTCGAGCAGCAATCAAGTGAGTCCCGTATCGAGCTTGGTCTGGACCGCGTGCGTGTGGTTGCTGCAGCCATGGGCCTGCCCATGCAGGGGCACGAGGTTCGTCTGGGCATGCCCACTGTCGTGGTCGCGGGCACCAATGGCAAGGGCTCCACATGTGCGCTCATTGCCAGCATCGCGGTGCAAGCCGGCTATCGCGTTGCGGTCTATGCCTCGCCTCACCTGTTGCAGTTCGAGGAGCGGCTCAGCTTTGATGGTGAACTGAGTCAGGCCCGGGCATGGGTATTGGCGTTCGAGGCGGTGGCAGCCGGCTGCGACCAGGCCCTCACAACCCTCACCTATTTTGAGTGGGTCACACTGGCCGCGTTCAAAATGGTTCACGACCAGGCCGTCGACCTCTTCGTCGCCGAGATTGGCCTGGGGGGTCGGCTCGATGCCGTCAATCTCCTGGCCTCCGATGCCGCCGTGCTGACCTCGGTGGATCTCGACCATCAGGCCCTACTGGGTGATACGCGTGAGCAGATTGGCTGGGAGAAGGCACACGTGGCGCGCAATGGTCGCCCTTTCATTGTTGCGGACCCTGTCCCCCCCGAGGCTGCACTCGAGGTGGCACGCCAAATTGGAGCCGACCTCTGGCAGTTTGGGCGCGACTTTAATTTTCAAGGCGATCGTCAGCAGTGGGGCTGGTCGGGCCGGAATGTGCGTCGCAATGCATTGGCCTATCCGGCGTTGCGCGGCACTAATCAACTCCTCAATGCATCGGCTGCCCTTGCCGTTTTCGCCTCATTGACAGATCGCATTCCTGTCTCGCAGGGGGCCGTGCGTCAGGGCCTTGCCATGGTCGAGCTGCCCGGTCGGTTCCAAGTCCTTCCCGGTCAGCCTGCCGTCGTGCTGGACGTGGCACACAACCCGCATGCGGCCGGAGTGCTGGCCGCGAATCTAGACCAGATGGGCTTCTTTCCACAGACCATTGCGGTGGTCGGCATGCTCGCAGACAAAGATGCGCAGGCCGTGTTTGAACGCCTCATGAGCCGGGTCGATGTCTGGTGTTTGGCAAGTCTTGGGCCCGAGGTGGCCGGCGCACGCGCGCAGACTGCAGAGCGGCTGCGCGAAGCACTCGATTCGGCCTTGGCCACGCAGCCCGAGGGCGGGCGAAAGGGGCTCCCGCCAGTCGAGGTCTATCTCTTCCCCAATGTGCAACAGGCACTCGCAGGGGCCGTGGAGCGGGCATCCGCCAGTGATAGGATCGCAGTCTTTGGATCTTTTATAACGGTTGCCCAGGCTTGGCATCAAGCCCGAACGATTGGTCAAGCGCCTCATGCCCCCGATGCCCACTGAAGACAGCCAGCGTGCAGACCCAATGGCGGAGCACCGTCAAAGGGCGCGCTGGCGCCTGATTGGCGCGCTTATTTTTGCGGTGCTTGCATCCATGGTGGCCTACAGCGTGCTGCACGATACGCCCCGACCGTTGGCACGCGATTTCGCAGTGATCATGCCGACCCAGAAGGCCGAAGCGCCTGCGCCTGCTGAACCGGCAACGACCGCTGCAACACCGCCCGTCGCAACGCTGCCCACGCCAGCAACCTCCGCTGCGTCCGAAACTGCTCCCGTCCCAGCTCCTGTCCCGGCTCCCGCGCCCGCTCCCACTCCCGCGCCAGCGCCTGCGGTGCAGACGCGTCAGGTCTTTGTTCAGGTGGGGGCCTATAGCAGTCGCTCAACAGCAGATCAGGTCAAGAAACGACTGGAGTCGGCCGGCCACAAGGTGGCCATCAGTGCGGTGGGCACGGGCAGCGCGCAGCGTCATCGGGTTCGCATTGGGCCGCTGTCTGAGGAGGATGCCAGTGGGGTGGTTGCACGCGCCAAGCTGCAAGGCTACGACGCGGCGGTGGTGAAGGTGGCGACACCATGATGCAAGCCCTCACCTGGATCGACTGGGTCTGCCTGGTGGTGGTGCTCTCGTCGGCTCTGCTCTCCATTCTGCGCGGCCTGCTTCAAGAGGTGGCCTCTCTGGCGGTCTGGGTCTTGGCGATTGTCGCCGGCAGCCGTCTGGCGCATATGGTGGCCGAGCCCTTCACCGAGTGGCTCGCCGAGCCCCTGGCCCTTACCCTCGCCTTCCTGCTCATTGTGGTGATCGTGCTGCTGCTCGGGCGTCTGGTGACGGCGACCCTCAAAGAGTTGGTGAAGGCCTCCGGTGCCAGCGTCCTTGACCGTGCCATGGGCGCAATATTTGGAGCGGTTCGTGGCGTGGTGATCATGTCTATTCTTGCGGTGCTTGGGGCCATGACCCCGCTTCCCGCGCAGCCCGAGTGGCAGAACGCCTATGCGCGTCCTGCACTCGAGTGGTCCATTCAGGTGCTCACGCCCTGGATGCCGAGTTTTGTGTCGAATCGTATTCCTTCTGAACTTCTGAAAGGTTCCTAACCATGTGCGGTGTCGTTGGCATTGTCTCGACTGGTCCCGTCAACCAAATGCTCTACGACGCGCTTCTATTGCTGCAGCACCGGGGGCAGGACGCCGCAGGTATTGCAACCGCTCAGGGCAAGCGCATTAACCTCGCGCGAGGCAATGGGCTGGTCCGAGATGTCTTTCGCACTCGCGATATGCGCAACCTCACCGGTGACATGGGCATTGGCCATGTCCGCTATCCCACAGCAGGGAGCGCCCTGAGTGCAGAGGAGTCGCAGCCTTTCTACGTGAACGCACCTTTTGGCATTGTGTTGGGCCACAACGGAAACCTCACCAATGCAGCAGAACTGCAAGAGGACATGTATCAACGCGACCGACGTCACATCAACACCGAGAGCGACTCCGAGGTTCTGCTCAATGTGCTCGCACACGAACTGCAACAGGCGGTCAGTGGCCTCACGCTCGACCCCGATGCGGTCTTTGCCGCGGTCACGGTGCTTCACCAGCGGGTGAAGGGTGCCTATGCCTGTGTGGCCATGATTCCTGGCTTCGGCGTAGTGGGCTTTCGCGATCCCTACGGCATTCGTCCTCTGGTGCTGGGTGTGCTTGAGGGCCCGAAAGGTAAGGAGTACATGCTGGCGTCTGAGTCCGTTGCGCTTGAGGCCTTGGGCTTTAAGCTGCTGCGCGACGTGGCTCCAGGTGAGTGCGTGGTGCTCACGGAGGATCGTACCTTTTCGGCCAAGGTCTGTGGCCAGCCCCAAGGGCTCAACCCCTGCGTGTTTGAGTATGTCTACTTCGCGCGGCCCGACTCGCTCATGGACGGCATTTCGGTCTACGACGCGCGGCTCAAGATGGGCGAGACGCTTGCGCTCGAGGTGGTCAAGCGCTTTCCCAAGGGCAATATCGATGTCGTTATGCCCATTCCAGACTCCAGTCGTCCCGCAGCATTGCAGCTGGCCATGCATCTGAACGTGCCCTACCGAGAGGGGTTTATTAAGAACCGTTATGTGGGCCGCACCTTCATCATGCCGGGCCAGGAGGTGCGTCGAAAGTCGGTGCGCCAGAAGCTCAATGCCATGGCAACGGAGTTCAAGGGCAAGAACGTTCTCATTGTTGACGATTCGATCGTGCGCGGAACCACCAGCCGAGAGATTGTGAGCATGGCCCGTGAGTCTGGCGCCAAGGGCGTCATCTTCGCCTCTGCGGCGCCGCCGGTTCGATTCCCAAACGTCTATGGCATTGACATGCCCACACGCCATGAGCTGATTGCTCACGGGCGAAGCGATGAGGAAATCTGCCAGGCCATTGGGGCCGATGCGCTGATCTATCAGGGCATCTCTGAGATGCGCGACGATGTGCAGGGCTTTAACCCATCTGTGAAGTGTCTCGAAGCCTCTTGCTTCGACGGACATTACATCACCGGTGATGTCACCCCCGCACTGCTCGATCGACTGGAGGCTGCCCGTGGATAAGCCCAGGCTTCGCAGCGGTCTTGGTTTTAACACGCTTGCCGTGCGCGCCGGCACCGAGCGCTCCCAGTTTGGCGAGCACAGTGAGGCCATGTACCTCACCTCGAGCTTTGTGTTCGACGACGCCGAACAGGCCGCCCGCCGATTTCAGAACCAAGAGCCCGGAACGGTCTACTCTCGGTTCACCAACCCATCGGTCCAGATGTTTGAGGCGCGGCTTGCAGCACTCGAGGGTGCCGAGGATTGCGTAGCCACGGCCTCGGGCATGTCGGCCATTCTCGCTGTCTGCCTGGGTCACCTGAGAGCGGGTGATGAGGTGCTGACAACGCCCAGTCTCTTTGGGGCCACGCTGCAGCTCTTTGACAACTACCTCACCAAGTTTGGTGTGAGCATTCGAATGGTGCCGCTCACCGACGCAGCTGCCTGGGCCCATGCCATTGGCCCCAAGACGAAGCTCATCTATCTTGAGACACCCTCAAATCCCTTGCTCGAGATTGCCGACCTTCAAGCCATTGGAGAGGCAGCCCGCAATGCGGGGGTGCTGACTGTGGTCGACAACTGCTTTTGCACGCCTGCGCTGCAGCGTCCGCTCGAGTTCCCCATTGACCTGGTGCTGCACTCTGCAACCAAATACATCGATGGCCAGGGCAGGGTGTTGGGCGGTGCGGTCGCGGGGCCCAAGGCCCTGGTCGACCCGGTACGCCAAGTGGTGCGCACCTGCGGTCCCTCGCTTGCTCCCTTCAATGCATGGGTGCTGCACAAGTCACTCGAGACCCTCAAGATTCGCATGCTGGCCCATTCGGCCTCGGCCTTGGCCTTAGCGCAGTGGCTCGAGCAGCAGCCCTCGGTTGCGCGGGTGCTCTACCCCGGATTGCCCTCTCACCCTCAGCATGCATTGGCCATGCGGCAGCAGTCGAGCGGTGGGGCGGTGGTCTCATTTGAGCTCAAAGGTGAATCGCCCGAGGCGCTTCAGCGTGCTGCTTTTCGTGTGGTCAATGCAGTGGAAATCTTCTCGCGCACGGGCAACCTGGGCGACACCCGGTCCATCATCACGCACCCAGCTTCAACCACCCATGGGCGAATCTCAGAAGAGGCGCGTCAGAGGGCGGGCATAGGCCAGGGGCTGATTCGACTGGCGGTTGGCCTCGAAGATGTAGAAGACCTGATGCAGGACTTGGCTCAAGGGCTTTAGGGCTCTAGGACTGGAGGGCCTGCGTCGTGCGGATTCTGCTGCTGCTGTTGGTCGTGTGGCTATCGGGCTGCGCAACCCGCGGCCCCTCATCGACAAGCCCCACTATTCCAGAGGCGAGGCTCGAGTCGGAGGTGCGCGGCCTTGCCGAGCCCGCCATTCAGGCCTTCTCGCTGGTGGGTACGCCCTACAAATGGGGAGGCAACACACCTGCGAGTGGTTTCGATTGCAGCGGCCTGGTGGTCTATGTCATGCAGCGCTCGCTCGGGGCCCGTCTGCCGCGCACCGTTGAGCAGATGAGCCGGGCGGGTCGTGAGATCGATGCCGCCGACCGGCTACCTGGAGACCTCGTCTTCTTCAACACCACGGGTGAAACCTACTCGCATGTGGGCATTTATATCGGCCAGAACCGGTTCGTGCATGCACCTGCGAAGGGCGGAACCGTACGGCTTGAGAGTCTGGTCAGTGGCTACTGGGGGCCACGCATCACGGGGTTTCGTCGGCTGGGAGCCTGAGGTTGATCAGTGGAAGTCTCTCGACTTTCTCTGCACCATGCCCCCCAGGGCCTGGGCCAGCAGTGCGGTGTGATCTTCAATGCGCAGGCTCACCAGATGATGAGTCTGCCAGCGGCCATAGGCGGTAATGACCTGGCCTTGTAGGCAGGCCTGTTTGAACCGCGCCAGCACATCGGGCCAGACAATCAGGTTCACGCTGCCTGTCTCGTCTTCAAGCGTCATGAACACCACACCCTTGGCTGTCCCTGGGCGTTGGCGGTGGGTGACCAGGCCGGTGGCACGGGCCAGGCGGTCATTGGGCATCTGCCGCAGCTCAATGGCAGGTACGCTCTTGAACCGCTCACGCAGCTGATCCCGAATCAGGGCAATGGGATGACGGCCAAGTGTGAGGCCCAGGCTTGCATAGTCAGACACCAAGTTGGCAGCCTCTGTGGGGGCGGGCAGAAGGTCTTGGGCCAGTTCGGGCTCTTGTACCTGTGTGGCATGCAGCACCCCCTTCATGGGCTCATGCCCGGCAGCCGCCCAGCCGGCGGCATGGCGATGGCCCGTCAGGCTTTCAAGTGCATTGGCTGCGGCCAGGGCCTGTAGGTCGACCCTGCTGAGCTGCGCACGCTGCGCCAAGTCTTCAATGGACTGAAAGCGGCCGTGCGCTGTACGGGCCTGAACCACACGATGCATGGCTTCTTGAGACAGCTGGGCCACGCGGTTGAGGCCCAGACGCACGGGCCAGAGCGACGCGCGCGGATGGGCTGTGAGCGGCTGAGCTGCGGACGCGGGCGGCTCCAGGCTGCTGTCGATTGCGCTGGTCTGTATGTCTACACCGCGCACCTCTACCCCATGGGCACGGGCATCGCGCACCAACTGAGCGGGGGCATAAAAGCCCATGGGCTGGCTGTTGAGCAGCGCCGCCAGAAAGGCATCGGGGTGATGACACTTGAGCCAACAGCTGACATAGACCAACAGCGCAAAGCTTGCAGCATGAGACTCGGGGAAGCCGTATTCACCAAAGCCTTGAATCTGGGCGAACACCCGCTCGGCAAAGTCGCGGCTGTAGCCGCGCATGAGCATGCCGCTGATGAGACGATCTTCGAAGGGGCCAAGGCTGCCCCTGCGCTTCCAGGCGGCCATGGCGCGTCGGAGCTGGTCGGCTTCGCCTGGGGTGAAGCCCGCGGCCAGAATGGCCAGCTGCATCACCTGCTCTTGAAAGATGGGCACACCCAAGGTGCGCTCAAGCGCCTGCCGTACTGCGGGGCTGGGAAAGTCTACGGGCTCGAGGCCCTGTCGGCGGCGCAGGTAAGGGTGGACCATACCGCCCTGAATGGGGCCGGGGCGCACAATGGCGACCTCGATGACCAGGTCGTAGAAGCAGGCCGGTTTGAGCCGCGGCAGCATGCTCATCTGGGCTCGAGACTCGATCTGAAAGACCCCCACTGTGTCGGCGGCCTGAATCATCTGGTAGGTGGCCTCGTCTTCTGCGGGAACCTCCTGCATGGGCAGCGGGGTGGTGCGTCCCATCTTCTGGCCGACAAACTGCAGTGCCCGTTGAATGGCGGACAGCATGCCCAGTGCCAACACATCCACCTTGAGCAGGCCCAGGGCATCGATGTCGTCCTTGTCCCATTGAATGATGCTGCGCTCGGGCATGGCCGCGTTCTCAATGGGTACGAGCTCGCTGAGGCTATGGCGGGCAATGACAAAGCCGCCCACATGTTGCGAGAGATGACGCGGAAAGCCCAGCAGATGGTTGGCCATGTCTGCCCACTGCTGTAGGGCGGTCTCACTGGGCGTGCTGGGCAGTGTCTGGTTTGGTTGCAGCTGAGCCAGACGGGCTAGGCCTTCATCAATGGAGGCCTTGAGGCCCGGCGCCACAATCGATTTTCCCTCCCACCAGCTGCGGCCTTTGGCGGCAAGGTCGACCACAACAGGGTCTAGCCCGAGTGCCTTGCCACTGTCTCGCAAGGCCGAGCGAGGCCGATAGCGAATGAGGGCTGCGGTGAGGGCTGCTCGCTCGCGGCCATACTTGGTGTAGAGGTACTGAATGACCTCTTCGCGTCGCTGGTGTTCGAAGTCCACATCGATGTCGGGGGGCTCGTTGCGTTCTTTAGAGATGAAACGCTCAAAGAGCATGCTCATGCGTGAGGGGTCGACTTCGGTAATGCCCAGGCAGTAGCAGACCGCAGAGTTGGCCGCAGACCCACGACCTTGGCAGAGAATGCCGCGCGAACGCGCGAAGGCCACAATGTCGTAG
>Ga0208009_1000640_pt1 | contig 10020 bp, 11 predicted proteins | sample Wag4_2014_7_16_FD_187364 | JGI IMG/M metagenome (GOLD analysis project Ga0208009, IMG submission 187364) | Fresh water mixed with fracking chemicals microbial communities from Ohio, USA - Utica-2 Time Series FC 2014_7_16 (SPAdes) (version 2) ...
TCGTCTGCCTCTTCAGTGCGACCAAGTAGGCGCATTACACCCGCCATACGGCTCTCTATATCAACGATAAATTCAAAATCTTTGCCATCTTCATCAGCAGCAATTTGAAGAACTGAATCTAAGGTCGATAAACCATCTTCAAGTCTTCCCAGAAGAATTTCGGCTTTGCCATATTCAAAGAGAGCAAAGGTCTCGCGGCGGTGATCGTGCGCAGTGTCAAAAACATCGATAGCTTTACGAGCTGCCTCAAGCGCTGCTTCTCCATCACCGATTTCAAAATAGCAGGATGCAATCTTTTGATCACAACGAGCTACGTGGACAACTTCTTTCTCAGCCTTGAAAGATGCGCGCGCTTCTTTAAAGCAGATAATTGCTTCATTAAAGTTTTTCAGCTCACGGTGAGCGCATCCGATTAAGTGCATATCGTTTGCTGCGCCAATTATGTTGCCATCAACTAAATGTTCTTGTGCGCACTCGTACATGGTCTCAATTACTTTTTCATAATTCTTCGATGAGTACCACCACTCACCCAATGTGCAGGCAAGTTCAAGAGCAATTGGAGATTTGTTTTCGCGCAAAATTTCTACTGCTTTTGACATTGCTGATGCAGCTTCATCCATCCGCTTGAGTTGATTAAGGTTGTAGCCAATTGCTGAATACGCTTGGGCCAGACCATCACTTGAAACTTCGGCACCTAGATCTGAATAAATATCTCTTGCAGTCTCAGCGAGCGCGAGCGCTTCGTCATATTGGCCTCGCGCAAAAATTCGGGCGCTCAGTTCGTAATAAGTGTCGGCACGTTCTTCGCCAGAGACCTCGGGAATTCGATCCCAGAGCATCTCCTCGGTCAGAATCTCATCATCACGGCTGCCATCATCGTTACTCATCAAGGCCACCCCCGTCCTGCGCTTACCTGCCCACTGGATTCCCGCACTCTAGCCGTAACGAGTGCAGACTGACGGATAATTCCCATAATTTAAGCGTATTTTCAGGTAGCGCTCGCCTTAATTTGCCTCTACCCTTCTACTTGCAAACGGTTTGCATGTAGCAATATTGAGGTATTTCCTCTCCGAAATGGAAGTGATGAGCGATGCATATTCCTGATGGCTTTATCGATCTGCCCACCTCTGCTGCCTTTGGCGCAATTGCTGCCGCTGGTATTGCCCTCTCTCTTAAGGGAGCCCGTGAGAGTTTGGATGAGAAGAGCGCGCCTCTAGCTGGTCTCACCGCAACTTTTATCTTTGCAGTTCAGATGCTCAATTTTCCTGTCGCTGCCGGCACAAGCGGTCACTTGATTGGTGGCGCGCTCGCGGCGATTCTGGTTGGACCATATGTTGCAACCTTGGCGCTCAGTGTTGTTCTGATCATGCAGGCATTCTTATTTGCAGATGGTGGATTGAGCGCCCTAGGTCTGAGTATTTTTAATATGTCTCTTCTCGGCGTTTGGGTTGGTTATGGTGCATTTTTGATTGCTCGCAAAGTTCTACCGCAGCAGAGAGCAAGTATTCCAGTCGCTGCCGCTGTTGGTGCATTTATTTCAGTGCCAGTAGCTGCCATCGGTTTTGTAGGTCAATATGCAATTGGTGGTACAGCAACTTATTCAGTCTCAACAGTTTTAGCTGGAATGGTAGGAACTCATCTACTTATCGGCATTGGTGAAGCAATCATCACTAGTTTGGCAGTGAGCGCTGTTATTGCAAGCAGGCCTGATCTTGTCCACGGATGGAAACCGACAGTGTCGAATCTCGAAATTAGAAAGGCCTAACAATGGTGTCAAATAAGAAGTTCTACATCGGAGCAGTATTTGTTTCGCTCCTGCTTGCAGGGGTTGTCTCTTTTTACGCATCTTCACATCCAGATGGTCTTGAGAAAGTTGCGTCAGATATTGGATTTATTGAAACTGCTGATGATCACGCAATCGCAGATAGCCCACTCGCAGATTACGGAGTTAAGGGCGTAGAGAACGAGCGGCTTTCTGTTGGGCTATCGGGTGTCATTGGTGTGATCGGTACTGCCGGCGTCTCTATTGGGCTCTTCTATTTCTTACGTAAAGATAAGAGCAAAATATCAAAGTAGATCAAGAGCTTCACCACCATGGCCACGATGTGGGTGAAAGGCTTTACATTCATCGCCATTCGGTCGTGCATCAGCTGCCCTCCCACGTAAAGATTCTTGCTGCGCTCTTCTTTATTTTTGTAAGTATCGCCACGCCAATCAGCACCTGGGGCGCTTTTATCGGCTATCTCATCGTTATCTTGATAACTGCAAAGAGCGCAAAAATTCCTTTCCTGACTTTGGGAAAGCGAGCACTCATTGAAATCCCATTCATATTCTTTGCAATCTTGATGCCCTTCTTTGGTAAGGGCGAACAGATAAATGTAGGTCCATTCGATCTCTATAAAGATGGAATTGAAGCTGCTCTCTCCATTGTCGCCAAGGGCACCATCGGTGTTCTGACTGCGGTGATCCTCTCAACAAGCACTACTGCCCGAGAAATTCTTCGCGGATTAGAGCGGTTAAAGCTCCCACGAATGATGGTTCAGATTGCCACATTTATGTTGCGCTATGTCAACGTTATTAGTGATGAGATGGATCGAATGAAAGTTGCTCGTGAATCTCGCGGTTTTGAAGCTACCGGAATCAAACATTGGAAGATCCTCGCTACAGTTGCGGCTTCACTCTTTATTCGTTCCTACGAACGTGGTGAGAGAATCCATCTTGCGATGATTTCTCGTGGATATGTCGGAGAACTGCCTCATGAAGAGAGTCGTCACGTCCCGACTTCACAATGGCTTACCGCACTTTCGGCACCGGCTGTTGCATTGTTAATTTTGTTAATCACAACTGGATTGGATAGATGATGACAACTCCTAGCCTTGAGATCAAGGATCTTGCCTTTGCCTATCCTGACGGAAACCAGGCGCTCTTTGGGGTAAACCTCACTGTTGGACAAGGTGAACGCGTTGCATTGCTAGGCCCTAATGGAGCAGGAAAGACAACGCTCGTCATGCATATGAACGGTATACATCCGGCCGCTCATGGCGAAGTAAGAGTGGCTGGTCAATTAGTTGATGCGAGCAACAAAGCTAATTTGCGCTCTATACGATCAAAGGTTGGCATAGTCTTCCAAGATCCTGATGATCAACTCTTTATGCCAACCGTTGGTGAAGATGTTGCTTTTGGTCCTTACAACATGGGTTTTCGTGGCGAGGAACTCGAGAAGGTAGTCATTGAAGCTCTCGAACTAGTCGGTATGACAGAGTTTAAAGATCGTCCGCCGCATCACCTTTCATTCGGACAGCGACGACGTGTTGCGGTTGCCACAGTATTAGCGATGAAGCCCGAGATTCTTGTACTCGACGAACCTTCTTCAAACTTAGATCCAGCTAGTCGTCGAGAGCTTGCCGATATCTTGCGCTCATTGGCAATCACAATTGTGATGGTTACTCATGATCTTCCATATGCACTTGAGCTCTGCGAGCGAGCAGTAATTTTGTCCGGCGGAATCATCGTTGCTGATAAGAAGACGCGCGAAATTCTGGGAGATAAAGATTTACTCAGTGCACATCGACTTGAGTTGCCAGTTGGATTTTCTATCTAACTTTGCGCTTTAGCGAAATGCGCTCTTGCGCTATGGCAGCTCCAAGTAGAACTACAAGGGCGCCCACCGGTTCGTTCCAGGTGACTTTTTCGCTAAGGAAGATTACGCCGACTATGACTGCAACTAGCGGGGTTAAGTAAGTGACGCTACTAGCTATAGCGCTACCGGCCAATTGCATTATCTTGAAGTTCCACAAGTAGGCAAAGCCGCTACCAAATACCCCCAAAGCCACCATCGAAATAACCGATACTGCTGGAAGCTCCGTAATCGAGATCCCGCTGAGTAGATAAATCGGAAGCAAAGTCGATGCGGCGCAAATGAGCTGTGTGGCAACTATTGCTTCACTCTTTATCTGTAGCGGCATAACGAATCTACGAGTGTAAGGAAATGTGACTCCATAGCAAGCCACTGCAGTAAGTAAGACCAGAATCGCCCATAACGGGTTATCGCCTAACCCAGCCCAAGCTCCCAAAACTATAAGCACTCCAAGAAAACCGAGGATTAATCCAAGTAGTTGATGTAGCGCCGGCTTCTCTTCACGATTTATCAAGAGTATTGCAAGAACTGTCATTAACGGCGTCACTGCATTCATAATCGCAGCCAAGACTGATGTAACAACTGTTTCGGCGAGTGCATAAAAGATTCCTGGAATCACATTGAGGAGCAAACTCACTACCCAGATGTGGATGAGCGCCATTCGATTACGGGGTAGTGAGATTCCTTTATATCGCGCATAGGAATAGAGCGTGATAGCACCTAACGCACATCTAAAGAAAGCAACACCGACAGGTGAAAGGAACTCGAGCCCGCTCTTAATGAATACAAATGAGCAGCCCCAGACAACACCAAGGATTAAATAAACAGGAACCCAAGAATTTTTACTCTTCATAAAAATCTAGATTAAAGAAGCTAGGGATCGAAGCTGCTCAGTGTGCGAGACGATATGGGTATCTGCCTTTTCGACCAATCGTCTTAAGGTGGCGGTCTTGCCTTCGCCATGAGTAATTGTTCTATCCCAATCGGCGCTTGCTAACTTGCCAAGAGTTTCACTCATCATGGAGCGGATACCTACAATCGCAGCTAGAGATTTGCTTACTGTCCGGCCAGCATAATCAAGGCGCTCGGGATAAAGATTTTCATCAAAAAAGATAAGTGGTGGGTTATCTGCACCCAGTATGAGGAGATATCGGGCGGCAAAATGAACTTCAACATCGGCGGTGTGATGAACGATGAATGCTGCGGACCATTCGCCTTCGGGGGCAATTTTTCTTTTAATATCTGGGATTAGCGCCAAGGCATCTAGGAACTCAGTCGTATGCTTATCAAAGAAGGCTAATTGCTCGCTCATATCGTTAATCTACCCTCTCTCGAGATTAGCTTGCGCGAGATTTCGAGTCTTTATCAACAATTCTGCTCGTCCAGATGTACCTTTTGATATGGAAATTAACGAGGAGAAAAAAGCAGAAACCTCCATAATCCCCGTCAAGTATGTGGATTTTGTAGAGGATGTCTTTCACGCCATTCTTGCTATTGCGCTCTTAGTTATCGGAGTCTTCGCATTCTTCTACAGCGTCAAGCGTCTATTGGAGACAGCACCCTTCTTCCCTAACGGAATGATCCAAGGCGTTAATGACATCTTGTTTATCGTCATCATTCTCGAAATTCTTCGCACGGTGATTTCGCGCTTTACCGATGGCGTCTATCAGCTCGATAAGTTTCTAATCATTGGCGTAATCGCAGCAGTGCGACACATTTTAACTGTAGGCGCTTCAGTTACCCTTGAGAGCGGCAAAACTGACACCGCATTTGAACGCGCCATGTATGAAATGGGACTTAATGCTTTAATTGTTGTGGCGCTGGTTTTTGCAATCTTCTTGTCAAAGCAAGCTCACCGAAATAAGAGATAGATTTATTCGAAGTCACCGCCGCGCCCCGTAAGGCGCTGGCGGTTTCTTCGTGGTCTATCAATTCGAGCAACAAGTGCGAGAACCAAAACTGTATAAATAACAGTAATAACTAGACCAGTATTCATTTAGTTACCTAACACTGCCCAAACAACGAGGGCAAACATAGCGATATCAAATGCAACTATGGCAATAGCTGAAAGTGATACGAGACCACGTGAACCTGCAATAGTGCGAGCTAGTGCGCTTGGCTTATCTACTTTGCCAAGATCTGCAATGAGGGCTTCACCTTCGCGCACAGCGGCATACTGACTAATTGTTGCCAGAACACCAGTGACACCTGCGACTCCAAGAGCAAGAAACTTTGCTGAATCAGATGCACCCTCAAAGAGACCGAGAGTTGCCAGAACCATCACGCCTATGAGAACGAGAGCTGGTGCAACTTGCGCCTGAATAATTTGAAGACGCATTTGATTCCACTGTCTGATTAATGATTTTTCGTCCATAAATGGGCCTTTCATATTTACTTCATCCAAGATGGATATCGCTAAGGATAAGTCTTACTACTGGGATTTACGGTCAGACCCGACCATTAACTTCGCAAAATGCTCTGGAACAGATGAAAGAGCGCCCTCATAGAACCGAATTTCAGAGTCGCTTGAGATTTCCCAAGGCGTAGAGACTTCCAATAGAGCCTTAAGAAAGACCTTAGCTTCTATTTCAGCGATGTGATTTCCGATGCAGGTATGCGGACCAAATCCGAAACTTAAATGTGGATTTCTCTTACGTTGTATATCAATTGAATAAGGATTCTCGAAAATGGTCTCGTCAAAGTTAGCCGATATGAAACTTACCTGCACATATCGATCTTCTGGTAAATCATCGGTAGTCGATTCAGGAGTTGTCGTGCGGGCCATCGCTGGAAGCGGAGTTAAAAAGCGCAAAAGCTCATCAATAGCAGTATCGAATATACTTGAATCTTTCTTCAACAATTCAAAATCATCTTTTGAATTTCCGAGATGCCAAACGATTCCAGTAAGTAGTTTTACAACTGTATCCCGGCCACCAGCTAATAAAACCCCAGTAATTCCACGAAATTCTTCTGGTGAAACTACCTTTCCATCGATTTCAAGTTTGGCAATCTCAGACCACATATCCGAAGTTTTTCCCGTGATCGCCTCTTCATAAATTCGATCTAGATAGCTGTGGAGTACTTCGCCACTTCGAGTTGGACCTGCTGCAGTCCATACATCAGGACCCCACTTAATCCATTCTTGGACATCTTGAGGTCTGTTGTAGATAACTCCAAGGTTTGCCATCACAAGTGGAAGTGCAAGGTTTGGAATGACATCGCCACCTTCAGCAAAAAATTTGGTGATGTGTTCACGAGCAAGGCGCTCGAACTCAGGAATAAATTTCTCGATTGCTGGCTTCACAAAATAGGGCGCAAGGGCAACACGAAAAAGGTGATGACGAGGCGGATCTACTTCAAGAGGAAGCTGGCGGTAACTGCGCACATCAGCATCTCCCTGGAGATCAGATGAATATGTGCCTGTATCTCTCAAAGCTTCACGGACAGCTTTATGTCCAGAAATTTGGTGAGAGATAGGGACTTTTACAACCGCCACTGGGAAACCTTAACTTTTAGAAAGTTGAAGCGTCGATTACGAAGCGATACTTCACATCACTGGCAATGGTGCGTTCGTATGCCTTGTTGATGTAATCAGCCTTAATGACTTCGATATCACTAACGATGTTATGGGTGCCACAGAAATCAAGCATCTCTTGCAACTCGGGCATGCCGCCAATCATGGAACCAGACATGGAACGTCGAGCACCAAGGAGGGTTCCCGCATTAACCGAATAAGGCTTTCCTGGTAGACCAATGACAACCAGTGTTCCATCCTGCTTAAGCAGGTTGAGGTAATTTTCAATTTCGAGTTCAGCGCTCACTGTATTGAGAATTAAATCAAAGCTCTTTGCAATTGCTTTGAAATTCTCTGGATCTTTCGTTGAGACAAAGTGATGCGCACCCATGGCGCGTGCATCTGCCTCTTTAGATGGTGAGTGCGAAAGTACGGTTACTTCAGCACCCAGAGCGACTGCAAACTTAACGCCCATATGTCCAAGGCCACCAAGTCCCATCACAGCTACCTTTGTTCCAGCCTTGGCTTTCCAATGCTTAAGCGGTGACCAGAGTGTGATGCCTGCACAGAGAAGTGGAGCCACGCCATCAAGTGGAAGGTTTGTTGGGATATGAACTGCATAATCTTCATTGATTACAAAACGATTGCTATAGCCACCCATCGCAACAGTCTTACCATCACGCTCGTAACCGTTATATGTTCCGGTCATTCCTTCTGCGCAATAATTTTGAAGTCCATTTAAGCATTGCTCGCACTTGCGGCATGAATCAACGAAGACTCCAACGCCGATGTGATCGCCGACTTTGAATTTTGTTACACCTGAACCAATTGATGTAACCACACCTGCAATCTCGTGACCCGGAACCATTGGAAATATTGCTGGTCCCCACTCTTCTTTGGCTTGATGGATATCTGAGTGACAGATTCCAGCAAACTTAATATCTAGCTCAACATCATGAGTACCGACATCGCGGCGATCAAATTCATAGGAAACTAAATCTGCCCCAGCTGAAAGCGCTGCATAACCCTTGGTATTCATGGTGTATCCATTCGATTGATGTGAGTTGAGTCAAGAAATGTACTCAGCAAATATACAAGCTTTGCCAACTCAACTTAAGATGAGAGTGGATAAATTATTGGAGAAGAGTGGGCCCAGACAGGCTCGAACTGTCGACCCACGGATTAAAAGTCCGTTGCTCTACCGACTGAGCTATAGGCCCCAAATGCACCCGGAGGTGCTGGCGAAGCTTATCGGAAAACTATGGAGCTATTTTCCGCGCTAGAAATACTGGTTAGCGCCCTTGTGAAGCCCGCTTTAACCTGTCGCGAATTGCAATTGCAATATCAGCACCCTCGGGTTGAACAACCACAACAACGTCAATTTCTTGAGAATCCGCTTCGCGCAGCGCCCCATAAAGTAGTCGAGCAAAATCTTCATTATCGGTAGGTGCTGCAAGGCGAATCGCGCCCTCAGGTGTCGGATAGCTCTTCAGTGCAATGTATCCATCGCCCGGGCGAGGGTGTCCATCGAGAACTATCTGCGCTAACGGCGCATAGTGTTGTTCAAGAGATCCGCTGACTCTGATTTCATCTTCGCGATCTTCTAGCTGTAAACCAGTTGTTGACTCAATCATTTCAATTGTAATTGCCCCCGGACGTAATATGCGAGGAGCATTACCAGTGCAATCAATAATGGTTGATTCAACACCCACCGACGAAGGACCACCATCTAAAATCAAATCCTTCTCATCCAAATATTCACCTAGCTCTTCTTGAACCGCCAAAGCAGTGGTAGGTGAAACTTGACCAAAACGATTAGCACTCGGCGCAGCCAAACCTTTACCACCGACTTTTTTAAACTCATTTAAAAGTGCTAACGCCAATGTGTGGTCAGGAACGCGCAGACCGACCGTCTCTTGCCCTCCCGTGATGAAATCTTCTGCAAGTTCAGTGCGAGGCAAAATCAAGGTCATTGGACCTGGCCAAAAAGCCCGTGCTAGCTTGATTGCGTAATCAGGAATCTCAGCGGCCCACTCAGAGATATCTTGCATATCAGCCAAGTGCACAATCAAAGGATGATCAGCTGGGCGACCTTTCACTTGGTAAATCCGTGCAACCGCTTCAGCATTTGTTGCATCGGCACCCAGTCCGTAGACCGTCTCAGTTGGGAATGCGACGAGTGCGCCAGCCTTTAAATCTTCTGCTGCCCGCGCCAAGGCATCTGCGGTGCAGAAAGATAGAAACTGACCTTGGCTCATATGGCCAATTATCCCCGCTTTTTGCGAGAAGATAACCATGTGAGTCACCCTAAGAAGATAAAGGTTATGCAGATTATTGCCCGCATGAACGTGGGTGGTCCTGCGGTAATCGTTGCTGATTTGATGCGTGGTCTTGATTCAACTCGATATAACCAAGAGTTAATCACTGGGTATTGCGATGAAAATGAGGCTGACTACCTCGAAACGGTTGCTACCGATGTTAGTGCCACCAGAATTGCGGGTCTTGGTCGCTCAATCTCTCCACTTGCAGATTTAAGAGCCTTCTTTGCATTGGTTGCAAAGATTAGAAGTGAGAAGCCTGATGTTATTCATACTCACACTGCCAAAGCGGGAGTACTGGGACGGTTAGCAGCGATGATGGCCGGTAGCAAAGCGTTGCGCATCCATACTTTTCATGGCCACTTACTCCATGGATACTTTGCCGGCTGGAAGATAAAACTTGTAATTGCTATTGAAAAGTTTTTAGCAAAACACACTGATTTTCTGATTGCAGTAGGTAATCAGGTTCGTATTGATTTACTCGCTTCAGGTATAGGCAAAGAGAGCCAATTTCGAACTTTCTTTCCTGGGCTACCAACACTATTGATGAT
>Ga0208009_1000643_pt1 | contig 9993 bp, 10 predicted proteins | sample Wag4_2014_7_16_FD_187364 | JGI IMG/M metagenome (GOLD analysis project Ga0208009, IMG submission 187364) | Fresh water mixed with fracking chemicals microbial communities from Ohio, USA - Utica-2 Time Series FC 2014_7_16 (SPAdes) (version 2) ...
GCGCCGCGCTTCGAACACGCGCAGACGCTGCATCCGCGCGACATCCCGCGCCTCGCCGGTCGCTTCGCGAGCATGCAGCCGCTCCACAAGGCCGACGACGCGCGGCAGGCGCTCGCGCGGCTCGGACATGGGCGCATCGCGCGTTTCTTCGCGTTCCGCGCGCTGCTCGCGCACGGCGCACGCCTCGCGTTCGGCAGCGACTGGCCGATCGTGTCGCCCGATCCGCTGCTCGGGATCAAGGCCGCGGTGACAGGGCTCGACCTCGACGGCCGCCCGTTCGCGACCGAGCACTCGATTTCCGTGCACGACTCGCTCGTCGCGTACACGCGCACCGCCGCGGAGATGCTCGGGCTTCCCAGCGGCACGCTCGCGCCCGGCCGCGCGGCGGACCTCGTCGTCCTCGACCGCTCGCCGTTCGAAGTCGACTGGACGCGCGAGTCGCCCCGCGTGCTGCGCACCATCGTGGCGGGCCGCACAGTGTTCGACTCCGAAGTCGGCGCGTGATCGGGAGCGCGAGTCGGCGCCTGAATCCGCGCCGAACCCACGCGTGAACCTGCGCGTGAACCTGCGCGCACGCGCACGCCCGCACGCCGTCTCCCGCACCGCGTTCCGCTATCGTGCGCGGCACGGCGCTCTCGGAACGCCGGTCCGACTCGTTCCCGGAGAGCATCCACATGTCGCGTCCCCACCCGAGCCGCGGATTCGCGCGGCGTGCGATCGTCCTCGCCTCCGCGGCGTCGGCGCCCGCCTTCGCCGACGGCCAGGGCATCCTGCCGCTGCCCGACTACCGCGGCGACTTCGCATCGCGCACCACGCTCACCGGCGACTGGGACGGCCACCGAACCGCCCTCGCCGAGAAGGGCTTCACGCTCGACCTCTCCTTCACGCAGCTCGTGCAGGATGTCGTCGACGGCGGCGCGGAGACCAGCACGCGCTACGGCGGCAAGATCGAGGCACTCATCAATCTCGACCTCGACCGCATGGGCGCGGTGCCGGGCGGCCTCGTGACGATCCGCACCGAATCGCGCTACGGACAGTCGGCCAACACCACCGCGGGCACGCTCCTGCCCGTGTCGGACACGATGTACTTCCCGCTCACGAACCCTGCCGACGAGGACATCGCGGCCACCGTCACCGAACTGCTCTACACCCAGTTCCTCTCGAGGGAAGTCGGGCTCTTCGCCGGCAAGTTCACCATCCTCGGCGCCGACAGCAATGAATTCGCGGGCGGACGCGGCGACACGCAGTTCGTCGGGCACCCGTTCACGAGCGCCTCGGTCACCTCGCTCTTCAATCCGTACTCGGCGCTCGGCACCGGCGCGTTCGTGATGCCGACGCCCGAGCTCACCGTCTCGAGCTCGCTCTACACCTCGACGGATTCGTCGACGAGCTCCGGCTTCGACACGCTCGACGACGGGCTCGTCTGGTCGAGCGCCATCGCGTGGCAGTACCGCCTCGGCGAGCTTCCCGGCGGCGTGCGCGCGACCTACCAGCACGCGTTCGACCGCAACTTCGTGAACTTCAGCGGGCGCTTCATCACGCGCGACGGCATCGCGATTCCGGTGGACGGCGACAGCTGGTGCGCCTTCGCCAACGCGTGGCAGTACATCGCGGTCGAGGAGGCGCCGACCAAGCCCATCAACGTGGGCGACGGCCGCACCGACCTGCAGGGCGTCGGACTCTTCCTCCGCGCCGGCACCGCAGATCCCGACACCAATCCGATCGAGTGGATCGTGAGCGGCGGCATCGCGGCCAAGGGCCTGCTGCCGGGACGCGACCGCGACACGCTCGGCGTCGGCTACGCGTACTCGCACACGAGCGACCTGCCCTTCGTGACCTCGTTCGTCGTGAACGACACCAGCAGCCGCCTCGAGGCGTACTACGACCTCGCCCTCACGCCCGCGGCCGAGCTCACCTTCGATGTGCAGGTCGCCGACTCGCTGCTTGCGAGCAACAGCACCGCGACGGTGCTCGGCCTGCGGCTCCGCCTCGACTTCTGAGCGCCGACCCACCGCGGGCCATCCCCCGCCACACGGCACGCGCCACCGCGTGAACGCCGAACCGATCCACGGAACACCCATGATGACGACGAAGACGACGACGAGCCACCACCTTCGATCCCCTGCTGCGCTTCGCCTGGCCTCGCTCAGCCTCGCCGCGCTCGCCTTCGTCGCGCCCGGGCTCCTCGCCGGCAACGCCGCGGCGCAGAGCTCGGTGCTGAGCAAGGCCACCCGCACCTCGCCGACGCTCGAGCCCGCCGTCGCGCGGCCCGCGCAGGAATCCGCCGCCGCCGCGAAGCTCGCCGCGCTCGCCGCGAAGTTCGGCAAGAAGCCGAACATCGTCTGGCTCGTCGTCGACGACATGGGCTACGGCGACCCGGGCTGCTACGGCGGCGGCGCGGCCGTCGGCGCCGCGACCCCGAACATGGACCGCCTCGCGCGCGAGGGCCTGCGCCTCACCTCGTGCTACTCGCAGGCGACCTGCACGCCGACGCGCTCGGCGATCCTCACCGGACGCCTGCCGGTGCGCACCGGCCTCACCCGTCCGATCCTCGCGGGCGACAAGCTCACGAAGAACCCGTGGGCCGACGAGATCTCGCTGCCCATGCTGCTCGGCAAGGCCGGCTACGCGACCGTCCTGAGCGGCAAGTGGCATGTCGGCGAGGCCGTCGGCATGCGCCCGCAGGACATCGGCTTCGACGAGTACTACGGCTTCTATCCCGCGCAGAAGGAACTGTCGCAGCATGTCGACAAGCGCCGCTACCCCGACCTCGTGCTGAACCCCGAGCGGCTCGCGATGCTCGAGCGCACCGGCGCGAGCGAGGCGCTCGTGCACGGCTTCAAGCCCGGCTCCAAGCTCGGCGGCGCGAGCGGCCAGACCACCGAGGTCCTGCAGATCGACAGCACCGACGACATCGCCGAGGGCGACCGCATGCTCAAGGAGTTCACCGTCGCGAAGATCGCCGAGCTTGCGAAGGCCGACCAGCCGTTCTTCCTCGAGCACGCATTCATGAAGGTGCATGCCGACAACTTCGCGTCGAAGGCCTTCGAGGGCAAGAGCGCGAGCAAGTACCCCTACAAGGACGGCATCGTCGAGGTCGACGCCTACATCGGTGAGATCGTCGCCGCGCTCGACAAGGCGGGCGTGCTCGACAACACCTTCGTCTTCGTGACTTCCGACAACGGACCGCAGCGCGACTCGTGGCCCGACACGGGATACACGCCGTTCCGCGGCGCGAAGGGCTCGGCGTGGGAGGGCGGCGTGCGCGTGCCCGGCATCGCCTACTGGCGCGGCGTGATCGCCCCGGGCCGCGAGAGCGACGAACTCTTCGACCTCATGGACCTCTTCAACACCTCGCTCGCGCTTGCCGGCGCCGGCGCGTCGATCCCGACCGACCGCTACATCGACGGCATCGACCAGTCGTCGTTCCTGCTCTGCGACGACGGCCTCTCGCGCCGCGAGAAGGTCTACATCTGGAACGAGTCCGACTTCATGGCGATGCGCATGTACGAGTACAAGCTGCACATGAAGGTGGTCACCACCGACGCGCAGTGGCTCGACATCGACGCGACCACCAAGCACGAGACCGGCCTCTCGGCGTGGCTCTTCAACCTCTACATCGATCCCAAGGAGGAGTACCCGGTCGGCCACCGCATGAACGCCTGGCTCGCCTCGATGGGCGCCGAGGCGAAGGGCCATGCGGCGACGTTCCGACAGTTCCCGCCGAAGGACATCGGCCTGGGCAAGTGACGGAACGTGGCCCGGAGGTGGCTCACGCGCACCGCGCCGGGCGCGCCCCGACCACCGCGACACGCCCTATCCTGCGAGGCTCATGGACATCGGCATCATCGGCATCTACAACAACCTCGGCCCGGCGGCGGCCGCGGCGTTCCTCTTCTGGGGGATCTTCTCGATCACCATGCACGAGCTCGCCCACGGCTGGGCCGCGCTCTCGCAGGGCGACGACACGCCGAGGATCTACGGCCGCATGACGCCGAACCCCGTGGTACACATGGGATGGGTGTCGCTCATCCTGCTGGCGCTCACCGGCATCGCGTGGGGCATGATGCCGGTCGATCCGAGCAAGTTCCGCTGGGGACGGCGCGGGCGCATCATCGTGTCGGGCGCGGGCCCCGCGATGAATGTCGTGCTCTGGCTCCTCTGCTGGGGCGGCCTCGGGCTGATGCTGCGCGACGGGATCGCGACCAACGGCAGCCTGCTGCGGGCGATCCGCGCGCTGCCCGAGGGAACCGAGTACCAGCTCGCGCTCTTCCTGCTCATCGGCGGCGGCCTGAACGGCATGCTCGCGCTGTTCAACATGCTGCCGCTCCCGCCCTTCGACGGCGCGAGCGTGCTCGCGGGCTTCTCGCGCACCTACTACCGCTGGATGCACAACCCCCGCATCGCGAGCGCCGGCTTCTTCATCGTGCTCATCGCGATGTTCAGCGGCGTCGGCGGCGTCATGGGCCGCTGGGCCGACCGGATGGGCGTCGATCTCGCCTCCTGGGTCGGCCGGCTCGGGGGCTGACGCCGTTATCGGGCGGCCGCGACGCGGATGGCCGCCGATCGCCGCCCGCGCCACCGGCCGGCGCATTGCACCTCCCCGCCGTTTGCCCTACCTTGTGCGACTCGCAACCGCGAGCCGAAGGCGCAGCGCACGGCGGTCACTCCCGCCCCACGCTGCGTCAGAGTCCTGATGAGTCCGTCATGCGACGGACGGGACCGAGGCTTGCCTTTGATGAAAGGGTGACGACATGGTCGTCCTCCGCATGAAGCGAATGGGCCGCGCCCATTCTCCGTTCTACCGTCTGTCCGCCATGGACAAGCGCAACCCGCGCGACGGCGCCGTGATCGAGAACCTGGGCTGGTACAACCCGACCGCGAAGCCGGGCGCGCAGTACCAGTTCAACGCCGATCGCGTCAAGCACTGGCTCTCGATGGGCGCGCAGCCCTCGGAGACCGCCGCCAACCTGCTCAAGAAGGTCGGCATCGACCCGACCCCGGGCAAGAAGGCCTGATCGATCGACCGGTGATCTGACGAACGCCGTCGCGATCCGCGGCTGCGCAGCGTTGGTGACACATCCATCCCGCGTGCGAACCATGCGAATCGACGTGCTCACCATCTTCCCCGATCTGTTCACGGGATTCCTCGCCACGAGCATCCCCGCGAACGCGATCGAGCAGGGCGCCCTCTCGTGCCATGTGCACGACATCCGGGCGCACGCCGCGAACAAGCACCGCAAGGTCGACGACCGCCCGTTCGGCGGAGGTCCAGGCATGGTGATGATGTGCCAGCCCATCTTCGACGCCGTGAAGGCCGCTGAATCGCAGGATTCCAGCGTCCCGGCGGTCCGCGTGCTCCTCACGCCGCAAGGCGAGAGGCTCACGCAGCCGCGCGTCGAGTGGCTCGCGCAGCAGCCGCGCCTGATGCTCCTCTGCGGTCACTACGAAGGCATCGACGAGCGCGTGATCGAGGAGCTCAGCCCCCTCGAGATCTCGATCGGCGACTACGTCCTCTCCGGTGGCGAGCTCGGCGCGATGGTTCTCATCGACGCCGTCGCCCGCCTGCAGCCCGGCGTCCTCGGACACGAGGAATCCGCTGCGGAGGACTCGTTCAGCGTGCGCTCCACCGATGGCGCACATCTCCTCGACTGTCCGCACTACACCCGTCCCCGCGAGTGGAACGGGCGTGAGGTGCCGGACATCCTGCTCTCGGGCGACCACGCTGCGGTCGACCGTTGGCGGGATGCGCAGCGGATCGAGCGCACGCGCGTGCGTCGCCCCGACCTGCTGCGGAACTCTCCACTCGCACACCCGCAACCCCTGCCGGCGGCCAACACCAACAAGCCCGCCGCGCAAGTTGCACGAGCCACGCGGTCGACCGCACCGTCGCACGACGACGGAGACGGACTGCACGGCCAAACCGCGCCCGAAGGCGCATGAGGATCCCACCATGGCACGTTTGAATCGCACCCAGGTCATTGAAGGCGTCGTCGCAGGCCAGATGAAGGCTGCCAACGAGCTCCCGAAGTTCAGCGTCGGCGACACCATCGATGTGCACTACAAGATCATCGAAGGCGACAAGGAGCGCATCCAGGTCTTCCAGGGCGTGCTCCTGGCCGACACCGGCCGCGGCATCCACCGCATGATCACCGTCCGCCGCATCGTCGCCAACGAGGGCGTCGAGCGCTCGTTCCCGGTGAACTCGCCGCGCGTCGCGAAGATCGACGTCATCCGCCGCGGCGACGCCCGCCGCGCGAAGCTGTTCTACCTCCGCGACCGGTTCGGCAAGAGCCGCCGTCTGCGCGACCAGCGCCGCGGCCTCAAGCACGTCGAGGGCGGCGAGTCGGCCGCGAGCTGATCCGCGCATCCACGCCCACGCCAACCGGCCGCCACATGGCGGCCGGTTGTCATTGGTGCCTGGCACCTCCCTGGCACCCGCCGCCCACCTGCCGCGACCACACGGAAGGTGAGCGGCACCTACGGACTGTGTCACGCGGCGCGGCCAGACATCCGGCGGAGGCCGGCCTCGGGAGGTGCACGGGTGCTGCCGTGTGCACCGTGCAGGTGCGCGGCAGGTGCCAGGGAGGTGCCTGGCACCTACACTGCGCGCCCGATGCGCGTCACCCTCGCCAAGAGCTTCACCTTCGAAGCCGCCCACTTCCTGCCCTGCTTCCCCGATGGCCACAAGTGCCGGCGCATGCACGGCCACTCCTTCAAGGTCGAGGTCGTCGTCGAGGGCGAGATGGATCCCGCCAAGGGCTACCTCGTCGACTACGGCGACATCAAGAAGGCGATCTCGCCAGTGCACGACGCGCTCGACCACCGCTGCCTGAACGAAGTCGCCGGCCTCGAGAATCCCACCGCCGAGATGCTCGCCAGGTGGGTCTGGGACCGGCTCAAGCCGACGCTGCCCCTGCTCACGCAGGTGATCGTCTGCGAGACCTGCACCAGCCGTTGCGTCTACGAGGGCCGCTGATGCAGCGCCCCGTCCACCTGCTGCACGACGCCGCGATGCTCGCCCGCATGCTCGGCATCGAGGCGCCCTGCTGCACGCACATCGCGATGCCGACCCAGCTGGCCGCCGCCGCGGCGAGCCCGGGCGGCGCCACGGCGTGGGGCGCGTTCGTCGACGGCAACCCCCTGTCCGGGACCTGGATCGCCGACGCCGAGGCCCCCTCGCGCCGCCTCGTCTCCTACTCGGGCACCCTTGGCGAGGAGCTGTTCGCCGACGAGCCGCGCACCTGGATGCGCGCCGGGCAAGACCGCTTCAAGGGCTTCCTCGACGAGGTCGAGCCCTCGCTGCGCGCGCACGGGCGCACGCTCTGCTTCCGCCCCCACCACCGCCACGTGCTCGGCGACGTGCACGCCTCGGTCAAGCTGCTGCGCGACCGCGCGGGCGGGCCGTTCGAGGTCCTGCTGTCGCCGGCCGACATGATCGCGCCCTCGATGACGGGCCAGATCGAGGACCACCTCGCGCGGATGTTCGCACATCTCGGGCCGCTCGCCGCGGCGGTGCTGCTCGCCGACATCGCCCCCGACGCGCAGACGGCCGAGAGCGGGCTGTTCTCCACCTGCCGGCTCGGCGCGGGGATCCTTCCCCTGGCGCTGGTCGCGCGTCTCCTCGCCGAGCATGTGCCCGCGGAAACACCGGTGATCCTGCTCCCCGGCGCGGTCGACGAGCAGCGCGCGGCGCTCGGCCTGTAGCGCCCGATCCCTCACCGAATCCACATGTTTCCGTTGCACCCCGCCGCGGCAGGGGTAGACTTTTCAGGTCTGCGGAACGGATTCCGCGACATGGAGCGTCGATGACAGCGGTTTCGGCAGTGACGGCAGCGATGTCTGCGGTGTCGGTCGGAGCGTCCGCGGGCGGAGCCTCCGGACTGGACGCGAAGGTCCTCGTACTCAATCGCTACTACAGCGCGATTCGCGTCATCGACGCGCGCCGCGCGTTCGTGCTCCTCGCGAAGGAGGTGGCCGAGGTCATCGCCATCGAGGACGGCTCGTACGTCTCGTACCCCTTCACCACCTGGACCGAGCTCAGCGAGTTCCGCCAGCAGTTCGAGGCGACCGACCACGACTGGGTGCGCACCGCGCGCATCTCGATCGCCGTGCCGAAGATCGTCCGCGTGCTCGCGTTCGACCGCCTGCCGCGCGAGCAGGTCAAGCTCAACCGCCGCAACATCTACGCCCGGGATTCGAACCGCTGCCAGTACTGCGGCAAGACCTTCGCCACCAAGGAGCTCACGCTCGACCACGTGAAGCCGCGCGTCCAGGGCGGCGGCAACTCGTGGACGAACCTCGTCTGCGCCTGCGTGAAGTGCAACGCGCGCAAGGGCGGACGCACGCCCGAGCAGGCCGGCGTCCGACTCATCCGCGAGCCGATCAAGCCGAAGCGCAACCCCGCGATCTCGCTGCGCCTCGGCAGTCCCAAGTACGCGTCGTGGAAGGCGTTCCTCGACGAGGCCTACTGGACGGTCGAGCTGAGCGAGGACTGAGCCCGCGACCGAGCCGCGACCGAACGCGGACAGCGCACCCGACCCCGCCCCGCGGGCCGTGCGGACGAAACGTCCGTATCTCGTGTGAAGATTCCCGCCGCGCCGCGCAATCCGCGGCGCGCGCCGTTTCGGCGCAGATAGCATCGCGCCCGTCCGTCCCGCGAGCCTCCCCATGCCGAAGCAGAAGAAGCACAAGAAGTCGAAGTCCGAAGCCGCACCCGAGTCGACCGTGGCCAGCGGGCCGGTCGCCGAGCCGACCGAGGCCGCCGACGCGACGCGCGTCGAGTCGAAGGACTCGCGCAAGGCCGCCAAGCTGGCCGAGAAGCTCGCCGCGAAGGAGGCCGAGCTCGCCGCGAAGCAGGCCAAGACCGCTGCGAAGCAGGCCAAGGCCGCCGCGAAGCAGGCGAAGGCGGACGAGAAGGCGGCACTGAAGGCCGACAAGAAGTCCGACGCGAAGCTCGAGAAGCAGGCCCGCAAGAAGTCCGGCACGCAGCCCGAGCCCGACGCCATGGCCCCTGCCTTCAAGCACGTCCGCCGCAAGAAGCTCGCGAGCGGAAAGGGCCCGACCCCGCAGGAGATCGGCGAGTCGCTGGTCGCGCTCTTCAACGCCGGCAAGAGCGAGGAGGCCGAGTCGACCTGGTACCACCGCAAGATCGAGTCCATCGAGGACGACGGCTCGGTGTTCGAGGGCTGGAAGGGCGTGCTCGAGAAGGGCGCGTGGTGGAAGGCGAACTTCACCGTGCTCTCGATGCAGGCGAAGGGTCCCTACGTCTGCTCGACCGGCTTCACCGTGATCTTCTCGGGACGCGTGCGCATGCCCGACGGCACCGAGGTCGACTCGCACGAGTGCGGCGTCTACACCGTCGAGAAGGGCCGCATCGTGCGCGAGCAGTTCATGCGCGCGGCGTTCTGAACGCCTCCGCGCGCGGCGCCGCGCTCACGACATCAGCGCGAGGCCGATGGTGAGCGTCACCGCGTTGTTCAGGCCGTGCGCGACCATCGGCGCGACGAGGCTGCCGCGCATCTCGCGGTACACGCAGAAGCCGACCGCGAGTCCGCCGAGCGCGGGCACGAACAGCACGCCCTGCGGGTGGATCACCGCGAACACGGCGCTCGACGCGAACGCGGCGACCAGCATCGAGATCAGCCGCACGCGCGGCGCGACCACTCCGCGCAGGTGTCCGTAGAGCAGGCCGCGGAACGCGATCTCCTCGACGATCGGCGCGGTCACGCTCGCGAGCATGAAGAGCATGAGCACCTCGAATCCGCCCGCGCCGGCGAACATCTCGACGACCGGGTGTGACGGCGGCGGCGCATCGCCCTGGAACATCTCGGCGATCGCACTGAGGATCGCGAAGCAGACCAGACCGAACACCAGCAGCGGCACCGCGCTCAGGTAGCACAGGACGCCGTGGAGCGCCTCGCGCACGACGCCGGCGCCAGTGTGGAGCCCGATCAGCGCGCGCAGTTCCGACCAATGCACGCCGCGCCGCGC
>Ga0208009_1000644_pt1 | contig 9989 bp, 9 predicted proteins | sample Wag4_2014_7_16_FD_187364 | JGI IMG/M metagenome (GOLD analysis project Ga0208009, IMG submission 187364) | Fresh water mixed with fracking chemicals microbial communities from Ohio, USA - Utica-2 Time Series FC 2014_7_16 (SPAdes) (version 2) ...
GCCCATCATGATGCGACTGCAATCGGATCTAACCGAGTTATGCGAAGCCGCGCTCGCGGGTCGACTCGATCAAGTCACCATGGATTGGGATCCGCGGGCAGCGCTCGGCGTCGTACTTGCAGCAGGTGGCTACCCGGACGACGTCCGCAAAGGCGACGTCATTCACGGACTCGCTGCGGCCGCGAACGTGCCTGGCAAAGTATTCCACGCAGGTACGGCTATCAGCGACGGCGAGGTAGTCACCGCGGGAGGTCGTGTGCTGTGCGCTGTCGGCTTAGGCACCACGGTATCGGCGGCGCAGTCGGCCGCTTACCGCTTGGTCGATGCAATCGAGTGGCAAGGCATGCAATGCCGGCGCGACATCGGCTATCGCGCGATCGCCCGCGAGCAGCACTAATCGCGCTACCCGCGGGCTCTTCGACTTAGCGTTTCATCGCCTCGAAGAACTCCGAATTCGTCTTCGTGTCCTTCATCTTATCGAGCAAGAACTCGATAGCAGCGAGCTCATCCATCGGGTGGAGGAGTTTGCGCAAGATCCACATCTTGGCGAGCTCACCCGGATCGGTGATGAGATCTTCTTTACGAGTGCCAGAGCGATTGATGTTGATGGCCGGGAAGACGCGCTTCTCGGCAATACGGCGATCAAGGTGGATTTCGCTGTTACCCGTACCCTTGAATTCCTCGTAGATCACATCGTCCATCTTCGAGCCGGTGTCGATGAGCGCTGTCGCCAAAATCGTCAGTGAACCGCCTTCCTCGATGTTTCGTGCCGCACCGAAGAAGCGCTTCGGACGCTGCAAGGCGTTGGCATCCACACCACCGGTGAGCACTTTGCCAGAGCTCGGCACCACGGTGTTGTAGGCGCGAGCAAGACGAGTGATCGAGTCGAGCAGAATCACCACATCTTTTTTGTGCTCGACGAGACGCTTGGCCTTCTCGATCACCATCTCGGCGACTTGCACGTGACGCGCCGCTGGCTCGTCGAACGTGGATGACACCACCTCACCTTTGACGGTGCGCTGCATTTCGGTGACTTCTTCCGGTCGCTCATCGATGAGCAACACGATCAAATACACCTCAGGGTGATTTGCCGTGATGGCTGTTGCGATGTTCTGCAACAGCATGGTTTTACCGGCCTTCGGCGGCGAGACGATCAAACCACGCTGGCCTTTGCCGATCGGCGCGCAAAGATCGATGGCACGAGCAGTCAAATCTTCCGTCGAACCATTACCGCGTTCGAGCTTCAGACGCTTGGTCGGATGCAGCGGCGTCAGGTTTTCGAACAACACCTTGTTACGTGCGTTCTCCGGCGAATCAAAGTTGATCTCGCCGACTTTCAGCAACGCAAAGTAACGCTCACCATCCTTCGGCGGACGAATGAGACCCGAGATGCTATCGCCGGTGCGTAGATTGAAACGCCGAATCTGCGCCGGGCTGATGTAGATGTCATCGGGACCGGCCAAATAGGATCCGTCGGCCGAGCGCAAAAAGCCGAAACCGTCTTGCAGGATCTCCAGCACGCCGTCGCCGTAGATATCCTCGCCCTTGCGAGCGTGTGCCTTCAGCAAGCTGAAAATGATGTCCTGCTTGCGTGAACGCGCCATGTTCTCGACGCCGAGCGCAGCGGCCATCTCGACGAGCTTGCTGATGGGCATCGCCTTCAAGGTCGTCAAGTTCATCGACTTGCGCGACGCAGCGAGCTCCTCAGGACTGATGATTTCTGCATCGTCACCCGAATCGATGAACGGCGCATGATCCATCGGCATTTCGTCGTGCATCGGGCCGCCGACGTTGCCGTGACGCGGGCCGCGATTAGGATCGCGATTGCCGTGTCGTGGCTTCTGGCGACGCGAGCCGCCGCCCTGACCCCCTAAATAGCCGCCTCTCACAGGTGGCTGTCCAAAAACGCCGCCAGTTGGGAGCGCGAAACCGCACCCACCTTCTGAGCTTCCACGGTCCCATTCTTGAACAGAATGAGTGTCGGGATGCCACGGATGCCGTACTTGGGCGGCGTCTGCGGATTGTGATCGATGTTCAACTTGGCGATGCGAACACGATCGGCGTATTCACCCGACAGTTCGTCGAGGATCGGCGCGATCATTTTGCAGGGACCACACCACTCGGCCCAAAAGTCGAGTAGCACGGGCTTATCGGATTTCAAAACGTCATCAGCAAAGGTGGCATCGCTGGTATTGATGATGTGAGGGCTGCTCACGCGGGTAAACCTCCAGTTGGAGTTAACTAAACAAATTGAGATATGGGAAATCGGGGAGTTTGCGAGCCCGTGGCTGAACGCCGTGTCGGGGGGCTGTCAAACGGTTACACTAGACCGTGTCGATTTTTTGGGTTGCCTCTGGAAGGACCAGAAAATTTAATGGATGTGAACTGGGGCTTTTGCCGTAAACCGTGGGCAGAACGCCCTTATGGGACGCTTTTGTAGCCAATTCTCGTCCCGTTTGCAAGCATCCCCCGTCTACTCGCTTCGATCCAATACGAACTAATGTCCGAAAACTCCGAAAACCATCTCTCCGATCTCACCTTCTCCTCCCTCGATCTTGCCCCCGACCTGATGCGCGGCATCGAGGAAGCCGGCTTCACGCGCTGCACCCCGATCCAGGCACAAACCTTGCCCTTTGCGCTCGCGGGTCGCGACGTCGCAGGCCAGGCTCAAACGGGCACAGGCAAGACGGCCGCCTTTCTAGTTGGCCTCTTCCAGAACCTTCTGAAACACCCGGCCTCGCCGACTCGAGGTGCAACCTCGATCCGAGCGCTCATCATTGCCCCGACTCGCGAACTCGCCATCCAGATTCATCAGGATGCGATTCAACTCGGTCAGCACACCGGGTTGCGTATCGCCGTGGTCTACGGTGGCGTCGACTACGACAAGCAACGGCGTGATCTGGAAGGCGGTGTCGATGTTTTGATCGGCACGCCAGGACGAATCATCGATTATTTCAAACAGCACGTATTCGAGCTGCGTGAGGCGCAGGCGGTCGTGCTCGACGAAGCCGATCGTATGTTCGATCTTGGCTTCATCGCCGACATTCGCTATTTGCTGCGCCGACTACCGCCACCGGATCGTCGTCAGTCGATGCTGTTCTCAGCCACGCTCTCGCAGCGCGTGTTGGAACTCGCATATGAGCACATGAACGAACCTGCGCTCGTTCGGATCGAGCCTGAGAAGATCACGGCAGATCGCGTGCGACAGGTAATGTACTACCCGGCGATGGAAGAGAAGATTCCGCTGCTCATCGGACTGCTGCGCAAGATGGATCCGCATCGCACGATGGTCTTCGTGAACACGAAGCGCATGGCGGAGAAACTCGAAGACACGCTCCAAGCCAACGGCATTCAGGCGCAGGCGCTGTCGGGTGATGTGCCGCAGAAAAAGCGCATGCGCTTTTTGCAGGATTTCCATGACGGCAAACTGGCTGTTCTGATCGCGACCGATGTCGCGTCACGTGGCCTGCACATTCCGGAAGTCAGTCATGTATTCAATTTCGACTTGCCGCAAGACTGCGCCGATTACGTGCATCGCATCGGCCGCACCGCTCGTGCGGGCGCTGAAGGGGATGCGATCAGTTTTGCCTGCGAGGAATATGCCGTCGCGCTGCCCGACATCGAGAAATACATCGGTCGCAAAATTCCCTTTGAACCGATCAGTGCCGAGATGATCCCGGAGATTACTTGGGCGCCGCGTCGCCCGAGTCCCGAGGGCGGCCACCGCGGTGGCCCTCGCCGTGGCGGCTCCGGTGGCGGTGGTGGCGGCAATCGAGGCGGCCCGCGCCGCAGCGGCGGTGGTAACCGCGGCCGCCCGCGCTAAAGCAGCTCGATCACCGCATCGATCGCCGTGAACTCCTCGTGCCGATGCGGGTCACGTGACGTGTCTGGTCGTCGTACACCATAGACCCACCTGACCTGCGCGGTGATGGCAGCGTGCAGAACCGCCTTGCTGTCATCGGCAAACAAGCTGCGTGCAGGATCGAAACCGACCTCCGCTTGTGCCGCACGCCAAAATGCCTGGTCCTCCTTCGGCGCGCCGAAGCCATGCGACGTATAGGCGGCATCCAAAAAATCGAGCACGCCCGTTTGCTCGTGCTTGATCTGCAAAATCGTCGGATGCGAGTTGGTCAACAAGACGAGACGTTTGCCGCGCGAACGTATTTCTTCGAGAAATCGGCGGGCCCCAGGCAACCAAGCGACGCGAGCCGCCTCCTCACGGTGCACAGCTGCGATGTCGATGCCGAGTTGCTCGCTCCAGTAGTCGATCGAATACCACTGCAGCGATCCCTCCACCCGATGGAATCGCGGCGCGAGCACCGCATGCGTCTCGGCCAGCGAGAGCCCTTCTCGCTCGGCATAGATTTCAGGCACACGCGCGAGCCAGATGTAGTTATCGAAAGCCAGATCGAGCAAGGTGCCGTCGAGATCGAGCAAGACGGTGTCGATGGCAGACCAATCAGGCGCGTCGGCAGTGGGGATATGCATGTCGGTATGATACCCGTCGAATGATCGCCGACCTGCACCTTCACAGCCATCACTCCGACGGCAAGCTCGCGCCAGCGGCACTCATGCAATGGGTTGCGGCGCAGGGTGTCACCCTGGCTGCGCTGACAGATCACGATACCGTGCGTGGCTGTGCGGAGGCAGAGCAGACCTGCGCCGTGCTCGAAATGGGCTTCGTACCCGGCGTCGAGATCACGGCGGGTTGGCAAGGTCAGGAACTGCACATCTTGGGTCTCGGCATTGATCCATCGAGCGATGCACTCAATCACCATCTCTCGACCGTTCGCAATTTGCGGCACGCTCGCTTGATCGAAATCGGTCGCAGGCTCGAGCGCAAGAAGCAGCTGGTGGTCGGCGAAGCGATCGAGGTGCTCTGCAAAACCCATGACAGTCCAACCCGGCTGCATTTGGCGAGGCTCTTGGTCGAGCGCGGTGTCGCTCAGGATGTCGCGCAGGCTTTCGATCACTGGCTTGGACGCGGCCAAGCCGGCTATGCCCCCGCTGAGTGGCCTGCACTCGAGAGCGCGATCAAAGCGATTCTCGATGCAGGCGGGCAACCTGTTTTAGCCCACCCGCATCGCTACAAAATCAGTGCGGGTGCTCTGCGTCGCTTACTCGGCGAGTTCAGCCGTGCCGGCGGACTTGGCATGGAGGTCAGCGTCGGTGGCATGAGCAGTAACGATTTTGAGCGCTTGACGCAGCTCGCTCGCGCCAACGGACTCGTCGGCTCAACCGGCTCGGATTTCCATGATCCCGCCATTCCGTGGAATCCTCCCGGCCGCTTCGTTAAGCTACCGCCCGACCTCGAACATGTCGCGGCGCGGCTCCAAAAATGACGGACGAAACCGACAAAATCGACCGCGAACTCTTTCGCAACATCGAAAAGCTGCGGCAGTTACGCATCGAGCATCGTGATCTCGACGAAGTGATCACGCGCCTGTCGATGGATATCCACGTCGATGAGATTCAGTTGAAGCGGCTCAAGAAACGCAAGCTTATGCTGAAGGATCAGATCGAGCGTTACGGCAGCCATCTGATTCCCGACTTGAACGCCTGAGGGACGAGCGATGAACGACAACACGATGACATCCCCGAAGTTGCTCGTCGAGTTACTGAGCGGCGATGGCCTCAACGAGGCGATCGCCATCCTGCTCGTCATCGCTATCGCCATCGTCGCGGGTCGCCTTGCCAAAGCAGCCTTGGTACGTATCGGACAGGATGTGATGGGAAAGCCCTGGACGGGCCGACTGATCGAGACGGCCGCGATCCTGACGCCCTACCTCGTTGCCATCGTGTTAATTGGCGTAGCCGAAAACGCAGCGCGGCAATTCGGTATGGCCTACAACGTGCTCGAGCTGACCTCGCAACTCGTTGTGGCACTTGGCGTGGTGCGCATCGCGGTTTACTGCCTACGTCTGTTACTCGGCGACACAAGCCTCGTCGCGCGTTGGGAGACTCGAATCACGCTCGTGCTGTGGCTCGGTCTCGGCTTCGAACTATTGGGTTGGTTCAATTGGCTCGAAAATACCCTCGATGCGATTGACCTGCTGCCAGGTAAATCCGTATTCAGCCTGTGGACTTTGCTCAAAGGTCTCATCGTCATCACGGCTTTCGTCGTCATCACGAGCGTGATTGCGCGCGCGATCGAGCGTCGTGTCATGTCGATAGAGACACTGGCGCCATCCACCCGAGTCGGCATCAGTAAATCCGCTTACTTCCTGCTCATCAGTCTTGGCATTTTGCTCGGCATCAATGCAGCGGGTGTCGACTTGACCGCCCTTACCGTCCTCACGGGCGCGATCGTCTTCGGCCTCGGCTTCGGCATACGCGATATCACGAGCAACTTCGTCAGCGGTTTCGTCTTGCTCATGGACAAGTCGATCAAGCCGGGCGATGTCATCAGCTTCACGCAGCACACGGGCACCACGTCTGAGAACTTCGGTTGGGTACAGGAGCTACGCGGTCGCTACGTTGTCGTCCGCGATCGCGATGGTGTCGAATCGCTGGTTCCCAACCAGAACCTCATCACCAACTCGGTCATCAACTGGAGTTACTCGGATCAGCGTGTTCGCTTGCGACTGCCGGTAATGATCAGCTACGACGACGATCCGGAATTGGCGCTCGAAATTTTGATCAAGGCAACGAGCGATCATCCGCGCATCCTGCGCGATCCGGGCCCGGTGTCACGGCTGATGTCTTTCGAGAATTACGGCATGAAGCTCGAGGCACGGTTCTGGATTCGAGATCCGATGAACGGCGTCAATAACGTTCGCTCCGATGTGAACCGCAAGATTTGGCAGCTCTTCAAAGAACACGGCATCAAGATTCCTGTAGCTCAGCAGGAAGTGCGCGTGCTGGAGCCCGGCGCGATCATCGCGCGCCCGGCGAGCCATTCAGACGATGCCGATCCGCGCGGGTAACATTCTCATTCCCGACGACGAACTGTCGGTCGCCTTCGTGCGCTCCGGCGGGCCGGGCGGGCAAAACGTCAACAAGGTCTCATCGGCCGTCCAACTGCGTTTCGATCTGAGAGGATCCTCCGCCCTCACCGAAACGGTCAAACAACGACTTCGGCGTCTCGCCGGACGGCGCCTCACCGACGAAGGCGCGATTTTGATCATCGCGCGTACGCAACGCAGCCAAGAACAAAATCGACGTGAAGCGGAAGAACGACTTGCGCAATTGATCGAAGCAGCTTTGGTGGAGCCTAAGAAACGACACGCCACCAAGCCGACACGCGCCTCCAAAGTACGACGGCTCGATAGCAAAACTCGTCGTAGTGGCATCAAGCGCGGTCGCGGCCGAGTCAGCCACGACGATTGAGTCCTAAGCGTGGGTGACCTGCAAAATGCTGTGACGGATCTGCTCCGACAGCACGTATTCGGCGTCCGCCGCCACGCGCTCGAGCACCACATCGAACACCAGCATTCCGGTCTCATCCGTCCGGATTACCGATCGTTTGAGCAATAAGGCGATGAACTGATCGAACATTGCCCGATCCGAAAATTCCGGTGAATTGAATCCGTACAGCATGTTGATGCGCTGCGCCATCAACTGGCAGCGCTCCGAGAGAGCCTTGGCCGTCAATACGCCCGAGCCCGCATGCGTCAGCGTTGCGATCGCGAGGTAATACCGCTCGATCGTTTGCACCGAAGCCTGTGCTAGCAACGAGAGTTGGATCGCCTTAGGCGAACTGGGTGGCGGTCGACGCCAGACATCGCTCGCCTCTCCCTGCTCAAGCACGCCCAGCTTCGCCAACGCAGCGAGCGTCTCATCGACGACCGTAGCAAGCTCGGTCTCGCTCCACTTGAGAAACAATTCCGCCGCGACGTAAGGATAGATACGCCAAGCCAAACGCTGAATATCCTCGGTACGCACTGAGGTGTTACTGATGAAGGCGCAGGCGATCAACGATGGCAAGGTGAACAAGTGGGCGATGTTGTTGCGGTAGTACGCCATCAACACCGCCATCTCGTCTTCGATGCGAACGACGTCACCAAGCTTGTGTGTCTGTCGCTGGAGAATCTTCATCGACTCGCCATAAGACACGATCTCGGCACCATCGAGCGATGTCACCGTGACTCGGCTGTCGTACGGCTGACTTTTGAGCAACGCCAGATAAAGATCAAGTTGCCGTATGAGATCCTGCGCCACCATCGCCTGCCGCGGCATCGCAAGCAAGGTGATCGCCAAGAGATTGATTGGATTGACGGCAGCTGCCGCATTGATGTTGCGCATCACCTGGTGCGCAAGCTGTTCGACGAGTGGCCCGACCCAGGGAGCGCGACCTTCTTCATCGAGCGGTAAGGAGCGCCACTCGGTATCTTGACGCGTTAGTAATTCATCAAGATGGATGGGCTCGCCCACGTTGACGTGTACTCGACCGAACTTCTCTCGCAACACTCGTAGCGCTCGAAACAAATCGCCGATGCTCTCCTTGCTCTTCGGCCGACCCGAGAGCTCGCCCACATAAGTGCCCGCCTCGACGATACGCTCGTAACCAAAATAAACAGGCAGGAAAACTACGGGTCGACGAGGGTCGCGAAGAAAACTGCGTACCGTCATCGACAACATACCGGTCTTTGGCTGCAGCAGACGCCCGGTACGCGATCGACCACCTTCGATGAAATACTCGATCGAATGCCCGCGCGCCATGATGGTCGCCAGATACTTCATGAACACCGCGGTGTAGAGCGTGTTGCCCGCGAAACTACGGCGCAAAAAGAATGCGCCACCTTTACGCAAGAACCGCCCGACAACCGGAATGTTGAGGTTGATACCGGCTGCGATATGCGGCACCGCATAGCCTTGCTTGTAGATCACATAGGAGAGCAGCAAGTAGTCCATGTGGCTGCGATGGCAAGGCACGAAGACCACTTCGCGATCCGGACCGATCTGCCTGAGCGTTTCGGCATGATTGAAACTCACGCCGTCATAGAGACGATTCCACAAGCGTCGCAGCGTACCCTCCATCAGATTGATGAAGACGTGCGAATAGTTGGCTGCGATCTCCTCGGCATAGTCGCGCGCGTTCAGTAACGCCTTGCGTCGCGAGACCTGCTTGGATCGAGCCTCCGAGGCGACCGCTGAACGTACCGCTCGGGTCCGAAGAACTTGGGCGACGATCGTGCGACGGTGCGATAAATCGGGGCCAATGCGCGCGGCACGCTGCTTTCGGAAGGCTGCACGCTGTAATCGCGTTAAGCGCGAAGCCTGCGTAGCCACCGAACCAGATTCTTCCAGAAGGCCTCGCAAGCTCACTGGCTCGCCAATCTCGATCAACGTAAAGCGCCCATTGAAGAGCACTTGCAAGAACTTACGAAAACCACCCGTCAGAACCCAATTCTCAGACAGCAGCAATCGCCACCATGAGCCTTCTTTCTCCGGCGCGCGCCCCCAATACACAGCGACCGGCACGAGCCGTACATCGAAACTCGGATCAGCACGAACGACTTCGATCAACCGCACGAGCTCATTCGGCGCGCGGCGCTCGATGCGGGCATCGAAAAAGCCGCGCGGCTGTAGCAACGGTATGGCGGCACGAACGGTTTCTTTACCGCGCCCCACCAGACGTCCGGATGGGCGCGGTAAGCCCTGTCGCACACAAAGATTTTCAAGCACGGACACATCGGTCGCACTGCGTCGCTCGAGCAGATAGCACACGGGAGCGGCTCGCTGCGCACCGATGGTGCCAAGCACTGCCTCGGGTCGCACCTCGGGTTTCACCCAGCGTGCGAGCAACCAACGTAACGGGGCCATCATGGAAACTCGCGCAAGAAGCGATCGAGCCAAAACTGAATCTGCGGCAAGGACTCGTGCAGACGATGCCCGTCATTGACGACGTGTAGCGTGGCACCCTGAGCTTTGGCGAAGCGGATACCGATTTCGACCGGCACAATATCGTCGTTCCAGCCGTGCACCACGGTTGTTGGGCACTTGGCACACAGAGGAGTGGGTGGCAAACCCGGCAAGTCGAATGCGGG
>Ga0208009_1000647_pt1 | contig 9971 bp, 31 predicted proteins | sample Wag4_2014_7_16_FD_187364 | JGI IMG/M metagenome (GOLD analysis project Ga0208009, IMG submission 187364) | Fresh water mixed with fracking chemicals microbial communities from Ohio, USA - Utica-2 Time Series FC 2014_7_16 (SPAdes) (version 2) ...
TGCACCTGCACCGGCTATCGCACGTTTGGCAAACCCTGCAAGCACATCAGCGCGGTGCGGGACGCCGTCAAGAGTGGCAAGCGGGGCAGTGGGGTCATCAGCGTCTTCGGCGGTTGATCCTAACCCACCGAGCGTGAGATATCGTATGCGCGCTGCATCTCTGCGTGTAAGATATCGAGCGCTCCGATCTTACGCAGGCCCTTGAACGCGAGGTTCTCGATGGAGAGCTCGCCCTCTCTCTCTAACCCGCTGCGTCTAAGCTGTCTCACGCGCGCCTTCAGCTTCTTCACGCGCGATATCTCTTGCTCCCCAGGGTGCGCGCGTAGAGCAGCTATCGCACGGTGGATATCTCTTGCGTAGACGCGCGCTTTACGCTCAGCCGCGCGGAAGTCGACGTCGTCGTATGTGCCCCAGCGTGGCGGGATGGGCTCCGCGATCCACTTGTCTTTCATGAGAGAGTAGACACCGCTGAACCACTGCACCTCGTCGACGTCCTGGACGTACACCTCAACTGGGTGGCCGTGCACGGTGACGTCGTGCTCCTTGTCCCACAGCGCGGTGCGTGCCTTGAAGTAGGAGCCCACCAACTCCTCGTAGTCAGAGACGTCGGAGTACTGCACGATCAGATGGACGTCGAGGTCGGACGTCTTTGACCAGCGATATCCCGCGCAGGATCCCGTCAGCGTCACATCCAGGAGCTTCGCGCGTCCCTTCTCCATGTCGTCCCAGACGTCCCCTGCGATCGTCATCAGCGCTTCTCTGATGCCGCTCTGCAAGCGGTGTCCGCGCCAGATGTTGGGCTCCAGCACGTCTTCCGTGCGGATGATCTGCTGAATGACGCCCCGCAACGAGGCTGTGTCGAAGTCTGTGGCCATGGTAGTAACTATCGACCTCGAGCGCACGCAGACAAAGCCCGCTCAACTCCCGTGCGGGTGGACAGAACTGTGGTATACTGGGGGCAGGAGGCAACATGGCCAGCAACGATCTCAATCAGCTCGCGGACATCATTGTGGACTGGGCGGGGTACGACATCAACAACCTCCTCCAGAACAGTGAGCCCATGCGCGAGCGTGACCAGGCCACTCCTGCAGCACGGGAGTTCATCAAGTGCCTGCTCTGGACGCTCAGCCAGGAGCCCGAGGCCCGTCGGCTCCTCCAGCGCCTCACTGCCCAGGCACAGGCCGAATGGCGGTATCGAGGCTGATCCCGTGCGGGCAATTCCAACTGTGGTATACTAACCAAGCCAACCAAGGAGGCAATCATGGCCAACAAGAACGTCAAGGTGATCGAGGTTTCCCAGGTCGACGGTAAGCTCACGGTGGTCGGAACGGTGGGTGAGGTTCCGTTCACGGCCTCCCCTTTCCAGTGGGGCAGCAAGATGCTGATGAAGGTCGAGGCGGAAGGCCTGGACCGAGGCAGTCGAATCGCGATCGGACATGCCGCCAAGCGGGCCCTGAAGGTGGCTGAGCTGGCCCTGCCCGAGGCGGTCCTCAAGCGGCCTCGGAAGGCCAAGGTCGAGGCGGAGCCCGTGCAGGAGGTGGCCCAGGTCGAGGAGCTCCCGGTCGGATTTGCCACCCTGGATGAGGCCCTGGCCTCCCTGGAGTAAGTCCCGTGCGGGGGATGGGAACTGTGGTATACTAACCAGGCAAAGGAGGAAACATGGCGGTCTTTCACGGACGGTATGTCAAGCTGGACTACGGTGACCTGAAGTTCGATGAGGAGCTGGAGAACGCACTGTTCATCCTGGATGCTTCTTGCCGGTTCGGTTCCGGCGGAACCTTTGACATCAATGAGACGGACAGTGAACGGTTCCTGTACGAGGCCGTTCCCGTCGATGGTCCGTTCGATACCCTGTACTACGATGGTTCGGATTGGACCGAGGGGTTCGATGAAGAGGAAGAGGACGAAGACGAGGAGTGATCCCGTGCGGGTGGATCGATCGATGATAGAATAACCAAGCAAACCAAGGAGATCATCATGGCATCCATCTACATCGTCAATCACACCATCTGCGCACCGTACCCTGAGACCTGGTCCTCCTATCATCACACTGAGATCGAGGCGTCGGAGGCGTATAACGAGTGCATGGAGAGTGCGACTTACGATGAGAACCTGATCGAGCTCATCCGTCTTGACACCGAGACCCTGGACGCAGTCACCATCAAGACCTGGTCGGGGACGCGTGAGGACCTCGAGGACGAGGATCTCGAGGCGAGCGACGAGATCGAGGCGGAAGGAATGGCCGATGATGATGGGATCTGTGAGGGGTCCCCGTAGACCCGTGCATCCCGTCCCACCTGTGGTATACTAACGAAGCAAAGGAGGAACGATGACTCGCAAGTTCACCAACAAGCTCCTCGAGGCCATGGACGAGGGGCTGATCAACCCGCAGAACCTCGCGCAGAACCTGCTCGGGTACATGAGCGAACGGGATGTCCAGCGGTTCGTCGAAGCTGAGGGTTACTTCGACCACGAGGAAGAGGACGAAGAGGAGTGATCCCGTGCATCGGGACCGGGCAGTGGTAGAATAACGAAGCCAACCAAGGAGGCACAATGCGTCACTTCATCTTCCTCATCGGTTCCACGGACGACTTCGAGAGCCTCGAGGACCTCAAGAACACCTACTTCAACGGCAACGACACCTACCGCAACATGTCGGTGTTCCCAGTCAGCCTCTCCGAGGTCTGCCAGGTGGCCGGGTACGACACCCTGGAGGAGATCGCCACGCTGATCGGCCGAGGAGAGGCGATGGCGGAAGGCTGGTGCCTCGACGATACCCTCAGCTGTCTTCTGGAGGCCTGAATCATGACCGAATCTGAACTCTACCTTGAGCTAAACACTCTCGTCTCCCAGTTCCTCGAGGACGGCGGTGATCCCAGCATCCTTGCTGCGGCCCTTCGCGAGTTTGCGGATGACGTCTTCGAGCCGGATGAAGACGAGGAGTAACCCGTGCAACCCGTCTGATCGGTGTTATACTAACCCAGCATAGGAGGCAGCATGGTCAACGTCGGTGACACGGTTCGATTCCACGCGGAGACGGAGGGCTGGTCGCTGGATGACTGGGCGATGGAGCCCGGTGACGGCTTCAGCCAGTTCGTGGGGCGGCTGGATGGCCTCCTGGCTGAGGTGACTGCGATCGAGGCTGAAGGTTCTGAGGGTGAGGTCTGCTACGTGGACCTCGTCTTCCAGGACGGTGAGATGCTTGATGCGGTCTGTGTCGTCCACCTCGAGCCGATCGACCGCAAGGTCCGGGTGCTCGCGGCTCGAGCTGCCTGACCCGTGCAATCCCTCACCCACGCTGTAGAATAAGAACAGGAGGTAAGATGACCCAGACCCGCCCCGCCTACAAGCCCATCTCGATCTTCGAGGAGCGCATCCAGCACGCCCAGATGGGCGCTGCCAACATGGCCTCCTTCCTCGCGGCTGATGCGGCCATCAACGAGCTGCTGCTCTACGAGGCCGAGATGTCTCAGGCGGGGGGTGGTGCTCCGGAGCTCTACACCGGGATCGAGATCCACATGAAGTGGTCCGCTCTGGATGCCTTCTCGATGGGGGACGCGTGAGCAAGACCCGAAAGGCGCTGCAGCTCGTCATGACGCCAGTCGTCGTGGTCGGCATCTACACGTGGCTGATCCGCGAAGCCTATCGGGACCTGCGCATCATGCTCAAGAAGCAGGGAGGTGACAAGTGAGCTTCCCCGCTGTCATGTTCCTCCTCGGCGTCGCAGCGCTACTAGCGGGGCGTACCATATCTCACAGGCAGGATGACGAGTGTGGGATGCATCTTGCGCACGGCATCTCAGGCATAACATATCTCACGCTCCTCATCTGGGGCACGCTGCCCATCGTCGCGCTCTGGAGCATCGTCCGCGCGTTCAAGTTCCAGTTCTATCCAGACGCCTGCCAGCGACAGCGCCACGAGTACTACCCGGAAGCGCTGCTCCCAGTCGTCGCGGTGATCACCGTCCTCCTCGAGCTGGGTGGCTGGGCCTTCTTCCAGTGGATACGTTAGGCCCGTGCGGGCAGGATAGGTAGTGGTATGATGTGGGCGTGGAGGAGATGGTGGAGATAATCTTCAAAGTGCTGGCACTCACCGTCACTTGTGGAATGATCGTCGCATGGTGCAAGACTAAGATCTAAGGAGGTCAACATGGCTCGCTCTCTGAAGGACGTCAACCCCAAGCACCGCGTCAAGCGGACGCTCGAGACCATCCGACTGCTCCGAGGCTTCGACCGGGCAGCCCACTTCGCGGCTGGCGGCACCCCGGCTGACTGGCGTGGTCGATCGGACGTCCGCCCCGACAAGCGGAAGGACGGGAACCGTCGGGCTTGCCGAGGACCCGTGCGGGACGACTGACATGTGGTATGATGGGGGCACGGAGGCAAGATGCGGCACAAGGCACCCAGGTTCAAGGTGGTCAAGGTCATCAACGGGGTGGAGTTCGGTCTGGTCAAGATCGGGGGTCTCCAGTGGGTCACGAACTCGGGCAACCCCACGGCCTTCGAGCTGAAGGACGCCGAGCGGTGGGCGGTCCAGCTCGGTGAGGGGTACGAGGTTCTCCCGTGCGTGCCCAAGGCCCAGTGATATACTAACCCAGCAAGGAGGAAAGGATGCGAGACGGATACGACAACTACGAGGAGCCCCAGGTCGATGAGAACGAGGGTGAGGACTTCGTGGTCGAGGACCACCCGACCCCCGAGGAGGTCGCGGCCTTCTGGGCAGAGGTCCGTCCGGACAACGGGATCCCGTTCTAACCAACCCGTGCGGGCAATTCCAACTGTGGTATACTAACAAGGCAAGGAGGACAGATGGACAAGACGGCTCTCAACGGCATCATCTTCTCGATCATCACGGGCATGGTCATCGGTACCGTGGCTGCCCTGGCCACCCCGCCCGAGGCCTCTCACGCGGCGGATCGGGCTCAGGTGGTCGTGGATGAGATGGAGGTCGAGGCCTTCTTCGTGCCCGAGGGGCACGTGGGGCCCGTCGTGGCAACTGAGGCGGATGGGTCGGTGTTCTAACCGGCCCGTGCGGGTTCTTCAAACTGTGGTATACTAACCAGGCAAGGAGGAAAGGAATCATGGCGAAGGAGAAGATCGAAATCAAGGAGATTCAGGCAACCGACAAGGGGTTCAGGGTCTCCGGAACGGTCGGTTCCGAGGCTCCGATCGACTTCGTGGCCACCACCTTCCAGTGGGGCTCGAAGATGCTCATGAAGGTCGACGACGAGTTCATGGACCGTGGTACTCGAATCGCGGTCGGTCACGCGGCAAAGAAGGCCATTCGGTCGGCAGGCCTGACCCTTCCCGAGGCGGTCCTCAAGCGGCCCCGGAAGCCCAAGGCCGAGCCCGTGCCCGAGGTCCCGAAGGAGGACTTCACGGGCAAGACGGTCAAGGAGCTCCGTCAGCTCTGTAAGGACCGGGGCATCAAGGGCCACTCCCGTGACGGAATCACCCGTGCGGGTCTCGTGACCCTCCTGGAGGGGTGATGGACGAGAAGCATCTCCGGCTCGCCCTCTACGGGGCGAGCCTGGTTCTCCTCCAGGCGCTGATCGTCGGGCTCCTCGTCGACAGCCGTGCTCGGGCTCGTGAGGCGCGACAGCACGAGGCTGACCAGGCGTCGCTCAACATGGAGCTGGACCAGATACAGAGCGACGTCGAGCAGCTCCAGCAGCGGGTCGACAAGCTGGACCAGCGGCTCACGCGCATCGAGGAGCTGGTCGAGGAGCTGGTTGAGGAGCGTGACCCGCCCGCTCTCTGACCCGTGCGGTCTCTCCGAGCTGTGGTATACTGGTCAGGCAAAGGAGGCAGAATGACCAAGACCCTCAGCATCCACCTCGGCGGGGACATCTACTTCCAGATCGATGGCCAGTGGATCGATGCGCCCATCGACCTCGAGCAGTTCAACGAGGACACGGGTGGGGACCCCATGAAGTTCTACGGGGCCATCCTCGAATGGGCCAAGTCCAACGGAATCACCCACATCGAGGACCAGAACCTCTTTGAGATGGGGTATGAGGATGGGCCCATCACCCTCCAGGAATACGGGGACCTGATCAAGGACTTCTGAGTCCCGTGCGGGCAGTCTGACCTGTGGTATACTGATCTCACAAGGAGGACAGATGGACTACGATCCCAACAACAGTGGTCACCGCACGGCCCTGGCCACTGACATCCGTGCCACCCTGACCGGCCTCGGCTTCACCCGAAAGGACCTCGGGGCTGGGACGCGTGAGGAGGTCTACTTCAGGGCCTCCACCCGCATCCGTGGGGTCGAGATGCGGATCTACACGTCCATCGTGGACGGCGAGGTCCGGGATGTGGGCGGTGATTCGATCAAGGTCTGTGCCGTCTACGGGATGAAGGACGGCACCACCCGTGGCCTGATGAAGGAGCGGCGGGTCTTCCGGACGGGACAGCTGGAGGAGATCGCCGGGCGGGTGAAGGACCGGATTCGCCTGGTGGCCGGGGACATCAACGGGGTTCAGATCTGCCGGTGTGGTGGCCCGATGGGCAAGTCCAAGGCGGGCAAGGTCTACTGCATGGACCTCTGCTGGAAGCGGTAAGACCCGTGCGGGCGATCCGAACCGTGGTATACTGACCCCACAAGGAGGCAACATGGCTCAGAAGACCTGGACCCGGACCGAGATCGAGGCGCTCATCAACACCAACGACCGCGCTGTGGAGCGGGCCATGGTGGCGATCTGGGAGCGGCAGACCCGCGACGAGCAGGCCACCGAGACGACCCGCCACCACAACGGCATCGGGTTCTCGGGCTGGACCGCCAAGTCGGGCACCTACTTCGCCAACTGGGTCCGCTCCGGCCGGTCGCTCTCGGGCAAGCACCTGGCGAAGGCCCGCAAGATCGCCCTCCACCACGCGGGGCAGCTCACGCGGATCGCGAACGGCGAGGGTTGATCGACCCGTGCAACCCATCCCATCCGTGGTATACTAGCAGAGCAAGGAGGCAACATGGTCAGCATCATCGACGCCAACAGCCGAGCCACCCTCTTCGCCGGGACCCCGGCCGAGTGTGAGGAGTTCATCATCCAGTGGGGCTTCAGCATCGTCGCCGACAACCGGTCGGGCACCGCCCTCTGGGTGGCCTGATCCAGTTCCACCAACCCGACAAGGAAGGAGGTAAGCAATGACCGTTCAGGACCTGATCTCTCTGCTCCAGGACTTCCCGCCCGATCTCCCGGTCCGGTTCTCCGCCGATATGGGATGCATCGAGACGAGCACGCCTCTCATCACGTTCAGCGAGACGGGGGATGAGCGGGGACCGGAGCACGTCGTCCTCATCGACCTCGACGGCTGAGACCCGTGCGGGTCGTCCCAACTGTGGTATACTGAGCAGGCAAGGAGGACAGAATGCAGACCCGACTCAATCTCAAGACCGAGACCCTCGACGCCTTCGTGAACAACTTCCCGGGCTGGACCCTCACCACCTGGAAGGTGGCCCGCTTCGGGTGGCACTTCGAGGTGACCGGTCCGAAGGGCACCTGGAACGGTGGCGGGTTCTACAACGAGCGGGAGGCGAAGAGCGCCGGCCTCCAGTCGATCTACCGTGCGACGTGACCCGTGCAACGCGTCCCATCCGTGATATACTGATCCCACAAGGAAGGAGACAACATGGCCCAGCTCACCCGTGACCAGCTCGAGACCCAGCAGGAGAACATCCACAACGCCCTCGTCGCGGCGAAGCGGGCGATCCGGACCCAGTTCGAGGCGGGGCTCGTGGGCCAGACGGTCCTCATCCAGCGGACCCTCAAGGACCCGATCTCGGGGGACAAGCACGACGTGGAGATCGAGGCCACGATCACGGGGCTCCGCTGGACCTACGAGGATGAGATGGAGCTCAAGGTCACCTACACCCACCCCTTCACGGGGGAGGAGATCCTCGCCACCGCCCCGATGTTCTGACCCGTGTGGGCGATCCGAACTGTGGTATACTGAGAAGGCAAGGAGGACAGATGAACACCGAGCTTCGTAACCAGAGCACGCTCGACCTTCAGGAACTCGCGCAGGGGAAGGGGACGATCGCCCAGTGCGCGCGTCGGATCCTCGAGGAGCGGGAGGCGGCGTCTCAGCGTCTGGCCCAGATCTGTCGTGAGGTCGCTCGAGAGCGTCGGGCCTGAGGCCCGTGCGGGTCGTCCCATCTGTGGTATACTAACAGCACAAGGAGGAGGTTCAAATGGCCCAGTTCGACACGTCCCTGGTTCTCGAGGCGATCACCAACGAGGTCCTCGCCGACCACGAGACCAACCGCCAGATCATCGAGCTCATCGAGGACACCCGCGACACGGAGCGTGGGGCCGAGGGCGACCGCCAGCAGCTCGTCTGGGGCGTCCTCGAGCTCGCCCTCCGCCAGATGGCGAAGAGCCAGCACGGCCACGACCTCGTGGTGGGCTTGATCGACCAGCTCATGGAGGAGGCCCGCCAGGAGTCGCTCCAGCAGATCCGGTTCATGGCGATGGGGCTCACCCGCGAGGATCTGGACGCCGGGTGTCCCATCTGACCCGTGTAGGTGGCCGGGATGGTGGTATACTGAACGCAGGAGGACAGATGACCCAGAACGATCTCAACTTCACCCAGGACAACGCCAACCGCGAGATGGTGGCGATCTCGGTGGAGATGGACCGTCTCCTCGCGCGGATGGTGCAGCTCGGCCAGCACGAGCACGCCTGGCGCCGGGGTGCGGCCACGAACTTCCTGTGGGAGGCTCACGAGCGTCTCAAGGACGCGCGGACCAACCTCGAGATGTCCTTGGGGCTCAATCGGTAGGTCCCGTGCGACCTGACGTTCCCGTGGTATACTTACCATGCAAGGAGCAAAGAAAGAGATGGCTGGCAACATCCTCCACTGGAACGACCGCAAGGTCGAGATGACCTACCACACCGACGCCGTCCAGCGTAAGGCTCCGATGATGGTGAAGGTGCCCCTCACCTTCGAGGATCCGGATATCGACCTCCACGACGCCCGGCGCCTCCTCCACGGGGTCCTCACCAAGATGTCCCGCAACCCCGGCTTCGACTGGCTGGTGAACGTCGCCGCCGGCGCGGGGACCCTTCGCCCCAAGGAGGAGGGGGACGGCTTCGACAAGGGGAACTGGGTGGCCATCATCTACTGCCACGCCAAGTACCGCAAGGCGTACCAGGACTACCTCAAGTCGGTCGGCATGCTCCACTACGAGGAAGACGAAGCCTAACAGGTTCCCGTGCGTACTCTCCGACCTGTGGTATACTGAGACCAGGAGGTAAGGAACCATGCGAACCTGTCAGATGTGTGGTGATGAGTTCAATCCCCGTGGTATGATTCGAGGAGCTCAGTGGGCGAACCGGTGTAACATGTGCCAGGAGGTCGACCACGAGGTCGAGACCATCCAAGCCCAGACCGAGCGAATCATCAACGGTCAGGGAGCTGAACGAGCGAAGGCTGCCCTGGCTCGAATCCGGACCGGGAAGCTCTGAGTTCCCGTGTGGACGGTCTGACCTGTGGTATACTAGGGAAGCAGGAGGCAAGATGAATATCACCACCATCAAGAAGTCCGGCATCACCACCCTCACGGTCAAGAAGGAGGCCCAGGTCATTCCTCTGTCCTACAATAACCTCTGGTTGGTCAACCAGCCCAAGTCAGACAACAACCAGTCCCCCTACTTCTACTCCAACTACCCACCCACCTCGGACCCCTCCAAGCTCATTCCGGTCGGTACCTCTCTCCAGATTCTGGCGGTCCACCCTGGTAACACCCACGGTACCTGCCTTCCCCACCTGGAAGTCCTCTCTTCCACCGGTCACCACTTCTACATCTATTCCACAGATATCAACCGGTTCTGCCAGTGAGACCCGTGCGGGCAATCCGAACTGTGGTATGATATCCAAGCAAGGAGGAACCATGAGCAACATCGACTTCACCCCCACCGCCTACACCGTCACCACCCCGGGCAGTGGCAAGCCCGGACGGTACGAGGG
>Ga0208009_1000650_pt1 | contig 9956 bp, 9 predicted proteins | sample Wag4_2014_7_16_FD_187364 | JGI IMG/M metagenome (GOLD analysis project Ga0208009, IMG submission 187364) | Fresh water mixed with fracking chemicals microbial communities from Ohio, USA - Utica-2 Time Series FC 2014_7_16 (SPAdes) (version 2) ...
GCGTTCCCCAGGTGGTCCAGCAACCAGAAGAAGATCAACGCGAGTCAGCCCGCTGATCGCTTCACGCTGGCGGCGCAGTGCGGCGCGCTTCCTCTGGCCAAGGATCTCCGTTGGAGTGGCCTCCCCGACTCGCAGCCGAGCACGCACCTCAACCGCGACCAGACGGCCGGTCTCGTCACGCGCAAGGATGTCTATCTCTAGCCCTGCGACGCGCAGGTTACGCGCCAGGATCTGCCAACCAGCGCTTACGAGCGCAGCTGCCGCCTCTCGCTCTGCGGCTGCTCCGATTTCCGCCCGATGGTTCGACACAGGGAGAGAATCAGCGGTTGGGCGTACCGTCCGCGTATTGGCTAGGCGGGGCCTCCGCCGCTTCGGACGATTTGCGCCGCAACTGGGGCATACGTTCGTCGGTGATGTGGCGTTACGCCAAGCTGATCAAGAGCGGCAAGATGGAGCGGTGCGGGATATCCGGCATTGGAGTCCCATCCATAGCCTGGATATCGCTCGGCGAGCCGCACCATCAACTGATCTCGAAGCACCTTTGCAACAATGGACGCGCAGGCAATCGAATAGACGCTGGTGTCCCCCTTGATAATGGTTTCGTGTGGGCCGATCAGCGCACTCAGTTCGTGCGCCGGTGATCCGTCGACAAGCGCGAACTCAACTCGTCGACCGAGGCGGCGTTCAAGCGCGTGGACCGCCCGTTGCATGGCAAGGTGGGATGCAGCACGTGGATTGAATCGTTCAACCTCTCGCGCCGAAGCGGCACCAAGCCCATAGGCAACCGCTGCGCGCCGAATGATCGGATCAAGGTGCTCACGTTGGTTGCGCGACAGAGCTTTAGAGTCACGAACGCCGTTAATGAGCTCGCCGTCCGGCATGAGGATTGCGCACGCAACTACAGGACCAGCGAGTGGGGCGAGCCCAACTTCGTCAATGCCAATAACGGCACGTGCAGGTGAGCCGTGGTGAATCTCTCGCTCGCGTGTTGTTTGTCCGCGGCCACTGCTTGGCCGGGGAGAGGTCACGCCTTCGCCTGCTCCGAATCGTCTGCCGCGGCTACCGCTGGCTCTTCTGCAGGCGTCTCTTCAGCAGGCGTCTCTTCAGCGGCGGGTGCGATCTCCGCGGCCACGACAGGTTCAGCCTCTGGTGCTGCCGCTTCTACAGCAGGTGCAACCGGCTCTTCAGTGGCGACCGCAGCCTCTACGTCTGCTGATGCAGCTTCGGCAACAGCTACCTCTTCGAGAGCGGCCTCAACGACCGGCTCTGCTACAGGCTCAACGTAGACAGGGTTGAGGATCTCGCCAACCTCTGCGCGCTTTTCGCGGAGTGATGACTGCTTGCCGACGCGATCGCGAAGGAAGTAGAGCTGCGCACGATGAGATACTCCGTGGCGAACGATCTCAATCTTCTCAATGCGAGGGCTGTGCACCTTGAAGGTTCGTTCGACCCCTACGCCCGAAGCGATGCGTCGAACGGTGATCGTGAGTCCAAGTCCGCCGCCGCGAAGGCGCATGACCGTCCCCTCAAACACCTGGATGCGCTCTCGATTCCCCTCGACCACCTTCGCCGACACCTTGACGGTGTCGCCGGTCTTGATCGGAGGCAGATCGCGCTTCATCTGCTCGTTCGTGATCGTTCGGATCAAATCCATGGGTTCTCCGTGTTGGCTCAGCAGGATCCTGCTGGTGCGAAGCGGGAGGATAGCACAAGGGGGCGAACCCCTCCGCTACTCGCCCTTCTTGGGCGGCGGTGCCCCTTCAAGGAGGTCAGGGCGGCGGGCAGCCGTCCGCTGGCGTGCCTGCTCACCCCTCCAAGCCGCTACAGCAGCGTGATTACCCGAGAGGAGGATCTCAGGGACCGCCACCCCGCGGTATTCGGCTGGGCGCGTGTACTGCGGGTACTCAAGCATGTTCGTCGAGAACGACTCTTCGGCGAGTGATGCGGCATCGATCGCACCTGGGACAAGGCGGAGGAGCGCGTCGCAGAGGACGATGGCGGCAGGCTCGCCGCCGGAGAGGACAAAGTCGCCAATGCTCAACTCAAGATCAACGTAGGCTCGCACACGTTGGTCAATCCCCTCGTAGCGACCACAGAGAATGATCAGGTGGCCAGAGCCTACAAGGGAGCGCACGCGTGACTGCTGGAGCCGCTCTCCGCCAGCATCCAAGAGAACTACCGTGCTCCCTTCGGTCCGCAGTGCTTCAATCGCGTCAACCAGCGGTTCGGGGCGCATCAGCATCCCAGCACCGCCGCCGTACGGTTCGTCGTCTACCGCACGATGCTTGCCGATCCCCCACTCGCGGAGGTCATGGACGCGTAGCGTCGCGAGGCCACGTTCAAGGGCACGTGCAGGGATGCTTGCCGACAGGGCGGCGCGTACCGTCTCAGGGAATAGCGAGACCACATCAATGCGGAGGGCCGGGGTCTGTTCGCTCATGGCGTTCGCACCGGGTTCGCCGGGCGAGGTGGTTTCACTCGCTTCGGCGCTCGTGGAGTGAGGTCTGAACCGGTGAGATCAGCAATGATCACGCCCTCGCGCGGTTTGAAGCTGACGATGATTGAGGCAACGGCTGGTAGGTCGAGCTCCCCGCCATCTGGCGTGCGAAGGATATAGACCTCTGCCCCACCAGCTCGGTAGCAATCGATTACGGTTCCGATCACCGCACCCTCTGTGTCGGTCACCTGAACGCCGATCACCTCGTCCCAATACACGCGTCCGGGCTCACCGGGGTCTGCAGCGAGAGGGAGCGAGAGGTAACTCCCAATAAGGATTTGTGCGGTGCCGCGATCTGGAATCTCAGCGAATCGTGCGAATGCGCCAGGTGAGGCGGGGTTCCATTCAGTGAGCGTAAGTTCTCTATCGCTCTCTTCAACACGAAGCTTTGTTCCCACGACAAAGCGCTCGTCAGGGTGATCAGTAAGGATCTCAAGGCGGAGTGTGCCGTCAAGCCCGCGCGTTCCACGAACCTGCGCAACGCGCAGATCGCGAACGGCGTCAGCCGATTTCGAGGACGTAGTTCTCTCCGGTCCGATTGGAGATCACCTTGAGTAGGCTGCGCATTGCCTTGGCGATGCTGCCGTTCCTGCCAATGACGCGACCCATGTCGTCTTCATCGACAATCAGGCGGAGGACAACGGCGTCGCCATCCTCTTCCACCTCAACGCTCACCCCATCAGGATTATCTGCAAGTGACTTCGCGACGTATGCGACAAGCTCTGCTGCTGGCACTTACGCCTCCTCTGCTGGTGCTGCGGCTGGTGCTTCTACGGCTGGTGCTTCTGCCGCAACTTCAGCAGCCGGCTCAACAGCTGCTACTGGTGCTTCTGCTACTGGAGTCGCATCTGCAACTGCATCCGCTGCCTCTTCAGTGGCGACCTCTGCCGCAGCTTCGGCGGCGAGCTCCGTTGGTGCTTCTGGTGCCGCTTCAACAACAACCGTTGGCTCTTCAACCACCGGTCGAGTTCCTGGGGCGGTGTAGCCCTTCTCTGCGGCCTTTGGGCCTGTCTTTCCGCCAGCAGATGCTCCGCCGGCGCGTGCCTTGGCAATCAACTTGCCGACAACTTCAGATGGCTGCGCACCTTTTGAAATCCATGCATCTACCTTCGGTAGATCAAGGACGAGCGTCATTGGCTCAGTGCGGGGGTTGTAGTGCCCGAGGGTTTCCAGCGAACGCCCATCGCGCGCGCGGCGCCGATCGGTCGCGACAACTCGATACGACGGCTGTCCTGTTGCCCCTACTCGTGTCAACCTGATTCGAACGCTCATCCGTGCATCTTCCTCCGTGGGCCTGGCGGTCGCCAGGCGAGTAACCCCGAAGCGGTGGGGTGTGTGTCTGGGGATAGTAGCCGCTCAGGGTGACCTGCGCATCAGGGGCGCCGCGGCCTACCGCCTGCCCCCCTTGCGACGGGCCTTCTTCGCCTTCCGATCCTCCTTCGGGCGGATATACCCGCCAGCATGCTTCCCTGGAAGCCCTCCACCCCCACCAGCGAGTCGGGCCGGGTCAATTCCCCCCGTTCTTCGGATCAGGAGCCGCATCTCGTCCAGGCGCTTAACCAGACGGTTCACCTCTTCAATCGCTCGGCCGGCCCCTGCGGCGATGCGGCGACGTCGAGGGATGGAGAGTAGCGAAGGGTTCTCGCGCTCGGTCGGCGTCATGGCGAGGATGATCGCCTCCGCCCGCTTCAACTCCCCCGCCGCCACCGCCTCTTCAGCCTGGGCAGCTACACCCCCCATACCCGGAATCATTTTGACGATCTGTCCGATCGGGCCCATTGAGGACATCTGTCGCAACTGTTCGAGCAGATCGGAGAAGGTCATCTCGCCCTTCGGTGCGCCACTCCCGCTCTTTGTTGCAACGGGTGCGCGTGGATCGCCGCCAGCATCGCGCACGATCTCTGCAAGCGTTGCGAGATCTCCCATCTCAAGGATGCGACCAGCGATGCGATCGGGATGGAAGCGCTCAAGGGCTTCAGGGCGCTCACCTGTCCCGAGATAAAGGACGGGGATGCCAGCACCTCCCGCAATCGAGAGTGCTGCGCCGCCACGGGCGTCGCCATCGAGCTTCGCCAAGATGAGGCCGGTCGGATCCGCCGCCTCCTTGAACCCCTCAGCAACGCGAAGCGCCTGTTGACCAGTCGCAGCATCCAATACAAGGATTCGTTCGCGCGGGTTCACCGCTGCGCGCAAGTCAGCGAGCTCGCGCATCAACTCTTCGTCAAGTGTGGTCCGTCCCGACGAGTCAATGATGAGGAGGTCCCGTCCAAGTTTCTTCGCCGATTCCAGCGCACGGCGACCGATCTCTGCCACTGGGGTGCCGATCGGTTCGCGGTGGACAGGGACGCCGATCGCTGCACCCAGCAGCGCAAGCTGCTCAGCCGCTGCGGGCCTCCGCGGATCTGCCGCAACGAGAAGCGGGCGTCGCCCATCGCGAAGGAGTCGCAGTGCTAGTTTCGCGGCGGTTGTCGTCTTCCCTGCGCCTTGAAGGCCGAGGAGTAGGATGCTGGCCGTTCGCTCGCGCAGGTCAAGCTCTCGACCTGAGCCGCCAAGCGCCTCGGTGAGTGCCGCATGCACGATCGCAACTAAACGATCTCCACTCCCTATGCCCCCGACCACCTTTTCGTCGTGTGCGCGGGTGCGCATTGACGCAATGAGCGAATCAGTAACGGATAGCGCAACGTCCGCATCAATGAGCGCAGTACGGATCTCCGCGAGACCCGCCTCGAGATCAGCCTCACTGATGCGGCCCCTTCCGCCAAGCCGTTGCAGTGAAGCGCGGAGCCTGCTTCCAAGCGCATCGAACATATGAGGAGTGTACGCTGCAAGAATGAAGAAGAGGGGTGGGGTGGCCGTGCAGCGTGCAGGGGTTAGCACCGCCGTTCGTCGTGATGTCCGCATCCTGATGGCGGCGCAATCCGCCTCCACGTTCGGGTCGTTCATCACGCGTGCAGCCCTCCCGCTGCTCGCAATCATCGGCCTGGGAATCTCTGCGGAAGAGGCGGCCATCATCGCAGGGGTGGACCTAATTGCAGCGACGCTGGCGAGCCAGGCTGCCGGCGTTTGGATTGATCGCCTCCCCCGTCGACCAGTCATGATTGCCGCCGATCTTCTCCGCGCACTGCTCCTTGCAAGCATCCCGCTCGCTGCGTTCATGACCGGCGGCGTGTCACTCCTCCATCTCATCCTGGTGAGCGCTGCAAGTGGGGCGTGCAGTACCGCCTTTGATATTGCCGAGCGAAGCTACCTTGCTGGACTTGTCCCCACACCCGATTTGCGCTCAGTGCTCGCCAAGGTTCTCGGAATCCGAGGCGCTGCAGAGTTCTTCGGTTTCGGGGCCGCAGGCCTCCTTGTCGGCAGTATTGGAGGCCCAGCCGCCATTGGCGTGGATGCGCTCACGTATGTTGCCTCCGCGCTCCTGCTGACCGCACTCCGCGTCAGAGAGCCGCGCCTGCCGAAGGCGACAACGCGCCAGAGCTTTCTGGTGGAGGCAGAAGAGGGCCTTCGACGCACGTGGGCAATCCCGATCTTGCGACCCCTGATCGCTTCAAGTGCAGCGATCGGTATCTATTTCGGTCTCTTCCGCTCGGCGTACATGATCTATGTCGTTCGAACGCTTGGTCTCAGCCCCGAAGTGGTCGGCTTTATCATCGCAAGCGGCGGGATCGCGTCATTCGCTGGCGGGCTGCTGACGGAACGAATCTCACTCGCCCTCGGCACGGGTCGTGCGATCAGCGTGAGTTTGGTGATCGTAGGGATCGGACTTGCGCTCGTCCCACTCGCACCAGGCGCTTCGCTTGCCGGCATCGTCCTTCTTGTTGCACACCAGTTCCTCAGCGATGGCTTTGAAACCGTCTGGGAGGCGAATCAGGGTGCGATTCGCGGCCGTGTACTCCCTGACGCACTGCAGGGACGCGCCAACGCTGCGTTTGAAGGGGTAAGCCTTCTCGGGAGACTGACGGGCATCGTTGCCGGCGGGCTGATCGGCGGCTCTGCCGCTGGAAGCGGTGCGGCGCTCTACCTCGGCGCAGCTGCCTCCATCGCCGCCGGTGTCGTGATTGGGCTAACCAAACTGGGACGCGTCCAGAAAATCAGCGAGCTCCCGCGCGCACTAGACCGCGTCGCCTAAGAGCCCGTCCACAAAGGCGTCTGCATCGAACGGGAGGAGATCGCTCCCTCGCTCCCCCACACCCACCCAGCGAACTGGTAGGCCGAGTTCGCGACGCACAGCCAGCGCAACGCCACCACGCGCACCAGCGTCTAGCTTCGTGAGGATCACGCCATCTACTCCTGCTGCGCGATTGAACCCGCTCGCCTGCGCGAGCCCGTTCTGTCCAGCCGTTGCGTCAATGACAAGGAGCACTTCAACCTCAGCGTCTGGTGCGAGCTTCTGAATCACTCGGCGCATCTTGGTGAGCTCATCCATGAGGCCAGTCTTGGTTTGCATACGGCCTGCGGTATCAATGATCACCGGGTGCAAACCTTTCGCACTCGCCTGGGTCAATGCGTCGTGAATCGCGGCCGCAGGGTCACCGCCCGGCTTCCCTTCAGCAATCGGCACCCCTTCTCGAGTAGCGAGGAGGCGCAACTGATCAATTGCCGCTGCACGGAACGTATCCGCGGCGACAAGGATGGGCTGCAGCGACGCAGCCTTTGCACGTGCCGCGAGCTTTGCCGCTGACGTTGTCTTCCCCGCTCCATTCACGCCGACCAGGAGGATGACCTGCTGGCTGCTCGCTGTACTTGGTGCATCACTCGGCAACTCCTCGCGCATCAGTTCGAGAAGCGCCGTGCGCAACCGCTCACGACCCGTGCCACCCTGAACCTCACGCGCGGCGCTGATCAGCCCTGCTGCGACGCCCGTTCCAGCATCGCTTTGGATGAGGGCGCGCTCTAGTTCACTCCAATCGGGTTCGGGCGCGAGTGATCTGCGTAAGGCCTGCAGGATTCCGCCGCCTGAAGGGGCGGCAGCGGCACTGATGCTCGCCTTCTCTTCGTTGGTGCTCTTTCGCCAGAAGGCGAGTTTCAACGTGCCGCCTCGCGCTCCGCTCGTGCGGCGTCAGCGATCCGCTTCGCCTCGTCAAGACGCAGGCCAAAGACGCGACTCGTCGCATCCTCTCCGGCGGTCACGCCCCAGAGGCTGTCGGCAACCTCGACCGTGCCGCGGTTGTGCGTAATCACCACCACTTGTGTGCGCTCACTGAGCTCACGGATCGCGTCACCAAATCGAGTGACATTCGCCTCGTCGAGAGCGGCGTCAACTTCGTCCAAGACCACAAATGGCAGTGGGCGCACGGCAAGCATTCCGAGCAGCAGCGCTACACCGGTAAGTGCGCGCTCACCGCCTGAAAGGAGTGAGAGCTGTTGTCGTCGCTTAAGCGGCGGTCGGGCATCAATCTCAACGCCAGGTCGTCGTACCCCCTCCTCTGACGTCAGTCGGAGCTGAGCATCGCCACCGCCAAAGAGGAGCTGAAAGTTTGCTGCGAACGTAGTTTGAAGTGCGCTGAACTGTTCCGTGAAGGTGCTTTCAACGAGCGCATCAAGTTCAGCCATGAGCGCGGACGCCTTGGCAATGGCACCGTCAAGATCGCCAGTCTGCGCTTCGAGGCTCTCAAGTCGTTCACGAAGCTCACGATGCTCAATCGCAACACTCGCCCCGGCAGCATCGAGCGGTCCGATCTTTCGGCGCAACCGCTCAAGCGCACGCACCTGCTCAGGGTCAGCGGGCTCAGCAGGAGTTTCGGATCGCAGTCCTTCGGAACCCCAATGATCAAGAAGCGCCGCCGCCTGTGCGCGCGCAACCGCATCTTGTGCCGAACGCTCCTCACTCGAGACCTCTTCGAACTCGCCTTCAGGTGCACCCTCAGCTCGGGCCGCACGCAACTCATCTGGGAGGCCCTTGGCGATTCGCGGATCTGTTGCGAGCCTCCGCCCGAAGGCCACGAGGTCGCCCGCCAGCTCTTCAATCAGGCGCTCGTACTCAAACTCAAGGCCTTGTGCGTCACGTTCGAGCGGTCGAAGCGCCTCATCAAGATCCGATTCGCGCTGGCGCAGTGAGCGCTTTCGCTCGTCGTCAGCCGCGCTCTCGCGCTCAATCGCCTCCTGCTGCTCAGCAAGTCGCTGGACCAACGCCTCGCGCTCAGTGACTGCGAGCTGTGCAGCATCTGAGCGTCCAACAAGTTCAACGCGGTCTGCCTGGAGTGCTGCGCCTCGCGACTCCATCGCGCCACGCTCTTCGGCGGCTCGTGCGATACGTGCTGATGCGGCGGCAATACTGGCATCTCCGCGAGCACGTGCGAGCTCCCATGCGCGGAGCGACTGTCGATCAGCTTCAACCGCTTCGGAGATCGTCAATCGCCGTGCGGTCAGCTCTCGGATCCTCTCCTGCCACTCTTGCGCAGCACTCCCAGAGCCCGTCCCTGTGAGTGCACTTGCCTGAAGCTCATCTCGTCTCGCAGAGAGATCGCTGAGCGTCTCCTCGAGCTTCTGCAGTCGTGCGTCTCGGTCTGCGGCCGTGCGGGCTGCCGCGATCAGCTCGCGTTCACTCTCTGCTCGAAGATCTGTGGCGCTCCGCAACGTACTTCGTGCGGAGAGGTCTGCAGAGCGGCGACTGACGGCGAGCGCCGTGGCGGCGGCCAACGCGGTCTGCTCTGCAGAGGCTTCGCTGCGCAGGGTGGTGGCGGCAGCGGTTCGTCGCTCAATCTCGCGTCCGAGCTGCGAGATCTCGGCGTCAAGGAGCGCATCCTCTGGCTCAGTCTCACGGGTTACCACGCCTCCGGCACGAATCACCGCACCGCCACGTGTCACGATCAAACCGCCGACTGGTAGGTCAGCCAGTGCATCGAGCGCTGCGGCCACCGATGGGGCCACCGCCACGCCGCTCAATACCCGAGCTAAGACCCCATCAGGGTCGCTGACAACCTCAGCGCTCAGCGCTGGAAGCGTTGGATGTTCGGCGACAAGTCTTCCCGCCGATCCTTCAATAAGGAGCGCACCCTGTTCATCATCAAGAAGCGACGCCCCGCTTCGGTTGACAATAAAGCCACGCGCGAGCGCACCCAGCGCGGCGAGCACGGCGCTGCGCCCCTCTTCACGGATTTCAACGCCGGCTAATAGGCTTCTGCCGCCAATCGCACGGGCGGAGCGCGCAAGAGCACGCTCCTGAAGCGCGGTACGTCGCGCTTCAAGCGCGCGGAGTCGGCCTTCAATGGATGCGCACTCAGCCTCAGCGGCGCGTGCGGCGCGCTCGCGATCGCCGACAACCGCTCGCAGGGTTGCCTCTGCAGCCTCTGAAGCGCCCGCCTCCTCGGCGGCACGCGTAGCCGCTTCGCTCGCCTGACGATGCGCTGCAAGTGCGGCATCCCGCCGGGCAGTAGCTGCGACAAGTTCCTCAGCAGCACGATCGGCTCGGAGAGCCTCAACCTCAGCGTCTATGCGCAAAATTCGAGCCTCCGCCTCC
>Ga0208009_1000653_pt1 | contig 9929 bp, 12 predicted proteins | sample Wag4_2014_7_16_FD_187364 | JGI IMG/M metagenome (GOLD analysis project Ga0208009, IMG submission 187364) | Fresh water mixed with fracking chemicals microbial communities from Ohio, USA - Utica-2 Time Series FC 2014_7_16 (SPAdes) (version 2) ...
GTGTTGAACAGGTTCATCGCGAGCGCAGTGGGTGGGCATTGCCCTGGCGCAGATAGCTCCAGGCCGAGCTGAGGGCCAACAGCAGCGATGGCCAGAACAGCCACCAGCCCCATTGATGCAGGCCAGCGGCAAGGCCGCCAGCCCCTTGATCCGTGCCAAAGCCCAGCCCCCAGCGCTGCGGCCAGAGCAGCAGCAGCAGGCTGGCAAACTGCAGCACCGTTTTCGCCTTGCCGGCCGGGGAGGCCGGACCGCCGCCGCTGGCGCCGCTGCGCCAGCCGGAGATCAGCAGCTCACGGGCCAGCAGCAGCCACACCGCCCAGAGCGGCAGCTGCTGGGGCCAGCTGGGCTGGGCGGCCAGCCAGAGCAGGGGGGCGGCGATCAGAATCTTGTCGGTGAGCGGATCGAGGCGAGCACCCCAGGCCGAGCCGCCGCCGGCGCGGCGGGCCAGCAGGCCGTCGGCCCAGTCGCTCAGCCCGCCCAGCAGCAGCAGCCACCAGGCCAGGCCCGCCGCCCCACCGGCGAGGGCCAGGATCAGCGGCAGCCCCAGCAGGGCGCGGCCGACGGTGAGCCCATCGGCAAGGCGCCGCAGCCTGGACCGGGCCAGGCTCATGGCAGCGGCCCCAGCTGGCTGTCGAGGCCGTAGGGCTCGGCGTCAGCCGGGTCGTTGATGCCGAGCTCCTGGCGCCACTGGCGCACCGGCTTCTCCCAGCCCTCCTCCCACTTCACCGCCGCCAGGCACTGGGCCTGGCGGGCGATGGCGTGGCCGTGAGCCTGGGCGGCGCTGAGCATTGGGTAGCGCTCGGGCTGGAAGCGGAAGGCGGCCAGCTGAGCGGCGCTGGTGAGCAGCACATAGCCCGGGAAGCCGATCTGGGCGGCGGTGATCGCCAGCACGCCGTTCTCGCCGGCGGCCTCGGTGCCGAATCCCGCCACCACGTGGTGGATGTCGTGGGTGGTGGCGATGCGCTGGGTGAGCCAGCGGTCATCACTGCCGGTGTCGCGGGGGCGGAAGAACGCGGGGTCGTAGCCCAGCGAGAGGATCAGGTCGGCGTAGCGGCGGCCCAGGGTACCGGGGGGCAGCTGGCGCAGCCGGTCGATGTCCGGCTGCAGGGGGGGATAGTGCTCGGCCAGCAGGGCCGCCCCCTCCGGCAGGGCCCTGAGGCGCTCCACGCTGGCGGCCAGCTGGGGGCTGCCCAGGAAGTTGTCGATCAGGTCGGCGATGCTGCTCAGTTCGCCGCCGCTGCGGCCCACGGCCGCCAGCAGGCGCAGATTGTTGGCGGCGCGCAGGGCCTCCTGGAAGCGGCTCATCGGCGGGCTGGTTTGTATGACCGCAGTCTGCTCAGGCTCACGGCCATGGGCAGCCCACCCAAGCGCAGTGCGCCCGCGGGCTCAGAATGCGCCCAGCCGTCCGACTCGCCCGTGGTGCAGCAGCCCGTTTCCGCCGTGATGACCACCCCGGTGCTGAGCGTGAACCAGGATTCGCCCCTGCAGGAGGCGGTGACCCTGATGAGCGAGCACCACATCAGCGGCCTGCCGGTGCTCGATGGCAGCGGCGCGCTGGTGGGCGAGCTGAGCGAGCAGGACCTGATGGTGCGCGAAAGCGGCTTCCAGCCGGGGCCCTACGTGATGCTGCTCGACGCGGTGATCTATCTGCGCAATCCGCTCAACTGGGACAAGGAGGTGCACCAGGTGCTGGGCAGCACGGTGAAGGACGTGATGAGCACCCGCACCCACACCTGCGGCGTGGACCTGCCCCTGCCGGCGGCGGCGCGCCAGCTGCACGAGGGCGGCACCCAGCGGCTGTTCGTGCTCGACGGCAACGGCAGGCTGGCCGGTGTGCTCACCCGCGGCGACGTGGTGCGGGCCCTGGCGGCGGCTGAGGGCTGAGCAGGATCTCCAGGCGCAACCAACGACCGCGCAGCCATCGGGCAGGGCCCCGGATCAGGGCCCACCCATCCACACCCTCCGCGGAGCCATTCCCTGTGATCACCACCGTTACCGCCGATCCCCTGCCCTCCTGGCGGCCCGGTGCCGTCAAGGAGGCCCTGCTGGCCTTCGTGGCGGCCGTGAGCAGCGAAGACTCGGCCCATTTCGTACCGGAGGCGGAGCGGGTGGCGGTGTTCGACAACGACGGCACCCTCTGGCCGGAGCAGCCGCTGCCTTTCCAGGCGGCCTTCGCCTTCGATGAGCTCAAGGGGGCGGTGCAACGCCAGCCGGAGCTGGCCAGCGATCCGATGGTGCAGGCGGCCCTGGCCGGCGACATCGGCGCCCTGCTGGCCGGCGACCACTTCGATGGGCTGCTGCGGGTGATCGCCGTGAGCCACGCCGGCATGACCACCGAGGCCTTCGCGGCGGCGGTGGAGGCCTGGCTGGGCTCAGCCCGCCATCCCCAGCTGCAGCGGCCCTACGACGCCCTCACCTATGGGCCGATGCAGGAGGTGCTGGCGCTGCTGCGGGCCCATCACTTCCGCAGCTTCATCGTGTCCGGCGGCGGCGCCGACTTCATGCGGGTGTGGGTGGAGCGGGTGTACGGCATCCCGCCGGAGCGGGTGGTGGGCTCCACCGGCCGCACCCACTTCGAGCTGCGCGACGGCGCGCCGCTGCTGGTGAAGTCGCTCGACACCCTGTTCGTGAACGACGGCGCCGGCAAGCCGGCGGGCATCCACCAGTTCATCGGCCGCCGGCCGCTGATGGCCTTCGGCAACAGCGATGGCGACCTGGCGATGCTGCAGTACACCACCATCAACAACCCGCACCCGAGCTTCGGGTTGATCGTGCATCACACCGACGCCGAGCGGGAATTCGCCTACGACGCCGAAACCAGGAGCACCGGCCGGCTGGTGGAGGCCCTGCGCCAGGCCCCCGAGCGCGGCTGGCACGTGGTGGACATGGCCCGCGATTGGACGACGGTGTTTGCCTAGGCGGCCAGCACCGTCCCCTCTGCTACCAGCCACTGGCGCTCATGGGCCGGCAGCGGCATGCCGCCCGTGAGCGCCCCGAAGGCGGGCAGGGCCAGGCGCTCGCTGCGCGGGCAGTAGCTGAAACAGCTCAGCCGCAGGCGGTCGCCGTTGCGACCCAGCAACGCCACCGGGTGCAGGTGGCCGCAGAGGTTGAGCAGGCCGGCGCGCGGTTCGGGCTCGTGGCTGAGCCACCAGGGGCCGAGGGCCTGGCTGGGCTCCTGGGCCAGGCCGGCGATCCAGCTGCCCCGCTCGTGGTTGCCGCCGATCAGCCGCAGCGGGCAGCCCAGCAGCGCCGGCAGGGCCGCCAGCTTGGCGCGCAGCTCGCCCGTGAGTCCCAGGCGGCCGTGGATCAGGTCGCCCAGCACAATCACCTGCGCCGGCTGCAGCCGCGTCGCCAGTTCCAGCAAGGCGTTGAGGGTGGCGGCGTCGCCATCGCTGGGCAGGGGGATGCCCTGGGCCTGGAAGCTCTCGGCCTTGCCCAGGTGCAGGTCGGCCAGCAGCAGCGTGCGCCGCAGGGGATCCCACACCGCCCGCTCAGCCAGCAGCTCCAGCTGCTCACCGCCCCAGCGGAACGGGGCCGATGCCGGCCCGCTCACCGGCTGCCCATCGCCCGCTGGTAGGCCGGGCTGGCCTGGGCGGCGGCGATCGTTGCCCGCACCCCGGGCCAGGGCTCCAGGTCGATCTGGGGGAAGAAGATCGGCAGGTAGGCCAGGTAGGCCTGCACGGCGCAGTCGGCCGCGCCCCACTGCTCGCCCACCAGCGGTCGCCCGCCTTCCAGCAGGCCATCGAGCACCCCCATCAGCCGCGGGAACTCCCGTTCGCGGTTGCTGGGCACGAACAGGGCCACCGCCAGGGTGGCGTTGGCGAACAGCAGCCACTGGGCCACCTTGGCCCGCCGCACCGCCGCCTGCTCCGGCGGGCCGCTGAACTCACCGCCGTCGTGCTCAGCCAGGTGCAGCAGGATCGCCCCGCTCTCGAACAACCGCAGCGGCCCGCCGGCCGGATCAACAAAACGGTCGTCCTCCAGGGCCGGCAGTTTGGCGAAGGGGTTGATCGCCGTGAACGCCGGCTCCCGATGCTCGCCCGCCTCCATGTCGAGCTGACGCCAGTGGTAGGCGATCCCCTTTTCCTCCAGATACCAGCGGGGCATCGAGGCGCGGCTGCGGGCGCCGCCGTAGAGGGTGAGGGCCATGGGGGCGCTGCGGGCAGGGCGGACGTGGGCCCCAGCCTATGGAGCGGCAGCCGGGCGCTGGTAGCGGGTTGGCTGCATGGCAGGGTGTCTTCGCATGGCAAGGTGTTGCTGTGGCGTTGTGATGGTGTTGTGCGATGGCGAGCACGTCCCCTGCCGGTCCCGCCGCCGCCAGCCAGGCCTGCCTGCTCAAGCTGGCGCCCCACCTGCTCGGCCGCTCCCGCCGCGGGGTGGTGGGCAGCAGCCGCTATGCCGACCGCCTGCGCGCCGCCGTGCGGGACGCCGCCGCCGACCCCGCGGCACGGCCGGTGCTGATCAGCGGTGAGCCGGGCCTGGAGAAGGACAACCTCGCCGCCCTGATCCACTTCGGCAGCCCCCGGCGGCGGCGGCTGATGGCCCGCGTCGATGCCGCCAGCCTGGGGGACGACGGCGCGCCCCTGTTCGGTCCGCCCTCCAGCGGCGGCGCCGGCTCGCTGCTGGAGTGCCTGGGCGACGGCGCCCTGCTGATCGACAACCTCGATTGCGCCGATCCGGCCCTGCTGCCCCAGCTGCTGGAGCTGGCCCGCAGCGGCCGCTGGGGGGGGGCTGGCGGCACGGGGCCCATGCGCCGCTTCAGCGGCCGCCTGTTCGTCACCACCGAATCGGCGCAGCCGGCCTTCGACGGCTGCTGCACCCTGATCCGGGTGCCACCGCTGCGGGTGCGCCGGCAGGACCTGGGCGAGTGGCTGCGTTACAGCAGCCGTCAGCAGGCACGCCGGTTCGGCTGGCGACGGGCGCCGGCGATCAGCGAGGCAGCGGTGAAACGGCTGCAGAACCACGACTTCCCGGGCAACATCCGCGAGCTCGACCTGCTGATGCAGCGGGCTCTGCGCCAGTGCGGAAGCGAGAGGCCGGTGCTGCTGCCCGACGATGTGTTCTGGACCGGCAGCCGCGCCAGCCGCCTGCGCGTCGATCTGTTCCGCTGGCGCCCACGCCTGCGCCAGTGGCTGCGGGCTCCGGCGCTCTGGAACCTGCTGCTGTTCGGCCTGGTGAGCTGGGTGTTCGTGCTGGTGAACCTGTGGCTGTGGCTGGGGCCGCAGGACCGGGCCCACAACGGCGCCCTCACTGTCTTCTGGGCCTGGTGGTGGCCGTTGATCCTGCTGGCCTATCCCGTCGTGGGGCGGCTGTGGTGCTCCTTCTGCCCGTTCATGGTGTGGGGGGAGATCAGCCAGCGCCTCGCCGTTGCCCTCGGCTGGCGGCCGCGGCCCTGGCCCCGGGGTGACAGCGACCGCTGGGCGGCACCGGCGCTGGCGGCTGGCTTTGCCCTGATCCTGCTCTGGGAGGAGGTGTGGGCTCTGGAGAACACCGCCTGGCTGAGCAGCTGTCTGCTGCTGCTGATCACCGCCGGGGCAGTGCTGGGTTCGCTGCTGTTCGAGAAGCGCTTCTGGTGCCGCTACCTCTGCCCGGTGGGCGGCATGAACGGTCTGTTCGCCAAGCTGGCGATCACCGAGCTGCGCGCCCAGGCCGGCACCTGCAGCGGCAGCTGCAGCAGCTACGGCTGCTTCAAGGGTGGCCCGGCGCAAGGGGAGGGCCTGGCCACCGCCGGCTGCCCCCTCGGCACCCATCCGGCCCACCTGGCCGACAACCGCAACTGCGTGCTCTGCTTCACCTGCGCCGCCGCCTGTCCGCACCGCTCGGTGCAGCTGCGCCTGCGGCCCCCCGCCGCCGATCTGCAGCGCGAGATGGCACCCCCCGCCGGTGAGGCGGGCCTGATTCTGGTGCTGGCCGGCGGCATCCTGCTGCACCACTGGCAGCGGGCGCTGGGCTGGTTGCCCCTCGCTCCCGCGAGCCTGCAGGCCGGTCCCTTGCTGCCGCGCCTCGCCTTCGCTGCCCTGGCCCTTGCCCTGCCGGCTGGAGGGTGGCTGCTGCTGCGCCGGCTGCGCGGCCTGCCCCAAGGCCTGCTCTACGCCCTGTTGCCCCTGCTCTGGGCCCTGCTGCTGGCGCGCCATCTGCCCCTGGGGCTGGAGGAGGCCGGCCTGCTGCTGCCGGTGAGCTTCGGCTGGCCGGCGTTGCCCCACTGGCAGGCCGATCCCCACGTGCTGGCCTTCTGCCAGACCGCGGCGGTGCTGATGGGCAGCCTGGGCACAGCCCTGCTGATCCCCCGCTTCCAGCCGGCCGGCTGGAGCCGCTGGGGCACGCTGGCGCTCACCCTGCTGCTGGCGGCCGGCGGGCGCTGGTTGGTGTCGCTTTAGGGACCGGCGGGCCACACCCCTGCTGGGATGCGGGCGACGTGGCGCACCTGGCGTGGCCGGCCCACATACACCCATACCGCTCGCCCATCGCTGAGCCAGCGCTGCTGGCGCTCGTAGAGGCGCGGCACACCTTCGAAGCGATCCAGCGCCGCCAGCCAGGCATCGGGCACCGCGAACAGCTCGCCCCGCAGGCTGTGGCTGGGGTCGCCCGAGGCGATCGCCATCGGGAAGGGGCCCAGGTCGTAGAGGGCCAGCTCCGGCAGGACGGCTTCACCGCAGAAGGCGCTGCCGGCCAGCTGGTGGTGGTTGGCCTGGCCGCGCTTGAGGGTGCCGTACACGAACACGAGCTGGAGCGGCAGCAGGTCAGAATCGGCGCTGCTTTCTGCCGCTGCCATGACGATCGCCCTGTTGATTGCCCTGGCCGGTTCGCTGGGGTTGATGGTCTTCATTGTGAAGCGCCTGGAGCAGTCGTGATCCCGCTCCCCACCCCTGCGATCACCCCATGACCCTGATCGACAGCGTGTATGTGGGCGAGCTGCGCTGCCGCTCCAGCCACCAGCCCTCGGGCAGCCAGCTCGACACCGATGCCCCCAGCGACAACCAGGGCAAGGGCGAGCGCTTCTCGCCCACCGACCTGGTGGCCACCGCCCTGAGCACCTGCATGCTCACGATCATGGGCATCGTGGCCGAACGCCACGGCTGGAGCCTGGAGGGCTGCAGCGCCAAGGTGGAGAAGACCATGACCAGCGAGCCGCCCCGGCGCATCGCCCTGCTCACGGTGTGGGTGCAGCTGCCGGCGGCACTGGATGGGCAGCAGCGGGCGGTGCTGCAGCGGGCCGCCGAGGCCTGTCCGGTGAAGCGCAGCCTGGAGGGTGCCGTGGCGATGGAGCTGCACTGGCTGTGAATGGCCAGGGCTCCCGCCTGGCGACCGGATCCTGATTCCCCAATCGCCTTAGATCCCCTTTTTGCCCTGATCCCATGGCCACGTATCTGGTGACCGGAGCCAACCGCGGCATCGGCCTGGAGTATGCCCGCCAATTGCAGGCCCGCGGCGACCAGGTGATCGCGGTGTGCCGGACCGCTTCGCCCGAGCTGGAAGCCCTGGGCGTGCCCATCGAGGCCGGCATCGACCTGGCCAGCGAGGCCGCCATCGCCGAGCTGGTGACGCGCCTGCAGGGGCTGCCGCTGGATGGCCTGATCCTCAACGCCGGCATCCTGGAGTCGATGGGGCTGGAGGATCTGGATGCGGAGGCCATCCGGCGCCAGTTTGAGGTGAATGCCCTGGCACCGCTCCTGCTGGTGCGGGCCCTGCTGGAGCAGCTGCCCCGCGGCGCCAAGGTGGCGCTGATGACCAGCCGCATGGGCTCGATCGACGACAACAGCTCCGGCGGCTCCTATGGCTACCGGATGTCGAAGGTGGCGCTGAACATCGCCGGCAAATCCCTGGCGATCGATCTGCAGCCGCGGGGCATCGCCGTAGCGATTCTCCATCCGGGCCTGGTGCGCACCCGCATGATCAACTTCAACCCCAACGGCATCAGCCCCGCCGAGAGTGTGCGGGGACTGCTGGCCCGCATCGACGCCCTCACCCTGGAGACCAGCGGCAGCTTCTGGCACGCCAACGGCCAGGTGTTGCCCTGGTAGCCCGGCCGGCGGTGATCTGCGCCATCCTGTCGCCAGTTGCCGATCCTGATCGCGGTGGACCCTGCCCAGTTGCGCGCCCTGTTCAGCAAGCCCTACGGCGCCCCCGGACCCAGCGAAGCCCAGTGGCGGGAGCTCTATGCCGACGACGTGCACTTCAGCGATCCCACCCAGGAGCGCCAGGGCATCGCCGCCTACATCGCCGCCCAGGAGGGCCTGCTCAAACGCTGCGACGACGTGTACCTCACCCCCGCCGCCATCGCGATCAGCGGTGACTCCGCCTTTGTGGAGTGGGAGATGGGCCTGAAGATCAAGGGCATCGAGTTTGTCTATCCCGGCACGTCGCGGTTGCTGTTCAATGGCGACGGCAAGATCTGCGACCACCGCGATTACTTCGATTTCGTGGGCTCCACCTTCGGCCCGGTGCCAGTGCTGGGCGGCTTCGTGCGCTGGCTGTACGGGCGCTTCGTGGGCTGATCAGCCCAGTTCCAGGCAGGCCAGGCCGTAGACATCCCGCAGCGGCATTGGCGCCTGGTGCATCGATCAGCACCACGCCCGGATGACGGTGCAGCAGCCCCTGCAGCAGCCGGTGGGCCGCCGCCGGTGTTTCGGCCATCAGCGGCCCGATCCGCTCGCTCCCCAGCCAGCCCACCCAGATGCCCTGGCGGTCGGTGTGGCGGTAGATGGCCACATCGCCGCTGCCGGGCGCGAAGCCCTCCTGGCGGGCCCAGTCGGTCACGGCGGCGATGTCGTCGCGCTGCAGCGGCCGGATGCGCAGGAAGGAGGTCATCGGAACCTGGCTGCCGGGGCAGGCCCGCGGATACCGGCATGCTGACGGCAGCACCGCCGCCTGGCAGCACCACTGGAGAGAGGAACACGCCCACAGCGCTGCTCAGACCATTTGAACCGGCCAGAGGCCGGTTACCCAGGTCGCGCGCTCAGGAACGCGACCAGCTCCGGCCAGGCGCGGGGATCCTGCAGGAAGAAGGCATGGCCGCCATCGAAGGGGTGCAGGCTGGCCTGGGCCACCCGATCCACGATCGCCTGGCCGTTGGCCAGGGGGGCGATGCCGTCATGGCGGCCATTGGCCACCCAGGTGGGGCAGGCAATCCGCCCCAGCCGATCCAGCACGTCGTGATGGCTGCGGGCTTCGAGCTGGAGCTGCCGGCCCCGCGCCTGCTCGGAGGTCTCCCCACCCGGGGGGTGGGCACCGCAGAGGGCGGCCAGGGCCGCATCGCCGGGATGGGCCGCCAGCCAGTCGGGGGTCCAGCGCTGATCCATCAGCTGCAGGATGCGCGCGGCGCGTTCAGCGGGCTCCAGCGCGGCTAGGGAGTCGAGCCGGAAGGAGGGCACACTGCCGCCGGGGGAGGTGGAGAGCAGGGCCAGTCGCTCCACCCGCTCCGGCCAGGTCACGGCCAGCTCCTGGGCCACCATGCCGCCGAAGCTCCAGCCGGCGATCGCCACCCGCTGCCAGCCCAGCTGGTCGAGCAGGGCCAGCAGGTCGGCGGCCACATCGGCCATGGCGTAGGGCTGGCTCACCGGCGCGCTGGCGCCCATCCCCCGGTAGTCGAAGCAGAGCAGCTCGAAGGATTGGGCCCAGCGCGCGAGCAGGCCCTCGCTGGTGGCCACCGTGGTGCCGGAGCCGTTGCAGAACAGCAGCTTCGGGCCGCTGCCCCGCCGCTCCACGTGCAGCTCCACGCCGTTGCAACGCACCTCGGGCACCGGTTCGGGTCGGTCAGCGGGCCCAGTCTGCCGGCTCCTCAGCGCCCCTCCGCGCGGGTGGCCTCGGCGATCAGCCGCTGCACCCGCTCCAGCACCGACTCATTGCTCATGCGGTTGTTGAGCCGCTCCACCAGCAAAGGGAAGGCCAGGGGCCCGGGGCGGGGCGTGCGCTCCAGCAGCCAGCGACTG
>Ga0208009_1000656_pt1 | contig 9920 bp, 8 predicted proteins | sample Wag4_2014_7_16_FD_187364 | JGI IMG/M metagenome (GOLD analysis project Ga0208009, IMG submission 187364) | Fresh water mixed with fracking chemicals microbial communities from Ohio, USA - Utica-2 Time Series FC 2014_7_16 (SPAdes) (version 2) ...
GAACGTGCCGGTCCGCCAATCCTGCGAATAGAATGGCGCCAGAATTTGTGGGCCCGACAGCTTGATAGAGCCCGCCGGATCGAATAAGCGCCAAATAAATTGAATGACGGTGCGTTCTTGGAACCAGCCGAGAGGAGTATCGTTTCCGCGGTAATCGCTGCGCACGGCACGTACCGAGCCATCACGGAAGATAAAGCGATCGAGCGTGGGCGAACGAGCAATCATGAGCGCCGTTCCGGTGGCGATTCCTTCGTGCTGGACTAGCGCAATATCCTGATGTTCGCCACGCTCGGAGTGAGGTCCGCCCGGCGAATAATTTCGTTGTGACTTATCCTGCGTGAAATGCGTCATCTCGTGCGCAGTGATTGCCGTCGACAATTCTTGCAGCTCGAATGCCGGCGCACCCGAGAGAAAGATATGCGGAATATTCTCGGTTCCGCCGCTGCTGGTTTTGCCATCCGTTGCGATCGTCACGGCACCGCGTGAGTAAAACGCGCCAGAGCTTCTGACAAAGCCGCGATCATAGTTATTGTCGTCGGTTGCGCCACCTTTGTTTTGGGCACTCCATAGAATCGAGACGCTATCGACCGAGTTCACGGCGCCGTTTTGTGCCACGTATGCCTGCTGCTCCATAGCGTCTGTCAAGACGATATAAGGAGCAGATATCCGCTGCTCATCGCGTAACACTTTGAGCGTGGCATCCCAGCCGAGTCTTGCAATTAGCTCGGTGCCCTGCTTGATGCGTTTGGAGTCGGCGGTGAATTCGGCGGCACGGTTGAGGTAGGGCTCATAGCGGGTGCGAATCGTATTCGCCGTCGTCGATACCGGTCGCATGTTATCGAGCACGTGAATCTCGAAGCCGCTGTTGTTCTTGGCGACGGATTTGATGACAGGCGTATATTTTTTCTTCGGATCGAGGTCCGTAAATCGAACGTTACCCGCATCCGACGCATAGGTGCCGGCGACTTTGCTGCCGTTGCCGTCCTGCAATTCGATATAGACGTTACGAATCGGCGCGACAACCGGGTTGTCCATGTCTGCTTCGAGACGGCCCGATGAGTTGACCTTGCTGGGACCTGGGCGCTCATACTTTGCGGTGACGAGTAATTCAAAGGTGTCTGAGACGGTAATCGTGACACTGGAGTTGACAGCGGGGTACGCAGGATTGGAGCACTCGAGCGCATAGGTGACCGACTGCGTTAGTGCCGGCGTTGTCAGCGTGCCCGCATTCGCCACCGCTTCTGTGAATCCGCTGCTGCCGCGGCACGTTTTGACGTTGGTCGTTGTCCAGTCGAGTTTGGCTGTATTGCCCGACAGTAACTCGGCGTCGGAAGAAGTCAAAGATAGCGTCGGGGCATTCCATCCCGTGATTGCTGCGCTACCGTTTGCACTCCCACCACGCCCAGTACAGGTCAACGAAAACGTCGAGAGTTCTTTGGTGATGTTGACTGACTGTGTGCCAGAACTTCCGAGGGATCCTGTCCAGTCGCCGGCCGCCGAGCAACCATCCGCGTTAGTCGATGACCATGTGAGTGATACCGTTCCGCCAATACGCGCATCTGCAGCGGCAGCTGAGAACGTGATAGTCGGTGTAGGGGGCGGCCCACCACCGCCGCCGCAGCTGACGAGCAACCCAGCCAGAGAAATGACGACGATCAGGTACGGCTTGCGCATGAGCTCACAATACTGGAGTTCAGTGCGCGATCAAACAGTCGTATCCGCTAAGGCAGATTCCAGACAACGCCGAGGTTGAGATACCTAGGCAACCATGATCGAGTGCGCGCTTCTAGACCGTCAGATGTCAGCCTTAAATCCGTGCAGCACGGATTACTGCGATTGGTCAGGTTATTCACATCGAGCGCCACTTCGATTGATCCCACGTTCAGGGATTTACGCCAAGTTGCGCGAATATCGAGGCTCCATTGCGCCGGCCATCGCGCTCGGTTGCGCTCACCAATGACGGGCTGGAGTTCACCCGCATCGCCTATCTCGAATTCAGTGCGACTCCAGCCTGTTCGCCAAGATCCTTGTCCGGAGAAAGCCCAGGGACCACTGCGCCAGCGCGCCCCGATCATGAAAGCGTGCTGTTGGTTCCAATTTCGTGGCACATCTGTCGTACCAAAGTCGTCTTCAATTTCCGACCAAGCGTAATTTGCGAAACTCGACCAGTGCTCGTTGAATGTGTAACGCGCTGATGCCTCGAGTCCATATGCTAGCGCGCCATCTGGCGCGATACGTCGTCGGTCGATCTCCATCTCGGGGATCAGCGACACGGGGTTAAGCAGATTCTCATACCGTGGTGAGGGATCGTGAATCTGCTTTCGATACGCTTCAACTCGCCATACACCACGATCCGCGAGCAATTGTTCATAGCCCAGTACCCATTGATCAGATTTTTGTACCGGATAGAAGAGCGTTTCGCCGTCAGCGGTTGGTAACTCGTCTGATCGTTGACCTTGTGTCACTCGACCCGCACTAGCGCGTAAGAACCGGCCGTCTGACAGTTCGTACTCCATCGCTATTCGCGGCGACCATTCGACCGAGCTCTTTGGCTGATTGCGATGATCGGCGCGAATTCCAATATCTGCACGCCAATTCGAGGAGAAATGAATCAGCCTAGAGGTGTGGACTGACAAAGTACGTGTCCTAGCGTCGATAAGTGTACGGCGCTGAAGGTCAGATGATCGTCTGAAAGTTCTCGCTAATATTGGATCAAAACGCGCATCGATCGCATGATCGTAACTAGTTCGCAAATCCATAGCTTCGGCACCGAGTGACCAGGCACCTGACTTCTGCCAAATACTTTCGAGGTAGTAGCCCGACGAGCGACGATCATCTCTCACTGTGCCGGCGACGATTGGGTCGGTAGCGTATCGACCGTAACGCCCGGTGGTTAAATTGAAATAAGCCGCTGAAAGCTTCAGTACTCGAGCATGTTCATCGGTGCGTTGAGCGCGAAACCAGTACGTCCCGTCATTGTATTTGGCATCGGTTTCATCACCCGATACGGGTTCGTCATCATCATCATCGTTATCAGCCGTGTACTTCAGTTCGTCTTGCAATATCTTAGCGCCGACGGTGAGAGTCCAACTGTCGATATCACGCTCGCTGCGTAGCAGTAGATCTGAAAATTCGATGTCTATACCGTCAATTTCGGCCGCGCGCGTTATCCAGCGGGCACTACTTGTTCGACCAGCGATCAACCAGCGCGTTGGTGCGCCGCCAATTTCCTGCTCACCGACTGATAAGCCGTGCATGGCTAGTAGTGACAAGCCTAATTCGTGATGATTGCCTTCGTTTGGTGTTCTGGGGTGAATATCCATCACCGCGGATAGCCGATTACCGTGGCGGACAGGAAAGACGCCGCTATAGAAGTCCAGAGAGTCGATCGTGTTTGGTTCAATACTACCGAGAATCGCCCCATAATCTTTGAAGTGAAAAGGGGCCAGTTGAGGTATCCCGTCGAAGCGCACCAGCATTTCGTCATCGCGACCACCGCGCACGTGTGTCTTGGCGCTAAGTGGGGCGCTAGCCGTGCCCGGTAGACTTCGTGTCACGCGCAGCACGTCCTCGTTGAGACCTGCGAGACTCTCCACATCAGTGCGCTCGAGTTGCGCCGCGCTGGTCAGTGGTGAGTCGCTGGAATAGCGGCTGGCATAAATCGCAACTTCGGCAAGAGGTTCAAGATCGGCGACCGGAGCGGGCGCGGGTGATTCTGGCTTCAGCGATCGGACAACGACGAAGAGACCCGGTCGCAGCGTGCGCAGAGTCAGTCCATGATCCGCCAGTAAGCGCAGAATGGCCTCGCGCGGATCATCGACCTTCAAATCTCGGGCGACCTTAAGTTCGGAGGAAATCAGGCGGTCACTGAATAAGACGGTGAGATCTTGTGATCGAAGTTGCTGTATCGCCGCGGACAGCGCGGTGCCTGCCGGAATGACGGTGGGTGGTGGGGTTGCAATGACAACGCCAGGGCGAAAGCCGAGCAGCGAAACAAATAGGATCCAGGTAACGAGGCGAAATTTCACCGACCTATTATATAAACACAGAATGTAAGAACGGACTGCACTCGCGATTGATCAGGGCTTACTCACGAGCACTTCGTTCTCTTTGTGCGCCACGGTAAGTTCTACGGCCACTGCAATAGCGGCAAGAGCGTCATCCGGAGTGAGGCCCGTGATACTGCCACTGAGACGGGTGTTGGCATCCGCATTACCCAGCGTGACTCTGTGGCCAGTTTCTCGCTCATACCATTGCAGGAAAGCGCCGAGTGTCATTCCGTCGATATCAATGGGTGATGCCACGGTTTCGACCCAGCCCCAACGTGCATCCGTGGCCAATATGCGTGATCGCTCGATCGCTTGTGGCGCGTTGGCGGTGACGATCAGTTGTTCGCCGGCAGCTGCGGTCGTGGATGAGCGAGTCTCGGCGGGTTTCTGCAAGGCGATCACACCTTCACGAACCGCAACGTTCAGTCGCTCACGATCATATTCGACCAGATACTGAGTCCCGAGATGTCGAATGGCGCCGAGTTCGGTTTCGACGAGTAGCGGTGCATTCGATTCCCGAGGATTAGAGTCGACGAAAATCCGACCTTGCTCGAGTTGCAGGTGTCCTTCGTCGCTGAACCGCAATTCAGAATTAGGAGCTGCTCTGACGACGAGCCCGGATGTCATCCGCATCGATAGTGTGGTGGGGCCTGTTTTGATCGATTGTTGATCATAGATGGGATCATCGATACGAAAGGCGTTTCCGCCATGTACAGCTAAGACGGTTGCGATTTGGGTATGAGAGCTCGCAGCGTCGCGAGACATCCAGAAGAACACGCCAGAGAAAAGAACGATCATGACGCTCGCGGCAAGGCCCAATGCCCAGCGGCGGGTGGGTGTACGAGCCGGAATGGCTGGCTGCGTGGCAAGAGCGGCTTGCCATTCGGAGCGGACCCGTTCAAAGGCCGCTTCGCGGCGATCTGCGGAGACGCGAGGCCTGTCTCTCAAAGATTGCAGCGCGTTCTTCATTTCCTCATCGTTCATGCGCTAGACCTCGAGCCCTGCGGCATGGGCGGCTGATTTGAATGCCAATCGGGCGCGTTGCAACATGGATTGAGCAGCATCGTGCGAGACATCGAGTTTTGCCGCAATCGCCTCTGTCGAGAGATCATCGAGATACTTCCAGCGCAGCACTTCACCATATCGACCCGGCAAATGCCGCAAGACTGTTTCGATCTGGTCGGCTCGTTCACTTGCTGCAGTTCGTTCCTCAGGCTCATGCTGAAAATCGGCGGCCTGGTGTTGTGCTGCGCGTTGTCCTGCAGGGTCCGATTCCAGACTGACTTGACGTGCTGCGTCACGATTCGAGATTTCGAGCAGATCAGCCAGTTCGTTCCGACAGATACCGGCGAGCCATGAGAAGAGGCTCGACTCACCTCGGAAGCTATCGAGTTTGCGGACGGCACGACAAAGCGCTCGCTGAGCTGCTTCTTCAGCGAGGCTCGGGTTGTCGCGCACTCTCGAGAGACCAAAACGGTAAAGTCGGTCGAAATATTCATCGAAAAACTCCCTGAAGGCGCGTTCGTCACCCGCCAGGAGCCGCTCCACCAGATTTTGATCCGACTTGGACATCGCGGCTCGGGAGGTTAGACGGCTGCGTACCCCAGAATCAATCGCGGCGATGGATTTGTGATGGTCTGGCCGTCTAACCGCCCATGGATGTCCTTGATACTCAGCGTATAGGCGGCGCCAAACGCGCTCTCCGGCAAGTCACCGGAGTCTCATTGCGAGACTCTCACTTGCGAGGCCCCTACGAGCAGCTGATCCGCTCGCGCTACGAGACGGCTCACGGCGCTCGCCTTTTGCAGTTCATGCCAAATTTACTCGGATGTGTCGGCATGGACGATCGACCACTCGCTGTGCTGGGCTACCAAAGCGCTGCGAAGGGCCCACTATTCCTCGAGCAGTATCTTGATATGCCGATAGAGGAGATCTTGCGCGCTCGCGGCGAGACGGTCGGTCCCGCTTCAAGAGTAGATCGTCATCGCATCGTCGAGGTTGGTAACTTTGCGAGTCTCGATCGCTTGGCCACGATGGAGTTGCTACAGCAACTACCCAGCGTTCTAGCGCAAGAAGGTTTTGAGTGGCTGGTTTTTACGGGCACTCCGCGTGTACGCGAACTCGTCACGAGCTTCGGTGCGCCGCTGCTTGATCTTGGTGATGCCGAGCCGCAAAGACTGCAACAGCATGATGATCGCTGGGGTCGTTATTACGAAAGTGCGCCGCGTGTGATGGCAGGTTGGCTTGGCCATTGTGTGCAGGTGGCCGCATGAGCGTCGCGTTTGAGGACTCACAATCAGCGCTGACGAATGAGGCGCTGATTGCATCGCAAGGGCAAGTTTTGCGATGGCTCGATTCGCGATCGCAAGAGTCGTCGCCCAATTCACCAACCCGCTATGGATTGCTGGCGGATAACGGAATCGCATGGGCGATTGTTGATCGTGCGCTACATGACAGTTTCTATGTGAATGTCCCGCTGCCGCGGCATTTCAGCGAGACACAACTCGCGCACGTCATCGAAGATGCATTGCTTGAACGAATCATCACAGACAACGCCGAGAAGTTGCGAAATCTTCCCGGTTCTTGGCGGCATGTCGACGATGTGATTCTGAATCTGCAGTGCTGGGAACGAACGAGTCCGCTTGAACGCAGCCAGCCGTTGCCAAAGGAAACCTGCAAGATCACCTACACCTCTGGAAGCACAGGAAATCCGAAAGGCGTTTGCCTCTCCCGCAAGGCAATCGATGCGGTGGTGAGCTCTTTGATCGCCACATTGCAGTCGCTCGCGGTGAGTCGACATCTCGCTCTGCTACCGCTGTCGACTTTGCTCGATAATCTCGTGAGCGTGCGGGTCGCACCTGCCCTCGGTGCGACCGTATCTTTGCCGACTTTGTTCGAAACCGGTATCGGTTACGGCGGCATCGATGCGCCTCGAATGCTCGCGTGCGTAGATCGATATAAGCCAGAAAGTCTCTTATTAGTACCGGAGTTGCTGCGCGTGCTCGTCGCTTCGGTCGCTAAAGGCTGGCGGGCGCCCGCGAGTCTGAAGTTCATCGCCGTCGGCGGCGCCTCGGTTTCGCCGGAGCTGTTGACGGCGGCACACGCTGCTGGATTGCCTGCCTACGAAGGCTACGGTCTTAGCGAATGCGCATCGGTGGTGGCATTGAATTCACCCGAGGCTACACGTCGAGGAAGTGTGGGTCGTGTTCTACCGCATGCGAACGTGCGCATCGATGCAGCCGGTGAGATTCACGTGCGTGGTGCAACCATGTCTGGCTATCTCGGCCACGACGGCGAATCGCCTACGGAAATTGCTACCGGTGATCTTGGCCAGATCGACCAAGACGGTTATCTGTATGTTCGAGGCAGAAGAAAAAACTTATTGATCACGAGTCTCGGGCGCAATGTGTCGCCTGAGTGGGTCGAGCGCGAGTTACTCGCGCAGGCTTCGGTAGGGCAGGTCGTCGTATTTGGCGAGGCTAAGCCTTACTTGTCGTGCCTTATTTTCCCGAGTAATCAGGCGGTTACTGCGACTGAGCTTGGGGCCGCGATAGACGCTGCGAATAGTCGACTGCCCGAATACGCCCAAATTCGGCGTTGGGCGTTGTTACCTGAACCGTTACGCCTTGTAGACGGGACGATTACTGCCAATGGTAGGACTCGCCGCGATGCCGTTTTTTCGCGTTATCAAAATCTGATTGAGGACTTATATGTCGATGCCATCGCCAGTTGATGCTTACGGCAAACTTGCCGGATCCACACAGGATGCACGAAACCATCTGTTATCGGCACCCGTTATTCAGCGCGCGTTAGCGGGTGATGTGACACATGAGCTCTATATCGCGTTCTTGACGCAGGCTTACCATCACGTCAAACACACCGTACCTTTGTTGATGGCGGTCGGCAGTCGACTCGATGATGCCAAAGATTGGTTGCGCTCTGAACTCGTTCATTATGTCGAAGAAGAGCATGGCCACGAGAAATGGATTCTGAACGATATCGCGGCCGCTGGTGGTGATGCAGACAAGGTACGCCACTCCAAACCCCGAGTCGAAACCGACTCCATGGTTGCTTACGCCTATGACGTCGCCATGCGACGTAATCCGGTCGGCTTCTTCGGCATGGTATTCGTCCTTGAGGGCACGAGCGTCGCACTGGCGCTGACTGCGGCAAGTCGCATTCAGTCGGCACTCGACTTACCCGATCGTGCGTTCAGCTATCTGCGTAGCCATGGCAAGTTAGACCAGGAGCACACAGAGCATTTGGCTGGCATCGTTAATCGACTCGATTCGACTACGGATCACGCTGCCATCGTCGATTGTGCCAATGCCATGTTCTGGCTCTATGGAAACGTGTTCCGAAGTCTCGATAAGGCGGCCGCGTGAATTCGCCGATCAGGGCGTTGGTGACTGGTGGTGGCAGTGGAATTGGCGCTGCGATTGCTCGGCGGCTCGTCGACGAAGGCGCTCGTGTGCTGATCACGGGCCGCGACGCTGCAAAACTACAAGCAGTCGCTGCTGAGGCGCCGCAGCAAATTGGGATACTCGCGGCGGATCTCACGGTGGATACGGATCGGCAACGCGTCGTTGAGTATGCGCGTCATTGGGATCACGTTGGTATCGACACTCTGATCAACAATGCGGGTGTCAGTAGTGCAAGTTTTCTTGACGATGTTGATGCTGCTCAGATCAACCACGTTTTGATGACTAACCTCGTCGCGCCGATATGTCTGACTCAAGCTCTATTACCCCATTTTAAGTCGCTACGCGAAGCTCGAATCGTCAACGTCGGGTCCGTATTTGGCTACATCGGTTATCCGTCTCAGACAATTTATTCGGCGAGTAAGTTTGGTCTGCGCGGTTTCTCTGAGGCTTTGCATCGTGAGCTTGCCGACAGCCATATCACGGTACAGCACATTGCGCCGCGGGCGACTCGAACGAGTTTGAACTCCAACTCGGTCGACGAACTGAATCGAAAGCTCGGCAATCATATTGATGACCCTGGCCGCGTTGCCGAGGCCGTCGTTGCCGGCTTATCGACGCGGCGTACTAACACCGTGATCGGCTGGCCAGAATCCTTATTTGCGCGTGTCAACGCCATGGCCCCTGCCTTAGTGGACGGTGCACTCATTAAACAACTGCCCATCATTCGACAATTCATCCAACGAGGTGAGAGATCATGAGAAATATCCTCAGAAGCAAGCTTCTAGCTTCGATATTGGTTTTGGCTTCCGTCGGCTCCGTCAGTGCTGCAGCACCCGAGGCAGAACTGCTCGAGATTCAACAGAGTTGGGCGCGAATCAATTATTCAACTAATTCTGCTGAGCAGAAGGCAGCAGAGTTTGGGCAGTTAGCGGCTAAGGCCGCTGCTTTGGCATCGAGTCAGCCGGGGCGAGCAGAACCGATGGTGTGGCATGGCATTGCACTGTCGAGTCAGGCCGGTGCGAAAGGGGGGCTCGGCGCTCTCTCGCTGGCAAAAGAAGCGCGCTCGGTATTGGAGGCATCACTCAAAATTGATGCGACGGCGCTCGCGGGATCGGCGCACACGAGTCTAGGTACGCTCTATCACAAGGTTCCCGGCTTCCCGATCGGATTTGGGGATGACAAGAAGGCACGGAAGCATCTCGAGGCGGCGCTGAAACTCAATCCGACCGGCATCGATCCCAATTTTTTCTACGCAGAATTTCTCCTCGATAAAGACGAAACCGCACTCGCCATCAAGCACTTGAAACTCGCCCAAGCGGCGCCCGCACGACCGGGCCGTGAAGTGGCGGATGCGGGACGCCGCCAGGAGATCACGGCATTGCTGAGCAAAACGGGATCAGCCGGTCGTTGATTCGATAGCGCGCCATGCAGAGGGGGAGTGATCAGA
>Ga0208009_1000662_pt1 | contig 9889 bp, 9 predicted proteins | sample Wag4_2014_7_16_FD_187364 | JGI IMG/M metagenome (GOLD analysis project Ga0208009, IMG submission 187364) | Fresh water mixed with fracking chemicals microbial communities from Ohio, USA - Utica-2 Time Series FC 2014_7_16 (SPAdes) (version 2) ...
GATGCAGGTTTGGAGCTCTATTTGCTGGGCAAAACAGATGAAAACCTTTCAGGTAGTGAATGGGCATATCTGCACAACATGCGTGGAGGTACTGCGCCCATTGCAGATTTAGCAAAAGAGATGCGTTTGATTGATCTATTGCTTGAGGCTAAAACATTATTTTCTGCAGCACATGATCTAAGCCAAGGTGGTTTAGCATCAACTCTGATTGAAATGGTTCTCCGCCATAATGTTGGAGCCAAAATCCAAATAAATGATGCTGGGATTTCTCTCTTAAGTGAAACTCCTGGACGAGTCTTAGTCGCAATTAATCCTGCTCAAGCATCTCAATTACTTGAGCTAGCAGGTAAATATAATATTGAGATTGCGAAGATAGGAATATCTGGTGGGAGCGCGCTCGTCATTAATGAGTGTTCGATTGGTCTTGATGACTTACGCACTTCGCATACCGAGACCTTTAAGAGATTGTTCGGATAATGACACGCGATTCGCATATTTTAATTGAGGTAAAACAGACCCTTGCACTTTTAGCTGAGCGTTATCCAGGTAAAGCTATAGAAGTCAGGATCCCGCCTTACGCTGCTGTGCAATGTGGGGATGGCCCAAAACATACTCGGGGTACTCCTGCAAATGTAATCGAGATGGATGCTAATACTTGGTTAGCGTTGGCAGATGGCAGAAAAAATTGGAATGATGCGTATCAAGAAGGTTTAATTAGTGCATCTGGGGTTCGTGCAGATTTAACTGACCACTTACCCTTACGGAGTTCATCATGAGTCGTAGAGGCGATGGAAATCTCAACCACCACTTACTTGATGCTGACAAAGGACCGCAGGATGCCTGTGGAGTCTTCGGTGTATATGCACCAGATGAAGAAGTGGCAAAGTTAACCTTTTATGGACTCTACGCCTTGCAACATCGCGGGCAAGAGTCAGCAGGTATTGCAACATCTGATGGAGAGAGAATCGTCATCTTCAAAGATATGGGACTTGTCTCACAGGTTTTTACGGAGAGCGATCTCGCCTCACTTAAAGGCGAAATTGCCATAGGTCATTGTCGTTACAGCACGACTGGTTCGAGCACCTGGGTCAATGCCCAGCCAACTCTGCGCCCTACTAAGTACGGGACAATAGCTTTAGGACATAATGGCAACCTGACAAATACGGCTGAACTCTTTGATTTAGTCCGCAAACTAGAACCAGAGCAACCAAAACTGGGACGCGGTGCTACAACTGATACAGAGATTATGACAGCGCTGATTGGTCTGCAGGATCATGAGACTATCGAAGAGAACATAGTTGCTGTTCTTCCACTTTTACAGGGTGCGTTTTCACTCGTCATTATGGATGAGACAACTCTTTATGCAGCGCGCGATCTTAATGGCGTACGTCCACTCGTCCTTGGACAGTTAGAGAAAGGCTGGGCGGTTGCTTCAGAGACGGCAGCCCTTGATATTGTCGGAGCAACTTTTGTGCGCGAGATTGAACCTGGTGAATTCATTGCAATCGATGGTGACGGAGTTCGCTCGCAAATGTGGGGAACGCCAAATCCCAAGGGGTGCATCTTTGAATATGTCTACCTGGCACGCCCTGATACAACGATTGCCGGTCAAAGTATTCACGCAGTGCGTGGTGCAATCGGTCGTCGCCTTGCGGTAGAAGCACCAGTTAATGCAGATCTTGTTATTCCTGTCCCTGAATCTGGAACGCCTGCCGCTATTGGCTTTGCAAAAGAGTCTGGAATTCCATTTGGCTTAGGACTCGTTAAGAATTCCTACGTTGGTCGAACATTCATTCAACCATCACAAACTATTCGTCAATTGGGTATTCGCTTAAAACTCAACCCTTTAAGAGAGATTATTGAGGGTAAAAGAATTGTCGTTGTTGATGATTCGATTGTCCGGGGAAATACTCAAAGAGCAATTGTAAAAATGTTACGTGAGGCAGGCGCACTTGAGATTCACGTTCGTATCTCGTCACCACCTGTTCAATGGCCATGTTTTTACGGTATCGATTTTGCGACCAGGGCTGAACTCATTGGCGCTGAGATGAGCGTTGAAGAGATTCGTCAATCAATTGGTGCAGATTCTTTAGGATTTGTATCTGAGGCCGGACTTATTGAGTCAACAAAGGTTCCAGAAGATAAGCTCTGCACTGCTTGTTTTTCAGGTAAGTATCCAATTGCAATTCCAGCAGATTTATCCGAAGGTAAGACTCGTTTAGAGATCACAGAGGTAGGCAATTAATGGCGACTTATAAGGACTCTGGGGTAGATATCGATGCTGGCGATCGCGCCGTCGAGTTAATGAAGGCTTCGATTGCTAAAGCATCACGACCAGAAGTCATGGGTGGCATCGGAGGCTTTGCTGGGTTATTTGATGCATCTGCTCTCAAGAATATGAAGCACCCGCTTCTTGCAACATCAACCGATGGCGTAGGAACAAAAACAGAGATTGCCCGCCAAATGGGAATCTACGACACAATCGGCGAAGATCTAGTCGCTATGGTTGTTGATGATCTTGTGGTGTGCGGTGCAGAGCCACTCTTTATGACTGATTACATTGCAGTTGGAAAAGTTATTCCAGAGCGAATCGCCGCAATTGTCTCCGGCATCGCTCGGGGTTGCACAAAAGCAGGTACCGCACTTATTGGTGGCGAAACAGCAGAACATCCTGGACTTCTCAAAGAAGATGAATTTGATATTGCGGGTGCAGCGACGGGTGTGGTCGATGCACATCGACAGCTCGGTGCAGATCGCGTTAAGAGTGGCGATGTAATCGTTGCAATGCCTGCAAGCGGAATTCACGCAAATGGGTTCTCATTAGTCCGCCATATTCTTGCCACACAAGAACTAGAACTCACTCGAAACTATGACTTTGAGAAATCTTTAGGCGAAGTTCTTTTAACCCCTACCGAGATTTACACTCTCGATTGCTTGGCGTTGATTAAAGCGCAACATGAAAACATTAGAACCTTCAGCCATATAACCGGTGGGGGGTTAGCGGATAACACAGCAAGAGTGATCCCAGATGGTTTAGTCGCTGTCTACGACCGTTCGACTTGGTCGCTTCCTCTCGAGATGAAATTCTTGGCAGATGTGGCGGGTGTCCCACAGGATGATATGGAACGCACCTGGAACTGCGGAATCGGGATGAGCGCAATTGTTGCTGCTGATGCTGCCGACCTCATTATTCGATCATTGGCAGCGCGAGGAATGAAGGCTTGGGTTGCCGGCAGTATCGAGAAGTCGGAAAAGTCAGAGAGCGGCAAGTCATATCTACGCTCGGAATATCAGAGAAATTTATCCTGACCAGCAACTCTTCTAAGCATGAACTTGTGTGTGCCAGGTTTGATAATTAACCGCTCGTTATCTTTGTAAAGAACAAATTCGTTGCTATTTGTGAGACTGTAAGAGATTTCATCTGCTCCTACATGTTCCCACTCAACATCTACCCACTTAGCTATTGGAAGATGAATTCGCCCCTTAAGACGCTCAAGTGAGAAATCATTTACTGCAAGAGAGATGCTGGAACCACTGGAATTCAACGATGGATGTAAACCAAGTCCAAATCTAGATAACTGCCAAGTCGGTGCGCCGCTCCAGTAATGGCAATGGCTCCAACGATCATCGAAAACTTCCCACCATGTAGTTGCGCCCTTATCGAGCATCCATCCCCAGTTGGTGCGCCAAAAATCGGCGACTTTCTCTCCTTCTCCGGCAGAAATCAAAATCGGCATTGAGTAGTTTGTGAAGTATGGAGTGATCATTCCTTCAGCAACATTAAGTGGGTCGCGCAGTCTCTTTGCCTCTCTGTTGTAAGGAAATCCCGCCCGAATGTATTCGTCAATAACTGGCGCTGCCTCAGTGTGGTCAATGATTCCGTTACGTGCAGCGAGTGTGTAAGCGTGATATTTTCCTGGGAAGGATGGAAGGTTCTTGGCAATTAGCGCAAGAAAATGTTCGTACCGTGGTTTCCAGGTAGTGCTTTCATCGATTTTGCCGATGAGCTCAAGCCATTGCATCCAAGAATCAAGGGCTTTTACAAAATGCGATAGGACAGCTAAATCTGGTTGACCTTCAGGAGCTTTATAACCCCAGTCAATAAATGACCAAGGTAAATCGTGTTGCCCAGAATCCTCAATAAGTTTTGATAGGCCGTTCATATTTGCTCGAGCAGATTCTTCGAACTCAAATAAGATTGCAGTGTCGCCTTCCTCGATTGCTATCTGAAGACAAGCGGTAGTCCACATCGAGGCGTATGTACCAAGATAAATCAATTCTCCTGGTCCTGATCCCGCAACGATTCCATCTTCACGTGCAGATGCTGCGGCATGCAAAATTGCTCTTTTAACTAAGGTGTAATCGCCCCATCCAACGGCCAAAATATTCAGTGCTGATGTAACAACATCTCCAACCCACTCTGCGCGTTCGCGAATTGAATCGACGAGAGCATCTTCGGCGGATGATCGCAGAGTTTCAATGCCAACCTGCCAAATACTATTGAGCAAGGAATCTTCGCTAATGAGATACCCACCGGGTTCGCCTAAGAAATCACGTTCAATAAACTTTGGATTCTTTATTTCTATCCGGCCCCGAGAGGTTACGCGCACTTCAATGTACTTTGCTCCCATAGATTGGAAAGGCTCGATTTTTGTTACACCTGCGGAAAAATTGAAATGCTGAATCATTCGGGTTGCTCCAGCCGAAAGAGCCACAACCGGAGAAACTTCGCTATGAGGAGTCAGCTTCTCGGCGTAGGCTATTTTGATTTCGCCCTCAAATTCACTCTCAATTTCAAAACTAAAGTACCCGATTCGAATTTTTCCTAGTTCATAACGAACCCAAATGCCATCAGTATCATCAGAAGGATCTGGGTTGAGATCCGCCAACAAGTACTGGGAGGCAAGATCGTCATATTTATATCCTGTAAAGGTATCTCTAAAGCGACCTTCCGCGACCTTCACTGGCGTCAAGGTAGGAAGTGCCGGGATCTGCAATTCAGATTTAATGAGCGGTCCTGTTAGCTCTAGTAATCCATCAACACTGGCAACGCTCTTTCGCTCATTTGTATCCTTGAGAGGTTCTTCCAACCATTCAACCCAGCCAAGAAGCTCGCTGATTCTCAAACGCGTTGCCGCATATTCGAGGAGCTCCTGAGCCTGCCAAGTAAGCGGAATAGGACCACTTTCTGAAGATATCCGCACCCATACAAAATTTGGCAGAGGAGCCATTGTTCGAGTCTTGAGAAACTCTCCGTGTGCAAAAATGGTAATTACATGTCGGCCCTTACTGAGGTAAAAATCTTGCGAATAGAACTCGGGAAGGTGTGATGAGAATCGGATTGGCCCACGTACTTTGATTTCTCCATCAATAAGTAACTGAAAATTTCCGCTGGATTGAAGATCAAAGGTATGTATCCCCTCTTCTACCTCGATTGTTGTGGTGAAGAGAACATGTAAATCCGATTGGCGAGATGGATTGGATACCCAGAAGGCATCTTTAAAACCTTCTGGATGTATCTCTCTCTTTATCGTGCCGGCAGGTTTACCGAAGAATCCGGGAACACCAAAGGCGTCAAAATCCAAATCTACATTTTCACTCATGGGAGTAATTGAAGACTTACAAGCCAATCTTCCATAGTTGGAAGTGGACTAGCAATATTTATGCTCGTAAATACCCAGACGCCTGCGTTATCACTTTTAATCTTCTCGTTGCGAATTATGGCTCCATCTCGTGGGTTAATAATCTGCATCTGATAAGGCGAATCGGCTTTGAGATTCTGGAAAGAAATCTTTGCTAACTCAAATGAGATTCCTTGTGATGCGGGAGCCATACTGACAGCCGGGAAATAAGCAATCAGAAAGTTCTGCGTCTTGCCTGCCCATGGGCGATGTGGGTTTTCGAGATCTGCATGTAATTTGATTGAGTCATTCGCTGCGGTAAAGCCATTCCAATCAATGCTGCGCAAGTATTGTGCTCCGATACCAAGCTGGGTTGCTCCGGGAAGTTCGACTGCTTCTTGCCAAGGAATCCAACCCCACATCGCACCAGGGCTCGTCTGGTCATCATGGAATGCCCAAATACCTTGAGCCCCGTATGTGTGGCCAGCGGCACCTTGCAGAAGATGTGTCCAGAAGAGATATCGCTGTATCAATGCTGGTGATCCACCTGCGATACCTTCGTAACAGACTTCGCTATTGATGACCGGTAACTTTGAATCGCGCTGGGCTTTGTTCAGTGCTGCCAGAGTGCCTTTGATGACATTGACATCAGCGTGTCCAGTTTGAAGCCAGACAAAATCCAAATCTTGATCACCTTGTAGAGCCTCTGTAGATGAGTAATTAAAGGCAGGGCATGGATGAACGGTAATCGGCCTATGCCAAGGATCGGTATTTCTTACATGAGAAACAACTGGCTTCCACATCTGTTGAATGGCAAGTGCTCTCTCCTGCATATCATCAGTGAAAAGATCTGCATATTGCATCAAGCCAACTTCACCTGCCACACACCAGAAGACGGGAAATGATGCCCACCGCGCAATCATTTCGTTCCAATGTTCCATGAGCCTTTCGGCTCCAAATTCCAAAATGTAGTAACTCCAAGCTCCAACGAGAGCAGGAATCTGTCCAGCTTCAATAGCATCTATGACACGAATATCTGCCGCATCCCACCAACGCTTCTCGAGCTCTTTCTTATCGAGAGTCCAAGAAGCGACTCCATCAAGCAAAGTTGCTTTCTCTCCAAAAGCTGCCTCCGGTAATAAACCAGAAACAACTTGCATAACATTAAAACCTTGCTTTGATCGCTTCTGCATCAAAGCTTTCCACTCGTCATTCGAAATTCGATCCGTGAGGCCAAACCAAACTGTGTCAGCTAACCAGAGGAATGGATCACCGTTTTCATCTTTCAAAATTGATGAATCTGGTTTTCCAGTCAATCGTGGTTGAGAAAAACTCCATGACTTTTCGTAAGAGAGGATTTCACCATTGTTAGTTTTAAGGGAGGCCCACTCATTTTCGGCCCCCTGCACTCGGACCCGCAGGACTCCATCTTTAGATAGAAATGCCGGAACCTGGATCGTTTCCCCGCTGCCCGCACGTTGGCAGGAGATCAAGCTGTGATCTAATGATTTATCTGCTGACCCATTGAGTTTGTACTGTGAAACTTCTAATTTAGCTGTAGCCATTAGCCCCCCGGGGATTTATTTCAGTCTACTTGGGGCAATTCTGGGTGTAAAGGTTCTGGTAGCAGGGGTAGGTGAAGGGGCTAGAGGGGGATTTTTCCCCAAAAGAGAGCCAGCTTTGGAGTCCTGACCTTTGAAGCGATAAACTACCCGCCTGACAGAGCAAATATGATGAGGAGGTCTCGCCCATGGGTCGCGGCCGTGCAAAAGCAAAGCAGACTAAAGTCGCTCGTGATTTAAAGTACAACTCCCAAGAGATGGATATTGATCGTCTATCTAAGGAGCTCCACGGCGAAGCCCCTCTCCAGCAAGATCGTGATGAAGACGATCCCTTTGCTGAGGGCAATTACATTCCACGCGCTTAGCGCACATTGATTGATTCGACGTCAATGAAGTTCTTAACTCCTTACGTCGCATCCTTGCGTATCTTTGAACCAATCTCAGCTTTTCCTGCTGCCGATAGATTACGTTGGGAAAGCGTTGATATCACCGTTGATTCACGCCGCGCAGAACAAGCGCTCGCTCTGCAGAGATTGATCGCCCCTGAACCACCCGCGCTGCGCTCCGACGGAGCCCACTTTCTAGAAATTGATGGAACGAGATATATCGCGCCATGGTCAACTGCTACCCGTTGTTGGAGCGCCTTAGAAGACTTTAAGGAATCAATTCCGTCAACAGCACTTCCATTCTTTCTGCCGCCGTCCCTAGAAGAAGTCATTTCATCAGGCATGGACAGTATTGAAGATCGCATTCCACACATCATTACCGAAACATGGATGGTGCCCCCACGTTGGCTGGCTCTCTTCCTGCCAGTTGATAGAAGTCGTGGATATATTGATGGCGTTGCCTTTTCTCAGGCAAGAACGACAATTGCCAAAGCAATAGAGCGAAGCCAAAATTCGCATGCAGTTGTTCTCCAATCTTTCGGTGAAGGTGTCGTCGCGCAAGAGATTGAAGTCCTCATTGAGTGGCTACAGCTCTTTCATCCACTTTCATATGTTGAGCTCGATTACGGAGGGCTTGCTGGCTATCTTGACTCCACCTTGAAAGAGGATGGCCTGCGCGGTATTGAAGATGATGGATCGATTGAGGATGTTATCTTCAGTCTTGCCGGATTAGCAGCGGGAGATGGTGCAATTGCAGGCGAAGGTTATGAGCGTTTGGTGCGACGTTGGCGGCCAGTCCAAGCACTTGAATCCGCTTTTTGAGGCGTGCAGCGTTCAATTATGGTTTTGCCGTATTGCCAAGTAACCCCTTTCTCCCCGATACTTCCCGACATAAAGAGCAATTCGGACAACTTTTTCGTATTTACAGATTTGAGGTGAGTAATGATGAATCGTGGCCCTGATGCAGAGGTTCTTCTCACTCCACGCGAAGTTGCTGATCTCTTCGGTGTAGATCCAAAGACTGTCACCCGCTGGGCAAAGGCGGGCAAGTTAACATCAATCCGCACTCTAGGTGGGCACCGCAGATATCGAAAATCTGAAGTTGATGATCTCCGCCAAAATTACTTTAAGAGCCAGGGTTAATATTTTTCTTTATGAATTATTCAATAGCTGAATTTGCCCTGCTGGGATTTCTAACTTTTGCACTCGTCGGAATAATTACACCGCAAATTCGCAAAGTTGCTATCCGTTTCGATGCTGTTGATGCTCCAAATTTAGAGCGCAAAGTTCAGAAAGAACCGGTCCCTTATCTGGGTGGTGTTGCAATTGCAATTGGCGTTCTAGCTGCTTCCTATGGGTCTCTCTTGGCTGTTGATTTTTCAATGGAGACGCTAAAGCTAGCGAGTACGGTGCTTGTTCCAGCAGTGGCAATTTCTCTGATGGGTTTGTGGGATGACCTGCGAGGTCTGCAGCCATGGCCACGATTGATTGCACAGACCTTTACCGGAATTCTTGTTGCAAGTATTTTGATTGCAACTGACACGATTGGCACTGCTTTCGGAAGTACGCTGCTCAATTATGTAGTAACGACAGTATGGATAGTCGGGGTATGTAATTCAATTAACTTCTTCGATAATCATGATGGGGGAGCAGCTGGAACGGTTGCGGTTATCACTTTCTTCCTCTTCTTTATCGCCTACGACCGTCAGCAAATCTTGGTCAGCGCACTTGCTGCTGTCACAGCGGGTGCCACAGCAGGCTTTTTGATATGGAACAGGCATCCGGCGAAGATTTATATGGGCGATGCCGGATCGCTCTTCCTGGGAATCATTATCTCTGTATTAACAATTCGCCTCAGCCCAGGTGTTGTACCGACCTATATGTCACTTGCAATTCCGGTGATTCTGATGGCAACTCCGATATTAGATACAAGCGTTGCTGTCATCTCACGTCTCTATCGCGGGATCTCACCTTTTCAAGGTGGTCGAGATCATTTATCTCATCGCTTGATGCGGTTAGGGTTTAATCGAAAGAGAACAGCGATAATTCTTTGGACGATGGCCGCATTTTTTGGAGCCCTTGCTCTCGTTCTCTATACCTGGCCAGATTCCTTTGGTCGCCAGGCTTTAGCGATTGCAGTACTTACATGGGTGGCGCAGCTGATATTTTTCCTACGAATCCCATCTGAGGGGTAAACTTTCACCATGTCCAATACCCCAGCAGATGATGTAAAAGCGAAGATGCTTGCCGCCCTTGAAGCAAAGAAGAATAAGAAGGGCGCTCCAGGCACTCAAACTCATGCCGAGGGTGGATCAAAGAT
>Ga0208009_1000664_pt1 | contig 9874 bp, 7 predicted proteins | sample Wag4_2014_7_16_FD_187364 | JGI IMG/M metagenome (GOLD analysis project Ga0208009, IMG submission 187364) | Fresh water mixed with fracking chemicals microbial communities from Ohio, USA - Utica-2 Time Series FC 2014_7_16 (SPAdes) (version 2) ...
AGATAGTGCTCCAGTTGAGCAACGCTTGCTAATTGGAAGCCTTGATTCTAAAGATTTTGGGCCTATGGTCATTGCGTCAAGTGCTGACCTTGTTTCGATTTTTGTGCGAAATTCGCGGTAATCTAACGTCCTGCACATTCAGATTAAACTTAGAAAAGAGAGCATGACATATGGGTTCCGTAATCAAAAAGCGACGCAAGCGCATGGCTAAAAAGAAGCACAAGAAACTTCTAAAGAAGACTCGAATTCAGCGACGCAACGCAAAGTAATTACGGTTTAAGAAGGACCACTTTTCCATTTATTCCAGCTAATAGATTTAAGCTCCTATTAATATTCACCCATGCAGTATCAATCGGTGCTAATTGTTGTGGGCTACTGACCAACCGAATTGAACTTTGTCCGACAATTTTTTTGCCAGTGCTAATCGCGCACAACCTTTCTTGACAGTTATAAATGATTGTTTTGCCATCGGTAGATAGTCGCTCTCCCGGTCGGCCAAAACTTCCACTTGAGATCTTGGATATTTTCTTCGGTGAATCAACTTTTAACCATCGAATTTCATTTGCAAATCCTGGTGTTGTTGATGGACCTGCCAACCAAGTGACCAGCGCACTTCCACCTGCATTAGCGATTGCTACATCGTATCCTGCAATAAATGATTTATCTTTTGAAATATCTAACTCTTGGTACTTCCAATCAAGTGGGTTAATTCCAGTGCGACTTGCCATCCGAACTGAGCCAGCAGTCACATTTTTTCTTTCATCAAATCCAGTCACAGAGTCATAGACAAGATAAGTTGTTTGGCCCACTAGAGCTGCTTTCATGTGAAAGCTCATATCTCCAGTACTACGTCCATCAGTAGCTCGATCACCATCAACTAATTCATACTGCCAATTTCCACCGTTTGATTTCACCGCACCTAAAGTGATTCCCTGCGTTTGGTCGCGATAGAAAACCTGAATATCTGAAGCTCTAGCAATGCAGGCGTTAGAAACACTTACATCACTTGAAGTGCGAACACGAATTGGGTCTTCATAGTTATTGACTGCAGGACCATCTCCATCAATTACTTCAAAGCTAAAGTTCTTTCCATCATAAGTTGCATAACGAAGATCCTTTTCTGTCAGATCACTGTAGAAAATATGCATTCTCTGTTGTGGTGCCTTGCCATTGACACATAGGCTGATCGCACCTGCTAACTCATTATCTGTTCTTCCGTTAAGATCCCCTTGACCATCAACAATAGTTCTTCTCCAGGTTTTTCCGTTAAATGTTGCAAGCTTTAAGTCACCGCTTTTACTGTCGTTGTATGCAACTACTGGTTTCCCATTAAAAACGGCGCTAGCCAGATTTGATCCAGCAGAGCTATCATCGAAAGCGACGTTCTTCCAACTAGATTGCGGAGTTACAGACTTAGTTTTTGCTTCAACCGACTCTCCAATAGCATTTTTTGCAACGACAGAAAATGAGTAAGAAACTCCATTTCGCAATCCTGAGAATACAACTGGACTTGAAACGCTTGTTTTTTTCACTCCAGTCTTTATGTTTTTTACTACGTATTCACTCACCTGTGATGTTCGTATATTTGCAGGAGCATCAAAAGTGATCAGCGCTGATGCATCACCAACTAAAGCAGATGCATTGCGAGGGGCTAAAGGAAGATCATTTGTAATTCCGGCGGGGGGTTTATTTCGTAGATCCTCCATCATTGCCAACATCAATGGACCGGGTCCCACAAAGATTTCACCAGAGTCCAGCCGTGGAGTCATTACTGAATCTAAACCGGCATTTGAAAAAGATGACTCATCTAAATGAGAAATTGATGAACCTGGCTCATACTTTGACGGAGTAAACATTTTAGGCTTTACACCACCATTTGCCTGAACACCTAATGCACCTGACCAAACTAAAGAAGAGGTTAGTGCGGCTCCTAACTCTTTAGATGGTGATGGCAAATCGGCCAGCCTTTTTCCATCTTCAGTTTGAAGATAGGCATCAAATGGTGTCGGCATTGATAGCGTTCCAACTCCAAAGACAAGTTCATATGAATCGTTTGAAGAAAACCCGAGACCATGTCCAACTTCATGCAGAAAAACTGATCTCAAATCATATTCGCCTCTGTTTGGTTTTCCATCTCCACGAGAATTCCATGGCGCCTCTGAATTAACTTGAATAATTATTTCAGGATTGTTTTTATCTAAATCTTTTCCAGAGAGCGCATTTGCAAGAGCCGACACATACCAAAGACCGGGATCAGGGGCACCTGGAAAAGATGAAAAATAACTTCCCCCACGAGCACTACCTAAGATATTTTCTGATTTAGATCTCTCCCATGTGGCTTCCACAGTTATTGTCACGGAGGATCTGAAATTAGCAGCCCAAATATCAAGTGAAGCCTGGACTTCTTTTTTTGCCCAATCAGGAAAATTGTTATATGTCACATCAAACTTAGAAACAGTTTCAAGATTTTTAGCGGTGGGTTGTTGGCTATTTGCATGAACTGAATGTGATGCATCGGCATCACCGGCTAGAACGTGAACCCAGTTTGTTGCTGGCATCTGTCGAAAGCTGATTGCATCAGCTGTTGGTATTCCTAAAGTTGATATCAATAGGGAGGAAACGACCAACAGTTTCGTGGGAAGAGATCTCCAGATAGCGTTAATCCTGAGTAATCTCATGATGCAAACGCTATCAGTGCAGTGGGCATGGTTTAAGGTCAGGGGTAAGAGAATTCAATTCTCTAGGTGAATTATCAGGTCAAATGGGAGAAATGATGGAGCTCGTTACGATTTACAGTCGAAAAGGCTGTCATCTCTGTGAAGAGGCTCTTAGTGTTTTGCAAAAATTAAAAAACGAGTTGCACTTTGAAATTGTTGAAATCTTTATTGATGGTGATGAAGAGTTAGAAAAGCGATTTGGTGAGCAAGTACCTGTCACATTAATCGATGGTGTGCACCACGATTATTGGAGAGTTGATCCAATCAGATTTAAATCTTCCCTTGAAAAACATCGTCAGCATCAATAATCTTATAAGAGTATCCCTGCTCAGCTAAGAATCGCTGACGGTTTTGTGCAAAATCCTGATCAATTGTGTCTCGTGAAATTACAGAGTAAAAAGTAGCACTTCGCCCGTCAGACTTAGGGCGCAGAATTCGGCCAAGTCTTTGAGCTTCTTCTTGACGACTTCCGAATGCACCAGAGACTTGGATTGCAATAGTTGCATCAGGAAGGTCAATTGAAAAATTAGCAACTTTTGATACAACTAAGCACGTAATCTCACCACTTCTAAATTGATTAAAGAGGACTTCTCGCTCTTTTACTGGTGTGTCACCTTTAATTACAGGAACACCAAGAACCTCAGATAGTTCATCAAGTTGGTCCAAATATTGGCCAATTACAAGAATCTGTTCACCCTTGTGCTTTTCAACAAGTAGTTCTACTACTTCTCGTTTAGTGCGCGTAGTTGCACATGTGCGATAACGATTTTCTGGTTCTGCTGTTGCATAAGTTAAGCGTTCAGCCTCAGTTAAATTGACTCTGACTTCAATGCACTCAGCTGGTGCAATATAACCCTGAGATTCAATCTCTTTCCATGGAACATCAAATCGCTTAGGTCCGATGAGTGAAAAAACCTCACCCTCCATTCCATCTTCTCTCACCAATGTAGCTGTTAGGCCTAGTCTGCGGCGCGATTGAATATCAGCGGTAAATCTAAAAATTGGCGCTGGAAGCAGATGCACTTCATCATAAATAATCAAGCCCCAGTCATAAGAATCAAAGAGATCTAAGTGAGCATAAACCCCATTTTTCTTCTTTGTCATAACTTGATAGGTCGCAATAGTGACCGGCCTAATCTCTTTTTTTGCACCTGAGTATTCGCCAATTTCATCTTCATTTAATGTTGTTCGCTTTAAGAGTTCATCTCTCCACTGGCGAGCTGCAACGGTATTTGTAACCAAAATCAGCGTGGTTGCTTTTGCATGTGCCATAGCTGCTGCGCCAACAATTGTTTTTCCTGCACCGCAAGGTAGAACCACAACTCCTGAGCCACCATGCCAAAAACCTTCTGCAGCCAACTCTTGATATGGACGAATCTTCCAATCTTTTTCTACCAACGATATTTCATGGGCTTGCCCATCGACATACCCTGCAAAATCTTCAGCTGGCCAACCTAAACGTAAAAGTGATTGTTTAATCTGGCCACGTTGACTTGGCAGTACTGCGATCGTTTCTGAGTCGATTCTGGCACCAAGGAGTGGAGCAATTTTTTTTGCACGAATGACTTCTTCAAGTACTGCTGTGTCAGTTGTAATCAGAATCAATCCATGGACAGGATCCATCTCAAGTCGAAGGCGACCATAGCGAGACATTGTTTCTGCAACATCGATGAGAATTGAATGCGGCACGGCATATCGTGAGTACTTAATCAAAGTATCGATAACTTGCTCTGCATCATGGCCAGCAGCCCGTGCGTTCCATAATCCCAGGGGAGTTAATCGATATGTATGTATGTGCTCCGGTGAGCGTTCTAACTCTGCAAAGGGTGCAATCGCTCGTCGACACTCAACTGATAATGGATGGTCGATATCTAACAGAAGTGTTTTATCACTCTGAACAATTAACGGACCATCACTCATTTAATAAATCCTTTATTAGCGCATTCAAAAGTTTGCTTCGATCTTCTAGGGTACTGATATCAACCCATTCGTGCTTGGCGTGTGCTCCGCTTCCAACAGCTCCTAATCCATCCAAAACCTGTGCACCCGCAGCTGCTGCAAAGTTGCCATCACTAGCACCCCCAACGGAAGCGTGCCCCAAGGCCGGCAGGCCAATTTTCTTCGCAACTTTTTCAGCACGCTCATACAAATCCATGGTCGATGAACTCTCTAAAGGAGGTCTATTGAAACCGCCGGTAACTTCATAAGTTGTCTCTGGATTTACCGGAGCGATTGCCTTGATCGCTGCATCAACTCTTTCAAGCTCTGACATAGAAAATGATCGGATATCAACATCTAAAACTGCTAGATCAGGAACAGTATTTGTTGAATTTCCTGCGGATAAAGTTGTTGGTACAACAGTTGTTCCAAATTCTGCATTGGAAAGGTTTGAAACGGCAATCACAGCATGAGCCATTTCAACTGTTGCGTTAACTCCTTTTTCAGGTTCAAGACCAGCATGTGATGCCTTGCCAATAACTTTTATTTGATACATCGCCGTACCTTTGCGGCCTGTTTTAACCTTGCCATCCAAAGATGCTTCTACGACTAAAACAGACTTAGCTTTAGCAGAAACATCCTTGATTAAATCTTTACTAGTTAAACTTCCCGTTTCTTCATCAGTTGTAGCAATAAGTGCAACTGGTCCTTTGATTGATTTCAATGCATATAAAGCTTGTATGAATCCGGCCTTCATATCAAAAACACCAGGTCCGCGGGCAGCAGTACCTTCTACTTGCCACAGCGGTTGAAAAGATCCTTTAGGCCACACCGTATCTAAATGAGCCAAGACAATAACTTCTGGATTTGATGAACCCCACCAAAAAACTGGCCTGCCATTTACATCTTGTATCTGAGCTGGAGTTCCCAAGACGCGATTTGCAATATCACTTGCCAATTGAACAATTTCTTTACAAGCATCTAAATCTTGCGTTGGCGATTCCAACCTCACGAGTGCTTCTAGGTCTGCCAACATGATCTAAGTCTATAACGGTGCTACGCCGGTGATGCGGGGAATTCTGAAGGATTGAACCTCCCCAGTTGCATGATCGCGCGCAATCAGTGCGCCTGCACTAATTCTCATTGGATCAATGATTCTGTGGGTCACTCCACCATTGTTATCGGCGTAACCAATTGAAAGGGTTTTTTCCTCAGAAATATACTGCTGTAAAACATCCATCGTTTCATTTGCAGTCGTTCGCGGTAGCGCACCCAGAGCCTCATTTGCTACTTGGCGTAAACGTGTTTGGCGATGAGTGGATTTTTCACCAGTTCGTAAACTGCGAATCGCGGCAACTAAAGATTCATCAGTTGGGAGTTCCACTTCCCCAATAATCCGAGGTGGTCTTGGTTTGGTTAATGCGCGATTTGATTTAACGCCTGTCAACATCATTCCATTGGCAGATTCACCTGCAGGCAAGTATCCAGACTCGCGCAAAATGCGCATTGCATCTGTTGCATCCATTTGGCAAATCACAACTTCAGGTGCAATTCGGCGAAGACCAAGAATCTCAAGCTTTTTATCGTTCATAATCTGTGAAATTATTGCTGTATCTTCACAGCGAATAAATGATGACGTGTTACCCACGCGCAATTTCCCATGCTTCTTTGCTACATCTGCAATCAGATATTCAAGCGGCTGGGGCATGGGAGTTTTAGAAGTCTTTGTAAGAAATGACTTTATTTCATCACCGGTTTTTCCATGATCAAGGGCGCGACGAATAGTTGCTTCGCTAAATCTATAAACGGTCGCTCCTCCACGACTTTCAATTTCAGCCATCATTGCAAGTGATTGCGAGATTTCATGTTCAAGTGGTCCTGGAGCAATAGCAGTGTTATCACTTTGAATCAAAATATGATCGACTGTTTTTGGTAAATCCTGATTGATTAAATCTAAATCTTCTCCATCAAGGAAACCAATCCCGTACTTTGAAATCGCTCCCTGCCCAGTTATTCCTAGCCACTCAGCTTCTCGCAATGTCCATTCTGCTAATTCGTCTTGCAAAGATGAATTACGTCGAAGTGGTGCCCGCCAGTCTAAAACTGATTTAAAACTATTCCATTCAGGTGACACGCCAGGATTTTCTTTGAGCAAAGACAGAGTCAACCCTCTAACTTTAGAAGCATTAACGCGATCTAATTCAGGGCCCAACGCAGCAACATTTTTTGACTCCAAACGACCCACTAAACCGCTCACTCTAGAAGTTATCAACCACTGTGAGGCCAATACCTGCCATCGATCTGCTGGGGATTGCATCAACCACATATCAAACTTATTGCTGGGCAAAATCTGATCGTTTGCATCGATACTAATTAGCGAAGATAGATATGCAAGTTCAGCGATAAAGGCCGTACATGCATCATCTACACCTAGGTGAGTAGATAGAACTTTAAGGTCTCGCACGCCCAAGCCTCCTGCTCGTAATGCATCTGCTGGTTCTTGTGCCCAAAAATTTAGGAGCTCTTCAACCCAGCGCAAAACCGTTGAAACATTGGCAATCGCAGCTAGATCTACTTGCTTCTTATCCCTTTTTGACCCAGTCAGTTTTGGAGCTTGTACGTAAAGTTCTTTGTGAATCTTTTTACCACGGAGTTCGATTGCAACTTCACGAGGCAAGATAACGGTTCGTTGGTCAAGTGCAACTAGAAATTTTTTCTCTAAAAGCCAAGCGATTCCTGGTCCAGGATTTTTTATGTCGCCGACGCTTCCTCGGGGAGGACCCCAAATCAATCGCTCTAGAACTTTTTTCGAATCCACGGGCGCCTGAGCTAACTCACTTAATTTCAATTTCACCATAGACGCTGGCCCAAGACCAGCAGGTTCGCTGCCAAGAACTTCGCGAAGTTGTGTTGGAACTCTTAATCCATCATCAGAAGGATAAACCAAGCCTATTCGAATCAAATGCTCAAGAGCAGTTGCTGCTTCCTTGTCGGTAAGTGAGATAATTGTTTTTTCTGTAAAGGGTTCATTTACATTTACTGTTGTTTCAAGGACTTGTAACTGCCACTTATTTAGTGAATCTATTGCACGAGCCAAACTTGGAGCCGAACAAGCGCGCACCGCTAGTGATGCGATATCTGGCGGTACTGGAGTTACCAAATCTGGTCGAGCAGAAAAAAGGGAAACAAAGGCAGCATCATCAACACTACGTAAGTAGTCGGAGAATGAGCGCATTTCCATAACTTGCTTACATTACAGTCATTAAGGGTTAAGTGGTTAATTAACCTTTTCGTTTACGGGGAGTTAGCCACGTTGCAAGTGCAGCCAAGCGGACAACCACAGGCGAAATTGCCTTGCTGATGAATCGAGCTCTTCTAAAGTCATGGATAGGCCAACCTTCGGCCATGGCGCGCAATCCCAATAGAGCATCAGGATTAATTACAGAAGGGTGCCCTACGCTTTGCAACAGTGGCAAATCATTGTTGCTATCAGAATATGCGAAACAGTTATTCAAATCTAATCCCGAATTAACTGCAAGTTCACTAATTGCAATAGCTTTTTCTTTGCCATGCAATAGCGGTCCATTCATTTTTCCCGTGTAAACATTATCTTTTATTTCGGCCTTACTTCCTATTGCACCAGTAAGGCCAAGTCTTTTTGCAATCAACGTCGCCATGTCTTCTGGGGCAGCAGTGACTAAATAAACTTCATCCCCATTTGCAATATGTGTTTGAGCAATATCAATTGTTCCTTGCCACATGGCCGGTGAGACAAACTCATCATAAATCTCTTCTGCAATTGCTTGAATATCTGCAACGTTATGACCTCCAATGAAATCAGTGGCTGCATCCTGAAATCTTTGAATCTCTTCCTTCTTTTCTTTTCCAGTTAAGCGAAATCTCAGGTTAGCAAGAACAAAACGTGAAATATCCTTCTTTGTAAAATATCCACGTTGGTACATACCTCGGCCCAAGAAGTAAATCGTTGAGCCTCGGATAAGCGTGTTATCGACATCAAAGAAGGCAGCCCGTTTATCTGTGAGTGCCATGTCACTACCTTAGCGAATCAAGGAGTTTGTGGACGCTTTATGCTTTACCCATGAGTTCTACAGTGCACGTTCTCAGACACGGCGAAGTCCATAATCCTGAAAAAATTCTTTATGGTCGACAACCGGGTTGGAGATTATCTGAGCGTGGTCAAGAGATGGCTTCAACAATTGGAGAATGGTCTAGAAATCTTGATTTAGGCGCACTACATGTTTCTCCTTTACAGCGTGCACAAGAAACTGCAGCACCAATTGCTAAAGCACATAACCTCGCGATAACAACAGATGAAAGATTAATTGAGGCTTCAAATATTTTTGAAGGTAAACCTTTTGGAGTTGGAGATGGAGTATTGCGTCATCCTGCTTCTTGGAGACATCTTTGGAATCCATGGAAACCATCATGGGGTGAGCCATACGATCAACAGATCAATCGTATGTTGGCCGCAGTTTTTGCAGCACGCGATGCAGCAAAAGGCAAAGATGCAATTTGTGTCTCGCATCAGTTGCCAATTTGGATTTTAAGAAGTGCCATCGAAAATCGAAGACTTTTACATGATCCACGCAAACGCGAGTGCACATTAGCCTCTGTAACAAGTATTCATTTTGACGATGAGGGTTTTATTTCGGGACTTACTTACTCCGAACCTGCCAGACACCTATTGCCAGAAAATAAGTAATGAAGAAATCTCTGATTTCCCTAGTCCTTGTCATCGCACTAACCGGTTGTGGTGGGGGAGGAAGTTCAGTTGCCGAAGAAAGTTTTGTATCCGGTGATGGGGCAATCACATTCATAAAAGCTGATGACAGAAAGATCTCGCCAACAATTTCCGGAATGACATTATCTGGCCAGACATACACGTATCAAAAGAATAAAGTTGCTGTAGTTAACGTATGGGCATCATGGTGTTCGCCATGTCGTGCGGAAGCACCAACTCTTGTTGCATTGGCAAACAAGTACAGTGATGTTGAATTTATTGGGATTTTAACTCGAGATAATCCAGCAAATGCTGAGGCATTTGAACGTAGATTTAAGATTCCATATCCAACTGTGATCGATGATGCAATCTTGGCAGGCTTCAGAGGTTCTCTATCTGCAAATGCAATTCCAACGACTGTAGTACTCGATAATCAAGGACGTGTAGCAGCTCGCATCTCAGGGGTTGTTACTGTCGC
>Ga0208009_1000667_pt1 | contig 9859 bp, 24 predicted proteins | sample Wag4_2014_7_16_FD_187364 | JGI IMG/M metagenome (GOLD analysis project Ga0208009, IMG submission 187364) | Fresh water mixed with fracking chemicals microbial communities from Ohio, USA - Utica-2 Time Series FC 2014_7_16 (SPAdes) (version 2) ...
AGCAAAAAAGAAATTGATTCAAAAAAAGAAGAAGAGGATAAAAAATAATGGCCACCAAAAAAGAAAAAAAGCAATTGATTGACAAGATCAAATACGGCAACAAGAAATACAAATTCAGCATCAGTCGTTATGGTGGAGAGACTGTGATGGGCACCATCACTCGTGAGCAGTATGAATATTGGAAAGACAGAGATGATGAGCTTCAAGAGTATCTAATGGGATTCGATAGAGAAGAATATGAGAGAGAAAATCATGTGCCAGACGAAGCTCGATTCACTGCAGATTGGTATGAGCAAGACAACATAGAACACGTTTGTGGTGGTGAGGTGTCCGATGGCAACTTCCTACACATCGAAGAATTTGATCAAGATGGTAATCCGATCAAAGATTGGGAACCCATTGCACTGGGAGCAGAGAGCAGAGAAAAACATGGAATCAAAACCAATGATTATCAAACTTTTGATGCGGATCATGACAGTGTGATCAACAGATGTTATTTCTACGGACAGGCTTTCAACAAAGGTGGTTGGTACAATGAAGAACTGGTGGAACTGCCAGGAGAATTGAATCTCAATAAGATCACACTGAATTGTTCGGATGTGGAAGGATGGTTGATATGCAGCAGCATCAGTTATGAAGGGTTGGATCAAGAAATACACCTCACCGAAGACAGCACAGGCAGCAGTCAAACCTGCTGTGTGAGAGAAGGTTGGCAGAAGTCAGATGTTGTGGCAGCAGAAGAGGATGACAATGAGCCACCAGCACCATCCATCGAAGAACAAATGCGTATAATGGAAGAGCACGTGGCCAGTATGAACTCGGGCAAAAAAAACAAAACCAAAGCAAAGAAAAAAGTTAAGTCCAAAAAAACAGTGAAAGGCAAAAAACAAACCAAAAAGAAAAAGGAGAAACGATGAGTAATGATTTAGTTTTATTTTTATTAATTGCAGTACTGGTGGCTATAGGTTCTGGATATTATGTGTTTTCCAGCATGACTGACACCTGTGATCGCATTATTAAAAAGTGTTCAAACTTAAAAAAATTTTTAAAAAAGAATCGATAATATGAACACATTGGCTCGTATGATGTATTCACAAAGAAACAGGCTGATAGCCAATGCTTGGGGAGCCCATCAGCGAGCACAAAACCCTGACTTTAAAAAATATTGGTTGGGTGTGTATCAACATTTATTAAAACAATACAACAGACTGAACTAGCATGAGTACTCGCACAATGCCTTATGAAAAGATACTGATGCAACAGATTGCTAGACTCACAGCAGAAAAAGAGAATTTGGATTTTCAAAACAGAGAATATCAGGAGATTGTGGCAGAATTGAATGAAAGATTGACCAAACAACAGCAAGAACTGTTGGACACAAAAAAATTATTGAAAGAATTAACTATAAAATTGGAAAGGCTGAGTGAAATATAATGGATATCAACATAGGACACAACGAAGAAACATTTGATTACTTCACTCGTCAAGCCAAGCGTCAAAAACGTCAATTGGAAATACAGGATCAATTGATTGCTGATTTGGGCATTGATATGAAAACTGTGAGCATTGAACAATTGCACGATATTATCAAACAGGCTCAGGCACAGTCCATACAGGAGTTTGGAGCATGATCAAACAACCCGAACAAGAATCCATAGAAGACATTCAATTGAAACAAGTATATGATGAATTTTTCAAACTGATGGCCAGACTTTGCTCAGAATATGAGCCACAACAGGTCACTGGTACCATGATGGCCATTGCTCTAAGGCTGTATAAAACCACCCTGACTGAGGAAGATTTTCGCAAAATGATTGAAACCATACACAACACAGCAGAATACATTGAGCCGTTTGATATGGACACTATGAAACCCAATCCTAAAAAATTACATTGATGATCATCAGTTTTATAGTCACTGTATTGTTTATTCTATTCATGCTGTGGGTGGGCTATTGGTTCTTGGATTGGCATCAGATGGACAAAACCACAAGAACGGGCAAAATTGTGGTTGAAGCAGAAAACTTTTTCAATCACTTGCTTCACAAACATAGGGTTCATATCAAATACAAGAATATGTTCCGTAAGTTGTATATTTTGTTTGACAGACTGGTGGTGTTTGTGTTAAATTATGATTATGTCACTGGAATCAAAAAACTGTACAAATTATCAGTTGTATTTGCAATCCAAGTGATTAACTTTATTAAATGGATAAATGAAAAAATTAAAAACAGGTATCAGAAAGTTTGAAAAACGTTTGGATAGATACAATCACACCATGGAATTGATTAGAACCATAGTGCCTTTGATTGTTTTGGTTATTCAAATTGCAATATTAATCAAATTAACCGACTGATGACTGACGAAGTCATAATTTTACGAGAATCTTGGACAGTATGGATCATACTGGCAGTATTGATCGCACTGCTGATCCGTATTGTGATGAATCTAAAAAACAAATGAAAATATTTGGTATCCTATTATTGTTATTGATGACACAATGCTCTACCACAGTGGCAGTGTTGGATGTGGCAGGCAGCACTGTGGTGTATGCGGGCAAAACGGTAGTGAACACTGTGGACGCACTCACTCCAGATATTGTGAATCGAAAATAGTTGACAGCAGTGTTGATTTGTAGTATAAATTAACACATATGACATCACAAAAAATTAAAAAAGAAGATTATCAATCTTGGGCTGATTGTATCAGATCAGATCAAGTGCCAGCTGATAGAATCTATGCCATATGGGAGGCTAACCCAGAATTTTATCGTTGGTATCAAAAACAATATCTAACCAAGAGCAAAGCATGAACAAACAACCACTTTGGGACAAGACTGTGGACATTATGCTGGATTACTCTTGGGGCAAGTTTGAACGTGCCACTCAACGCATGATGGACATTGTGGATGTTCAACCATGGACTCATGCTGCCTTGGGCACATCACTGTGGTTCACTATCTCTTATTTAAAAAGTATCAACCTTTTATTTTTGATAGGTTGGGTAGCATGGGCGTGGTACTGGAGCGTCATCATCACTGCCATTTGGAGAACTGGATACAGATAAGATGAGAATCACACGCATCAAAGATATTGAATTGGACAAATACAAAAATCTAGCACGTCAATTGGCCAATGAAGTGGAATATCTATTGGATGAAATAGAATTGTTAAAAAAAGAATTAGAAAAATTAAAAAGCAAAAATACTTATGAATCAAAATTTTAATCTGTTGTCCTTGACATCATTTGTGTTTTCTTTGTTGGGACTGATCACTGCTTTCATCATACCATTCTTTTTGCAGATTATTGCTATTATTTTGGGACATCTTTATTTGAGACTTCAAACACAATCACGCACACTACGCACAGGCGGCATCTACCACAGCATGACCATTATTAGTTTGGTTGTGAGCTACATTGTAATCCTGATAAATATAGTGGCACTGATCATCATGGGTGCTTCAGTGTATTTGTTTTTTAGAGATTTGGTAGGACATACTTCCCTATCAATATAAACAAGGAGAAAAATATGAAGACTAACATAGGTGTGAAATCCCGAGCGGATACCACAATTGATTTAGGATTAAGGTCTTACTTCAATGATGTGTTTTCAAGAATGACCACAGCCATGCTGGTGTCGGCATTTTTTGCCTACATTGGTGTGAGACTGCCTTTCTTGTACGCAGGTGGACTGCTGACTTGGACTATCATACTGTCGCCATTAGCATTTGTGTTGGCCATGAGTTTTGGTGCTGAAAGATTCAGTAACCGTGGCTTGCTATACATGTTGATGGGATTTGCCGCTGCTCAAGGTTTGAGCATGGGTGGATTGCTATATATCTACACAGCACACAGTGTCATATCGGCCTTCTTAATTTCTGCCATAGTGTTTGGCACATTTGCCATCATAGGTTACACCACTCGTAGAGATCTATCCGGTTTGGGTACATTTTTATTTGTGGGTTTAATTGGAATAATTGTGGCCAGTATTTTTAATATTTGGTTGCAGATGACCATGTTGAACTTTGTGATCAATGTGTTGGCCGTGATCATATTCACTGGCTTGACTGCTTATGACATGCAGAAATTAAAACAGATATATCTGGAAGGAGCAGACAGTTCTAAAACTAGAACATTGGGAGCTCTTACATTGTATCTGGACTTTATCAATATATTTGTTTCTATTTTGCAACTGATGGGTTCAAAAAGAGACTAAAAATCCAACATACTAGCGGAATATAATAGGTTGACTTCTCAGTCAAATTCCGCTAGTATATAAGGATAACAAAAGGCAAACTATGATAAAAGGTATAATAATAGGCGCACTAGGCATGTACATATATTTGGTACATCCAGACAAGATCCAAGATTTTCTTGTGTGGAGCAAAGATACCACAGTGTATGTTTTGGACTGGTTATCTACGACTATAAAGAAATCATAATTCGTTAGATCCAATCAGTTCCCAGATAATTACTAAGGAACAAATGAGATCATACGATAACAACGACGACAGCATAGACAAGGCAGCCAAGGCAGCCGAGATCGAACGTCTAATGAAAGAATACTTGGACAAGGGCGGCGAGGTTGAAAAGATTCCTTATGGTGTGACCAGTCAACCCATGGGACAGGCCAATCCTTACGCATTCTACATACCACCCAGCACCACTTCACCATTGGCATACAAACGCCGAATCAACAAAGAAAAACGCAATAAAAAATAATACACTCAGATAAATATTGGTATGAATCCTTCATTCCAGTATGAGACTAGATTATTTGTGGTACATTTTGACCGGGATGAAGAACCCATTGATGTGTATGCCATGGATCTAGAAGATCTTTGGATCACTCTCAAAGAACAGATTCCACATCTTAAACCTACAGATATCCTACACATCGAAGAACATACCTGCCCTGATGTGTGTGATACACTGCACTGATGCAAAATCACAAACGTCTGCAGTTGAGATATTTTCTACGCAATGCCAACAATCTCATGTTGAAATACAAAAAGATATTTGTGTATCATTACAAGCACGTGAGATGGCATTCATCTGAACCCATTCCCACACATAATCTACAACAGATAGGCTGTGAGTATCAAGGATGGTTTGAAGTGGGTTATGACTTCATTGCCGAAGTGTGGAGATATCCCAGCCCCAAACATCGCATACTGATTGAAATGAGCTTGCCTGCCAAAAATTTATTGTGGCATCAGGATTGGGTCAAACGCACCAAAAGATTGCGTAAAGAAAAACATCAATTGGATACCTACATCAAAAAAATGATTTCAAAGACTCGTAAGTTGGGTCACGTGATACCATAGATTTTGGCAAAACAAACCTTGACACTGCCGTCATAATCACATATAATTGTGCAGTTAACCAAACAATAAAAGGTAAACAAAATGAAAAACATTATAGTGTTTTTGACTGCTGTGTTGTTCACAGTGTCAGTATCAGCACAAACACCAGCTCCTAAAAAGGAAGAAGCTAAACCAGCTGCTCCTGCTGTGTGTGTTGAAAAAGACAAAGACGGCAAAGCAATCATAGACAAAAAAACTGGCAAGCCAGTGATTTGTCCAAAGAAAGACGAAAAGAAAAAGTAGTTCTTTCCAATTCAGTGTGGTGTAACAACCACACTGAACTTTCCCAAAAAAAGATTGCCAAAAGGCTCTTGACATTACTGAATTAATGCTTATATAACACAGCACAGCAATTCGCATAGATGTTGGTTTTGCTGTATAACTTGCTATAAAAGGAGAAACAAATATGAAAAACGCAGAAAAATTAATAAATGGTCCTGTGATAGGAATAGATTTGGGCACCACAAACTCTTGTGTGGCCATCATGGAAGCAGGCAAACCCAAAGTATTAGAGAATCAAGAAGGGTACAGAACCACGCCCAGCATAGTGGCATTCACTGAATCAGAAAAATTAGTGGGACACAGTGCTAGACGTCAAGCAGTGACTAACGCAGAAAACACATTCTTTGCAGTGAAACGATTGATAGGTAGAACTTTCAATGATACTGCATTACAGAAAGACATACAAAGATTACCTTACAAAGTGATCGCAGCCGATAACGGTGATGCTTGGGTCAAAAGCCGAGACAAGAAATATTCACCACCAGAGATCAGTTCTGCAGTGTTGATCAAGATGAAAGAAACTGCTGAAAAATATTTGGGTAGAGCAGTGAATCACGCAGTGATCACAGTGCCAGCCTACTTCAATGATGCACAGCGACAAGCCACCAAAGATGCTGGCAAGATTGCTGGATTAGAAGTATTGAGAATTATCAATGAGCCCACTGCCGCAGCATTGGCATATGGCATGGACAAAAAAGGTGCCAAGACCATTGCTGTGTATGACTTGGGTGGAGGTACATTTGATGTCAGCATATTGGAGTTGGGTGATGGAGTATTCGAAGTCAAAAGCACCAACGGCAACACTTCACTGGGTGGTGAAGATTTTGACAGTGTGATTCAAGATCATATCCTAGCAGAATTCAAACGAGACTCTGGCATTGATCTCGCACAGGATAGATTGGCCATACAGAGAGTGCGTGAGGCAGCGGAGAAAGCCAAAATAGAACTGTCATCCAGCACTCAAACAGAAATCAATTTGCCATTTATCACAGCAGACAAATCTGGTCCCAAACACGTGAACATGAAGATAACTCGTGCCCGATTGGAAGGGTTGGTAGATACTCTCATACAAAAAACCATTGAACCTTGTCGTCAGGCATTGAAAGATGCTGGTGTCAGTGTTAATGACATTCAAGAAGTGGTGTTGGTGGGTGGTATGACTCGTATGCCCAAAGTGGTTGAAGCAGTACGATCATTTTTTGGCAAAGAACCCAATCAAGGAGTTAATCCAGACGAAGTGGTGGCATTGGGTGCTGCCATTCAAGGTGGAGTATTACAAGGCGATGTGAAAGACGTGCTGTTGTTGGATGTGACTCCATTGAGTTTGGGCATTGAAACAGTAGGTGGAGTGTTCACCAGACTGATTGAAAAAAACACCACTATCCCAACCAAAAAGAGTCAAATATTCAGCACAGCCGAAAACAATCAACCAGCTGTGAGCATCCGAGTGTTTCAGGGTGAGCGTCAAATGGCCATGGATAACAAGTTCTTAGGCAATTTTGAATTGACTGGCATAGCACCAGCACCCAGAGGTATGCCTCAGATTGAAGTGACATTTGACATTGATGCCAACGGCATAGTGCATGTGAGTGCCAAAGACAAAGGCACTGGCAAGGAACAAAAGATCCAAATCCAAGCCAACTCAGGATTGAGTGATGCTGACATTGAACGCATGATCCGAGAAGCCGAATTGAATAAAGAAGCAGATGAAAAGAAACGTGCAGAAGTGGATGCAAAAAATCACGCAGACAGCACACTGGCATCTGTGGAGCAAAGTATGAAAGAGCATGGTGACAAACTCGCAGAAGAGGATCGTGCAAAAATCAATGAAGCTCAGGAACAATTGAAAGAAGCCATCAAGAGCAACAACACAGATGAAATCAAAACCAAAACCAGTGCTCTGCAAGAAGTGAGCATGAAATTGGGAGAAGCTGTGTACAAAGCTCAACAAGAGTCAGCCAAACAGACTGATGAGCAACCAAAATCACAGACTGTGGATGCAGAATTCACAGAGGTCAAAGACACCGAAGCCACCAAATAAACATTGACACTGACGTCAAACAGTGCTATATATTAAGTATGAATTCAATAAAATACTTTTTAGCACTGTTGACGTTGGTTGCTTTGGCGAATTGTTCTACCACCACTGCTGAAATAGAAAAGCCCAAAGAAAAAATTCCTGTGGAAAACATAGTTGATGTGCTTAAAAATATTCCTTTTCCTAAATTTTAAACAAGGACACACAAATGAAAATTTTAGGAGTAGAGGTTAAACCAGGCAACATCATTGAGCATAAAAATGATTTATGGAAATGTCTCAAAAGTCAGGCAGTTAAACCTGGCAAAGGCGGTGCATACAATCAAGTAGAGCTTAAAAGCATTACCAAAGGCACAAAACTCAACGAACGTTTCAGATCAAGCGAAACCATTGAGAAGGCAACACTGGATGAAAAAAAATTTCAATTTTTGTATTCATCCAACGATGAGTTCTTTTTTATGGACAGTGAAAATTTTGAACAAATTTCAATCAATAAGACACTTGTGGAAGACAGTGAGAAGTTCTTAAAAGAAAATTTAGAAGTTACCATTGAGTCTTATCAAGACAAACCATTGAGTGTTATTCTGCCTAGATCTGTGGAATACGAAGTGCTTGAAACAGATTCTGTGGTCAAAGGACAAACTGCTTCGGGTTCTTACAAACCAGCAACCATTCAAAATGGAGTTAAGATACTGGTACCTCCATTTGTGAGTCAGGGTGATAAAATACTTGTGGATACAATAACTCAAGAATATCTTAAAAAAATTAATTAATGATCATGTGGAATACTTTGTGGAATATGGTTTGGTTTGTGATTTGCATGGCTCTGTTGGTGTCAGTGACCATCATGTGCGTGATAGTGGATTTCTCTGTGACTGTGTTGGGGTTTTTTAAAAAATTTTTTGTAAAAAATAATCAGCACAATTGAATTTACACACGCCCCTATAGGTAAATGGCATACCAAACCCATGGTAAGGGTTAGTTCCCTGGTCAGTACAGGGTGGGGGCACCATTCTTTATCATATAAATAGTATTATGCGTATATATTTTGTAATTCTATTAGCAATCATCATCAGTTGGTCCTCGGAGCCAGTTATAGCAGCAGACACACGTCCCGGCGGAGGCATTGTGTATCATCGCTCGGACTGTGGATATCCCAATGTGAGATTCTATGGCAACGGTGGAGAATGGGATGGATCCACTTGTGATAAAATTTGGGTAAACCCAGTAAATTGGCAAACACTAAACAAATTTGATTTTGCCATCATACACTCATTTGACTTTAATTTCAAAGCAGAAGAATTGGCCTGCTTTCAAGCAGGTGGACAAGCTGAAGGAGGAATAAGTGCTCCAGGCATGCGAGAATTCATATTCAAAAGAAGTAGATTTGAAAATTGCGGCATACCATTTGTGTATGACAGTGACTCTTATCCTTTCATGCGAGATCTTGGTCCAAATCACACTGTAGAAGATTTGAATGAAGAACGCAAAAGATGGGCAAGATGGCCGCAATTCAATCTACCATATTAAAAACCGGTTGCTCTTGTGTCTAAATCCTGTTACAATGGATAAATAAAAACGAGTAAAAGAGCATTAAGTACAAGCAGTAGAATTAACAACCTCCCGCCCACTATTCAATACAACTTCCTCAATTAACAATAACAACAAAGAAAGACAACAATCATGAGTACACAAGGTACAGTAAAATGGTTCAACACCCAAAAAGGTTTTGGATTCATCACCACTGAACACAAAGATGTGTTTGTACACATATCAGCAGTTCAAGCCGCAGGCATGGACACACTGAATGAAGGTGACGCTGTGATGTTTGACGAAGAGAATGGCCCAAAAGGTCCTTCTGCTGTCAATCTAGCAGTGGTATAATATCACAATTGCAAGGGTGACAGCCTTGCCAAAATATTCACACTCCCAAAAAACTCAACACACATAACACTTCTAGTATTGTCAAAATCGTTGACTTTGGCACTGTGTAATGCTACAATGTAAACATGAGCAGTAATAAATCTTTTGAAACCAAACAAAAAAGTCATGTGAATCAACAAACTCCCAAAGTTCATGAGGAGAGTTTTGAAAACAGAGAGAAGATCAGCACTCACAGAGACTGGTCATGGAACCCTAAAACAGATCAAGAATCCAAACAGTCAAAGACTGAC
>Ga0208009_1000670_pt1 | contig 9819 bp, 7 predicted proteins | sample Wag4_2014_7_16_FD_187364 | JGI IMG/M metagenome (GOLD analysis project Ga0208009, IMG submission 187364) | Fresh water mixed with fracking chemicals microbial communities from Ohio, USA - Utica-2 Time Series FC 2014_7_16 (SPAdes) (version 2) ...
GCTGGTCCGGGTGAGAAAGCCTGTGGATTTAACAAATCCACTGCTAAAAAGGGCACATCAAGAAGAGCTTGCGCTCACTTTTGAAAAAATATCTGATCGGCTTGGTCCCCAGACATGAATTCGTTTGGTGTGCCTCACCGTGCGGTTATTCGGTGTGCTCAACTGCTGATTCGGATCTATCAGCTGACCATTCGAGTGGTGCTGGGTCCTCGCTGTCGATTTCTGCCGACCTGCTCAGATTATGCCCACGAAGCCTTCGAGAGACATGGCCTGTGGAATGGTGGTCGCATGACCGTCAGTCGCCTGTGTCGATGTCGCCCGGGTGGTGGCTCGGGCTATGATCCAGTTTCTCCAGTTCAAGGGCCGCCCACAGCTGGCTCATGAGTAGTGTTCTTAGATTGTTCTTTTTGAAACGGTTTTGATATGGATACGCGTCGCACAGTACTGGCTTTGGTCTTTGCAGCATCACTCTTCCTGTTGTGGGAGTCTTGGATGCGAACCTCTCGCCCACCTGTGGTGGAATCGCCCGCCGTCGCGTCATCTTCAGCTGGTCAGGCTGCCCAGGCGCCCGGTGCGCCATCGGCTGCCGTAACTGGCGTTCCATCGGCCAGTCAGAACCTTGTGGTGCCATCGGCTGCTCCGGCTAAACAGGCTGCCAGCATTGTGGCTCAGCCACCAGTCCCTGCGCCCGGCTCCGAGCGCATTGTGCTGCGGAACGCCAATCTGGCCCTTGAGGTGGATACCCTCGGCGCCCGCTTTGTGAAAGCGACCTTGTTGGACCAACCATCTGACAATTACGCCGGTGGCAAGGTCTTGCTGTTTGACCAGGCTGCCAGTTCCAAGTACGAAGCGCAGACCGGCCTGATTGGTCAGGCTGCGGCCGGCAAGGTTTTTCCCAATCACACCCTGTCATTTACTCGACAGACCTTGGCCGGTGGTCAGGACCCCAATCGGTCGGTGGTGTTGGTGGCGGAGTCTGGCGGGCTTAAGTTGATTAAAAAAATTGAGTTGGCGCCAACCGGGCATCAGGTCAAGCTCACGCACACCATTGTGAACACTGGGGCGGACACGGTGTCACCGAGCCTTTATCTGCAGTTCCTTCGCTCGGATAGCTCACCCCCGGGCGAAAACTCGTTCTATCACACGTTTACCGGGCCGGCCATGTTCACAGACCAGGCCAAATTCCAAAAGATTGACTGGTCGGACATTGAAAAAAACAAAACCACCCACGTTCGCCAGGCCTCCGATGGCTGGCTGGGCATGGTGCAGCATTACTTCGTATCGGCTTATGTGCTGGATAACAACCAGCCCAGGGAGTTCTTCACTCGCAAGGTGGATCAGAACCTCTACGCGGCCGGCATGATCCAGGCAATCGCCTCGGTGGCTCCTGGTGGTCAACAGACCCACGAGTCCACCCTGTATGTTGGCCCTCAGATACAACGCACGCTTGAACAGCTCGCACCGGGTCTGGAGTTGGTGGTGGATTACAGCTGGCTGACGTTTATAGCCAAACCCATTTATTGGCTGCTCGAGCAGATCAACCGGTTTGTGAACAACTGGGGCTGGTCGATTGTGGTGCTCACCATCCTCATCAAGGCGCTCTTCTACCCACTGTCCGCGGCCAGTTATCGGTCCATGGCGAAGATGAAGGCGGTGGCCCCCAGAATTGCGGCCATTCGAGACCGGTATCCCAATGATCGGGCCAAGCTTAACCAGGCCATGATGGAGATCTACAAGACCGAGAAGATCAATCCCTTGGGTGGCTGCCTGCCAGTGGTGATCCAGATCCCGGTCTTTTTGGCCCTGTATTGGGTGTTGCTGGGCAGTGTCGAGATGCGTAACGCCCCGTGGATTTTGTGGATACAGGATTTGGCTGCGCCGGACGCCCTGTTTGGGGTGATCCCAGGTCTCAACATGCCCCTGGGGCCGCTTCCGTTGCTAATGGCGGTCACCATGTACGTGCAGACCAAGCTCAACCCACCGCCGCCGGACCCTCTGCAGGCCAAGGTCATGATGATGATGCCGTTGGTGTTTTCGGTGTTTTTCTTCTTCTTCCCAGCAGGTCTGGTGTTGTACTGGTTGGTCAACAACGTGGTTTCGATTGCCCAGCAGTGGTTCATCATGAAGCGGGTGAATGCCGGCGCCTAGTCGATCGGTTGAGACGATTGCGGCGGTCGCCACGGCTGCCGCTGCCGGGGCCATTGGCATCGTTCGTGTGTCTGGCCCGGCCAGCCAGCGTGTGGCCAAGATGCTTTGTGGACAGGATTTAAAGCCCAGACAGGCCACGCTGGTTTCTTTTTTGAATGAAGATGGTCAGCCGATCGATCAAGGGCTGGCCATTTTTTTTAAGGCCCCCCACTCTTATACCGGTGAGGATGTGCTGGAGCTGCAAGGACATGGCGGCATGGCGGTCTTGCAGTTGGTCCTGCGAGCTTGTCTGGCTTGTCATCGACCAGACAGTCCGGTTCGAGCTGCGATGCCCGGGGAGTTCACCCAGAGGGCTTTTCTGAACGACAAAATGGATTTGGCACAGGCGCAGGCCGTATCCGATCTGATTTCGGCGCAATCTACTCGGGCCGCCCAGGCCGCGTTGGCCTCCTTAACCGGTGCTTTTTCCAGGGAGATACAGGCCCTGCAGGCGCAACTGATTGACCTTCGGCTTCGTGTCGAAGCCTGTCTCGATTTTCCAGAAGAGGACATCGAGTTCGTTGGCCGGGAGCAAGTGGCCGAGAGACTGCAGGCTTGCCGAGACCGACTGGGGTCTATTTTTGAGTCGGCCCAACGAGGTCAGGCGCTCAGAGAGGGCCTAAGGGTGGTCCTGGTGGGGCCACCGAATGTCGGCAAATCATCTTTGCTCAACGCCTTGGCCGAGGAAGACGTGGCCATTGTGACTGCCGTACCGGGGACAACGCGAGACCGTCTGGTGCAGGACTTGGTGATCGAAGGACTGCCCATTCGGGTGATCGATACGGCCGGGCTTCGACAGACCGAAGACGAGGTCGAGCGCATTGGGATTGAGCGCAGCTGGCAGGCCATTGAGCAGGCCGACTTGGTGGTGTTGCTACGCGATGCCAGTGGCCAGAATCCCTCTGACGAGGCCATGGAGAGATCGGTCTGCGAGCGGGTGGCGAGCCGGGATCATCAAACCGGTCTGTTGCAGCGGTCGGCCCAGGTTTTGGTGGTTTTTAACAAGATGGATCAATGTGTCACGCGTCCGGATCTGGCAAAGACACCGGATGGCAGCGAGCCTTTGCTGGTATCAGCCAAAACGGGGCAGGGGCTGGATCGTTTGCGAGCGGCGTTTGCCCAGGCGGCCGGCTGGTCTCAGTCTGGCGCACAAGAGGGTGTGTTTAGCGCCCGGTCGCGTCAGCTGGAAGCCTTGTCGAGGGCTGGCCAGGCCCTGGACCTGGCAGAGGGGCATTTAAAATGGCAGGCCCTGGAACTTCTCGCTGAGCAGCTTCGACTGGCTCAAGCACAACTCTCTGAGATCACGGGGGAGTATTTGGCCGATGATCTCTTGGGCGCGATCTTCGGTCAGTTTTGCATCGGTAAATAGACAGCCGTTCCTTCAAACCGCCCCAGTTGGTGGTTTTTGGTGGCATTGCTTGCGAGCATCACCGACCCAGAGATGGCGATGTAGAGTCCCGCCGGACAGAGTTGGGCGGCGGCCACAGCCAGCCCCAAATTAAAAAGGGCATCGCTGTTTGGCTGGCTCGCCGGAATCATGGCGCCGGTGAGCACCACCGTTTGCTCGGGTCGTTTGTGTAAGGCAATGAGATCTGCTGACCGCACCAGTGTGTCGGTTCCATGAATGATGATCAGACGATCTTCCGGGCTGTTCGTTACCGCCTCTGCCAGCGTCTGTCGCTGCTCCTCGGTCATGTCCAGGCTGTCGACCAGCATGACGGTCTCGAGTCGTGTGTTCGTAGGCAGTCGGCACTGGGCGGCCCAGGCGGGCAGACCGCTTTTTGTGAAGCCCAGTCCGTTCTGATCCGGGCAGTACTGCTTTTCGAAAGTGCCACCGGTGGTGAGAAGGGCAAGCCGCTGGGTGGAGTTGTTGCGCTGCATATTTGAGAGCTTTGTGTGGTTATTGGCTGTTGGGGATTGCTCTATTTTGGGCCCGAAATTCCCGATGCTAGACTGCCATCATCCTGTCATATTTGTGGAAATAAAGCCCCATGAACGCCTCTATTCCCGTCACCCGCCCCTATGCCGTGAACCATGCTGACCTGCTGAAGTGGGTGGATCAGATTGCTGCCAAGACCAAGCCCAAAGAGATTATTTGGTGTGACGGTTCGCAGGCCGAGTACAACCGGCTGTGCGAGCAAATGGTGCAGGCGGGCACCTTGAAGCGCTTGAATGCAGCCAAGCGCCCCAATTCCTATCTGGCCTGGTCGGATCCGTCTGATGTGGCCCGCGTTGAAGACCGCACTTTTGTTTGCAGTGCGCGGCAAGAAGACGCAGGGCCTAATAACAATTGGATCGCGCCGGCCGAGATGCGCTCGACGCTCGACGGCCTCTTTGAGGGCTGTATGCAGGGCCGTACCCTGTATGTGGTGCCTTTTTCCATGGGCCCCCTGGGCTCACCCATTTCTCAGATCGGCGTAGAGCTCTCCGACTCCCCCTATGTGGTGGTGAACATGCGCATGATGACTCGCATGGGCAAGGCGGTCATTGACCTGTTGGGACAGGACGGCGCCTACGTGCCGTGCGTTCATACAGTTGGTGCGCCGTTGGCTGCCGGTCAGCAAGACGTGTCCTGGCCTTGTAATGCCACCAAGTACATTGTTCACTTTCCCGAGACACGCGAGATCTGGTCTTACGGCTCGGGCTATGGCGGCAACGCCTTGCTCGGCAAAAAATGTTTTGCCTTGCGCATTGCTTCCACCATGGGTCGTCGAGAGGCCATGGCCGGTGCGACTGGCTGGTTGGCGGAGCACATGCTGATTCTTGGGGTTCAGGCCCCCTGGGGCAAGAAGTACCACGTGGCTGCTGCCTTTCCGTCGGCCTGCGGCAAGACCAATTTCGCCATGCTGATTCCGCCCAAGGGCCTGGATGACAACGGCTGGAAGATCACCACCATCGGTGATGACATCGCCTGGATCAAGCCTGATGCCCAAGGTCGCCTGCGTGCGATCAACCCAGAGGCTGGCTATTTTGGTGTGGCGCCTGGCACCAATGAAAAGACCAACTACAACTGTATGGCTTCACTGCGTGAAAACGTGATCTTCACCAACGTGGCCTTAACGGATGATGGCGATGTCTGGTGGGAGGGCATGACCGATACGCCGCCTGCTCACTGCATGGACTGGCAGGGGCGTGACTGGACGCCAGAGGTGGCAAAGTCTGAAGGTCGCAAGGCGGCTCATCCCAATGCCCGTTTTACCGTAGCGGCTACGCAGAACCCAGTCATTGATTCGGCCTGGGACGATCCTGCTGGTGTTGCGATTGATGCCTTTATCTTTGGTGGTCGTCGCTCGACCACGGTGCCATTGGTGACCGAAGCTCGCAATTGGCAAGAGGGCGTGTACATGGCTGCAACCATGGGCTCCGAGACCACTGCGGCGGCGGCGGGTCAGCAGGGTGTGGTTCGTCGAGACCCCTTTGCCATGTTGCCCTTCTGTGGCTACAACATGGCCGACTACTTTGGTCATTGGCTGTCCTTGGGAGACAAGCTAGCAGCCAGTGGGGCGGTGCTTCCCAAGATCTACTGTGTCAACTGGTTCCGAACAGACGCCAACGGCAAATTCGTCTGGCCCGGTTTTGGCGAGAACGCTCGTGTCTTGAAGTGGATGCTTCAGCGGATTGAGGGGCAGGCCAGCGGACAGGAGCATGTCTTTGGTGTGTCCCCAAGCTATGCCGATCTGGACTGGAGCGGCTTGACCTTCTCGGCCGAGCAGTTTGAGACCATTAGCGCGATTGACTTGTCTGCCTGGCAGCAAGAGTTTGATCTGCATGAGGAGTTGTTTGGTCGTCTGGCCAACGGTCTGCCGCCGGTCCTGCGCGAGATCAAGACCAAGCTGCACCAGCAGCTTCAGGACAAACTCGCCGCTTGAGCACGCTAGACATGGTCCGGTCGCCTAGACCGGACCATCGTCAACGGCGCTGGGCTCTGGTGTTTTATAGATTTTTCGCTTGTTTTTTGAGGCCCAGCGCCTTGGCGACGCTCATCTCTCTTGGTCCGGGTTCTACCGCAATCAGGCTACCCGCCTGAATGGGTCCCGCTTGAACGACTTGTAGATACCAGCCAGATTGATGGGTTTCAAACATGTGGCGAGCGGCCAGCGGGGCTTTCATCAAGGCTGTGAACTTGAAACACGGGCTTCGGGGTTCTGTCACCCGCAAGATGGTCTGTCCGATTCGCCAGACATCACCCACGAATAACGTCTCCTCATCAAATCCCTCGACAGTCAGATTTTCGCCAAAGGCGCCGTAGTGGTCTAGACGATCGGCGGCGCCTGATACTGAAACCAACCAGGTTTTCCACTGGGCATAGTACTCCGAGCAGAAAGCGTAGACCGCCTTGTCAAGGCCTCCGTGAACGCTGAGGTCCACTTGTTCGTCGCCCTCAAGCCCCAGTTTTTGAAGTTCGATGGGCGCCGGGTGCTCTAGGCTAGAGACGCTGGTCTTGCGAATCGCGGTTTGAACGCCATGGACCGGCTCGTTGGTGTCGCGGACGAGCAGCAGTTGGGCCTGTCCGGTGTTGATGCTGACGAGACGTTTCATGACTTGCTCTGCTCCTGTCGTTTTGCTTGACTGAACTGATCGGCCAGACGGATGGCCTCGATCAGTGAGTCGGGGCTTGCCAGGTCTTTCCCGGCGATGTCAAAAGCGGTGCCATGGTCAACGCTGGTTCGGATGAACGGCAGCCCCAGGGTGCTGTTCACGCCCTGCTCGATGCCACCCAGCTTGATGGGAATGAGTCCTTGGTCGTGATAGAGGCAGACGACAAGGTCGAAGTCGCGACAGTCGGGCGTTTTGCCAAAGGCTTTCATAAAAACCGTATCCGCCGGCCATGGGCCGGAGGCCAGGATTCCGGCGGCCCGGGCTTTTGCGATCGCGGGTTCAATGACCCTGGCCTCTTCTTGGCCAAATCGGCCGTTTTCTGAGGCATGTGGATTCAAGGCCGCAACGGCGATCCGGGGTGTTGGGATGCCAAGCCATGGTCCAGCCGTCTGACTGATCGAGATGGTTTCGAGGAGTTGTGTTGTATTGAGTTGAGAGATCGCGGCGCTCAGGGGTAGGTGAATGCTGTCGAGCACGACGCGAAGGTCTGGGGTGGACAGCATCATTCGGACAGCGGGCGGGTGAACCGGGTTGGCCAGGTGGGCCAGGACTTCGGTGTGTCCGGGCCAGTCATGTCCGGCCATCGCCCAGGCTGTTTTGTGAATGGGAGCCGTTACCAAGGCCCTGGCATGACCTTGCATGACCAATTGAGTGGCCTGGGTTACGGCCTCAAAGCTGGCCTGCCCGCTTGCGAGGCTGACTTGGCCAAGAGGATAGGGACCACGGCTGCCAGTGTCGACAAGGCAGGCCGCTAGGTGGGCCTGCTCGGATGGGTCAGCTAGGCGGAGCAACAGGGCCTGGTCTCCGACAATTTGGAGCTCGAGCTGAGGCCTTGTGTGGCGAAGGATGCGCCAGGCTTTGACCACAATCTCTGGGCCAATACCGGAAGGGTCCCCCATGGTGATGGCGATAGAATGGCCGGTCTTTTTCTGCAGACGGTTTGTCATGGTTGAATCATGACGGATATCTGCCCTGAGGCGGGAACGCTCGTGAGTGGTTGAGTGCTGCTGCAGACCCCGATGTTGGTGTTTATTGAAGGTGGTGGCGATGAGCGGCTTGGATGAGGTGGTCGTTTTTCTGGCGTTTGCAGCGTTTGCCGCTGGTTTCGTGGATGCCGTGGTGGGTGGTGGCGGACTGGTCCAACTGCCCGCCCTGTTCAGTAGCCTTCCCCAGGCCAGCGCTGCAAGCCTATTTGGGACCAACAAGATGTCATCGATCGCGGGCACTTTTTTTGCCGCGCGTCGCTACATGCGTAGTGTTCGGCTCATTCGTCACGTCCTGTGGCCATCGGTCATCGCTGCGGGCCTGTTCTCCTGGCTGGGGGCTGGGGCCGTGAGTTTGCTGCCCCGGGCCTGGGCCCAGCCCTTGGTCTTGGTGTTGTTGGTTGCGGTGGCTGTGGTGACGCTGCGACAACGAACCTTGGGACTGGTCCACCAGCCGACTCTATCGGTACGACAAGAATTTTGGTTTGCCATGGGGCTGGGGGCTGTTCTGGGGTTTTATGACGGCTTTTTTGGTCCCGGCACTGGGGCATTCCTCATCTTTATTTTTGTGCGGGTCTTTGGCTACGATTTCCTGCATGCCTCGGCTCACAGCAAGTTGATTAACTTGATGACCAACTTCGGGGCTCTGGTGTTTTTTGTCCCCACTGGTGAGGTGTTGCTGAAGGTGGGTCTGGTGATGGCTTGTTGCAACGTCATGGGTTCGTTGGTCGGTGCGCGCACGGCGGTTCGCAAGGGCAGTCAGTTTGTGCGGGTGTTTTTCATTGGGTTGTTGGCCGTCATGATTGTTCGGATGGGGCTGACGACTCTGGAGATGTTTCGCTAACCATTGGATAGGAGCAGGGCATGGGCGCGTCTTTGGAGCTAAGAGAGGCCGCGTTGTTGCGGTCTCAGGGGTTTGTCGGTGGGCGTTGGGTGGATGCGATCGACGGCCGGACGTTTGAGGTGCAAGACCCTGCAACCGGTGAGATGCTGGTTCGTGTGGCCAACATGGGCGCAGCAGAGACCACTTCCGCGATTGAGGCTGCACAGGCGGCCCTAGGGGATTGGAAGAGGCGACCGGCCAAAGACCGGGCTGCCGTCTTGAAGGCCTGGTTTCACTTGATGTTGGCGCATGCAGACGACTTGGCCATGCTGATGACCCGAGAGCAGGGCAAGCCTTTGGCGGAGGCCAAGGGTGAGGTGGTCTACGGGGCAAGTTTTGTGGAGTGGTTCGCCGAAGAGGCCAAGCGCATCTATGGCGAAGTGATTTCCGCCCCCACCACGGACCGAGAGCTGGTGGTGCTCAAAGAGCCCATCGGTGTCTGTGCCGCGATCACGCCCTGGAATTTTCCTCTGGCCATGATTACTCGTAAGTGTGCGCCCGCTCTTGCTGCTGGCTGCACAGTCGTTGTCAAGCCGGCCGAGGCGACGCCTCTGACGGCCCTGGCCCTTGCGGAGCTGGGTCACCGTGCGGGCATACCGGCCGGGGTCTTCAACGTGGTGGTCGGTGACGCCCAGGCTGCCCCTGCCATTGGCCAGGTGCTGTGTGCCGACTCGCGGGTTCGCAAGTTGTCGTTTACCGGCTCGACCGAGGTGGGGCGAATCTTGTTCCGCCAGTCAGCCCAGACCATTAAGAAGCTCTCTCTGGAACTGGGGGGCAATGCGCCCTTCATCGTCTTCGACGACGCAGACCTGGATGCAGCCGTGGAGGGGGCCTTGGCCTCGAAGTTTAGAAACGCTGGTCAGACCTGCGTCTGCGCCAATCGCCTGTATGTACACGAGGCCGTCTACGATGCCTTTGCCGAAAAGCTGGCTGCGGCCGTGGCCAAACTGCGGGTTGGCCCGGGTGATGAAGCAGGCGTCGTCATTGGGCCGTTGATCGACGGTAATGCCGTGGCCAAGGTGCAGGCGCATCTGGCCGATGCGCTGGAGAAGGGCGCCAAGGTGCTGCAGGGCGGCAAGGCGCATGAGCTGGGCGGGCACTTTTTCGAGCCGACGGTCATCACCGACGTCACCCCTGATATGCGTGTGGCCCGTGAAGAAACCTTCG
>Ga0208009_1000671_pt1 | contig 9817 bp, 8 predicted proteins | sample Wag4_2014_7_16_FD_187364 | JGI IMG/M metagenome (GOLD analysis project Ga0208009, IMG submission 187364) | Fresh water mixed with fracking chemicals microbial communities from Ohio, USA - Utica-2 Time Series FC 2014_7_16 (SPAdes) (version 2) ...
ACCTAATATACACCTATTTAAAGTTATTTCTATGGCTATTAAAAATTTTGGCAATAAGGCGAACTTTATTTAGCTTTCAAATCCAATTTTCGGCTTTGCCATAAACCCTTAACCAAACTAATTGAATTATGAATCAGACGATTAATGCAAACCGCCTGTTCTGGGCGAGTTGTTTTGCGCTCATCACCACGGCATTTTCATTCAGTATCCGTGCAGGTATCCTCACACAACTGGGAACCGAGTTAAGCCTTGATACTGTTCAGCTGGGTACCATCAACTCTATGTGGTTTCTTGGTTTCCCCATTTCCATGATCCTGGGCGGTGTGTTTTATGCGCAACTCGGTCCAAAACTGATTATGCAAGTGGCTTTTGTAGCACACGCCATTGGTATCCTGACTACTATTTACGCCAGCAGCTATAACGTGTTGCTGATTTCAACACTCCTGATCGGTATAGGCAACGGTTGTACTGAAGCGGCCTGTAATCCCATGATAGCAGATTCTTACAGCGGCAATGAGTTTCACAGCAAGTTGAACCGTTTCCACATGTGGTTCCCTGGTGGTATTGTATTGGGTTCTTTGATCTCCAAATTCATGACTGATGCCAGCCTTCCCTGGCAGGCGCAAATCTGGGTAATCCTCGTGCCTACCGTTATCTATGCAGTGATGTTCTTTGGACAGGCATTCCCCCAGCCCAAGGCAGAGGCAAGTTCAGCCCTTGCAAGTTTTAAAGCCATGTTGAACCCCTTATACCTTTTCATGGCAGCATGTATGGCACTTACTGCCATCTCCGAGTTTGGTCCACAGCAATGGGTTGGCCCCATCCTCGCCAAAGCTGGAGCAAGCCCTATGTTGATTTTGGCCCTGGTAACCGGATTGATGGCTGTTGGCCGTTATTTTGCTGGTCCGCTGGTTGAAAAATTGAACACTGCCGGCGTATTGCTCGGTTCAGCCATCTTCGGTGTCATTGGTATCTATATGCTCAGCACTATGAGTGGTTCCATGCTCTATGTGGCTGCTGTGTTCTATGCTCTGGGCATCTGTTATTTCTGGCCAAACATGCTTGGCTATGTTGGTCAGCATCTGCCCCAAACTGGCGCACTTGGTTTGTCCATCATGGGTGGTATTGGTATGTTCTCCTCTTCCATGTTCCAACCCGTTATCGGTGGATGGATTAAAGACAACAAAGCTGTTGCTGAAGCAAGTGGTTTGGCTGGTGACGCAGCAGACCTTGCAGCAGGTCAGGCTACCTTGTCTAATATGCTGATATTCCCAGGCATCCTCATTGTTGCTTTTGCTGCATTGTATTTCTTCGGCAAGAAGAAGCAGGCAGCCTAAACAGGCCAATCATAAAATTTTGAAAGAGGGGGCATTTGTCCCCTCTTTTTTTGTATTTTTAAAACATATTTTCACACAACATTTTCAATCCCCAGCAATGAACAGAAAATTAAGAATGGGCATGGTCGGTGGAGGCAAGGATGCCTTTATTGGCGCCATCCACCGTCATGCAGCAGGAATAGACGGACTCATAGAACTGGTTTGCGGTGCACTCAGCATCAATCCGGATATCGCCAAAGACTCCGGAAAGTCACTTTTCCTTCCGGAAAGCCGCACCTACCTTACTTTTGAGGAGATGATCACCAAAGAAAGCCAGCTCCCTGCAGACGAGCGTATGGATTTCGTTACCATTGTTACTCCAAACTTCGCGCACTTTGCACCGGCTAAAATGGCTATGGAACACGGGTTTGATGTGGTGATTGAAAAACCCATCGCATTTACGTTAGATGAAGCCAAGGAACTGAAAAAGATTCAGGAGGCTACCGGAAGGGTACTTTGCCTGACACATACCTATTCTGGCTATCCCCTCGTAAAACAGGCAAAGCAAATGATTGCTGCCGGCAAACTCGGTAAAGTGAGGAAAGTATGGGTGGAGTATCCACAGGGATGGCTGAGCAAACTCTCTGAGCGCGAAGGCAATGCCCAGGCAGCCTGGAGAACCGACCCCAAGCGCAGCGGTAAAAGCGGTTGTATGGGTGATATCGGTACCCATTGCGCGCACCTGGCAGAATACATAAGCGGATTAAAAATTTCACATATCTGTGCTGATCTGAATGTGATGGTAGAAGGCAGGATGCTGGATGATGATGGCAACGTGTTGCTGAAGTTTGAAAACGGAGCTGCAGGGGTGCTAATGGCTTCACAGGTTGCTGCCGGTGAAGAAAACGGCATCAAGATCAGGGTATATGGAGAGCATGGCGGACTCGAATGGGCACAGCATGAACCCAACACCATGCTGGTGAAGTGGCTAGATCAACCCACACAGATTTTTAGGGCAGGAGGCAATTATGGCGACAGGCTATCCAGCTTTGCTACGCATAACTCCCGCACGCCGGGCGGACATCCCGAAGGTTACTTGGAGGCATTTGCCAATATCTACCGCAATTTTGCCCTCACTGTTGGCTGCATCAAAGACGGCACCACGCCTACACCAGAAATGCTCGATTTTCCCGGTGTAGAAGACGGCATCCGCGGCATGGCATTCATTGACAATGTGGTATTGTCGTCACAGTCAGAACAAAAGTGGACACCCCACACCATCTAAAATTACGCGCAAATGAAAACAATCAAAGGTCCTGGTATATTCCTCGCCCAGTTCATGGGTGATACCCATCCTTTCAATGACCTCTCTGCCATCTGCAAATGGGCAGCAGGTCTCGGTTTTGTGGGCGTGCAGATTCCCACTTGGGATGCCCGTTGCATCGACTTGCAAAAAGCGGCAGAAAGCAAGACTTATGCCGATGAGGTGAAAGGTACTGTAGAAGAAGCCGGTTTGCAGATAACGGAATTGTCGACACACCTGCAGGGACAGCTCGTGGCCGTTCACCCCGCTTATGACGCACAATTCGACGGCTTTGCACCTGCCAGCGTGCATGGCAACAGCAAGGCCCGCACCGAATGGGCCGTGCAGCAGCTGAAATATGCGGCGAAAGCATCAGCCAACCTCGGACTCAACGCACATGCCACTTTCAGTGGAGCGCTCCTGTGGCACACCGTTTACCCTTGGCCCCAGCGTCCTGCCGGATTGGTGGACACTGGTTTTACCGAGTTGGCCAACAGGTGGTTGCCCATCCTGAATGCATTCGATGAGCAGGGTGTTGACCTTTGCTATGAGATACATCCCGGAGAGGATTTGCACGACGGCATTTCATACGAAATGTTCTTGGAGAAAACAGGCAACCATCCCAGGGCTTGCCTGCTTTACGATCCAAGTCACTTTGTACTCCAGTGCCTCGATTATCTCAGCTATATCGACCATTACCATGAGCGCATTAAGATGTTCCATGTGAAGGATGCCGAATTCAATCCCAGCGGCAAGCAGGGTGTTTACGGCGGATACCAGAACTGGGTGCAGCGCGCAGGCAGGTTCCGTTCCCTCGGAGACGGACAGGTTGATTTTTCAGCCATCTTCAGCAAACTCACTGGCTATGATTATGCCGGCTGGGCGGTGATGGAATGGGAATGTGCCTTGAAACATCCCGAGGAAGGTGCCAAAGAAGGAGCTATTTTCATCAAAAACAAGATCATTCGTGTTACCGAAAAGGCATTCGATGATTTTGCTGGAACCGGAAGCGATGAGGCCTTCAACCGCAGCATTTTGGGAATTTAATCATCCAATAGTTTAATCAAAACAACACATACGCAATGAAAAAAGCAATTATGACCATGGTGATCGCTGCAGGCCTTTATGCTTGCGGTGGTGGAGAAAGCACAGAAACAACAACCCAACCCATCAGCAACGCAACAACAGAAGAAGCAGCACCGGTTGCAACTCCTGAAGCCGCTCCACCCGCAACAGCAGAAGCTGCAGCGCCCAAGAAAGACGGCCAAGCCCTGATCAACAGCTCTGACTGCCGCACCTGCCATAAAGATGATGCAAAGCTTATTGGCCCAGCCTACCAGGATGTTGCCAAGAAGTATGAGAACAATGCAACCAATGTGAAAATGCTTACTGAAAAAATCATCAATGGCGGACAGGGTAATTGGGGAGAGATTCCCATGGCCGGTCATCCAAACCTCAGCCAGGAAGACGCAAGTGCCATGGTTGAGTATATCCTGTCAATGAAAAAATAATATACAATGAGAACCCTTACAACGATTGCTTGCCTTTTCGGCTTCACCCTACTCACGGCCTTTGACATTGTAAAAAAGTCTGACAACCCCGGCAAACCTGCACCTTCAAAACAGGTGAAGAAAGGCTGGACCAAGTTGTTCGATGGTAAATCTCTCAAGGGATGGCATATTTACAGGGGAGAGGGAACCGGGGAATCCTGGCAGGTGGAAAATGGCGTTATTGCCTTCAACACCGTTACCAAGCCAGGTGTAAAAACCGGCGGTGACCTCACCACAGACCTCGAATATGAAAACTACCATTTCAGTGTGGAGTGGAAGATTTCAGAGGGTGGTAACAGTGGTATTATCTTTGGTGTGAAGGAAGATTCTACTTACAAGAAATCCTATCTTACCGGCATGGAAATGCAGGTGTTGGATAACGACCGCCATGCTGACGCCAAAATCATCAAACACCGTGCCGGTGATTTGTATGACTTGATTTCCAGCAATGAGGAAACGGTAAAAGCTGTTGGAGAATGGAATAAAGCAGAAATCATCTACAACAAAGGAGAACTGAAACTATTCCTGAACGGTAAAAATGTAGTGACCACTATTGTAGGTGACGACAACTGGAACAAAATGGTTGCAGGCAGCAAGTTCAAGAATTCCACCGGGTTTGGAAAGTATCCCAAAGGAAGGATTTCTTTGCAAGACCACGGTAATCCGGTTTGGTTCCGTGACATCAAAATAAGGGAACTCTAAAAAAGATAGTCAAAACACAGAAACGCCGCAAATTTGCGGCGTTTTTTCCGTTTAAAGCGATTTTTAGTGTAAAGGCAATTCATGATTAAAATTGAAATCAACATGATTAGATCAGTAGCAACGGCATTGGTGTGCATGCTTTCCATGGCATCATTGGCGCAGAACAAAGTGCTGGTGTTTTCGAAAACTGCAGGATTCAGGCACGGCTCCATCCCTGTAGGTAAAACAGCACTCATCCAGATGGGCAAGGAAAACGGATTTTCAGTAGATACCACTGAAAATGCTGACGCTTTCACAGAAAACAACCTGAAACAGTACAGCGCTGTGGTATTTCTGAGCGCAACAGGTGATGTATTGAATCACTATCAGCAGGCAGCTTTTGAAAGGTATATTCAGGCAGGTGGAGGCTATATGGGTATCCATGCCGCTACAGATTGTGAATATACTTGGCCCTGGTACGGAAAACTTTCCGGAGCCTATTTCAAGAGCCACCCCAGGAATCAGCAGGCAAAGCTCATCGTCAATGACAAAAACCATCCCAGTACCGCCCACCTTCCGGATGTGTGGGAACGCACAGATGAATGGTACAACTTCAAAAAAGTACCTGAACACGTAAAAGTGCTGATCAGCATAGACGAAAATTCCTACAAAGGTGGAGAGAATGGAGAGAAGCATCCCATGGCCTGGTACCATGAATATGATGGCGGAAGGTCATTTTATACTGAATTTGGCCATACCAACGAATCTTTTGCTGACCCCCTATTCCTTAAGCACCTGCTTGGTGGCATCCAATATGCCATCGGTAAGGGTGTGAAGTTGGATTATACCAAAGCCAAAACCCAGCTCGTTCCAGAAAATGACCGTTTCACCAAGAATGTGTTGGCGGGAGGTGTATTTGATGAGCCAACAGAATTGGCCGTTTTGCCGAACCTCGACATATTGGTTGCACAGCGCAAAGGTGAGGTGATGTGGTACAATAATACCACCAAGAAAGTGACACAAGTGGCCAAATTCGATCTCTACCACCGTTCAGGTGTAGCAGGTGTGAACGCTGAGGAAGGGTTAATGGGCATCACAGCCGATCCTGATTTCGCCAATAACCACTACATATACATGTATTATGCTCCTTTGGATACTTCAGTAAACCGTTTGTCTCGTTTTGTTTTCAAAGACGGCAAACTTGATTTGAAGTCGGAGAAGCAAATACTTGATGTTGCATCAACCAGAAAAATCTGTTGTCATACCGGTGGTTCCCTCACGTTTGGCAAGGGAAGGGAATTGTTTCTTTCTACAGGAGACAACGCCACACCATTCAACCAGGCCAACTCCACCTACAAGCTCGATGGATACGGCCCCATGGACAACCGGGAAGGTTTTGAGCAATACGATGCACGGAGGAGTTCAGCCAATACCAACGACCTCAGGGGTAAGGTATTGCGGATCAATGTCAATCTGGATGGCACCTATACTATACCCGAAGGCAATCTCTTTGCGCCCGGAACAGCAAAAACCAGGCCTGAAATTTTTGTAATGGGTACAAGGAATTCCTACAGGATATCCGTAGATAAAAAGCGTGGCTATCTCTACTGGGGTGATGTGGGTCCGGATGCCCAGGAAGATAAACCCGATCGCGGATCCAGGGGTTATGATGAATTCAACCAGGCCAAGAAAGCCGGATTCTTCGGTTGGCCACTTTTCATCGGTAAAAACTATCCGTACAAACAGTTTGATTATGCAACCGGACAATCCGGAGAACTATATGATCCACTCAAGCCCTTGAATCTATCTAAAAATAATACCGGATTGGTTGAGCTGCCACCGGTGAGTCCAGCTTTCATATGGTATCCCTACGCTGTTTCTCCAGATTTTCCTGAATTGGGAACAGGGGGTAGGAATGCCATGGCTGGACCAACCTATTATTCAGATATGTATCCGCAAACAACGAGATTTCCGGGCTATTATGATGGGAAAGTGTTGTTTTATGAGTGGATGCGCGGATGGATGAAGTGGGTAACACTCGATAAAGACGGAAATTTTGAGAAACTGGAACCGTTTATGGAAGGCACTAAGTTTGCCAACACCATGGATGTGGAGATGGGTCCGGATGGCCGCATGTATATGATTGAGTATGGAACCGGCTGGTTCAGCAAGAATGCTGATGCAGCCCTGTCACGTATAGATTTCAATGGAGGAAACAGGGCACCCAAAGCCAAGATCGCCATTGGCAAACGCACAGGTTCTATTCCGTTTACGGTGAAGGCTTCTGCAGCTGGAACTGTTGATCCCGATAAGGATGCCCTCACGTATATCTGGCATTTTGGAACAGCAGTTAAGCCAGCCAATGCTTCAACCGAATCCAGTTTTACCTTTACCAAACCAGGTGAGTACAGCATATATGTGGAAGCAAGAGACAGTAAGGGAGCAATCACAAAAAGTGAGGTATTGAAGGTTTATGCAGGTAATGAGGAGCCACAGGTTACTGTTAAAACAGAAAATAACAGCGATTTTTATTTCCCGGGTGTACCGGTTCCATATTCGGTACTTATCAATGACAAAGAAGATGGATCTACCGCAAAAGGCGGCATCGACGCTAAGTCTGTTTTTGTAAAAGTGGATTACCTGAGCAGTCCGGATAAGGCACAGGTGGTAGGACACCAGATCATCACAGCAGCGATGGAAGGCAAGAATCTTGCCGCTACCCTCGATTGCAAGGCTTGTCATAAAGAGGCTGAGAAATCCGTAGGACCCGCATACAAGGATGTGGCTGCAAAATACGAGAAGGATCCCAAGGCTAGGGCTTACCTTACTAACAAGATCATCAAAGGTGGCGGAGGTGTATGGGGAGAAGTAGCCATGTCTGCCCATCCTGATCTCAAGCCTTCCGATGCCGATATGATTGTAGAGTGGATTCTTGGTTTGAATAAAAAAGAAGCACCTTCTTTACCCGCAAAAGGTTCAATTGTACCTACAGACAAGGATATGAGTAATGGAAATATGATGCTGATAACCGCTACTTATACCGATAAAGGAGGAGCAGGACTAAGGCCACAAAGTGGAGTAGGTTCCGTGACTTTAAAAAGTCCGGTTATATCAGTTGCAACTGCTACCGGCAAAAGAGGTATCAATATTGCAGAGTTCGGCGGAAGGAAGCTTGCTGTGGTAGAATCAGGCGTATCCGGTACTTTGGAATTTGAGAAGATGAACTTTAAAAATATCACGGCACTCGAATTGAATTATGCCATGCAGAAAGCTCCCGAATTTGGATATACCATCAGCTGGTATATTGACAATCCGAATGGAACTAAACTTGGAGAGGTTAAAATTGGAAAGGATGCAGATACCAAAAACACAAAGGTTATGGTACCCCTGCAGCAGGTTCCAGACCAGCCGTTCAAGCTTGTCATGAAAATGGAGAAGGCAGACAGTAAGGAGGCGCAGTTTGTAGCTGTGACTTCATTCAGGCTAGTTGCCGGAAAATAGAAGCATGGTTTAATCCATCAAAAAATAATGGGGGGCTCGAAGAGCCCCCCATTATTTATTCAAACAGGAATGATAATCAGCAACAGGTTAATCCATCGAAATAATTTCAGGCGAAGACCTGAGATAATTTCAATGAGTTTTGCCCCTTGCTATATACTTCATTTTTTGCTTGTTCTGCTTTTATCTTTTAGCAGGTTGATAATCAAAAAGACAGCAATGATCATCAATCCGCCAAACTCCCTTGCATTTTCAATCCAGGGCTTGGTGGCTTTCATGCTTTGCACCAGACTTTCTGCATCGTGATCACTGAACCAGGAAATGACACCATCTTTTTTAAAGACAAGGGTGAATCCGTAGATTATACAAGCCAGCAAAATGCCCAGGTGCGAAACTCTGTCGTGTTTGCCAACGATGTTCATGTAAGCCAGCAAGGCAGCCACACCATAAATTGTAATCCACACATAAGGATCGGGGTCATTGTATTGCAGGGCAGCGGAGATTACAAATAATCCCCCCATGATGTAATTGAATATCTTCATCCTCAGAGCTTTTTAACCAGGTTAGACTGAATAAAACCGATGCTTTGTTTAATGCTATCGAATGGTGAACCCGGACAAACATCCTGTTCTACGAAGAAGTGCTTCATGCCGGATGTTTTAGCCTGACTGAAAATTGTTCCGAAGTCAATTACGCCGTTACCCACTTCAGTGAAACTCTTTTTATCGGTATTATCCATGTCTTTGACATGCCATAGAGCAATTCTTCCTTTGTGTTTTTTGAACAGGTCGATTGGATTCTGATTCGCACGAACTGCCCAATACAGATCAAGTTCAATTTTAACCAGGTTTTTATCTGTTTCAGCTGTCAAGATATCAAAAGGAAGCACACCCTGCTGAGCTTCGAATTCAAAGTCGTGGTTGTGGTAGCAAAGTTGGATACCTGCTTTTTTGCATGTTTCTGCGGCTTTACTCAGGTTAGCAGAAATTTTCTTATAAGTATCACCGTCACCCCTTTCTTCGGGCATGAGGTAAGCTATCACCATGTATTGCTGTCCGATTGCTGCTGCATCTTCAACTGCTTTTTCCCAGCCATACAGCAATGTTCCCGGAATTTGTTTGTTACCAAAGTTACCATACATATAATGACCTGATGGAGCCGTCATACCCAGGTCAGACAGTACTGATTTGTATTCATTGGCAGACATGCCAAAGAATTTTCCGTTGTATCCGAAATTTTCTACCTCCCCAAAACCCATGCTGGCCACTTTTTTAAGTGTACCCATCGCATCTTTACCTATCTCATTCCTGACAGTATAAAGTTGAACGCCAACTTTTTTGTTTTTGACATCGCTGAGGGCAAATGCATCATTCATGACCATGGAACCAGCTGATACCCATGCCATTTGTTTAAGGAGGTTTCTTCTTGTTATCATATTGGTTTGATTTTAATTTCCACTTATCTTATTC
>Ga0208009_1000683_pt1 | contig 9700 bp, 6 predicted proteins | sample Wag4_2014_7_16_FD_187364 | JGI IMG/M metagenome (GOLD analysis project Ga0208009, IMG submission 187364) | Fresh water mixed with fracking chemicals microbial communities from Ohio, USA - Utica-2 Time Series FC 2014_7_16 (SPAdes) (version 2) ...
GCGGATCCCGTCGGGCAACCGGACCTATTCCCTGAACGAGGCCTACACCCAGAGTTTCCCCAAGGGCTACCAGCGCTATCTGTCGTGGGCGCATGGTCACGGCTACAGCAGCCGCTACATCGGCGCGTTCGTCGCCGATGTGCACCGCATCCTGATGTCCGGCGGCGTGTTCCTGTATCCGCCGACCGAGAAGCACCCCGATGGCAAGCTGCGCCTGCTCTACGAGGCGAACCCGATGGCCTTCATCATCGAGCAGGCTGGCGGCAAGGCGATCTCGAGCGGCCTGCCCACGCTCGGGCTGCACCCGCAGCGGCTGCACCAGCGCACGCCGATCGTGGTGGGCAGCGCCGATCAGGTCGATGCCGTCGCCGCACAGGTGCACCAGGTGGCCGATTGGCACCCGTGAAGATCGCGGGCGACCGCTAGAACATCACCGCCCTGAAGAGTGACGAGTCAATTCGTTGCTTTTAAGAGTGCTCACCGATCTCGTCAGTCTTGAGGGTTCCGTGACCGTCGCGCCTCGACAACAGAGCGAATCCACCACGACGCCCGCCGTTCCGTGAGGGCGCGATGGAGTCGATCGCTAGGTCCCGAGTGAGCCGAGCAGCGGTGGCGCGCGGCTGGCCATGAAAAAACCCCACGGCTACACGCCGTGGGGTCGGGTTGGGTCTCGGTTGTCCCCGTGCCTCAGGCGCTCGGGGCGGTCTCGCTCGGGGCCGCGTCGCTGATCGGCGCGGTCGCGCGCTCGGCGCGGAAGGTCAGGTGCTCCTTGCCTTCCTCGCGGGTCGCGTGGATCGTGTCGCCGGGCCGGTAGTCGCCCAGCAGCAGGTTCTCGGCGAGCGTGTCCTCGACGAAGGTGCCGATCGCGCGGCGCAGGGGACGCGCCCCGAAGTCGGGGTTGTAGCCCTTGTCGATCAGGAACTCGCGCGCCGGCGCGTCGAGCACGAGCTTCATGTCCTTCTCGGCCAGGCGCTGGCGCAGCTTCGAGAGTTCGATCTCGATGATCTGCGTCAGGTCGTCCTTCACCAGCGGCCGGAAGACGATGATGTCGTCCAGGCGGTTGATGAACTCGGGGCGGAAGAACTTCTCGGCTTCGCCAAGCAGCTGCTTCTTGATCCGGTCGTAGTCGGCGACCTCGGTGCGCTTGGTGAACCCGAACGCCGAGCCGCCCTTGATCAGGTCGGCGCCGATGTTGCTGGTCATGATCACGATCGTGTTCTTGAAGTCCACGTGCCGGCCGTAGGAGTCGGTCAGGCGGCCTTCTTCCGTGATCTGCAGGAGCATGTTGTAGACGTCCGGGTGCGCCTTCTCGACTTCATCGAGCAGGACGACCGAGTAGGGACGGCGACGCACGCGCTCGGTGAGCTGGCCGCCCTCCTCGTACCCGACGTAGCCCGGAGGCGCACCGACCAGGCGGCTGACCGCGTGCTTCTCCATGTACTCGCTCATGTCCAGGTGGATCATGGCGTCGGGGTCGCCGAACATGAAGGTGGCCAGCGCCTTGCAGAGCAGCGTCTTGCCGACGCCCGAGGGCCCGACGAAGAGGAAGCTGCCCATGGGGCGGCGGGGGTCCTTCAGGCCGGCGCGTGCCTTGCGGATCGCGCGGGCGACCGCCTTGACCGCGTCGTCCTGGCTGACGACCGCCTTGTGGAGCTCGTTCTCGAGCTGGAGCAGGCGCTCCGACTCTTCCTTGGCGAGCTTGGTGAGCGGCACGCCGGTCATCTTCGACACGACCTCGCGGATCATGTCCTCGTCGACGGTGGCCTGCGACTCGTTCATCTTCTCGCGCCACTCGACCTGGCGGCGCTCCTTCTCCTTGCGCATCTTCTCGGCCTGGTCTCGCAGGTCCGCGGCACGCTCGTAGTCTGCGCCACGCACGGCCTCGTCCTTCTCGAGCGAGAGGCGCTCGATGCGCTCCTCGATCTCGGCCAGGTCAGGCGGCTTGCTCATGGTCTTCAGGCGCACGCGGGCACCCGCCTCGTCGAGCACGTCGATCGACTTGTCCGGCTGGACGCGGCCGGTGATGTAGCGGCCGCTGAGGTCGACCGCGGCGCGCAGGGCATCGTCGCCGAAGCGGACCTTGTGGTGCGCTTCGTACTTCTCGCGCAGGCCCTTGAGGATCTCGAAGGTCTGCTCGGCGTTCGGCGGCTCGACGGTGATCGGCTGGAACCGGCGCTCGAGCGCGGGGTCCTTCTCGACGTACTTGCGGAACTCGTCGTAGGTCGTGGCGCCGATGCACTGGATCTCGCCGCGGGCGAGCGCGGGCTTGAGCACGTTGCTGGCGTCGATCGCGCCCTCAGCGCCGCCGGCGCCCACGAGCGTGTGCAGCTCATCGATGAAGAGCAGCACGTTCTTCGAACGCTTCACCTCGTTCATGACGGCCTTGATGCGCTCCTCGAACTGGCCGCGGTACTTGGTGCCGGCGACCATCGCCGCCAGGTCGAGCGCGATGAGGCGCTTGTCGTGCAGGATCTCTGGCACGTCCTGCGCGACGATGGCGCGGGCGAGCCCCTCGGCGATGGCGGTCTTGCCGACGCCGGCTTCGCCCAGCAGCACGGGGTTGTTCTTGGTGCGGCGGCAGAGCACCTGGATCAGGCGCTCGATCTCGCCTGCGCGGCCGATGACCGGGTCGAGCTCGCCGTTGCGGGCCATCTCGGTCAGGTCGTGGCCGAAGCTGTCGAGGGCAGGGGTCTTGCTCTTGCCCGCGGCGCGGCGGCCGGGTTCCGGCGACGGCGCAGCGGCCTCACCCTCGGGAGCCTGCGGCTGCTGGCTGGTTTCCTCGGGCTCGCCACCGGCGCCGAGCAGGTTGAGCACTTCTTCCCGCACGTCATCGAGCTTCAGGCCCAGGTTCAGCAGCACCTGCGCGGCCACGCCGTCCTGCTCGCGCAGGAGGCCCAGCAGCAGGTGCTCGGTGCCGACGTAGTTGTGGTTCAGGTTGCGCGCTTCCTCGATCGCGTACTCCACGACCTTCTTGGCGCGGGGGGTCTGGGGCAGCTTGCCCATGGTGACCATCTCGGGGCCGCTCTTGACGAGCTTCTCGACCTCGAGGCGGACCTTGCGCAGGTCGATGCCGAGGTTCTTGAGCACGTTGGCGCCGACGCCGGAGCCTTCCTTCACCAGGCCGAGCAGGATGTGCTCCGTGCCGATGTACTCATGGTTGAAGCGCTGGGCTTCCTGGTTGGCCAGGGCCATCACCTTGCGCGCGCGGTCGGTCAGTCGTTCGTACATCGAAGCCTCCTTGGTGGGTCGCGGATGGTAGGGGCCGCGGCCTTCGTTGCTTGCTCGCACTGTGCACGTGGCGTGCCAGCCGTTCGCATTCCCTGTCGGCTGCCGGGCATCCTGCCGCAGCCACGATGAACCATCGGATTCCGCGCCCTGGGACTCAAGCCCGGCAGGCCAGATTCCGCGTGAACTGGTGGCCGGCCCGGGGAGGCCCGAGCCGGCCGGCTGGCTGAATTCGCGCAAATCGTGCCGCCGCAGGTGGTTACGGACCAAGCCGAGCCGGGTTCGCATGGTCGCCCCCGCACAGGGAATTTTGCCTCCGCCAACCGCCCCGCCCGCGACAATCCATGCATGTCGCTGCTGTGGCTCATCGCGCTCTCTGCCGCCTTGTCGTGCCCGCAGGCTCCACCGCCCGCCGGATCCGGTGGCACGGGCGGAACCGGAGAACCTGCTCCGCGCTTGGGTACCTCGATCAGTGAGCAAGCGCTGAAGAAGCCACTGCGCACGAAGGCGAAGCTGGCTGCCGGCACGATCGTGTCGGGTGACGTGACGGCGTGGGATGGCGACGGGTTCCAGTGCGGCAGCACGCGCGTGGCCTGGCTCGACCTCGTGCCGAGTGAGTTCAAGCGGCTCTACGACAAGGTGATGGACGACGACTCCACCGACCACTGGCTCCGCTTCGCCGAGCTGCAGACCGCGATCGGGCTGGAGCCCGCAGCGCAGTCATCGTGGAAGAAGGCACTCTCGCTCGACAAGTCGGCGGCGCCCCGGGTCGAGGCCTCGCGCAAGGCCGCAGCGGCGATGCGCAAGGCACAGCTCGAGAAGGAACGCATGGCTCGCGAGGGTTCCGTGCAGGACTTCGCCGCCGACGGCACCGCTCCGCGCTGGCCGGTCCTGACCGATGCCGAGCGCGATGCTGCGCTCACGACCATGCGTGAGGACGCCAAGCGCTTCGCGGCGATGGCGGGCGTGAGCGTGGAGCCGATCGAGACCGAGTACTTCATCCTCGTCAGCGAGCTGCGGCCCGCCGAGACCAAGGAACTGCAGAAGGAACTCGACGGCATGTACCGCAAGGTGCTGGGCTACCTGGGCGTGGATCCCAAGGTGAATCTCTTCTGGGGCAAGGCGGTGATCTTCCTGTTCGCGACCGAGGACCGCTTCAAGGCCGTCGAGGCCGGCGCGTTCCAGAACCCGATGGTGGGGCGGCCCGGTTCGGGGCAGGTCATGGGGCTATGCCACATGATGGAGGAGAAGATCTTCGTCAACAGCTGGCGCTGCCCCGACTACGCGCTGTTCGGCAGCGTGCTCATCCACGAGACCGTGCACGGCATCATGCACCGGTTCAGCACGCCGGCCCGGCTGCCCGCGTGGGCCGACGAGGGATTCAGTGACTGGGTCGCCGCGCAGTTCCAGCCCGCGAGCGTGGAGCGCGCGCGCCGCGACCAGGCGATGCAGTTCATCCGCAGCGGCGGGAACATCGTGACGGTGCTCGACATGAACTACCGCGACGGCTCCTGGCCGGGTCAGAACGCGCTCGGCTACGCGGTCGGCTACGCGATCGTGGATGCGATGATGCGCGAGGATGCCACGCGCTTCGAGGCGTGGCTTCGGCAGGTCAAGGGCGGCGTGCCGTGGGAGGAAGCGCTGCAGAAGTCATGCAGCCTGACCAAGCAGCAGCTCGCCGCCAATGTGGCGCGCTTCTTCTCGACGCGGGACTGAGCCGCGCGCCGCGGGGATCACTCGCAGGATGGACAGGAGACGGGCCACCCGGTGCCCGCGTGGACCGGTACGCACACCGCCTGTGAGCACCCGAGCGTGGGCCAGCAGTCGCACTTCACCAGTTCGTCGCAGATCGTGGAGAAGCCCGAGGTGAACGGCCCCCGGATCTCGAGGAAGACGCATGCGGACGATGGATCGCACCCGGCGGGCGTCTGGAGCTTGTAGAAGGCACGCTGCCCCGGAGCGCAGGACGGCGGGGTGCAGAGGCCAATCGCCTTTTCGATGCAGATCGTGCCTGCATACGACGAACTCATGATCATGGTTGAGCCATTGCAGGAGTACCTATCCACGATGTAGAAGGCACTCTTTCGGGGGGCCAGGAGCCCCAAGGACGCCGGATCGACCGCACACACCGCGCAGGCCAAGCCCATCAGGTCAACCGGGGGCGTGCCCGACGCACGCAGGCGTTCCACCACCAGGTTGAGGGAGAGTTCGCGTTGCGCTGCCGCGAGTTGGGGGTACGTACGGGGATCGTGCTGCGCCGGATCGACCCCGCACGCTGCCCACGCGAGCCGGGTGGCATCGGATGCACAGAACCCTGATGAGCGGAGCCGCTGGTCGGCAAGGTCGATCGAGGCGACATGCAGCGCACTGGTTGCGTCGGTCGGAATCGGTTGTGCCTGTTGGGTGGCCAGGGATGCCATGTAGACAACGGTGGATTCGGGGCCCTCGGGCCACTCGGCCCGCGACGCACCAACCAGGGCCAGCGACGCGGCGGACACGAGCAGACCAGAGAAGGCGATTCGGGCATGCTGCATGAAGCGGTCCCTTTCGATGGGGTTGGGCAGGAAAGCAGCCGTTCTTGACGGTCGCTTTCATCAAGAGAGTACCCATTCACTTCGATGTCGTGGAAAAAATCAAAAAATCTCACCCGTCGACGACCTGGCCGTCGCGCAGGTGCACCACGCGTTGCGCGCGCGCGGCGACGGCGGCATCGTGCGTCACCATCGCCACGGTCAGGCCCTGCGCATGCTGCGATGCGATCAGGTCCAGGATCGATGCCCCGGTCGTGGCGTCGAGGTTGCCCGTGGGTTCGTCGGCCAGCAGCACGCGGGGGCCATTGACCAGGGCGCGCGCGATCGCCACGCGTTGGCGTTCACCACCGCTGAGTTCGGCGGGCCGGTGACGCAGACGGTGCGAAAGCCCTGCGATCTCGAGCAGTTCCTGCGCACGCCGGCGTGCGGCAGCGGCGCGCGCGTGCCCGAAGAAGCCGCCGACCAGCCCGGGCAGGCACGCATTCTCGAGCACCGTCAGTTCCGGGAGCAGGTGATAGAACTGGAACACGAAGCCCACATCGCGGTTGCGGTAGCGATCTAGCGATCGCCCCGCACCGAGGCTGACGGGTCCGCCCTCGAATTCGACCGTGCCGCGCCCGGCATCAGGCCGGTCGAGGCCGCCGAGCAGGTGCATGAGCGTGCTCTTGCCGCTGCCCGATTGGCCGAGGATCGCGACCCATTCGCCCGGGGCGATCGAGATGCTGGCGCCGCGCAGCACGGGGACCTCGACCTGGCCGAAGCGATAGGTGCGGTGCACATCACGCGCGGCCAGGATCGGAGGCTTCGTCGAGGCCAGGGGAGGCCCACCGGTGCGAGTCGCGCCGACCGATGGATCGCCTGCGTGCGCCGTTGAGGCATCAGCCATAGCGCAGTGCCTCCACGGGGTCGACGTCGGCGGCCTTGGCCGCGGGGATCGCCGCGCCGATCACGCTGAAGACGATGCCGCCGATCGCGGTGATCGCTGCGTTGAACCAGTCGACCTTGCTCGGGATCGTGCTGAAGTAGTAGACCGAAGGATCCCAGATCAGCGTGCCTCGGTGGCCGATGAGCGTCACCGTGACGATGGCGAAGGTGATCGTGGCGATCGTCCACAGCAGGCCCGGCAGCAGGCGGCCGCGCCAGATGAGCGCTCGGAGCGCGAGGCCCAGCGACAGGGTGGCCACAGCCGCGGTCGTGATCCATGCGGCTCGCGGTGCATCACGGCCGATCGCCTCGTGGATCAGGTTGATGTTGTCGACGACGACCCAGGCGATGCCCACGCCGGCCAGGCTTCCGACGACGCCGATCGCCAGGCCGTAGCGCAGGAAGATCCACAGGATCCCGAGCCGGCTCGCGCCGACGCTGCGCAGGATGCCGATGTCGCGGGTCTTCTCGATGACGATCGACCAGAAGATGCTCAGGATCAGCCCGGCACACACGATGTAGATGATCGAGAAGAGGATGCGCATCATCTCGCGCTCCTTCTCGACCGGGCCGATCAGGTCGCGCAGTTGCTGTTCCCAGGTCAGGATGCTCACGCGCTCGGGGGGGCGACCGAGCCGATCGTTCCGCCGCGCAGCCTTCGCCACGAACGCATCCCAGCTCGCCTCGACCGCGTCGCGCGCATCGAGCGCACTCGTGCCGGGCTTGGCCCGGATGAGCACCTTGGTCACGCGCGCGGGGGCCGTGCCAAGCAGCGGCAGGTTGCCTTCGGCATCGGGCTCGGCGGTCGTGTCGTAGAGCGGTGCGGCATCGAGCCGCAGGAGCTCTTGCCCCTGCGCGAGCGGGATGAAGACGCGGCTCTTGTCGACGTCGTACACGCCGCTGAAGACCTCGTTCACGATCGGGAAGGTCGCATCGCGGGGTTCGCTGATCTTGCCCGTTTCGCTCACGGGGACGACGGTCAGCGTGACCTGCTCGCCGGGCATGAACCAGCCGAAGCGCGGTCGGTAGGAGCCATCCGACTGGCGCGCGTTGCCGACCGAGACGTGCATGCCCAAGACGATCCCGGGCTTGCCGGTGGCGCCCTGCGAGAGCGTGAGTCCATCGCGAAGGATGGACGCGTCCATGCGCAATCGCGGATCGTCCGGGAGCATCGCATCGCGCGCGGCTTCGTCAGCAGGCGGCCGCCACCAGACCTTCTCCCCGTACGCGGTCACCTTCGCGAAGGACTCCGGCTCGATCGCCCAGACTTGGACCGGCGCGATCTCCTTGCTCGGGCCGCTGGGGTACGGCATGCGCAGCAGGCCGAGCGTGTCGATCACGGGCGTGGCGGCCTCGACCTCGGGCAGCGTACGCAGGTCGGCGAGCCATTCGTCGTAGTTCGGGATGCCGCCGATGCCGCTGGACACCACGACGTCACCGATGAGTGTCCGGCCGCTGGCCTTGAGCATGTCGAGGAAGCCGCTCATCACGCTCACGACGATGATCACGAGCGCGACGCAGAGCGCCACGGCGCCCACGGCGATCAGCGGGATCACGCGGGAGGTCAGGTATCGGTTGGAGAGCAGCGCGGCGTACATGCGCACGGCAAGCCTAGCAGCGGGGGGTGTGCGGCAGGGCCGTGGCACCGAGCGGAGGCTGCGTCCGCGGCGTGATCGGGTGCGTCACGGTGCTCAGGCCGGCGTCGGAGCACCGATGCCCGCCACAACGACCGCACCGAGCCATGGCCCCGCGGCCGCAAAGCCGGCCTTGGGCGCGACGAAGGTCACGGTCAACGCCGCACGCACCGCACAGCCGTGGGGCTGGCCGGTGTCCGCATCGATGCCGCTGGGCAGGTCCACGCTGACGATGGGCGCGCCGCAGGCATTCATCCACTCGATCGCCTCACGCTGGCGACCCACGACGGCGCGGTCGCAGCCGGTGCCGAGCAGGGCATCGACCACGATGCCGGGCGCCTTGGGCGGCACGACGGGCGTGAACGGTTCGACCGGAATGCCCATCGCGCGCGTGATCGTCGCCATCGTCCGGGCCGCCTCGCCGTGCGGCTCGCCGACATGTGCCACGCGCACGCTGCGACCGGCGACCGCCAGGTGGCGCGCGATCGCCCAGCCATCGCCGCCGTTGTCGCCTTCGCCACAGACCACCACGATGCCTCCGACGTGGCGATCGGCCACGAGCAGCACCTCACGCGCGACGGCTGCCGCTGCATTCTCCATCAGCAGCAGTCGCGGCATGCCGAGCACCTCGATGCAGTGGGCATCGTGGTCGCGGGCTTGCTGCCTCGTGAGGGTGCGTTGCACGGGGGGCGGATCGTAGTGCGCTACACTCGATGCATGGTCTGGCAGGATGCCGTCGGCATGGTGCTGTCCGCCCTGGCACTCGCCGGCGGCGCGTTCTGGGCGATCGTCGCGTTCCGGATCTGGAAGGACCTGCCGTACACGCGGCCGGTGGCCGACGGCTTGGCCGAACCGCTCCAGGGGACCGAGCCAATGGTCTCGGTCATCGTTCCGGCCCACAACGAGCAAGGCAAGGCCGCGCACTGCGCGCGCAGCATCCTGGCGGGGGACTGGCCGTCGATCGAGGTGATCTTCGTGCTCGATCGCTGCACCGACGGCACGCTGGCCGAACTGCGCGCGATCGATGATCCACGCCTGGTCATCATCGAGAATGGTTCCTGCCCCGAGGATTGGGCCGGCAAGTGCAACGCCGCACGCATCGGTGCGGCACGCGCGCGGGGCGACCTGCTGCTTTTCACCGACGCCGACACTTGGTTCGACCCGCGGCTGGTGCGGGCGACGGTCGCGCTTCTGCGAGGTCGGGGGCTGGGCTTGGTCAGCCTCTTGAGCACGCTGACGCGCAAGCTCCCCTTCGAGCGGCACGTGCAGCCGGTCGCGGCGGTGCAGCTCATGAAGCGGTACCCGCTCGGCCGTGCGAACCGGCCCGTGAACCCCAAGCCCTTCGCCAACGGCCAGTTCATGCTGTTCGAGCGCTCGGTGTACGAG
>Ga0208009_1000684_pt1 | contig 9700 bp, 8 predicted proteins | sample Wag4_2014_7_16_FD_187364 | JGI IMG/M metagenome (GOLD analysis project Ga0208009, IMG submission 187364) | Fresh water mixed with fracking chemicals microbial communities from Ohio, USA - Utica-2 Time Series FC 2014_7_16 (SPAdes) (version 2) ...
GCCCCGCCGGAGGTGGTGGCGGAGTGCCGCGCCAACCTGGCGGAGGCGGAAGCCCAGGCGCAGCTGGCCCGCCGCCGGCTGGTCGATCTCGACTGAGGCGGATCGGCCGGGCGGGCGCCTGGCTCCATCGGTCAGCATGGGGGCACTGCCGAACTCTGCGCCTGCGGCTGTGTCTGATCGCCGGTTGAGCCATAGGCGCAGGGTCGCTCGCCGCCTGCGGTCGGCCCCGGCCATCCCTCCGGAGATCAGCGGCAGGCTGCAGGCGCTTGCGGCGGCAGACCTCAGCCTGCGCTTTCAGCCCATCCTGCAGTTGCGCGATCCCGGCCGGATCGCCCTCGAGCTGCTCGTGCGCTTCCGGCCGCCTGAGCTGGCGGCCGCCGGCACCGGGGCGGTGGTGCAGTGGGCCCACGATCTCGATCTGGTGCATCGCCTCGACCGGCTGGTGATCGAGCGCCTCGGCGGGGTGCATCAGGCCCGGCGGGAGCTCGGCGCCCAGGCGCCGCGCATCGATTACATCAGCGTCAACATCAGCTCCGGTTCGGTGGCGACGCCGGCGCGCCAGGAGGAGCTGATCGCCCTGCTGCGCGATCAGCGTGTGGATCCGGATCTGTTTCGTCTCGAACTGACGGAATCCACGGCGATGGGAACCGCCGCTGTGGAAGACGAGATGCGCTCCGCTTCGCAGCGCCTGATGGAGGAGCTTGGCATCCGCCTGCTGGTGGATGATTTCGGCTCTGGACTCTCCAATTACCGGCGCCTGTGTGAGGCCTGGTACGACACCATCAAGCTCGATGTGGAGCTGGTGCGGGGCATTGCGGCCTCCCTGCGCCTGCAGACCCTGGTGGGCTCCCTGATCGAGGCGGTGCATGGTCTGGGCAAGACGGTGGTGGCGGAGGGGGTTGAGCAGCACCGCGATCTGGAGACCCTGCTGCGGCTCGGGGTGGATGCGGTGCAGGGTTATCTGATCGCCCCGCCCCTGCGCTGGCGTGAACTGGTTCCCTTCCTGGAGGGAAGCCCCTGGCTGGAGCTGGGTTGTCTGCCGGCGCAGCGCGCCCAGATCAGCGCTCCGCTCGGCCCTTCCTCCCTGCCGGATTCAGCGTGTGGCCCCGTGCCGCTCGAGCGCTATGTGCTGGAGCACTGGGCCACCCTGCGCAGCTTCGAGGAGGTGGTGCTGCTCTACGTGCAGGAGCTGCGGCGCTGGGGGCTGGATGTGATGCGGTTGTCGCTGGCCTTTCTGCCCGACCAGGAGGAAGTGGATTGCACGCAGTACATCTGGTATGCCCATCATCCCGGTGAGGTGGAGGGCAAACGCATGCAGCGCGATTTTCTGCTCACGCCCCAGCATCTGCAGAGCGTGCTGCACCACATCGCCACCGCCGAGCCCGTGTACCGCCTGCCCCTGGCGAAGGAGGCCACCACCGGCTTTGCCTTTCTCGATGAGCTGGGTCAGAGCGGCGGCAGCGATTATCTCGGTCTGCGGCTGTCGTCGCGGGGCGTGTCAACGCCGGTGCTCTCGGTGTGTCTGCAGGGGGCGCAGCGATTCGCGCCGGAGCAGATCGAGAAGGTGGAAACGCTCAGCGGCCTGCTCAGCCTGCTGTTTCATGCCTTTGAGTCGGAGCGTGCCAGCCGCCTGGCCCTGCTGGATGCGCTCACCCAGCTGCCCAACCGCCGCAGCTTCGATTCCCGGCTGCGGGCGGAGGTGGTGGCGGCCAGCACCGGGCCGTCACCTCTGGCCCTGCTTCTGATCGATGTGGATCGCTTCAAGCAGGTGAATGATTGTCTCGGGCATGCCCGGGGTGACGCCTGCCTGAGCCAGCTGGCGGCCGTGCTGCGCGAGCAGCTGCAGCGTCCCGAGCAGATGGTGGCGCGGCTTGGGGGCGAGGAGTTCGGGGTGGTTCTGGCCCACACCGATTCCGCGGCGGCGGCGGAGATCGCCGAACGGCTGCGCCGGGCCGTGGCGGATGCCGGCATTCAGCACCCTGCGCCCGTGAACGGCAGCGGCCTCACCATCAGCCTCGGCCTGGCCAGCTGGGAGCCGCACGCGGGCGCAAGCCTCGATCTCGACCGGCTGCTGCAGCAGGCCGATGACTGCCTCTACGCCGCCAAGAGCGAGGGGCGCGATCGCGTGGTGGCGTCCGTTCTCTCCGGCGGCGACGGTGAGCGCCAGCGGCGGGAGCTGAGCTGACCTTCAGCCCGGGCCCGTCAGCGCCGGCCCGCCAGCACCGCCCGCAGCTTGCACGCCAGGATCAGGCCGGCGCTCACCAGGGTGATGGCGTTGGCGGCGATCAGCGGACCGTCGCCCTTCAGCAGCCCGTAGATCCCCCACAGGGCGATGCCGCCGGTGAACAGCAGGTACATGCGCAGGGAGATGGCGGCGGTGTCGCCGCTGCGCAGGGTCTTGAGCGCCTGCGGCACGAAGCTCACGGTGGTGAGCGTGGCGGCCGCGTAGCCCAGGATCTCGATCACAACGTGCTGGCAAAGAGAGGATTGTCGTTCAGCCCTCCAGGGGCTGTTGATAAACGATCCCCAGATTGCTGCCCACGTGGCGCTCCACATCCAGGAGAGGGGTGCTGAGTAGTTGCGCCGACTGCCTGGCCGGATTCCACCAGGCCATCTGGGTTGAGCCGCCTCCATCGAGGTTGAGGCCTGTGTAGCTGCCGAAGCCCGCCAGGAGAGTGCCCACGTCCCTGATCCCCGCTCCCCAGTAGGTCGGTCCGCTCACCGAGCGCAGGCTTCTGTCTACAGCGAGCAGGGTGAGGAAGCGGTTGTCGCGGCTCAGGCCCAGGCCGGAGCGGGCATTGAGAACCGGATCAGGTTCGGGTACGCCAGTGACCAGGCCATCCCACAGCACGATCCCGTTGGACATCCCGGCAAAGGCGACGTTGACCCCGCTCGGATCGGGGGTGCTGGCGGGTTCGCGCACCAGCCGTGCACCGGTGATCGGATCCTGCACGAAGAAAGGGTGAAAAGCCTGGGCAGGACTGACCAGTTCCCCGCCACTCACCGCAAAGCCGAGCAGATTGGTGGGCACCGCCTGGGAGCCGTCGGTGAGATCGAAGAAGGCGGTATTGATCGCTGCGACCACGGGCACATCCTGCTGACGGCTGCTGGTGATGAAAGTCCGCGTGGTCTGGGTGAGGGTTTCGCGTGCGTTCGCCTGCCAGTCGCTGATGGGTTTGGTGCTGATGAGGCTCAGGCCCGGGGTGGAGAGATCCACCCGCAATGCCGAGAGGCGCAGATCTTGTTCCCCCGGGCGAAAGCTGGGGATCGTCAGCTTCGCCAGAAGCAGGCCGGGGGTGTCGCCGAGACTCTGGGCATTGCTCCAGTCGAAGATCCAGGCGCCGTTGTCGTCATTGCGGATCCTGCCTTCGGCAGTGAGCGCATTGGGATTCAGGGCCCCGCCCGTGGGATTGGAGAGTGTGAGTCGGAAGCTTTCATCCGTTTCCAGAGCAGCATCACCTCGCACATTGATGGTGATGGTCTTGGTGGATTCTCGAGGGGCAAAGTCGATCCTTCCTGCAGGGAAGGAATCGCCATCAAAATCCCATCGATCAGCAGGTTGTACTCCTGAACCTTCAAGCGTCCAGTCCACGGAAGACGAGCGGGAGAGGTTGCCTGACCGTCGAACAATGAAGGTGAAGGGTGTTGAAGAGCCGGGATTGCCTTCCGGCAGGCGGATGGTTTTCGACTGGAGCTGGATGGTGGTGTCGTCGTTGACGATCACGCCGGTGGCCACGGCTTTGTTGAGGGCGGCGCCGGTGGGATTGGCGAGGGTCAGTCGGAAGCGCTCATGGGTCTCAACGAAGTGATCACCGCGGATTTGGATGGTGGTGGATTGCGTGGACTGGCCGGGAGCAAAGGAGAGCGTGCCGGTGGGAAATGAACCGCCGAAGTCAGCGGTGTTGGCTGGCGACTGACCCAGGCCGGAGGCCATCCAGCCCGCGGAGGAAGGGCGGGAGAGGTCCCCTGAGCGCCGAACAGTGAAGGTGAAGGGTGTGAGGAAGCCGGGATTTCCTTCCGGGAGGGTGATGCTTCTGGGCTGGAGACGGATGGTGGTGTTACGGCCAATGGCACCTTTTGTGTTGTCGCGCAGGTTGCCCGTGCTGCTGCTGTCACGGATGTAGAGGGAATCGGCTGTTGAGGTCAGTCGATAGGGATGGCCAGGAAGCTGGTTGCGTTCGTCGGCAGACAGTGAGATGTCCCGGGAGCTGCCAGCTGTTCGTAGAAGTGTGATGGTTTCTTGCCCAGGCCTGGCGGTGACCCGTTCAGGCAGGCCGCTGGCAACAGTCGTGACCTGAAAGCGCTTCCGATCTCTGGGCCTGCCAAGGGAAAGCATGGCTGTTGCTCCTGCTGGTTGGGTCGCTTGCTTCATTGGGTCTTAGCCAGTCGCCGCACCTGATGCCGATGCACTGCAGCAAGCACGATCACGGCAAGGACGATCACAAATTGTTGTTTCCGGTTTGGTCAGCTCTCCACCAGCTGCCCCTCTTCCAGTTGCACCACGCGGTCGGCGATGTCGAGCACCTTGTTGTCGTGGGTCACCATCACGATTGCCGCCTGCTGCTCATCGGCCAGCCGGCGGAACAGCTCCACCGCCATCCGGCCCGACTCCTTGTCGAGGGCGGCGGTGGGTTCATCGGCCAGCAGCAGCCGCGGTTCCGGCGCCAGGGCCCGGGCGATCGCCACCCGCTGCTTCTGGCCGCCGGAGAGCTTCTCGGGGTAGTAGCGGGCCCGCTCCGCCAGCCCCACCCGCTCCAGCAGCGCCGCGCCCTGGCCATCCATCGCCGCCCGGCCGCGCTGCAGCCAGTGGGGATGCACCTCCAGCCCCACCCGCACGTTCTCCAGGGCGGTGAGATAGGGCAGCAGGTTGTGGGCCTGGAAGATGAAGCCCACCTGCCGCCGCAGGCGGGTGAGGGTGGCCTGGTCGGCCTGCAGCAGCTCGGCGCCGAGGATGCGCAGGCTGCCGCTCTGGGCGGCCCGCAACCCACCGAGCATGGTGAGCAGCGTCGTCTTGCCCGAGCCGGAGGGGCCGGTGAGGATCACGATCTCGCCTGGATGCACACACAGGCTGATGTCGCGCAGCACCGGTTTGGTGATTCCAACTTCGCTGAAGGCGTGGTGAAGATGTTCCACGCGGATCAGCGGCGTTGATGTCAGATCGCTGTCTGCCGCTGGAGCGGCAGCGGAGCTGGTCGGATCCGGGGCTGCCATGCCTAGAAGATCTCCGCCGGATCGAGGCGGCGCAGCTTGGTGGTGGCGAGCCAGCCGGAGAGGCCGCAGATCCCCAGGGTGAAGGCGAATACCAGCACAACGCGCCCCGCCGTCATCACCACCATCAGCGAGGTGGAGCGGGCCAGGAAGCCGTAGAGGCCCAGGGAGAGCAGCAGGCTGGGGGCGAAGGCCAGCAGGGCCAGGATCAGCGATTCCTGCAGGATGATTCCCACCACGAAACCGTCGTCGTAGCCGATCGCCTTGAGGGTGGCGTATTCGGCCAGGTGATCGCTCACGTCGGAGTAGAGGATCTGGTACACGATGATGCCGCCCACCACCAGCCCCACCAGCACCCCCAGGCCGAAGATCAGGCCGAAGGACGTGTTGCGCCGCCAGTAGGCCACTTCGGTGGCCTCCAGTTCCGCGAGTGTGAGCACCTTCAGCGAGGGATCCAGAAACCGGCGCAGGGTGGCCTGCACCTGCAGCGGATCCACGCCCGGCTTGAGCTGGATCACACCCATCTGGATGTCGTCGGCGTTCTGGTTCGGGAAATAGTTCTTGAAGTTGGTGGCTGAGGTGATCAGGTTGATGTCGGCCGCGAACGTCACCCCCAGGCTGAACAGACCGGTGACCACGGCCCGCACGCCACCCAGCTCTGTTTCGTAGCGGCCATCGCGCCGCACCATCGCCGCCACCGGGCCGGCGTTGGCCTTGGAGCGGGTGTCGAACAGCAGGGCATCGCTGCGCTGCAGCAGCTCCGGCTGCGCCTGGAGTTCGGGGATGCGCAGCCCCGGGTTCTCCGGTGCCACACCGAACAGCAGCGCCTGCTTCTGCTGGCGGTTGTCGCGGTTCAGCCACGTCTGCAGGCCGATGTACAGGGGGGTGACAGCTTCCACCCCTTCCACCCCCAGGGCCTGAATCAGGCGGGCCCGGGAGATGTTCAGCTGCTCCCCCAGATAGAGGTAGCGGCCGCTCACCATCACCAGCTGGCCGTTGATCCGCTGGAGGGGGCGCTTCTGGCTGTCGTAGAGGCCGCCGGAGAGGCCCATCTGGAAGAACACCAGCACATTGGCGAAGCTCACGCCGGCGATGGCGGCGGCCAGCCGCATCGGCCGGTGGATCGCCTGGCGCCAGGCCAGGGGCGTGCGCCGCAGCAGGGCGGGCAGGCTCATCGCGGGCTGGGTTGGGACAGGCCGCTCTGCAGTCGCCGTTGCTGCTGCTGCAGCTGGTCCAGCCGCTGCTGCTGGGCCCGTTTCTGCTCCGGCGTGAGCGGATCGAACAGCACGTTCACCTGCAGGTAATTGATGGCGCTGGCTACCGCGCCCGCCTCGGGCCCCAGGCCGATCTTCACCTCGAACACCCGCCGGTCGAGGTTCTCGCCCGCCTGGCCGCTGAACACGCTCTGGCGGCTCACCTGACGGGCGATCTCCACCACCCGGCCTTCCATCTGCTTGCCGGGGAAGCCATCGGCGCTGATCAGAGCCCGCTGCCCCACGCTGACGCCGCCCCGGTCGGTCTGGTAGACCTCGGCGATCACGCCCATGCGGCTGCTGTCCCCCAGCTCCAGCAGGCCCTCATCACCGACCTTGTCGCCGGGGTAGGCGTTGATCTTGAACACCGTGCCGGCCACCGGGGCCCGGATCTCAGCCTTGGCCAGCTCCGCCTGCTCACGGGCCAGGGTGGCGCGCCGTTCCTCCAGTTCCGCCCGCAGCGTCGCCTCGTCGCGCTGGGCCTGCTCCAGGTCGGCGCGGCTGGTGCTTTCGATCGTGATCCGCCGGTCGCGCTGTTCGGCGCTGCTGGCTCCTTCGCTGTAGAGCTGGCTGTAGCGCCGCAGCTCCACCGCCGCCTGGGCCAGTTCGGCCCGCTGGCGGCTGATCACGCTGGCCTGGGCCTTCAGTTTCCGCTCGGCCACCTGCACCGCCGCCCGGGCTTCCGCCACGCTGCGATCCAGGCTGGTGGCGCTGTCCATCAGCGCCAGCACCTGCCCCTTGCTCACCTGCTGGCCCTCCTTGACCCGCAGCTCCCGCACGGTGTCGTTGCTGAGGGAGGCCGGCACCGACAGCTTCACCACCCGGTCGAGGGGCTCCACCCGGCCGAGGGCGGCGATGCGGCGGGGCAGGGGCTGCTGCTGGCGGACCTGCTCCTGTTGCTGTTGCTGCTGTCGCTGGCGCCAGAGAGCCGTGCCGCCGCCCGCCAGGGCCAGCACCAGGCCCCCAAGCAGCCAGGGCTTCCACCAACCGGCGCCTGGGCTGCCCGCCGGGCGGGTGGAGGTCATCGAGGGATCAGCAGCACCAGAGTGTTCTAGGCCGGTTTGACCGGGCGGGCCAGAATGAACCCTGGCGTGCCTGCTGCCGATGTCTGTTCCTGCTCCCGAGGGGCTGGCTGCGGTGCTCGAGCTGCTCCGCTCGCCGGCCGGTGCGCTGGTCTTCGTGCCGCTCTATGCCCTCTGGGTGACGCTGCTGTTGCCCGGGGTGTGGGCCTCGATGCTGGCCGGCGCCCTCTACGGCACCGTCTGGGGCAGCGTGCTGGTGTTCGTGGGGGCGTGCCTTGGTGCGCTGGCGGCCTTTCAGCTGGGCCGCACCGGGTTGCGGGGCTGGGCCCGTCGGCGGCTCGAAGCTGCGCCCCGGTTGCAGGCGATCGAGCGGGCCGTGAGCCGGGAGGGATTGCGCTTGGTGCTGCTCACCCGCCTCTCGCCCGCCTTCCCCTTCTCCCTGCTCAACCTGGCCTATGGCCTCAGTGAGGTGAGCCTGCGGGATTACGCCATCGGTCTGGTCGGCATCCTGCCTGGCACGGTGCTGTTCTGCGGGCTGGGGGCCCTGGCAGGTGACGTGGCTCGCTTCGGCGAGGTGCTCAGCGGTGAGGCTGACGCCGGCACCTGGGCTCTGCGGCTGGTGGGCATTCTGGCCACCGTCGCTTCGGTGTGGCTGGTGGGACGGGCGGCCCGGCAGGCCCTTCAGGAGCCGCCGGGTGGTGGGGAGCCCTGAGCGGCTGAACCCGGCTCGGGATCGGGCAGGCGCCAGTCGCGCAGGGCGGCGATCAGCACGAACCAGCCCAGCCGCAGCCGGGCCGGCAACCCCTGGCGCTGGGCCAGATCCAGGTATTTCGCCCGGCCGCAGTCGGACTTGATCCAGCGGAAGGCGGCGGGGGCGGCCATGGCAGCACCGATCAGGGCAGAGACCGTCAGTCTGATCCAGCCGCCGCGTCGCCCAGCAGCGCCAGCAGGCCGGCCTGATCCAGCACCGCCACCCCCAGGCTCTCGGCCTTGCTGAGCTTGCTGCCGGCTTCCTCGCCCGCCACCACATAGCTCGTTTTCTTGCTCACGGAACCCGTCACCTTGCCGCCGGCGGCCTCGATCAGCTCCTGGGCCTGGCGGCGGCTGAGGCTGGGCAGGGTGCCGGTGAGCACGAAAGTCTGGCCCAGCAGGGGTGCCATGGCCGTGCCATCGCCTGCCGTCCCGCCAGCTCCAGCGGCCGCCTCCCGCTCCTGCGCGCTGGCGGCCAGGGAGAAGCCGAGCGCCTCCAGCTGCTCCAGCAGCCGCTGGTTGGCGGGGGTGGCGCACCATTGCTGCAGGCTCTCGGCGATCTGCTCGCCGATGCCGAACACGGCCGTGATCCGCTCCGGTGTGTCGGCCGCCGCGGTGGCCAGCTCCGCCGCGCTGGGGAATTCCTGGGCCAGGGCCTTGGCGTTCACCTCGCCCACGTGGTGGATGCCCAGGCCGTAGAGCTGGCGGTGCCAGGGCTGGGCCTTGGACGCCGCCAGGGCGGCCACCAGATTCTCGGCGCTTTTTTCGCCCATCCGCTCCAGGCTGGCCAGCAGGGCGGCATCGAGGCGATACAGGTCGGCGATCGAGCCCACCAGGCCCCGGTCCACCAGCTGCTCGATCAGCTTGCTGCCCAGGCCGTCCACATCCAGGGCCCCCTTGCTCACCCAGTGGCGCAGGGCGCCGCGCAGGATCGCCGGACAGCTGCTGTTCACGCAGCGGGTGGCCGCTTCGCCCTCCTCGCGCACCAGCTCGGAGCCGCACTCCGGGCAGCTGTGGGGCAGCTCCAGACGCAGAGCACCGGCGGGCCGCAGCTCGCTCAGCACCCGCACCACCTCGGGGATGATCTCGCCGGCCTTGCGCACCACGATCGTGTCGCCGGCGTGCAGGTCGAGTTCGGCCAGGCGACCGGCGTTGTGCAGGGTGGCGCGGCTCACCGTGGTGCCGGCCAGGGGCACCGGCTCGAACTCGGCCACCGGCGTCACCACCCCCGTGCGGCCCACCTGGCAGGCCAGGCGCAGCAGCCGGCTGGGGGCCTCCTCGGCGGCGTACTTCAGGGCGATCGCCCAGCGCGGCGCCTTCTGGGTGAAGCCGGCGTCAGCCTGCAGGCGCAGATCGTTGAGCTTCACCACCACGCCGTCGGTGGCGTAATCGAGGGCCTTGCGCCCTTCTTCCCACTGGGCAAAGAAGGCCTCCACCGCCGCCAGGGAGGGCAGCAGTGCGGCGTTG